>RCMZ01000134.1_pt1 | contig 45506 bp, 45 predicted proteins | sample 2041141 | NCBI WGS metagenome assembly RCMZ01 (sample SAMN09708263, study PRJNA481090) | Wastewater metagenome, whole genome shotgun sequencing project. | biome: sewage; isolation source: Davis station wastewater (DW) | place: Antarctica: Davis Station | collected 2010-03-01 | reverse complement strand
CGTCTTCCTCGCGTTTGAACAAGCACACACGCAGGTCGTTGGCCACGTAAATTTCTTTGCCATCGGCCAGCAGGCGCGCATCACCAATGGCCATGCACAGCTTGCGTTTGATGACGCGCTTGATGTCGATCTCATAAGTGACCAGCTTCACGTCCGGGCCCACTTCGCCGGTGAACTTGACCTCGCCCGCACCCAGTGCACGGCCCCGGCCCGGCAGTTGCAGCCAGGTCAGGTAAAAGCCGATGAGCTGCCACATGGCATCCAGCCCCAGGCAACCGGGCATGACCGGGTCGCCCTGGAAGTGGCAGGCAAAAAACCAGAGATCGGGCTTGATTTCCAGCTCCGCGCGAATTTTTCCTAAACCGTGTGCGCCCCCATCGCTGTCGATGTGCGTGATGCGGTCGAACATCAGCATGGGTGGCAGCGGCAGACGCCCGCTGTCAGCGCCGAACAGCCGGCCCTCGCCCGAGGCGATCAGTTGTTCGTAGGAAAAGGAATCTGCCATTTTCAGTCGTGCTCCAGAACAGCGGTTGCACCGCTTCAAACCATCGTTATACGCAACACAAGCCTCCGCGTGCGACCCTCTATTATCAAGGCATAGGATGACACCATCCGGTTTTGGCCAACAAGCCCGCAAGACCGTCGCAAAAACACCTGACGTGGATCAATGGCCGCGTGCCGCCCGCACGCGGTTTGCCAGCCACGCGCCCGCCAGCAAAACACCACCAAAAACCCAGAGCGGCCACAGCCCCCAGCGGGAAACCCACCATGCGTAAGGGGTGATTGCCCAGCCACTTTGCGCATCCAGCCCCCGGCCTTGCACCTCGCCTCGCAGCACTCCGCGGGTGTAGCGTGGAAGTTGGTGAGTGACCATGCCACGGTGATCGATGATCGCAGTGGCCCCTGTATTGGTGGCCCGCACCATCGGCCGCTCGAACTCCAGCGCACGCATCCGGCTGATGTGCAGATGCTGGTCGATCGCCACCGTGTCACCAAACCAGCCGATATTGCTCAAATTGACAAACACGGTGGGCGCGCTGGCCGGGTCCCGAAACCGCGCGCCCAGCTCTTCGCCAAAAAGGTCTTCGTAACAGATGTTGGGGGCCACCCGCTGGCCTGCCCATGCCAGCGATGGTTGGCCAACAGCGCCCCGGTTGAAGTCTCCCAGCGGAATGTTCATCATCTCGGTGAACCACCTGAAAAGCGGCGGGATGAACTCGCCAAAAGGCACCAGGTGGTGTTTGTCATACCGATAGGGCTGGGCCACGGTCGCGGGACTGAAACCCACCACCGAATTGGTGTAGCCCAGCGTTTCATCTCCCAGCGGAATGCCCAGCAACGCGGCCTGTTGCCCATGGGCATAACGCTGCTCGATACCGTCGAGATACCCTGGAATGAGCTGCTGAGGCAACAGGGGAATTGCGGTTTCCGGCGCCACAACGAGGTCAGCACGCGCATCCCGCAAGGCTTGTGCGTACCACTGGAGTGCCAACGGCACGCCGCTGCCCGGTTGAAACTTCTCATCTTGGGCGATGTTGCCCTGGAGCAGCTCGAGGCTCAAGGCAGGCGCCGGGGGTTGGGCCGGCGTATGGCACAGGTTCACCGCGCAAAACCGGTCCATCGTGGCGGCGGCAAGCGCCACCCCACCGGCGAGCACAAGGCCCCACACGCGTGCGTTGTGCAGGTCGTCGCGGCGCACTTGCACGGCAAACATCGCCAGCATGGCAGCCACCGCACTGATGCCATACACCCCCACGTAACGCGCAAGCACCGCCAAGGGGCCATCCACATGCGCATAACCACCCGCCCCCCAAGGAAAACCCGTCCACCACACGCCCCGCGCCAGTTCAGCGAGGAGCCAGAGCGCTCCGAAAAGAAGAGCACTCTGTGCTTTTCCAGCGGGGGCCAAGCGGCAAAACAATGCCACAGATGCTGCGTAATAGGTGGCAAGAAATGCCGCCAGGCCCACCACAGCCCCCGCCGCCAACGGCGCCGCCAGGCCACCATAGCGGTGCATGGAGATGAAAAGCCACCAGAACGTGCCAGAAAGCCACGCAGTGGCAAACATGCCGCCGATCCAGGCCCCTCTCCCCCATGAAACGGCCGGGGTCGGGGCCGCCGGGCGCACCAGCCAGGCCAGCGCTGCCATTGAGGCAAGTTGCAGCCACCATAAAGCGTCCCCGCTCCAAGGCCATGCCAGCGAAGCCGCTTGCGCCAGCCCCGCAACCAGCGCCACGGACATTTGTGTCAGCCGCGAGCGCCCACCTCCCGGATAGCCGCGCGGCATCAATCGGCAGCGCCGGTCTCTTCGACCTTGGAGACCTTGAACCAGCGCACCGCACCACCCTTCGTGTGCAGCACGACGAATTGCAGGCCGGCGAGAACCAGAAACTCGCCACGTTTGGGCATGTGCCCGATCTCGTGGGCAATAAGCCCGCCGATGGTGTCAAAGTGCGCCCCGGGATCACTGCCGGTGATCGTGACGCCAAACGCCTCTGCAACGCGCTCAATCAGCGTGTCTCCGCTCACGCGGTAGGTGTGGTCGGCCAGGCCAAAAATATCGCCGTCGTCTTCGGGGATGTCGAACTCATCTTCGATCTCGCCCACGATTTCTTCGAGCACGTCTTCAATCGTGACGATGCCCGCCATACGGCCAAATTCGTCGATCACGATGGCCAGATGATTGCGGTTGCCCCGGAACTCGCGCAGCAGATCGTTCAGCCCCTTGCTCTCGGGCACAAAAACCGCAGGGCGCAGCAAGGTACGGACATTCAGCGTGGGCGACCGCTGCAGCTTGAGCAGGTCTTTCGCCATGAGGATGCCGATGATGTTCTCGCGCTCACCGTGGTACACCGGAAACCGCGAGTGCGCGGTGTGGATGACCATGTTCATCAGTTCGTCAAACGGCGCATCGATGTTGATGAGATCGATGCGCGGAGCGGCCACCATCACGTCGCCCGCCGTCATGTCGGCCATGCGAATCACGCGCTCAAGCATGACGCGCGAATCTGCGCCAATGACGTCGTTGTCTTCAGCCTCGGCCAGTGTCTCAATAAGTTCTTCGCGGGAGTCGGGGCCCGGATGGATGAACTCAGCCACTTTTTGCAGGAAGGTGCGCTTGTCCTCCCTTTCGGGCAAGCGCCCGGGGTGCGCGGGTTGCGGGTCAGACACTGTCTGGAGTGCAGGACGTGCGGTAGTGAATCAGGCCCCTAGGATAGCGGATTGTCGTGAACTCCCGCCAAGGGCCGCAGCACGACGTCGACCAATCACTCGGCCGACTGGTGGCGAGCGTGCTGCACGCCGCTGCGCACTTCCTGCACGTTGGCGAGAAAATCCCAGAATTGCTTGGCCTGCTTCTTGATCTGGTAATCCACTTCGGCAAACTGCTGCTCAACGATTTCCGCCATGCGGGTGTCCAGGCTCGCGGGCGGGATCTGCAAATAGGCTTCGGACTCGGAGCCATCGCGGCGCACGGTCGCACCGGCATTGCGGGCGATCTTGAGCATGGCCGTGTTTTCAGACAACGCATGGATAAACACCATGCTCACGCCTTCGTTTCGGGCATGCATCACGGCGCGCTCAAACAGCCGCGCGCCAAAGCCACGGCCGCGGGCTTGTTTGAGCACGGACACGCCGAACTCTGCACAGTGCTTGTGGTCGGGGTGTTCGGAGAAGGCGAGGTGCGCCATCGCAATCAACTCAAGGCGACGGTTGTAGATGCCAAAAATTTCATCACGATCAAAGTTCAACTGCTCGGCGTAGCGGCGAATCTGTTCGTCATTGGCCGCGTAACCGAAGCGCAGGTAACGGTCGGCAGGCTCTAGCAGCAAAAGGTGCTGGGTGATGCGTTCGCGGTATGTGGGGCCCAGCGCCCGGATAGGAACCATCACAGGCTGATGGGCGCTAGAAGTCGCCATGGAGGGACGCTCCGTCACCGGGCGAAGGATGTCCCGCCCCGCGTCCCAGGATGCCTTGAGCCAGTCTTTGGTTGCGATCATGGCAATTAATGTAAGGGTTTTCCCTGATCATTTCCAGTGAAATTTGCTGCGCTGCAACAAATTAGGGGGTACGCTCAAAAATCCAAAAAAACAGGCCAAAGCGCTTGATTGACAATCTCCTACAGCTATACAAAATATAGCAAACACTCTACCTCAGACCCGCATCCCGTCGCCACGGCGACTGTGAAGTGCTGTCGCTGCCCCCGCCCCGGGGCCATTCCATGACCTAAGCGTATAGCGCCCCGCCCAAAGCAGCAACACCCCGCATCGCCGACCTCTCCCCAAACATCAGGAGGATCGGAGCCGATCACACCGGCACGGCGGTGGTGGCTTTGACCCGGTCAAGCACAAAACTGGTCTTGCAATCCTGCACGCTGGGGTGCTTCAAGAGGGTGTCCATGATGAAGCGGCTGTAATGCGCCATGTCAGCCACCACCACGCGCAACAGGTAGTCCATCTCACCCGTGAGCGACGCGCACTCCACCACTTCGGGCCAGGTCTGCACGCTGGCGCGAAACACGTCCATGGGGTTGCGCTTATGGCTCTCGGTGAGTTTTTCGAGTCGCACATTGAGATAAGCAGTCAGCCCCAGGCCCACGGCCTCTGGAGGCACCAGCGCCACATAGCGGTCGATCACGCCCCCGTCTTCCAGGCGCTTGACGCGGCGCAGCACCGCGCTGGGTGACAGCCCCACCTGCTCGCCAATGACGTCATAGGTTTCGCGTCCATTTTCTTGAAGGCGGCGCAGGATGGCCCTGTCTAGCTTGTCGAGTGCGTTGAAACCGGTCATGACGCAGGATTTTACGAACTCCTCGCGTTTTCTGCTGCGTTTTATCCGGTGGCTGCTACGCCCCGATAGCGGCGCAGCGAAAAACGGCCAAAGCGATTTCACACGGCAACCGGTCAACGCATCCGGTGAAAAAAGCCGCCCCTCCCCCCACAAGGGCTTGCTTGCCCAGCGACTGGCAGCGTCGGCAGAGGCCGCCGATCAGCGGGCCATCCATATCGGCCGCGCCCTCCCCCCACGCGCAACGCAAACGCCCGGCGACGATCCTGTTCGGTGCGCGGCCGTCCTGCGCATGGATTTGATAATTCGCAAGATTCCTGCAATTCGACGGCACCAGACTCTTGATTTCGCCTAAAAAATGAGGCAAGTCGCACCTACAGTCCATCCCATTCATCAACGAATGCCGGAGACACCCATGAACGCCCCCCTGCCGCAAACCACCACTGCCCCCCTGGATGCGTGGGACAACCCCATGGGCCTGTCCGGCTTCGAATTCGTCGAGTTCACATCGCCAACTCCCGGCATGCTCGAAGCGGTGTTCGAAAAACTCGGCTTCACGCTGGTAGCGAAACACCGCTCAAAGGATGTGGTGCTCTATCGCCAAAACGGCATCAATTTCATTCTCAACCGCGAGCCCCACAGCCAAGCCGCCTACTTTGGCGCGGAGCATGGCCCGTCGGCGTGTGGCTTGGCGTTTCGCGTCAAGGATGCGCACAAGGCCTACAACCGCGCGCTAGAGCTCGGTGCCCAGCCCATCGAGATCCCGACCGGCCCCATGGAGCTGCGCTTGCCCGCCATCAAGGGCATCGGGGGGGCGCCGCTGTACCTGATCGACCGGTTTGAAGACGGCAAGTCGATCTACGACATCGACTTTGAATTCATCGAAGGCGTGGACCGCCGCCCCGTGGGCCACGGCCTCAATGAGATTGACCACCTTACACACAACGTGTACCGGGGCCGCATGGGCTTTTGGGCCAACTTCTACGAGAAGCTGTTTGGCTTCCGCGAAATTCGCTACTTCGACATCCAGGGCGAATACACCGGCCTGACCTCCAAGGCCATGACGGCGCCGGACGGCAAGATTCGCATTCCGCTGAACGAAGAGTCCAAACAGGGTGGCGGCCAGATTGAAGAGTTTCTGATGCAGTTCAACGGCGAAGGCATTCAGCACATTGCGTTGATCTGCGACGACCTGCAAGCCACGGTGGACAAGCTGGGGCTGGCCGGCGTGCCCCTGGCCACCGCACCCAACGACGTGTATTACGAAATGCTGGACACCCGCCTGCCCGGCCATGGCCAGCCAGTGCCAGAACTGCAGGCGCGCGGCATCCTGCTGGACGGCTCCACGGCAGACGGCACGCCGCGCCTGCTGCTGCAAATCTTCTCGACACCCATGCTGGGCCCCGTGTTTTTCGAGTTCATCCAGCGCAAAGGCGACTACCGCGACGGGTTTGGCGAAGGCAACTTCAAAGCGCTGTTCGAATCGCTGGAACGCGACCAGATTCGCCGTGGTGTGCTGAAGGCCTGACGGGGTGTGCCAGGGCCATTCAAAGGGTTAACCCCCGACAAATGCCTATACTGCGCGCTCCCCGGAACTCCCAAGGATCCCGATGTCGCTCCGTAGCACCCTCCTTTGCATGTTCGTGGCCAGCGTGGCCACTGTCGCGCTGGCGCAGACCCCTTCTGCGCCACTCACTATTGTGGTGCCCTACCCTGCGGGGGGTCCGCTGGACACCTCGGCCCGTATCCTGGCCGAGGGGGCCACGCAACTGGGCTCCATCAAGGTAGAGAACAAACCGGGCGCGGGGGGCACCACAGGTGCCGACCTGGTGGCCAAGGCCCCCAAAACCGGCAATCTGCTTCTGATGGGTGCCGTGGCCACCCACGCGGTGAACCCCTGGCTGCAAAAGAACTTTCCCTACAACGCGCTCAAGGATTTCAAACCCATCGCGCTCGTAGCACGAACACCCAATGTGCTGGTGGTCAATGCAGCCCAGGCCAGCAAGCTGGGGATTCGAACCACCACCGATCTGGTGCAGTACCTCAAGAAGAACCCGGACCAGGTCAAGTATGGTTCTGGCGGCAACGGCAGCATCGGCCACATCTCGGCCGAGATGTTCAAGTCGCTCACCAACACCAAGATGGGCCACACGCCGTTCCAGGGCTCCAAACCCGCGCTTGCAGCGCTGGAGGCGGGCCAGGTTCTGATGGTGTTTGACAACCTCGCCTCGGCGCTGCCGCAGATCAAATCCGGCAAGCTGCTGGCACTGGGCGTAACGACGCTCAGCAGCGACGAAGCACTGCCCAATGTGCCAAGCATCAACAACAGCGTGCAGGGCTTCAACGTCTCGACCTGGTTCGGACTGTTTGCGCCGGCCTCATTGCCCGATGCCGACGCGCAGCGCTACGCCGCCGCGTTTTCATCGGCCATGCGTTCACCCGCTGGTTTGGCGAAATTCAAGAAGATGGGCATCGACCCCGAAGAGCTGACGCTTAACGGGTTTGCGCAGTTTGTGCGCTCGGAAAACAGCAAATACGAGTTTCTGATCCGGGCCGCAAAAATCAAGATCGATTAGCAACCGCCAGGGCAGGAGCGCGCCACCCCGGCGCGCCGACCAGGGCGGCAAGGAGAAAAAAATGGGACAAGCCCCCGTCGTCTATGGTCAATCCACCCGCCCGCCCCGTGGCGACTATTCGCGCGCCAACGCGGACTACACCTGCCCACAGGATTACGCGAGCTACACCGCCGCAGACCACGACACCTACCGCCGCCTGTACGAGCGCCAAAGTGCCTTGCTGCCGGGCCTGGCGAGCGACGCCTTCATCCGGGCCTTGCCATCACTGGGTGCGAGCGACCGCATTCCGCGTTTTGAAGAAGTGAACGAGCGCCTGCGCAAGGCCACGGGGTGGGAGCTGGTGGGTGTTCCGGGACTGATCCCCGAGGTGCCCTTTTTCACACTGCTGGCCAACCGCCAATTCCCGGTGACGGACTGGATCCGCAAACCCGAGGAGTTCGAGTACATCGTCGAGCCCGACATTTTTCACGACCTGTTCGGGCATGTGCCGTTGCTGTTCAACCCCGTGTTTGCGGACTATGTGCAGCGGTATGGCCAGGGCGGCCTGAAGGCGCAGGGGCTCGGTTCGTGCGAGATGCTGAGCCGCCTGTACTGGTACACGATCGAGTTTGGACTGATCCGTGAGGCCGGTGCGCTGCGGGCCTACGGCGCGGGCATCCTCAGTTCGTCGGGCGAGCTGGCGTATGCGGTGCAAAGCCCCGAGCCCCAGCGCATTCCGCTGCAGCTGGAGCGCACCATGCGCACGCGCTACAAGATCGACACCTACCAGCAAACGTACTTCGTCATCGACAGTTTCGAGCAGCTGTTTGAGATGACCGCAGCAGACTTTGCGCCGATTTACGACCGGCTGCAGGGATTGCCAGAATTTCCGGCCGACGAGCGGGACCCCGTGGCGGCGTGACTTTTCGTTGATTGGGCCTCTGGCGCTTTTGCACTAAGCGCTAGCTGCTATCGTTTTGACAGCAGGCCCCTCACCTGCCCACCCTTTGGGCCGCCGCCAAAAACTATAAAAACAATAGCTACCAGCGCTTTATGGACAAGCGCTGGAAGCCAAAAACACCAATAAATCACCCTCGCCCCATCTCCTCCAGACATTCCTTCATCACCCCGGGGTCCAACGCCATCTGCACATGCGCCAGGCCCGCCACAAACCGGTGGTCTGCCCCCCTCAACGCAGCCGTGGTGGCCGGGAAAACGATGTTGTCGCAGTTGGAATACCAGCAGGTGAACAAAGCAGCCCGCCCCAGAGGCTCGGCCCGTTGCAGCGCCACCACCCAATCCCCCGCAAGGCTCATCTGCCGGCCGTTCACCGCACGGCTGAAGCGCCCCAACCAGGTGCCGCCATGCGGTGAGCCCAAGGTCAACACGCGATGAACGCGGTCATCGGCGTGGTGGGCCCGCAGCCACGCCCGCACGGCCAGACCGCCCATGCTGTGGCACAACACCACAGGGGCCATGCCAGTGACGGCCGTCACGCGCAATACGGCGTCTTCAATGATCGCGGCGTAGTCGTCAATCGAGCCCATCACCGGCTCCAGGTTCACGGCCACGTGGGCATGTCCGGCCCTGCGCAGCGGCGCAAACCAGGGCAACCAGAGCCCCCGGTTGCACATGAACCCATGCACCAGCACCACGCCGCGCCGGCCCGTGGGCTGGGGCGGCAACCAGTCCGGCTGCGCCCGATGGCGAAAGGGCTGGCGCCAGCAGAACACGCGCAGCGCTGCGCACACCTCGGCGCACCAGGCCACCACCACCTGCCCCATGCGCGCGCGCGGCGCCGCATCCGCCCGGTTAGAGACGTGCATGGCCCCAAACTCAAAGGCCATGACGAGAAGGAACACCCCCAAAGGCAGTGCCGCGCCCGCCACCGCCCCCACGGGCGATTGCGGCCACCACCAACACAGCCACGCGGCCATGAAGATCAGCAGGGACAAAACAAGAGTCCGTTGGTAGCGCGCAATCATGGCAATGGGAGTGTCAGGGGCCGTGGGAATAGCCAGGGGGTGTGATGAAATGAACCGGCTGCATTGTGCCGTCCGGCGCTCTTGCAGATGCTTGGGCACCCCGCCGCCCTGTGCCAACCGACACCAGCCCCTACAGCCCTACACCGCGCCAGACTGCCGTTTGACTTTCTTTACGCCTTCTGATGCCTTTTGACGCCGTTATTTGACAAGGAGAGTGCCCCCATGGATGCGGCCCACACCATTCGAGACAGCATTGCCGCCGTCACCGCGCTGCGACTGCAGCGCGCGAACGACCCTGCGCTGGGCGCGGCGGTGGGCACCGTCAAAACCTTGCAGGCACGGCGTTTCCGTGGCACCTACGCCGACCTCATGGGCTCGCCGTCCTTCGGTCCGGCTGCGCGCTTTTTTCTCACCGAGCTGTACAGCGATAGTGATTACGCCGATCGCGACCTCCAATTCAGCCGCATCGCAGGCACGCTGCAAAACCTGTTTCCACAACCCGTCGTGGCCACCGCTGTGGCACTGGCAGCACTCCATGCGCAGACCGAGTCGCTGGACCACGACATGGGCCACGCATGGGTGGCGCAATCGCCCCAACCGCCCGCCGCAGCCTCCCCGGCCCCCACGCCAAACGCCTCGGCCATCCGTGACGCGGCGCGCTACACCGGCGCATGGCGCGCCGTGGGCCAGCGCATGGAACGCCAGACGCAGCTGGCGCGTGTGCTGGCCATGGGCCGTGACTTGGCGCGCCTGACCCGCACGCCGGGCCTGCGGATGATGCTGCGCATGATGCGGGCGCCCGCGCTGGCGGCCGGCATGGGCGCGCTGCAGGGCTTTCTGGAGGCGGGATTCGACACGTTCGGCCAGCTGTCGCGCCAGCGCGGCGGTGTCGAGCAGTTCCTGTCCACCATCGAGGCACGGGAAACCGCGCTGATGGGCCAGCTCTTTGATGCGGATCGTGTCGCGTGCGAGACCCGGCTCGCCGAGACCCTAGGACAAGCCCGGTAGCCCAGCAACCCGCCGCCGCCCACAATCTGTGGCCCTTCACGATTCCCGTGAGGTGTTCCGCTCCGGTCGGAACATTCCCCCAGCGCGCACAAGGAAACATGCACATGGACAAGATCTGGCTCAAGAGCTACCCACCCGGTGTACCGCACGACGTGCAGCCCGAGCAGTACCGCTCCGTAGCCCACCTGCTGGAAGAGTCCTTCCGCAAAAACGCATCCAACCCGTTTTCGGTCTGCATGGACCGCTGGATGACCTACGGCGAGCTGGATCACCTCTCTGCGGCCCTCGGGGCCTATCTGCAAAGCCTGGGCCTGGCGCCCGGCGCCCGGGTTGCCATCATGCTGCCCAACATTCCGCAGTTTGGCGTGACCATGTCGGCCGTGCTGCGTGCGGGCTACACCTGCGTGAACGTCAACCCGCTGTACACCGCACGCGAGCTGGAGCACCAGCTCAAGGACTCGGGCGCCACCACCATCATCATCCTGGAGAACTTCGCCCACACCCTGGCCGAAATCATCGACCACACCGCGATCAAACAGGTGGTGATGGCCTCGATGGGCGACCTGCTCGGTGTGTGGTTTGGGCGGTGGATCACCTTCGCCGTGCGCCACCTCGCCAAGATGGTGCCCGCCTACGACCTGCCGCTGACGGGGGGCCGCAAGCTGGTCACCTTCAAGAAAGCGTTGTCCCTGGGTGAAGGCAAGGCGCTCACGCCCAGCCAGGCTACGCTCGACTCCATTGCGTTTTTGCAATACACGGGCGGCACCACGGGCTTGTCCAAGGGCGCGGTGCTCACACACCGCAACATCGTCGCTGCCACCTTGCAGGCCGAAGCCTGGTTCACCCCAGCGCTGGCCAAGGTGGGCGACCTGAGCAAAGCCAACAGCATTGCAGCGCTGCCGCTGTATCACATCTTTGCGCTCACGCTGTGCCTGCTGGCCATACGCCAGGGCTCCAGCCTCACGCTGATCCCCAACCCGCGCGATATCCCCAAGTTTGTGGCCGAGCTGAAAAAGCGCCCCTTCCACATGTTGCCCGCCGTGAACACCTTGTTCAATGCACTGCTGCAAAACCCGCAGTTCAAGACGCTCGACTTCTCGCACCTGTGCGTCTCGCAAGCCGGCGGCATGGCCGCCAGCGAAAGCACGGCCAAACAGTGGCAAAAGGTGACGGGCAGCACCATGATCGAAGGCTGGGGCATGAGCGAGACCTGTGCCATCGGCACCAACAACCCCGTGAGCAACACCGAGTTCAGCGGCACCATTGGCCTGCCGCTGCCAGGCATCGACCTTGCCATCAAGGATGACGAGGGCAACAGCCTGCCGCAGGGTGAATCGGGCGAAATCTGCATCCGCGGCCCGAACGTGATGGTGGGCTACTACAACCAGCCGGAAGAAAACGCCAAGGCATTCACCTCCGATGGTTTCATGCGCACCGGCGACATCGGCGTCATGGACCCGCAGGGCTTCACCCGCATCATCGACCGCAAGAAGGACATGATCCTGGTGAGCGGCTTCAATGTCTTCCCCAACGAACTGGAACAAGTCATTGCACTGTGCCCCGGCGTGGTCGAGTGCGCGGCCATCGGCATCCCCGATGAAAAGCAGGGCGAAGCCATCAAGGTCTTCGTCATCCGCAATGACCCCGCGCTCACCGAAGATGACGTGACCAAGTTCTGCCACGACAACCTCACCGGCTACAAACGCCCCAAATACATCGAGTTCCGTGACGAACTGCCCAAGAGCAATGTGGGCAAAATCCTGCGGCGCGAGCTGCGCTCACCAACGGCGTAGCGCAGCCCACGGTGGGCCTTGCACGCCTGCTCCGGGCGGCGCCAAGGACGCGCCCTTGCGGGCAGGTCCCTCCCCCCCCAGGCGCTTCGGCGCCTTTTTTCATAGAGACCTCGGCCATGCTCCTGCGCGTTATTCAACCCCACGAACTTCCTGCGCTGCTGGACCTGTACACACACCTGCATGATCAGGATGAACCGCTCCCAGAGCGCTCCCTGGTCGACTCCGTATGGCAGGAGGCCCTGTCCAATCCGCGAATCCGGTACTTCGGCGGGTATGCGGGCCTGCAGCTTCTTTGCAGCTGCACGCTCACGGTCATCCCCAACCTCACCCGGGCCTGCAGGCCTTACGCGGTCATTGAAAACGTTGTCACCCACCCTGCGCATCGCGGCCAAGGCTGGGGACAAGCCTTGCTCGCGCATGCACTCGCCTTCGCCTGGGAGCAGCGCTGCTACAAGGCCATGCTGCTCACCGGGCGAAAAGACGAAGGCACGCTGCGGTTCTATGAGCGGGCCGGGTTTGACCCGCATGGGAAACAGGCATTTGTGGCTAAACCAGGCACCCCATAGTGCGTCAATGCGTGGCCTTTGTGCACCGAACATCCTGATCCAGCAAACCACCGCTTCGTTATCTGCTCACCGCATATCGGAAGGCCAAGCGCGGTGGCTACGCCCAAGTTGCATGGCCGGTACTGCTGTTGCAAAGCTCCTGCACGGGCCCGATCGTTCTCAGTCCACGATGCAAACGCTCTGCATCTGGTTGCCCAGATAAAGCAGCCCATCGGCTGCCGATCCAACAGGATGGGGCAGACGCCGGCAATTGCGCGGCATCGCCTGCCGGCAGCATCCATTGCGGCCCGAGTGTGCCAAGGCTGGCTGTCCAGGGTCTGTCGGCGAAGGACACTGCCGCAGATCTGGGCCCCTAGCAGCCAGCGATGTACGCTGAACCAGCGGCAACACCTGCCTCACGCATCCTGCATTGCGGCTCGTAGCCGCTGGATAGCGCGCAAAGTGCGACACCAGCGTTTATCGAACCCGACGGTTCAGGCCTTTTTCCGCCCCAAGCGCTCAAGCGTTGCTTCGTACGCTTGCACCACGTCAGGCCTGTCATCGGCGGCGGCGTCGAATCGGCTGGCAAGAACCGCGGCATCGGCCTTGCTGCCCAGTTGGCCGATGGCCTTGAAGATCTTCTTCATGAAGGCCGCGTCGCCGCCGATGATTTTCTGCTCAAAGCGCAGCAGGTCCATGATGGGCTCCACCAACTGCGGCGACTTGGTCTTGCCCACCACGTCGAGCAGGTGCTTGTAGAGGTACAGATAGTTCTCGGAGAAGCCTTCGCGCTCGTTGAAGAAGGCGAGAAACAGGTCGGTGCAGGCCGGGCTGGCGATACCCGTCAGGACGCACATGATGATCTCATGCTCGGACTCCATCTTGCCGACGTAGAACTCCTCCTGGTAGGTAGGCCGTGCCAGCGCTGTGTAAAAGCACTCGGTCATCGGCGCTATGGTGCGTTCGCCGTATCCACAGAGCACGTACACCAGCAAGTCCGACATCGCTTTGTCCGGGCGCAGGCCGTTGGCGACCATGGCGTGGAATGCGCCCTCCGCCGGGTGCTCCAGTGCGCCGCGCAGGGTCTCTGCGTCGCCACGCCGATTCAATAAGCTAGCGAAGGCCCGGCCCAGCAGCGCCAGATCGGTGATGGCGTAGAGCGCTGGCCAATCATTTTTTGCCATCAGGTCGGCCACGTGGCGCGTTGCCTTAACGTCTTCTGCGATGGGCTCCCCCCTGGGCCTTTCATCCTGCTGCAGCCGCAGGGCGATCTGCTCCTCGCGGTGCTGTGGGTCGGCATAGAAGCGGGTGAATTTTCTGCCCGCCAGCGGCGCCAGGCTGGTGATGGGATTTTCCTGCACGTCCAGGTCCACCACGGCCGGGCATGCGGCCAACGGGGACAGATCGGTGATCTGGTTGCGCGTCAGGTACAGCGTGGCCAGTCCGGGGTAGCTTTGCACAAAGCCCAGGTCTGAGATGAGGTTGTCCGATATGAACAGGGCCTTGAATCGCGGCAGGTCCAGCCCCGCCGGAAACGCTGTCAGCTTGTTGTGCCACAGAAACAGGTGGCTCAACACCTTGAAGCCGTTGAGTGCATCAAAGTCTGAGAACCTGCAGTTGTCGATGATCAGCGTCCCCAGGCGGGGCAGTGCCCGCAGCGCCTGGAGGTTGGTGAATTTCAGCCCCTGCAGCTCCAGCTTGCGCAGGCTGGTGATGTGGGCGATGCGCGCCAGGTCCAAGGGCTCTTTCATCTTGCTGCGGTCCAGCGTCAGTTCGAGCACATCGTCGCAGTCGGCAATCTGGTCCAGGTCCTCACTGGTGAAGCGCTCCAGGCGCAGGCCCCTGGAGTGGTTGAGTACGTTGGCGCGGGAGTGGAGCCAGTCGGTCCACTTGGATTTGAGCTTGGGCATGGTGTTGGGGCGGGGCTGGGATGTACGTCACAGGGTGGGCGAAGGTGCGGATTGCCTTGGCGCGATGACCGTCCCCGCATGCGGGAGCGGCTTTTGCGAAGTTTCTTTCCGGAACCACCCGTCGTGCACTGGTTGCGAGCTTCAACGAATCATAAGACGCGCACTCGCAAGCGCTCTGGACAGATTGTCCAGTGGAGCGGTCACCGATAGCCGAGGTCTAGCCGCCTGCGGCAACTTTCGGTGAATATGACATGGGCAGCCGCTTGCGATAACGAGGTGCGGTGACTTGGATCAGCCTCATTTGGTTTGGTGATAGATCATGTCCGGCGCACGCATCTGTGAGCGGGCCGGGTTTGACCCGCATGGGAAACAGGCATTTGTGGCTAAACCAGGCAGCCCAAGGTGCGTCAATGCGTGGCGAACGCCGCCCCTCCCAAAGTTCTCATCGGGCGCGCCCGGCCGACGCCCACCGGGCACACGCCCCGCCCCGGTTGCGCTAGCGCATGGCAACCCATCCGCGTCCATCCGTGCCTGTGTGCGCCCCTGAGCGCACCGCCACCAAGCCATGGAGCGGTTGATTTTTCAACCCGGTCTCGGGGTTTTCACCAAGTAGCAAACGTTTGCGCAAACGTTTGCCTTCGTTATGATTCGCATCCGACAATCCCCGCACACGGCGCGCGAGCAGGCTTTGCCCATGGGCTTGCGCCTTGTGTGTGCCATTGGATGTCGCCTTTGCCACCCCTTCCAATTGGAGACAACATGCCATTCACCCGCCGCTCCCTTCAGACTGCTGCTGCCCTTGCCGTATTGGGAGGCATGCTGGCCACCCCCGCCATGGCGCAAGACAAGCCCAAGGTGGCACTTGTCATGAAATCCCTGGCCAACGAGTTCTTCCGCACCATGGAAGACGGCGCCAAGGCCCACCAAAAGCAGCACGCCAGCCAATACACGCTGGTTGCCAATGGCATCAAGAACGAGACCGACACCGCAGCGCAGATCAAGATGATCGAGCAGGCCGTGGCCCAGAAGGCCAGCGCCATCGTGTTGGCCCCCGCTGACTCCAAGGCCCTGGTGCCTGCTGTCAAGGCCGCCATCGACAAGGGCATCCTGGTCGTCAACATCGACAACCAACTCGACGCCGATGCACTGAAGGAAAAGAACATCACGGTGCCGTTCGTGGGCCCGGACAACCGCCAGGGCGCCAAGCTCGTGGGGGACTACCTGGCCAAGTCGCTCAAGGCGGGTGACAAGGTGGGCATCATCGAAGGCGTGTCCACCACCTTCAACGCGCAGCAGCGCACGCTGGGTTATCAAGACGCCATGAAGGCCGCCAACATCACGGTGGTGGGCGTGCAATCGGGCAACTGGGAAATCGAAAAGGGCAACACCGTGGCCGCAGGCATGCTGCGCGAGCACCCCGACCTGACGGCCCTGCTGGCAGGCAACGACAGCATGGCATTGGGGGTGGTGGCTGCCGTCAAGGCCGCAGGCAAGACCGGCAAAGTCCAGGTGGTGGGCTACGACAACATCGGCGCCATCAAACCCATGCTGGCCGATGGCCGCGTGCTGGCCACTGCCGACCAATATGCCGCCAAGCAAGCCGTTTTTGGCATTGAACTGGTGCTGAAGGCCCTGGCTGCCAAAACACCACAGGCCCAGCTGCCTGCGTTGGTGAAGACCGACGTGGTGCTGATCACCAAAGACAGCAAATAAGCCCTCAACCGCCGCAAAACGCCGTAAACGCACAGCGGCTTCATTCCCGACCGTTCACCACAACCCGCGCCGCCACGAGGCGCCCGGGTTGGGATGGCCCCCGCCGCGAGCCACCCGAACGGTCAGGGATGCATCGCGCCCCGCCACCCGCTTTTCCACACCATGCCCCACTCCTCTTCCGCCCCCCCGGCCACGCCTTTGCTTGCCATCCAGGCCGTGGGCAAGAATTACAACGGCACCACCGTGCTCGATGGCGTGAACATGGCGCTGTTTGCGGGCGAGGTACTGGCGCTGACGGGCGAAAACGGTGCGGGCAAAAGCACGTTGTCCAAGATCATCTGCGGGCTCACCGCCGCCACACGCGGCACCATGCACCTGGGCGGGCAACCGTTTGCCCCGGCCACGCGCCGCGAGGCCGAGCAACAGGGCGTGCGCATGGTCATGCAAGAGCTGGGGCTGGTGCCCACGCTGACCGTGGCCGAGAACCTGCTGCTGGGCCGCATGCCGCACCGGGCAGGCTGGCTGCAGCGCGATGTGATGATCGCGGCAGCACGCACCCAGCTGGCCAAGATCGGACTCGAAAACATCGACCCCGCCACGCCGGTGTCGCAGCTGGGCATCGGCCAGCAACAGATGGTGGAGATCGCCCGCAACCTGCAGGACGACACACGCATCCTGGTGCTCGATGAGCCCACGGCCATGCTCACACCGCGTGAGACGACCTACCTGTTTGACCAGATCGCGCGCCTGACCGGGCGCGGGGTTTCCATCGTCTATGTGTCGCACCGGCTTGAAGAGCTGCGGCGCATTGCCGACCGCGTGGCCGTGCTGCGCGACGGCCGGCTGGTGGACGTGTGCCCCATGGCCGGGCTGTCGGAAGACGACCTGGTGCGCCGCATGGTGGGCCGCTCGGTGAACGACCTGGAGCGCCGCCCGCGCCGTGTGGCCGGGCCGGTGGTGATGCAGGTGGACAACATCGGGCGCGGCACCGCCGTGCAGGACGTGAGCCTCACGCTGCGCGCAGGCGAAGTCTTTGGCATCGCAGGCCTGGTCGGCTCAGGGCGCACCGAGTTGGTCCGGTTGTTGTTCGGCGCCGACCGCGCCGACCGGGGCAGCATCACGCTGCACACCCCTGAATTCAATACAAAACAGCCTGTAGCGCTTGAAGATCAAGCGCAAGCAGCTATCAAAAAGATAGCAAATACACTCCAACGGGGTTTTGTATCACCGCTGCAGGCGATCCGTGCGGGTGTGGGTCTGGTGACGGAAGACCGAAAATCGCAGGGCTTGCTGCTGGCCCAGCCGATCCGCGTCAACGCCACGATGTCCGACCTCGGCGCCGTATCGCGCGGGGGCTGGCTGCTGCGCGCGCGGGAACACCGGCTGGTGCAGGGCCTGGTGCGCACGCTGAGCATTCGCTGCAGCAGCAGCGAGCAGCCCGTGGGCCAGCTGTCGGGCGGCAACCAGCAAAAGGTGGTGTTTGCACGCTGGCTGCACCGGCCCGTGCGTGCGCTGCTGCTCGATGAGCCCACGCGCGGCGTGGACGTGGGCGCGCGCGCCGAGATCTACGCCGAACTCGATCGCATGGCCGACGAAGGCCGCACGCTGCTGATGGTCTCGTCCGACCTGCGCGAACTCATGGCCATGGCAGACCGCATCGGCGTGATGAGTGCAGGCCGTCTGGTGGCCGTGTTCGAGCGCGGCGAGTGGACCGAACAATCGCTGCTGGCTGCCGCGTTCTCTGACATGACGGGGCGCCACAAAGACACAGACACGGGCACCGATGCGGCACACACCGGTGTCCCCATGCCCGCAGCAGCAACGCCATCAGCCACAACGGAGCCCGCATTCGCCGGCGCCCCCGCCCCGGGCTCTGCCCCTTCGTCCCACCCTTCTTCTTCGCACACCGCATGAACGCCGCCGCACCCTCACCCACCCCTTCTTCAGCCCCCCGCCCCGCCCCCATGTGGCGCAGCCAGCTGGGCACCTACCTGGGGCTTTTTGCCGTGCTGGCTGGCATGGTCGGCCTGTTCTCCTGGCTGTCCGAGTACTTCTGGAGCGCAGAAACCTTCATCACCATCGCCAACGAAATCCCGGCCCTGGCGGTGATGGCCGTGGGCATGACCTTTGTCCTCATCATTGCGGGCATCGACCTGTCGGTGGGCTCGGTGATGGCGCTGTCGGCGGCCACGTCGGCGGCGGCCATCCTGCAATGGCACTGGTCAGTGCCCGCCGCAGCCATGCTGGCGCTGGTCACGGGGCTGGTGTGCGGGACGCTAACCGGCGCCATTTCGGTGGCATGGCGGCTGCCGTCGTTCATCGTCTCGCTGGGCATGCTCGAAGCGGTGCGTGGCAGTGCCTATCTGGTGACCGACTCGCGCACGCAATATGTGGGGGATGCCATCTCGTGGCTGGCCGCGCCGTTTTTCGGTGGGATTTCGGTGGCGTTCCTGATCGCGCTGGTGCTGGTGGTGGTGGCGCAAATGGTGCTGACGCGCACCGTGTTTGGCCGCTCGGTGGTGGGCATCGGCACCAACGAAGAAGCCATGCGACTGGCGGGCGTCGACCCCCGGCCCATCCGCATCATCGTGTTTGCCATGACCGGCCTGCTCGCGGGCCTGGCGGGCCTGATGCAGTCGGCCCGGCTCGAAGCGGCCGACCCCAACGCAGGCACCGGCATGGAGCTGCAGGTGATTGCCGCCGTGGTAATTGGCGGCACCAGCCTGATGGGCGGACGCGGCTCGGTGGTGACCACCGCGTTTGGCGTGTTGATCATTGCCGTGCTGGAGGCCGGCCTGGCGCAGGTGGGTGCCAGCGAGCCCTCCAAACGCATCATCACGGGCGCCGTGATCGTGGCGGCCGTCATCATCGACACACTGCGCCAGCGGCGCGCCATGGCCTGAGGCCCGGCGCCGCTTTTTCATCGCCCCGTTCCCCTTTCGATTGCACCGGCTTCCTTTCTCACTTCACACCTTCGCATGGCTACTATCAAGGACGTTGCGCGCCACGCCGACGTATCGGTCACCACGGTGTCGCACGTGGTCAACGGCACACGCCACGTGAGCCCCGAGGGCCGCGAGCGGGTGGAGAAGGCCATCCGTGCCCTGGGCTATGTGCCCAGCGCCATCGCGCGCAGCCTCAAGAGCAACAACACGCGCACGTTGGGCATGCTGATCCCCAACAGCTCCAACCCCTACTTTGCCGAGATCGTGCACAGCGTGGAAGACCGCTGTTTTGGCGCGGGCTACAACCTCATCCTGTGCAACACCAACGACGAGGCGCACCGCCAGGGCACCTATCTGCAGGTGCTGGCCGAGCGCCGCATCGACGGGCTCATCGTCGTATCGACCGGGCACGACGCCACGCTGCCCACACAGCTGGCGGGCCTGTCCATCCCCACCGTGCTGGTCGACCGCGAGATTGAACTGGCCGAGCAACAGCCTTGTGACCTGGTGGAAACCGCCCACATGCAAGGCGGGCTGCTGGCTACGCGCCACCTGCTGTCGCTGGGCCATCAGCGTATTGCCTGCATTGGTGGCCCGGCCGGCATTGCCCCCAGCGAGCAGCGCATCGCAGGCTGGCGTGCCGCCCTGGCCGACGCGGGCTGCGGCGCCGGTGCGGATCTTTTGTGGCACGGCCACTTCACAAGCCAGGGTGGCTACGAGGCCATGCACGCCCTGCTGCGCACCCCCACGCCCCCCACGGCGGTGTTCATCTGCAACGACCTCATGGCCATGGGCGCGCTGTGCGCCGCGCACGAACGCGACCTGCGCGTGCCCGAAGCACTGTCCATCGTGGGCTTTGACGACATCGAACTGACCGCCTTCACCAGCCCGCCGCTGACCACCGTGGCCCAACCCAAGCAGCGCATCGGCGCGCTGGCGGTGGACATGCTGCTCGAACGCATCGACGGCAAACGCCAGGATGCCCGCAAGGTGATGCTGCAGCCCGAGCTGCGCGTGCGCTCATCCACCGCACCGGTTGCAAGCACTAAAGACCTCTCCACATGAACGCAGCAATCCCCCCTCCAAAGCCACGCATCGCCGTGGTTGGCAGCCTGAACATGGACCTCGTCCTGCAGGTGCAACAAGCCCCCGGCCCCGGCGAGACCGTGCTGGCCAACCATTTGCACCTGGTGCCTGGCGGCAAGGGCGGCAACCAGGCCGTGGCCTGCGCTCGGCAAGGCGCCCAGGTGCACCTGTTTGGCCGCGTGGGCGACGATGCCTATGGCCATGCGTTGCGCGCCGGGCTCGACACCGATGGCATCGACCACAGCGGCGTGCAAACCGACCCGACCATGACCACCGGCGTGGCGGCCATCACCGTGGAAGCCACGGGGCAAAACCGCATCGTGGTGGTGCCCGGGGCCAATGGCTGCTTTGTGCTCGATGAAACCGCCGTGCAAGCCACGCTGCAAGGCGCGGGGGGCTTGGTCATGCAATTCGAAACCCCCATGCCCCAGGTGCTGATGGCCGCCCGGCACGCCCGCGCAGCGGCGTGCCCGGTGGTGCTCAACCCCTCGCCCATCCAGCCACTGCCCGACGCACTGTGGCCTCTGATCGATATCCTGGTGGTGAACGAAGTGGAAGCCGCCGCCTTGGCCGGCCGGGGCGTGGCAACCCCGGCCGATGCGGCGCTGGCGGCCCAGGCACTGCGCGCCCAAGGCCCTGCCCAGGTGGTGGTGACGCTGGGCGCTGCGGGCGCCGTGGCCGCAGACGCTGCAGGCAGCCGCTACCACCCCGGGCGGGTCGTGCAGGCCGTGGACACCACGGCGGCAGGAGACACCTTTCTGGGTGCGCTGGCCGTCGCGCTCGCGCGCGGCGAGACCCTGGACAGCGCCGTGCGCGATGGCATTCGTGCCTCGGCCCTGTGCGTCACACAGCCCGGCGCGCAGCCCTCCATCCCCACCCGCGCTGCTGTGGCGCAAAGCCCGCAACCGCCCGACTGGATCACGCTGTGAAACGCACTCCCTTGCTGCACGCCGAACTCTCTCACGCCATTGCCAGCCTGGGCCACGGCGACATGCTGGTGATCGGCGACGTGGGCCTGCCCATCCCGCCCGGCCCGCGCCGCATCGACCTGGCACTGACGCCCGGCATCCCGGCCGTGGCCGAGGTGCTGCGCGTGGTGCTGCAAGAGATGCAGGTGGAAAGGGCCGTGATCGCCACGGAAGCCATGGAGCGAAACGGCGGCGAACTGCCCGCCTGGTGCACGCTCCCGGTGGCGCCCCAGACCCTGTCCCACGACGACTTCAAGCGCCTGACCCAGCAGGCCCGCGTGATGGTGCGCACGGGCGAGTGCACGCCGTACGCCAATGTGATTTTGGTGGCGGGCGTGACGTTCTAAAGCCTGCGCCCCGCGCACAAAGACACCGTTGCCGCTGCACAGACGCAGAACGCTGCACGCCCTGACAACGCAGCGCCGCAAACACGCGCTGCGGAATATTTCGGGGGTGACCCATAAGAACCTGTTCACAGGCCCATTGCGGGTTTTGGATAGGGCCTGCGCGGTGGGTCGTGGGTTACGCTGGCCTGCATGCAAGCCCGGCGAGCAGCGTTGATCCACAGCCTGCCAGCCGCCAGCCACCGAACCCTTCTGGCCATGTCCCACAGCACCGCGCACCACAACGACCTGCTCCCCCCCGAAATCACCGTGCTGGAGCGCGGCTGGCTCTCGGCCAACAACATCCTTTTTATCGGCCAGCGCGACACGGCACTGGTAGACACCGGCTACTGCAGCCATGCCGGGCAAACCGTGGCGCTGGTGCAAAGCGCCTTGGGCGGCCGCCCCCTGGATCGCATCCTCAACACCCATTTGCACAGCGACCACTGTGGGGGCAATGCGGCCCTGCAGCGCGCGTGGCCGGCGCTGCGCACCGCCATCCCCCCGGGGCAGGCGCCCCATGTGCGCCACTGGGACCCCTATGCGCTGAGCTACACGCCCACCGGGCAAGAATGCCCTGCGTTTGGCTTTGACACCCTTCTGGAGCCGGGCTCCTGCGTCATGCTGGGCGACAAGCCGTGGCAGGTGCATGCCGCACCGGGGCACGACCCGCACTCGGTGGTGCTGTTCGAATCCCAGGGCCGCCTGCTGATCTCGGCCGACGCGCTGTGGGAGAACGGCTTTGGCGTGGTGTTTCCAGAGCTTGAAGGCGCCGACGCCTTTGCCGACGTCGCCGCCACGCTGGATGTGATTGAAGCGCTGGCCCCCCGCGTGGTGATCCCGGGCCACGGGCCGGTGTTCACCGATGCCCCCAACGCCATCGCCGGAGCCCGCCGCCGCCTGGATGGTTTCGTGCGCAACCCCGGCAAACACGCGCTGTATGCCGCCAAGGTGTTACTCAAATACAAGCTGCTGGAATGGCAGCAGATCAGCATGGTCGACCTGACGGGGTGGGCGCAGGCCACGCCGTACTTCGGCATGCTGCGTGCACGGCACTTTGCGGGCCAGGCCGAAGGCGACTGGCTGGCCAGCCTGGCCGACGACCTCGTGCGCTCGGGCGCAGCCACCCGCCAGGGGGATGCACTGCACAACGCCTAAGAACCGGCTCAAAAGCGCGGGCAAGAAGAGCACGCCAGCGCCCCGCAGGCCCCGCGCCCCCACGCTGCTGTGTCAGTGCTTGTACTTTTGCGAGCACCCGCTGATGTGGTTGCGGCTGCTGGACATGCACTCATAAAACAGCTTTTTGTTGCCCGACGACCCCTGGCAATCGCCCGTGCTGTATTGGCCTTTGGACTCGCGGATCTTGGGCGCCGTCTTGTCAAAATCGGCCTGGGTCATGTAGCCGTCGTTCACATTTTTTTGCCCCACTTGCAGCATCAGGTCGGCCTGGTAGTGGATGTTGTCCACAGCGACAGCGCAGTTGAGCGGCACCTGCTTGCCGTCCACGGTGCCCAACGACTTCTTGAGCCCCTCGCCAAACTCCTGAACGTCCTTGGGCACTTTTTTGGTGCCATCCGGGTTGAACTGCTGCGGGCTTTTGGCGGCAGCGCCTTTGTTACCGGATGCCCCGCTGCTGCCGGTGCCGTTGGTGCTCTGCAGTTTCATCGGCTCAGCATCCTGCTTGGCGGGCGGCGGCTGTGATCCGTAATGGGTCTTGCCGTCGGCATCCACCCACTTGTAAACCGGCTGCGCCTGCGCCGCAGTGCCCAGAACCACCCACGCGGCGGCCAAAACCATCCCACCCCATTTTTTCATGGTCCCCCTCCAAAAAAACAATCAAAAAATGGCTCTGGCGCTTATTCATCAAGCGCTAATAGCTCTTTTATTTATAGCAACAATCCGCACCCAGCGGATCAAGGCAGGTCTTTGTTGACCTCGGGCACCGACGCATCGCGCGGGCCCACCGTACCCAGGCGGGATTTGAGTGACTGCGGCTGGCCGGTGAGCATGGCGGCATAGTTGGTGGTGTTGGCCAGCACCTTTTTCACGTAATCACGGGTTTCGGTGAACGGAACGTTCTCGGCCCAGATGGCAGCGTCGAGCACGGGGCCGTTGCGCCAGTTGCGCGGGCGCCCGGGGCCCGCGTTGTAGGCAGCGGCAGCCAGCGCCATGGAACCCGCAAAATCGTCCAGCGCCAGCTTGAGGTAAGCGGTGCCGATGGTGATGTTGGTGTCGCGGTCCGTGATCTGGTCGGCGGTGAAGTTGGTCAGCCCGATTTTCTTGGCGGTCCAGCGCGCGGTGGCAGGCATGACCTGCATCAGGCCCGAGGCCCCCACGCCAGAGCGGGCGTCCATGATGAAGCGGCTCTCCTGGCGGATGAGGCCATAAACATAGGCGGGGTCAATGCCAATGCCCTGCGCGCGCTCCAGCACCGCGCTGCGAAACGGGGTGGGAAACCGCTGCGACGTATCGATCACGCTTTTGGTGCGCTCGCTGGTGTTGATGCAACGGTCCCACACCTCGCGCTGGCACGCAAAATCGGCTGCAGCAAGCAGCTCGCGGTCTGACATGCCGCCGCTTTGGTGCAGGTTGGTGGCGTAGTTCCATTCGCGCACGCCTTCGCTGCGCAAGCCCAGCAAAATGGCATAAAGCCCCCGGTTCAGCGCCGGGTTGGCGCGGGCGGCAGCCTTTTCCTCGGCTGTGAGCGGTGCAGGGGCGGGGGGCACGGCCACGCGCTGGCCCAGCTCTTCCAGGGCCAGTTGCTCGTAAAAACCGCGTGTTCCGGCAATCCCTTCCAACAACTGCCGCGCCTCGGCACGTTCGGCGTCCTTGGGTTTTCCCGCCAGCAGCGCACGGGCTTTCCAGTACACCCAGGTGCTGTCCTGGCGCGCCTCGGGCGCCATGGCGTCCACGGCCTTGCCCACGGCCTTCCATTGGCCGGCCCGCAAAGCGGCGCGCACCTTCCAGCCCAGCATGTCGTCGGTCAGGTCTGCGTCCTTGGTGACCTTGGCGAAGTAGCCGGGGGCCTCGTCCGAGAGCTTGAGCGCCGCAGACTTGCCAATGGCGCCCCAGGCCCAATTGCGCTCTTCGGGCGACAGGTGCAGTCCCCATTTGCTGTCGAGCTGGTAGGCCGCGCCGTCGGGGTCGCTGCCGGCGAGCTTGATGAGCGCCAGAAGCACCAGCTCCTGGCGCATCTTGCCGCGTGCCGTGGCCTTGCTCAGCAGAAATTTGCTGGGTGCGTCGAGCACCGATTTGAGATCCGGCAGCGCATCGGGCGCGACGATCTCCACCGCCGTGCGCACCGCGCGCGCCCGGTTGGCTTCTGTCCCCAAACGGGCCTTGCGCCAAATGTCCAGCGCATTGAGTTTTTTGGCGCTGTAAAGCTCGCCCGCAGCATGGGTGCACCCATCGTCCGCGTCCCGCTGCGCATACCAATTGCGGCGCACCTCGTCGGCGGCCGCCTCTGAAGCGCCGGTGGGCAAGCCCTTGATGTGGTCAATCAGCAGGGCATAGCAGCGCACCTCGCGGTCATCCGACATGCGATAGGCGGGGTGTTGCTCGGCAAATTGCGCCCAGTCGCGCCGCTGGCCCAGCAGCAGCAGCCAGTCGTTGCGCAGGCGGTCTTCCTGGTAGGTGCCGGCATACCGCTGAAGAAATGACTGAACCTCTTGCGGGGCCGCCTCCCCCAGGCGCAGCTTCAGCTCCCAATAGGCCGCCCAGGGTTCCAGCGCATGGCCGCGCGCCGCTGGCAGCAGCAGTTCGAGCTTTTTGCGGTCACCTTTGCGAAACGCCTGCTGCATCTCCAGCAGGGTGTCGTCGCCCCGGTTTTGCGCCATGACAAGGGGCGTATGGGTTGCCAGCACGGTGATGGCGACAAGGGGTGTCAGAATCGCTCTGAGAAATTGCATGGGGGAATTATCTGATGGACAAAGCAGCCCTTCGGCGCGCATTGATAGAAGAACGCCTCAACCTGCCCGATCGCCTACAACGCTCCGACCTGTTGCAACAGGTCATGCGCATCTGGCTGGTGAACCGGCCCGACACCGTGATTGGCGCCTATTGGCCCATCAAGGGCGAGTTTGACCCCCTTCCTGCCCTGCATCGTTGGAAGGAAGATGGCGAGCTGCTGGACGAACCCCAGCGCCGCCGCATCGGCCTGCCGGTGGTCGACAAGGTGCACAAAACCCTGACCTTCCACGCCTGGCACCCCGGCTGCCCGATGGAAGAAGACGCCTACGGCATCCCCAAGCCCAAGGACACCGAGGTCATCGTGCCCACCCTGCTGTTTGTGCCCTGCGTGGGCTACGCGCCGGGTGGCTACCGGCTGGGCTATGGCGGCGGCTTTTACGACCGCACACTGGCCACCCTGCAGCCCAAGCCGTTCACCGTGGGCCTGGGGTTCACCAACGGCTACCTGGACGATTTCGAGCCCGAGGAGTTCGACCTGCCGCTCGATGCCATCCTCAACGACAACGGCGTGGTCTGGCCCGTTTGAGCGATCAGCACGGCCGGTGATGCGCGCCGCGCATCATTGCGACCGTGTTTTGGCATCGCTGGCGCGGGCCACTGCCGCTAGCATGGCAGGCTGACCCTTTTTTGCATCCCATTCACAGGTGCCCACCATGCTCAAGCTGTACATCGGCAACAAAAACTACTCATCCTGGTCCATGCGCCCCTGGGTGCTGCTGCGCCAGGCGGGGATTGCATTCGAAGAAGTGTTCGTGCGCTTCGACAGCTTTGATGCCAGCTCCGAGTTCAAACGCGCGCTGGGCCCCGTGAGTCCCACCGGCAAGGTGCCCGTGCTGGTCGATGGCGATCTGGTGGTGTGGGACACCCTGGCCATTGCTGAATACGTGGCCGAAACCCACCCCGACAAAAAGCTCTGGCCCACCGACGCCAAAGCCCGGGCGCGCGCCCGCAGCGTCTGCGCCGAGATGCACAGCGGCTTCACCGCCCTGCGCGGCCACTGCCCGATGAACATCGAGGCCGACCTGGCACAAACCGGCGCCCTCATCTGGCGCGACCAGGCGGGTGTGCGCGCCGATGTGCAGCGCCTGATCGACATGTGGAGCGCCCTGCTGCAAGAGCACGGCGGCCCGATGCTGTTTGGCCATTTCACCGTGGCCGACGCCTACTTTGCCCCCGTGTGCATGCGTCTGCACAACTACGCCCTGCCCTTGCCCGCCCCCATCAAGGCCTATGTGGACCGCGTGCGCGCCCTGCCCGGCGTGAAGGCCTGGATCGATGAGGCCCTGGCTGAGCAGGACTTTCTGGACTTTGAAGAACCCTACCGCCTGCGCCCCACACAAGGCTGAACACCACCATGGCCGTCACCATCTACCTGCGCTACGTGCTCAACACCAGCAAGCTCAAGGAGTTTGAGCACTACGGAAAACTGTGGATTCCCCTGGTCGAAAAGTTCGGCGGCCAGCACCACGGCTACTTCATGCCCAGCGAGGGCGCCAACAACATCGCGCTGGCGCTGTTCACGTTTGAGAGCCTGGCCGCCTACGAGGTGTACCGCGAGCGGTCGATGCAAGACGTGGACTGCCAGGCGGCGTTTCGGTACGCCGAGGAAACCGGCTGCATCGTGAGCTATGAGCGGAGCTTTTTCCGTCCGGTGTTTGCTTGATCCCCTGGTGCGCATCAAGCCACGGTCGAAAATCCGGCCAAGCGATCGCCCAAAGTGATGAGGGCCGCAGAGCACAGCCCTGGCATCAGGGCACCCGGTCAAAAAATGCCAACTGCGCAGACCCTGGCTCGATGACCTGCAAATAAGGCAAACACGCCTCAGCAAACGGCCCCGTGCCCCACTTGGCGCACAGTGCCCGCGCACGGTCTGCGGTGTCGGCAAACACCACGTCGACATAAACCCCGTCGGCCCCCTGGAGCAGCGCGTGCCCCAAAAAGCCGGGCTCGCCGTCGTACAAGCCGGCCACCATGGCATCGACGGCCCCGCGAAGCTGCGCCTGCGAAACGCCGCGCTGCAAGCGAAAAGTGGAAAACTCCATGCCTCCGAAACCGATGGATGGGTGCTGCAAATGTGCGGATGGGGTGGTACTTGCCATAAGGAAAAACCTCTGAAGTGGAATCAACCGCTCAGCCTAGAGGCCGCCGTTGCCACCATGGTGTCAGCAGGCTTGTTCCAGCAACATGCGCTGAACCAAATGGACTACCTGAACTGCTTGCGCAAAAACGGCTTGTGCCGTGCGATGTGCGCCAGCTGGGCGGGGGCGATGGTGCCCCCCAGGTCTTCCTCTTGCGCATTGAGCACCTGATTGGCATAGCGCATCGCGCGGGCCACCACCTCGTCTTCGCTCACGCCTTGCTTTGCGGCCAGGTCCAGCGCCACGCGCTTCATGGCGCGTTGCGACAGCATCCACATAGCGCCAAAGGCATCCCAGGCGGCCATTGCTTCTTTGAACTTGTCACGGTCGGCCAGGATTTCATTGAGCGGCTTGGCTAGGATCTCCTGCAGGTCGTCCACTTTGGCCTTCAGCGCTTCGAATTGCGCCTCGCGCTGCAGGGCTTCGGCTGCGGCGTTGGCCGCAGCGTCGGGCGCCGTGGGCACGGGCACGCTGCCATCGGGGTTGAGCTGGGCAATGGTGAGTTCGGACGATAGGGACATGGTGGGCTGGAATATACGGCCGAGGGCTCGTCCTAAACTACACCGATGCAAATCTACATGGTGGGCGGCGCTGTCCGCGACAAGCTGCTGGGCCGCCCGGTGAATGACCACGACTGGGTGGTGGTGGGCGCTACGCCCGAGCAAATGCTGGCGCAGGGCTACCTGCCGGTGGGCCGCGATTTCCCCGTTTTTTTGCATCCCAAAACGCGCGAGGAATACGCGCTGGCGCGCACCGAGCGCAAAAGTGGCCACGGTTACCGGGGGTTTGAGGTGCAAAGCTCGCCGGATGTGACGCTGGAAGAAGACCTCTCGCGGCGTGATCTTACTATCAATGCAATAGCTACCAGCGCTTATGAAGTAAGCGCTGGAGGCACTTTTGACCCATATTCTGGCATCCAGGACCTGGAAGCCCGGGTGTTGCGCCACGTGACCGACGCCTTCCGCGAAGACCCGGTGCGCATTCTGCGCGTGGCGCGTTTTGCAGCGCGCTTCACCGACTTCACGGTGGCGCCCGAGACGATGCAACTGATGCGCGAGATGGTGGCGCACGGTGAGGCCGATCACCTGGTGGCCGAGCGCGTATGGCAAGAGCTGGCGCGGGGGCTGATGGAGGAAAAGCCCTCGCGCATGTTCGAGGTGCTGCGCGAGTGCGGCGCGCTGCAGGTGCTGCTGCCCGAGGTGGCGCGCCTGTGGGGCGTGCCCCAGCGGGCCGAGTACCACCCCGAGGTGGACACGGGCGTGCACCTGATGATGGTGTTGGACATGTCGGCCCGGCTGCAGGCGCCGCTCACCGTGCGTTTTGCCTGCCTGGCGCACGACCTGGGCAAGGGCACCACGCCTACCGATGTGCTGCCGCGCCACATCGGGCACGAGGAGCGCAGCGCCGACTTGCTCAAAGACGTGGCCGAGCGCCTGCGCGTGCCGGTGGACTGCCGCGAGACGGCCGATGTGGTGGCCCGCGAGCACGGCAATATCCACCGCAGTGAAGGGCTCTCGGCTGCCGCTTTGGTGCGCTTGCTGGAACGCTGCGACGCGATCCGCAAGCCGGGCCGGTTTGCCGACATCCTGCTGGCCTGTGAATGCGATGCGCGCGGGCGGCTGGGTTTTGAAGAGGCTCCCTACCCCCAGCGGGCCCGGCTGGGTGCCGCGCTGCAGGCGGTGCAATCGGTGGTGACCCGCGAGATCGCCGCCCGCGCGGCATCGAGTGGCATGTCGGGCCCCAAGGTGGGCGAAATGATTCACATGGCGCGGGTACAGGCCGTGGCCCTGTGGCTGGCCCAGCAGTCCGCCCTCTGACCATCGCACGGAACGTCGCGCGGACCAGGGGGGCCTTGGTGGCCTGTGGTCACAAAGGTCCGTTTTAACCCGCTGTCGCCCCAACAAGCCCAAGAACAAGCAACAGCCACCACACCCACGCCAGCGCCCTCTCCCGCTGGTGGCAAAGGGCTGCCGCCTGACAGCCGCAGCGCGCCCTACCAGCGCAGCAAGCGCGGCCCCAGCAATGCGCCCGCAAAGGTGGGGATCGCCATCCCCACGACATACCAAACAGCCAGAAACGGCGCGGCCATTTCAGGGCAATGCAGTGCGTAAGCCAGTACAGCCAGCGCCCCCGCCAACAGCCCGGCCCCCGCACCGGCGAGTGCCGGGCGCGTAGGGGCCGCCCCCCGCAGGGCCCACAACAACGCGAACAACGCAGGGGCCGCCAATGCCGCGATATTGAAGGGGCAAGTTCGCCACGTGCTTCCAAAAACAAGCGGCAACCGCTCTCCTGGCGCGGCCTGGCCCAGCACCACCAGGGCCAACATCCACACCGCCAGCGGCGGCAGTGCCAACATCGCCAGGGTGTGCCCCAGGCCCAGCCCCGGCCGGGCCAACCGCCGCAGCAAAGCCACCCCGGCAGCAACCAGCGCCGCAGCAAACATGACCTTGCCCCAGAACATCGGCAAGGCCACGGTCTGCGCCAGATTGGGGCGCAGACCGAACAGCGCCAGCATCAACAACACGGCGGCAGCAAGCCCCGCCAGCGCGGCCAAAGCAAACCGCTGCTCGATGCTGTGGTGCGACACGGGCGCCGCGTTGTGTGCCAGCAGGTCAATCAATTCGTCGGTCTTCATACGGTTCCCCTGATGCGTGCAGCCAGGGCCTTGAGCCCCCTATGCACGCCAATTTTTACGGCTGACTCGGACAGCCCCGTGATGCGAGCCGTTTCCACCACCGACAGCCCTTCCAGCTTGACATGCACGATCGGCAGGCGCTGGCGGTCTGGCAGCGTCTGCAACAACTGGCCCAGGTCGCGGCGGGCCTCGGCGGCGTCGCTGTCGCTGCTGGAGAACAGCTCATTGGCGTCGTCCAGCGGCACGTTCTGGGCCCCCTTGACGGCATGCGAGCGCAACCAGTCGATGAGCTTGTAGCGCGCAATCGCATGCACCCAGGCGGTCACGGGCATGTCGGGCCGATAGGTATGCCGCTGGTTGTGCACGGCAAGCAATGTCTCTTGCACCAGATCCTCCACCTCGTCCGGCCGCTGGGCCAGACGGCGGCGCAAAAAAGACCGCAAGTGCGCGCTCAGCTCTTTCAGAAAACGCTGGTACGCACCGGCATCTGCGTCCATTCCTTGCATCAGCAACATTCGCAACCGCTCTTCAATCTCCATGGAGTCTCCCTGGGTGTATTCGTTGCAGCGAGCGCGCTGGTTACAGCGTGGTGCAAATAAAGAAATTACTTTTTTTATGCCACCGCTGTAACTCAGCACCACCACGCTGCGAATTACATCGCAGATCGGACAGTGTGGGAGGCCACCGGTCGCTGCAAAACGACGCTGACGATGCGAACCATCGAAAGTCATTGCCTTGCAGCCCCCGATCTGAATTTCTTCTTTCACATTTTTCTGGAGATACCACCATGACTGCACGCACCCTCACCCTCGGCGCCCTCGCACTGGCCGCACTCACCTCGGGCGCCGCCATGGCCCAGTCCGACGCCATGAAATCGGGCGAGATGGCCAAACCCGCCATGGAGAAGTGTTTTGGCGTCTCGATGGCGGGCAAAAACGACTGCGCCGCAGGCCCCGGAACCACGTGCGCTGGCACCTCCAAAATGGACTACCAAGGCAACGCCTGGAAATATGTCCCCGCTGGCACCTGCGCCAGCATCAAGACGCCCAAAGGCATGGGCTCGCTCACGGCCACCAAGGCCTGACATCAGCGCGGCTTGCCATGACTTCTGCACCCGCGCTGACCGCCGGGTTGGGCCTCAAGCCAGCACACTACAGCGATGCGCTGGCCCAGGTGGCCAGTGGCCTGTGGTGGGAGGTGCACCCCGAAAACTACCTGGCCGACGGCGGCCCGCGCCTGGCGTGGCTGCACGCCATCCGGGCGCGGCACCCGGTGTCGCTGCACGGGGTGTCGCTTTCGCTGGCGGCCGATGCGCCACCGGATGCCACCCACCTGCAACGCCTGGCCGCACTGGTGCGGCGCATCGAGCCAGTGCAGGTGTCGGAACACCTGGCCTGGTCGAGCTGGCGCGGTCGCTATCACCCCGATCTGTTGCCCTTCCCCCGCACGCATGAGGCGCTCGCACGCATCAGCGACAACATTGCCCGCACCCAGGATGTGCTGCAGCGCCCTATTGCCATCGAGAACCCCACCCACTACCTGCACATCAACGGCCACGACTGGTCCGAACCCGGCTTTCTGGCAGAACTCGTGCAGCGCACCGGCTGCACCCTGCTGCTGGATGTGAACAACGTGTACATCAGCGCCCGCAACCTGGGCGGTTGCGCCGAGACCTATCTCGATACCTATCTGGCGTCCTACCCCATGCAGGCCATCGCCGAGATCCACCTCGCCGGACACCACGCCGACCCGGCGCTGGGCGACGCCCTGCTGATCGACAGCCACGACGCCCCCGTGGACGACGCCGTGTGGTCGCTCTACCAGCGGGTGATCGAACGCACCGGCCCCGTGCCCACGCTGATCGAGCGCGATGACCAGTTGCCCAATTTCAACGAGCTGATGGCCGAAAGAGATCGCGCACACCACCTGCTGGTGACCGCAGGCCGGGAGATCGCACCATGCGGCTGAGCACTTTTCAGAACGCGTTTGCTGCGGCGCTGTTCGCGCCCGAAGCGCCCCCGGCCTCGGCCTCGGCCTCCGGCGACGCCCAGTGGATGGCTGCATTGCAAGCCCAGCCCGGCTTTGCGGTGTACCGCAACACGGTGCTCAAAGCCTGCGTGGACACGTTGCAGGCCAACTACCCCACGGTGTGCCAATTGGTGGGGGAGGACTGGTTTCGCGCTGCGGCCGCCGTGTTTGCGCACCACCATCCGCCGACCGACGGCCTGCTGATGGACTATGGGCAACCGTTTGCAGCGTTTCTTGCCACGTTCGAACCCGCCGAGTCCTTGCCGTATTTACCCGCCGTTGCGCGCCTTGACCGCTGCTGGACAGAATGCCACCTGGCCGCCAACCACCACGCGCTGGATGCGCAGTGGCTCTCCCAGCAACCTGCCGAGGACCTGGCCACCCTGACCCTGTGGCCCCACCCCGCCGCCCGCTGGGCCTGGTGCGAAGACCACCCCGCCTACCTGCTGTGGCAAGCCCACCGCAACCACAACGCCGCACCAGACGCTGCCAACGCGCCAGATATACCAAGCGCAACGCCCTGGATGGGCGATGGCGGACTGCTGACACGGCCCCACGATGCCGTCACGTGGCGCGCCCTGTCACGCGCAGGCGTGGCGTTCTTGGACGCCTGCGCGGCGGGCTTGCCGCTCGAAGCCGCGGCCACAGCGGCCCTGACCGCCGAGCCCTCCGCCGACTTTGCCGCGCTGATGGCGACATTGCTGGGTGCGGGCGCATTGACGGCGCACCCTCCCATAGACATTGCCCCCACTGGAGAACTGCCGTGAATCCCACACCTCACACCGTCACGCCATCGACCACCCCCGCCGCTTCGCTCCGGGGCACAACGCGCGGCCCCCGCGCGCTGCTGTCCACGTTGGCCGATATCGCCACCACGCTCACACCACACACCTTGCTCGCGCTGGCAAATCGCGTGGGGATCGCCAGTATCTTTTGGCTATCGGCGCGCACCAAAGTCGAGGGGTGGTTCACCGTCTCCGACAGCGCCTACACCCTGTTCCGCGAGGAATACAAGCTGCCCCTGATCTCCCCCGACCTGGCCGCACAACTGGCCACCGTGGCCGAGCACGTGTTTCCCGCCTTGCTGGTGCTGGGGCTGTGCACGCGGCTGTCGGCACTCGCGCTGCTGTGCATGACCGGGGTGATTCAGACTTTCGTCTATCCCGACGCGTGGCCCACCCATCTGTCGTGGGCAGCCTTGTTGCTGTACCTGGTGGGACGCGGCGGCGGCGCGCTCTCGCTCGACAGGCTGGCGGGCATTCGCTAAAAAAGCCCCCGCACCGTGCCGCACGTCACTGCGCGGCGGTGCGCACCCAGCGCACGATGTCTTGCGCCCCGAGCGCGCCAGACACACGGGCCGCTTCACGCCCGTTCTGAAACAGCACCATGGTCGGAATGCTGCGGATGGCAAACCGCGCGGCGATGGCCTGCTGGTCTTCGGTGTTGAGTTTGGCCAGGCGCGCGCGGGGCTCCAACTCGCGGGCGGCCTGCGCAAAGGCCGGGGCCATCTGGCGGCAAGGCCCACACCAGGGGGCCCAAAAATCCACGACCACCGGGATGTGGCTGCGCCCCACATGGCGGTCAAACGAGTCGCCATCGAGCTCCAGTGGCGCGCCTGAAAACAAGGGCTGGTGGCACTTTCCGCAGTCGGGGGCATTGGCCAGATCTGCGTCTTGAACACGGTTGGTGGTGTGGCAGTGGGGGCAAACGATGTGCAGTGCTTCGGTCATGGCGGGTGCATCCAGGTTGAATGTGAGGGCGTGTTGGCTTTGCGCAGGCGGCATCACACAAGGGCATTGCTGTTTTACATGGCGGCAACAACAGCTTGTTTCAAGGCCCAATGAGCCCATTGCCGCGCGCAAGGCAACGTTCGGCCCATGGGCCGCAGCGTCGAATCACCCTTTCTTCGCGGTCAGCTTTATGGTGTCTGCTAAGGTTTCGCCCCATGCAGCTGCTCCCCCAATTGACAACTGCCCACGCGCTTTTTCTGGATTTTGACGGCACGCTCACCGAGCTGGCGCCACGTCCAGAGGCGGTGCGTGTTGCTTCCGGGCTCATCCCCACACTCAAAGCCCTGCATGCCCAGCTGGGCGGCGCACTGGCGATCGTGACGGGTCGGCCAGAGGCCGACATCGACCACTTTTTGGCCCCGTTGCGCCTGCCGTTGGCCAGCGAACACGGGGCCCGATACCGCTTGAGTGATACGGTCATATCGGCCATCGAACCACCCAACCTGGCCCCCGTTTTGCAAGCCGCCCAAGCGTTGGCCGCACAGCACCCTGGCCTGCTGGTCGAACACAAAAGCGCCAGTGTGGCCCTGCACTACCGGCTCACTCCTCACCTCGAAAGCCTCTGCCACGACACCATTGCACACGCCATGCAAGGGATCGAAGGCGTGGAGTTGCTGCGCGGCAAGTATGTGTTTGAGGTCAAGGCCCGCGGCGTGCACAAAGGCCAGGCCATCACGGACTTCATGCGCCAGGCGCCCTTTGCGGGGCGCATTCCCGTGTTCGTGGGCGACGACGTGACGGATGAAGCCGGGTTTGCCGCCATCCAGTCGCTGGGCGGCTGGAGCATCAAGGTCGGAGAAGGGCCCACCATGGCGCAACACCGCTGCATGACACCCGCCGCCCTGCGCGGCTGGCTGTCGGCAGCACGCACGCCAGCCGCCACATACGCGCGCGCACCACTCGGCGCACGCCCCGGCGCACATGCCGGTGTATCCGTTAACTCGCAGGAAGAGCAAGAACGATGAACACGGCCGCCACCGCCCCCCAGCCCGGCTCCTTGAACCTGGGCATGATCGGAAATTGCGCCATCAGCGCCCTGATCGATGACCACGCCCGCATGGTGTGGTGTTGCCTGCCCCGCTTTGATGGCGACCCGGTGTTCAATGCCCTGTTGCAGCCGGGCGACGAGGGCAGCCACTTTGCGATCGAAATGGAGAACCTGGCATCAACCCACCAGTGGTACGAGCCCAACACCGCCATCTTGCGCACCCAGTTGTTCGATACGGCCGGGCACGGTGTCGAGATCACCGACTTCGCGCCGCGCTTTTACAGTCGCTCACGGTACTTTCGGCCGTCCACGCTCGTGCGCAGGGTGCGCCCCATCAACGGTGCACCGCGCATCCGCGTGGCGCTGAAGCTGCGCTATGACTGGGGGCAGACCACGCCGCGCATGACACGCGGCAGCAACCACATCCGCTATGTGGGTGACAGCATGACGCTGCGCCTGTCCACCGATGCACCGGTGTCGCATGTGTTGTCGGGGCAATCCTTTGTGCTGACACGCGAACACAATTTCTTGCTGGGCGCAGACGAAACGCTCACCGAAGGCATCGCAGACACCGCACGGCTGTTTGAGCAAGAGACCACCAGCTACTGGCGCGCCTGGAGCCGCTCCCTGGCCGTGCCCCTGGAGTGGCAGGAGGCCGTCATCCGCGCTGCCATCACCCTCAAGCTTTCGCTGTACGAAGAAACCGGCGCCATCGTGGCAGCCATGACCACCAGCATCCCTGAGTCGGCCCACAGCGGGCGCAACTGGGACTATCGCTATTGCTGGCTGCGGGATGCATTTTTTGTGGTGCGGGCACTCAACAGCGTCTCCGAAGTCGGCACGATGGAAGACTATTTGCGCTGGCTGAGCAACGTGGTGGTGCAAGGCGGCGACGGCGCTGAAGGGCATATCCAGCCGCTGTATGGCATTGGGCTGGAGCAGGACCTCCCCGAAAGTCTGGTGCCACAGTTGGCGGGTTACCGGGGCATGGGCCCGGTGCGGGTGGGCAACCAGGCGGCAGAGCATTTTCAGCATGACGTGTACGGAAACATCGTGCTGGGCGCAGCGCAGGCCTTTCACGACCACCGCCTGCTGCACCGCGCAGGCGCTGCCGAGTTCACGCGGCTGGAACAGGTCGGAGAGAACGCGGTGCGGGTCTACGGCCAGCCCGACGCCGGCATGTGGGAACTGCGCACGCGGGCACGGGTCCACACCTCATCGGCCCTCATGAGCTGGGCCGCATGCGACCGGCTCGCCAAAATTGCAGTCACCTTGCAACTGCCCGACCGGGCTGCCTACTGGCAGCAACACGCCGACCGCATGCGCGCCGAGATCATCGACAAATCATGGTGCGAGTCGCGCCAGGCCTTTGCCGAGAGTTTTGGCGGCCATGAATTGGACGCCAGCGTGCTGCTGATGGCCGAGGTCGGCCTCATCGACCCCAAGGACCCTCGTTTCGTCACCACCGTCGAAGCCATGGAAAAGAGCTTGTGCGACGGCCCCTACATGCGGCGCTACGAAGCCGCCGACGACTTTGGAAAACCCGAGACGGCTTTCAACATCTGCACGTTCTGGCGCATTGATGCGCTGGCACGGATTGGCCGCAAGGCCGAGGCCCGAGCCATCTTCGAAACCATGCTCGCAGCCCGCAATCCGCTGGGCCTGCTGTCAGAAGACACCCACCCCGAAACGCGCGAAATGTGGGGCAACTTCCCGCAGACCTATTCCATGGTGGGCGTCATCAACGCTGCTGTTCGCCTGTCGGCACCGTGGGACAGCGTGATTTGACCCGCACCCGATTTGCAACATTTGATGTGAGGCATTGCGATTTGCGGCGGTGTCCGACAGCCTCCAGCCGCCCTCTGCGGCGATGATGAAAGCCATGAGCAGACTTGTCGTGATCTCCAACCGCGTGGCAGACCCACGCAAACCCGCCGCCGGCGGACTGGCCGTTGCATTGGGCGAAGCCCTTCACCAAACCGGAGGGCTGTGGTTTGGATGGAGCGGCACGGTGGTGGAAAACGGCACACCTGGCGAAGGCGAAATGCACACCCGCAATGCCGGCAATGTCACGCTCGCCACCGTCGACCTGTGCGAAGAAGACCACCACAGCTTCTACCACGGCTACAGCAACAGCGTGTTGTGGCCGGTGTTCCACTACCGCCTTGATCTGGCGGACCTCAACGCCAACTACATCGCCGGGTATCGCCGGGTCAACCAGCTTTTTGCGCGCAAGCTATTGCCGCTGCTGCGCGACGATGACGTCATCTGGGTGCACGACTACCACTTGATTCCACTGGCGGCCGAGTTGCGCGCGATGGGCTGCAAACAGCGCATCGGGTTTTTCTTGCACATCCCCATGCCCCCGCCCCTCATCATGGCGGCCATTCCCCAGCATGAGTGGCTGATGCGCTCACTGTTTGCCTACGACCTGGTGGGCTTGCAAAGTGAAGCCGATGTGTCGCACTTCACCCGCTATGTGCGCAGCGAAGGCAGCGCCGAAGCGATCGATGAAAAACGCGTGCGCGCTTTTGGCGCCACCGTGGTGGTGCAGGCCTTTCCCATTGGCATCGATGTCGATGAATTCACGCGGCTGACCCATGCCAGCGATGCGATGGACACGTTCGAAGGCATGCGCGCCGAATACTCGCGCCGGCGGCTGCTTTTGGGCATCGACCGGCTCGACTATTCCAAAGGTATCCCCCAGCGGGTGCGCGCCTATCGCGAGTTGCTTGACCGCTACCCAGAAAACAGGGGCAGCGCCACACTCATCATGATTGCGTCCCCCAGCCGCGACGACGTGAACGCCTACGCCGACCTGCGCCAGGAGTTGGAAGGATTGTGCGGCTCCGTCAACGGCGACTATGGCGAGTTGGACTGGATGCCGGTGCGCTACATCCACCGCATGGTGGCGCGCAAACGCGTGCCAGGCCTGTGCCGCGCGGCGGCGGTGGGGCTGGTCACACCGCTGCGCGACGGCATGAATCTGGTCGCCAAGGAATACGTGGTGGCCCAAGACCCCGAAGACCCGGGTGTGCTGGTGCTGTCACGGTTTGCCGGTGCTGCCGAGCAACTCAAAGAGGCCTTGCTGGTCAACCCCTACGACTCCCAAGGCATGGCCGACAGCATTCAGCAGGCGCTGCAAATGCCGCTGGCCGAGCGGCAGGCCCGCCACCAAAAACTCATGGCACGTATCCGTGAGCACGATGTGCACTGGTGGCGAAAAACGTTTCTGCAGGCACTGGAAGCGGCCGGTCAAGACTGATCGTTGACAGGTCGATGGGCTGACGGGCTGACGGGCTGACGGGGCCATGCTCCCCGTTCAGCCATCGGTGAGTATTCAGTGTGCAATGCCGGCATTGCCATCGAAAACGCTGGGGCGCGGTTGCCGCTCCCGCCAATCAATTGGCCCAGATGCTGTGTGCAATGCCCTATAGCAACTTGGCAATCAAACTGATCAAGAAACTGAGGAGCAAGGTGGACGCCACCGGCACGTCCCAGTCCCTGCCAAGCCAGCGAAAACGCAGATCGCCGGGCAGCCGCCCAAACCCCAGGCGCCGCAGCAATGGCGACAGCCAGCTGATGAACATCAGGGCGAGAAAGGTGACCAGCAACCAGCGCATCATGGCAACCCGTGGGCGGCAAGCCTACAGCCGGTGCGATCGGTCGCCATTCACAAACCCCACAGGCTCCCACGCCTCGCCCGCCCCCAGGGCCAGCACCTTGAAGAGCTCACCCATCTCGTGTTCCATGATCAATTTGGCCGCTGTTGCTCTGCCTGCCTGCGGTAGCAGCTCCATTTTTGGTAGCAAACCGCAGTTGATCAAGAAGTGCGCCTGCGTGGTGTAACCCAACACTTGAAGGCCGGCGTCTTGCGCCGCCAGCGCCATGGCGGTGAAGTTGACATGGGCGGTGACGTCCTTCAGGCCCACCGCCACCAGCGGGTCGCCGTCGGCCAGATGCCCCTGGTGGCACATCACGGTGCCCATGTGGCGCTGAGGATGGTAGTACTCGCTTTCGCCAAAGCCGTAGTCGAGCAAGAAGGCGGCGCCGCGCTCCAGCCGGTCCGCCAGGGTGCGGATAAAGCCTTCACCTTGCGCGTGGATCTCGGTCAGGTAATCCTGCGGGCCTTCGATGTCCAGGGGCGGGCGCAAGTCGGTGGGACGGTCGGCCCAAGCAAAACTGCCGTCGTCCTGCACCACCACGCCGCGCTCGTGCCATACGCCGTCTTGCTGGCCGCCATGGCGCGCAAGCAACTGCACAGGCATGGCATCAAGCACTTCGTTGCCCACCACCACGCCGCTGAACCTTGCGGGCAATGCATCCACCCAGCGCAGTTTGTGGGCGTGCGCCACCAGTTTGGCCTGCTGGCGGGCACGCAGGCTGCCCGACAGGTCGACGATGGTGTAGCGGTGTATCTGGTCGCCCAGGCTATCGAGCAGCTGCAGCGCCAACGCGCCGGAGCCCGCACCAAACTCCCACACCTCATCGGTGCCGGTGTGGGCCAGGGCCTCGCCCACCTGCACGGCCAAGGTTTGGCCGAACAACGGGGTCAGCTCGGGCGCGGTCACAAAGTCGCTGCCAGACTCGGGCATGGTGCCGAATTTGGTGGAGTCGTTGGCGTAGTAGCCCAAGCCGGGCGTGTACAGGGCCAAGGCCATGAAGCGGTCAAAACCCAGCCAGCCCCCCGCAGCGGCAATGGCCTCGCGGATGTGGGTGTGCAGGGCGGTCGTTAAACTGTCGGGTCTTTGGGTCACGGCCCGCATTGTCACCCACATGTCCACCCCTTCTCCTCTTCACCGCCCCCGCACCGTGCTGGTGACCGGCGCCGCCAAGCGGCTGGGCCGCAGCATTGCGCTGGCCCTGGCGGCAGGCGGTTGGCAAGTGGCGGTGCATTACCGGTCTTCAGAGCAAGATGCTATAGATACAGTAGCTGCTTGCGCAATGCTGACAAGCGGTAGCACCCATTTTGATGCTGATTTTGATGATGAAACTGCCGTGCGCGGCCTGCTGCCCCGGGTGGTGGCGCACTTTGGCAGCGTGGACGCGGTCGTCAACAGTGCCTCGCTGTTCGAGCACGACAACGCCCAAACTTTCGGGTTTGCCGCGCTCGATAAGCACCTGCGCAGCAACACCGCGGCCCCCGTGCTGCTGGCCCAGGCGCTGCACCAACACGTGGCCGAGCGCGCTGCAGCGGGCGAGGCCGATGCGCAGGGCGCCGTGGTCAACCTGCTGGACCAGAAGCTCTGGAACCAGAACCCCGATTTTTTGAGCTACACGCTCTCCAAGGCGGCGCTGGAGGCTGCAGGCACCATGCTGGCCCTGGCCCTGGCACCGCGCGTGCGCGTGGTGGGCGTGGCGCCCGGCCTCACGCTGACCAGCCACATGCTCAGCGACGACAAATTTGCCCAATTGCACGCCCTGTCCCCGCTGGGCCGTTCCTCGACCGCCGAGGACGTGGCCGCTACGGTGAAATTTGCACTGGAGAACCGGTCGGTGACCGGCACCACGCTGCTGGTCGATGGCGGCCAGCACCTGATGAAGTTTGACCGCGATTTTTCGATGATGTGAGCGCAAGCCCCGCTTTCGCTCACCCCAGGACCTTTTCATGACACACGCTGCAGGCACCCAGATCCTCACGCTCACCGGCTTGCGCTTTGACGCCAACCTGGGCATTCTCGACCACGAAAAAACTGCCCCTCAGCCCATCCAGGTCGACGCCGAACTGAGCCTGGGCGCGCAGCCGCTGGCCCCGCGCGACGACGACATCGGCCATGTGCTGGACTACCGCCGCGTGCGCCAGATCATCATCGACGAGTGCACGGCCGAGCACGTCAACCTGCTGGAGAGCCTGATCGGCAAGCTGGCCAACCGCCTGATGCAGCTGCCCGGTGTGCAGGGCGTGCGCGTGAAGATCGCTAAACTCGAAATTTTTGACGATTGCGAAGTGGCCATCCGCGTCGAGACCGGGCAATGGTAGGCCGCGTAGCTGCCGCAGCACGCCTCGCCTGACCCGCCCCGATTGAGGCGCTGCGGGCACCGGCCCCATGGCTGGCCTGGGCACACCGGGCCGCACAATGCCCCCGCCTTCCACTCTTTATTGAGGCAGCACCTCGAACGCCAGGAACTGCGTCACCTGGTTATCCGCAAAATTGTTGTCGGCCACCAGCACCAGCGTGCGGTTGCCATTGGGCAGGCGCGGCCCCCATGAGGCGCCTTCGATGTTGTCGATTTTGACGCCCTGGTAGGTGATGGGCATCTCCAGCAGCAGCTGCTTTTTCATGGGCTTGTAGGTGGCGCCTTGCAGGCTCTTGAACGACTGCACGTTGGTGGTGTCCGCCTCCAGCGTGGCCAGCACCAACCGGATCGTGTTCCCCACGCCGTCGGCATAAGCGCGCTCTACGGCGAGGAACTCGGTGTTGGACACTGCCAGCAGTTCGGGCAGCCCGTTGTCGGGCGCAAACGCCCCCGTCGGGACCTTGTCGACGGGAATTGCGGGCAGTGGGTAGGCGTATTGCGCGACGGTTTTGCCACTGGCGGGATCGAGTTTGAGCACCCGCACCACGCTGCCCGACGACAAGGTGGTGATGGGGCCATCCTCGATCAGTGCGTCTTCGTTGGCGGTAAAGACCATGCCATTGGGGGTGACTGCCAGGGCCTCGAACAGTTTGTTGCTGCGGGCGCCCGTGGTGCTGTTGTCCACGTAGTTGAAGGCACTGGGTGTTTCGAACGCACGGACAAAACTGCCATCGGTGCGGACCTCACGCACGAAGGGCTGATACAGGGCCGCGCCCACACCAAAGTTGCCTTCACTGGAGATATAGAGGTTGCCATTGGGCGCCACGCGGATGCCCTCGGGGTCGACCGTGCGGGTGGTGCTGGACAAGGGCTTGCCATCGGGCCCCTGGATGGAGACCATCTTGTTGATGCTCACGCTCTTGAACCGGGTGGCATCGAAGTCAAGCGACAGCGAATAAAAGCGGGGAGTGCCACGCTCCCCTCCCCGCTCGTCGGAGATGGCCCAGTAGGTGCCGTCCGAGGCTCGGTCAATGCCCGAAATACCTCCAAACTCCACGCCTTCCACCATGGTCTTGGTTTTGATGGCGTAGTCGCCAATCAGGCGCAGGCCGCCAATGCCTTCGGAGCCGTCACTGCCGCCGCAGGCAGCCAGCATGCAGGCCAGCCCCAAAGAGGCCAGGGAGCCGCCAAAGCGGGAGAAGGTGCAGGAGAGAGGCAACATGGTCAGCGCCAAAGGGCAGGAGTCAAAAGCCCCGGAGTGTGCAAGCGCCATGTGACGGCGCCGTTACGCCACACCGTTACGCCGCCGTGTCGGGCCGTTCGCAACCCGGCACATCCCCCGTGCGCACGCCCTGCGCAGCAGGAATGAGACAATTGGCCCATGAGTACCGTCTGGACAGAAGCCGAAAACCCCGCCGTTGCAGCACCGCGCAACGATATCAAGATCGAGCGCGAAACCCACAAGCTGGAAAAGCGCCTGTGCCGCGAAATGGGCAAGGCCATCGTCGACTTCAACATGATCGAAGAAGGCGACAAGGTGATGGTGTGCATGTCGGGCGGCAAAGACAGCTACACGCTGCTCGACATCCTGCTCAAAATGAAGGCCCGCGCGCCCATCCACTTCGACCTGGTCGCCGTGAACCTGGACCAAAAGCAGCCCGGCTATCCCGAGCATGTGCTGCCCGAATACCTGGCCAGCACCGGCGTGCCGTTCCACATCGAGAACGAAGACACCTACAGCATCGTCAAAAAACTCATCCCCGAGGGCAAGACCACCTGCAGCCTATGCAGCCGCCTGCGCCGGGGCATTCTGTACCGCGTGGCCGACGAGCTGGGCTGCACCAAGATCGCACTGGGCCACCACCGCGATGACATTTTGCAGACGCTGCTGCTCAACATGTTCTTCGGAGGCAAGATGAAAAGCATGCCCCCCAAGCTGGTGAGCGACGACGGCAAACATGTGGTGATCCGCCCGCTGGCCTATGTGGCCGAGAAGGACACCGCCCGCTGGTCCGCGCACCGCAACTTCCCCATCATCCCCTGCAACCTGTGCGGCAGCCAGGAAAACCTGCAGCGCAAACAGGTCGGCGAGATGCTGCGCGAGTGGGAAAAGAAGTACCCAGGCCGCGTGGAGAACATGTTCAACGCGCTACAGAACGTGGTGCCCTCGCACCTGCTCGACGGCGGCCTGTTCGACTTCAAGAACGCCAAAGCCACCGGCATCGCCAGCGAAGACGGCGACAAAGCGTTCGACAAAGAGGAGTTTTTGGCCCCCACCCCGTCGCTCCTGGGCGCAGGTGTCGTGCAGGTGGTGCAGCTGTCGTGAACCTCTGCCCCCTAGCGGCACTCTGACCGGTGTTCCTTCTCAGGAGAACCACATCATGACGCGTCGTTGGATTTTTCCCCTGTCTCTGTGCGCGGCCGCAGCCCTGGCGGGCTGCAGCACCGGCCCGCGCATCGTCGAGGGCCAAGTGCAGAGCTTTTCCACGCTGGCAGCGGCCCCCGCGCCAGCCACCTACCGCCTTGAGCGCCTGCCTTCGCAGCAAGTGCCGGCGTTTGACCCGATTGCGGCCCTGGCCGAACAGGCACTCGCCCGTGTCGGCCTGCAGCGCGACGACGCAGCGCCACGCCTTGTGCTGCAGATTGGCGTGCAAGCAGGCATCGTGCCCCGCTATGACGGCATGGCCCCTTATGGGCCCTATGGCGCCTATGGCCCCTTCGCCCCCTGGGGAATGAGCGGCTGGGGCGGCTGGCATGGCCGGGGCGGTTGGGGTTTTGGCGGTAACTGGGCGTTCTACGAGCCCTCGCCGCTGCACCGCCGTGCCGTGAGCCTCACGCTGCGCGACGCCGCCACGCAGGCCGTGGTGTATGAAACATCGGCCGTGCATGAAGACATCTGGGTCAAAGACCCCGCCGTGTATGGCGTGCTGTTCGACGCGGCACTCACGGGCTTCCCCAAGCCCCCTCAAGGGCCCCGGGAAGTGCGCCTGCCCATGCCAGCGCCCGCCTCTCCACAAACGCCAGCCCCGGTCGCCCGGCCGGCTCCTTGAATATTTCGACCCGACGACAACCATCGTTACCCATCTGCATGCAATCCACCCGCATCGTTGCCGTACGCCACGGCGAAACCGCCTGGAACGTGGACACCCGCATCCAGGGCCACATCGACATCCCCCTCAACGACACCGGCCTGTGGCAGGCCGCACAACTGGGCGATGCCCTGAGCGGCGAGCCCATTGGCGCCATCTACACCAGCGACCTGCAACGTGCCCACGCCACAGCCCAGGCAGTGGCCCGCACCACGGGCGCACCGCTGGTGGCCGAGCCGGGGCTGCGCGAGCGCAGCTTTGGGCACTTCCAGGGCCGCACCTTTGCCGAGATCGAAGCCGAGCTGCCTGAAGACGCCCTGCGCTGGCGCAAGCGCGACCCGCACTACGCGCCCGCCGGTGGCGAATCGCTGGTGGCACTGCGCGAACGCATCGAACGCACGGTGACCACACTCGCGCAGCAACACACGGGCGAGCAGATCGTGGTGGTGGCCCACGGTGGCGTGCTGGATGTGCTGTACCGCCTGGCCACACGCCAGGAGCTGCAGGCACCGCGCACCTGGCAGCTGACCAACGCGGCCATCAACCGCCTGCTCTGGACCCCCGACGGCCTCACCCTGGTGGGTTGGGCCGACACCCAGCACCTGGACAACGCCAACCGCACCGCACGCGATGAAACCCATTCCTGAGGCGCTGGCGGCCACCGTGGGCCTGCGGGTGGACCTGATCGACACGCCCGCGCTGGTGGTGGACCTGGACGCCATGGAGCGCAACATGCAGCGCATGGCGGACTTTGCGCGCAAGCACCATGTGCGCTGGCGCCCGCACGCCAAGATGCACAAAAGCGCCGAACTGGCGCTGCTGATGCAACAGGCCGGTGCGCAGGGAGTGTGTGTGCAAAAGGTGTCCGAGGCCGAGGCGCTGGCCGCTGGCGGCGTGAACGACATCACCATCACCAACCAAGTGGTATCCATGCCCAAGCTGCAGCGCGTGGCCCGGCTGGCCGCGCAGCTGGCGGCACGCGGCGGGCGCCTTGCACTGGCGGTAGACCACCCCGAAGGCATCGAGCGCCTGGCCGAAGCCATGGCGCAATATGGCAGCGACGCGGGGGTGGATGTGCTGGTGGAAATCGATGTGGGCCAGGGCCGCTGCGGCGTGCCCCCGGGCGAGGCGGCCGTGCCCCTGGCGCTGGCCGTGGCCCGCACCCCGCGCCTGCG
>RCMZ01000224.1_pt1 | contig 45749 bp, 53 predicted proteins | sample 2041141 | NCBI WGS metagenome assembly RCMZ01 (sample SAMN09708263, study PRJNA481090) | Wastewater metagenome, whole genome shotgun sequencing project. | biome: sewage; isolation source: Davis station wastewater (DW) | place: Antarctica: Davis Station | collected 2010-03-01 | reverse complement strand
GCAAATACGAAGTAGGGTTTAGCCACGGCTTGCGAGGCGAATTTCAGATGTGGATTTGCAATAGTCATCTATCAGCCCTCCTTGTTTGGCGGCCATTGGTTGGTATTGATCTTCGAGGTCCACTTGAGGAACTCGGCGATGTCGTCCACTTCCTGGTCGCTCAGATGAAACTGCGGCATCGAGCGGCGACCCGGCACGCCCAGCGGCTGGATCTTCATCCAGGCCTGCAGGAACGGCTTGAAGCCGGCATCCTCACCGCGACGGACAAACACATTGCCCAGCTCGGGGGCGAAGTACGCACCCTCGCCCAGCAGGGTGTGGCAGCCGATGCAGTTGTTTTGCTCCCAGACCAACTTGCCGCGCACCACTGCCTCGGTCATCTGCGCGGCATTGGTACGCTCGGGAAAGGTCTGCTCGGTGTGGTAAGTCAAAGCCAGGAATACCAGGAAGAAGAACACGCTCCCCCCAAAGTAAATATTCCTGGCCATGCTCTTCGTGAAGGTCTCTGACATGGCCGCTTCCTCATTACTTGGCGAGCCCATTGTAGAAAGCGCCCTAACGAAACCCGCTTGATGGCAATCAAGAACATCCGATGGTTAGGCTCGGGTATTGAGCAGAGGGAGGGGTTTTGCCAACACGCCCAGGCGGTGTGCGCCCACACGCTCTAACGTCAAACCCAGAAATCCGCGCCAGGACAAACGCCCCTTTCAGAAGGCCGAACGAATCGTTGTGCAGTGGGTTGAGCGGCATGGATGCCGCGAGAGCTGCGATGGGCCAGGGATGGCCCTTCGCAGCGGGCCCACGGAGCAATGATGAAGTGAGGGAAGTTTCGCGCAGCGAAACCCGGATGCCAGGGGCAAGACTTTTTGGTTACTTTTGGGGCGACTGCCAAAAGTGACCCGCCGTAAGGGCGGAACCAATAGCCCAGGCAACACAACTGCGGCGTTCGAGCACCATTAGCACGGAGTCACCCTAGATCGCGCGCTGCAACCACAACGTCAGCAGCACCAGCACCCCCACCACCAACGGCCACCCCAGCAGCAATCCGCGCCACAACGGCGGGGCATGGCGCAGGTGCATAAAGCCATCGGCAATCAGCCAGGCCTTGCCCAAGGCCGCCAGCAAAATTGCTCCCGCCAGCAGCAAACCGCCCCCGGCATTACCCAGCTGCACGCTGCCGATCGACAACAGCACCAGGCCCAGCCAGCACACGATCAATACGGGTGAAGTAGCCACGCCAACCTCGTCAATTGAGCACGTAGACCAAGGGAAACAGCAGCACCCAGATCAGATCGACCATATGCCAATAGAGCACCCCCGACTCCAGCACCGCGTCATCGCCAGCCTGCTTGCGACGCCAGCAGCGTACGGCCAGCCAGGCCAGAATCAGCATGCCCAGCAACACATGGAGGAAGTGAAAGCCAGTGAGAATCCAGTACAGGGTAAAGAAGCTGTTGTGCTCCATACCCAGGCCCAAGCCGAGCAGATGCTGGTATTCACTGAGCTTCAAACCCACATACACGCTGGCCGCCAACAGCGCTGCCAGCAGCAGCCAGCCAGCCCACCGCGAGCGGCCGCAACGCACCTGCTCTTGCGCCAAGGCGGCGAACAAGCCGGCGGTGAGCAAACTCAAGGTCAGCGCCAGGCCGATGGAGCTGTCCAACGCCCCACGGCTGGCGTGAAACAAAGCCGGTTGCCAGGCCTGAGCCACCGCGAAGGTGACAATCAGCAGGGCAAATACGCTCAGCTCGGCGAGGATAAAAAACCACATGGCCAAGTCGCCCGGCAGACGCTTGGCCGGGGTGAAACTGGCGCAGGCATCAACCGAAGTGGACATCAACCACGCCCATCAACGCCGCCACCGTCTGCGGGTCATCCGACAGCGGTTCGGCCAGGCAGGCCAGACAGGCTTCACGCGGGCTCATGCCGGAGCGGATCATCCGCGCGGCGAAAATCAGCAGGCGGGTCGAGGCCACTTCTTCCAGATCGTGCTGTTCCAGCCGGCGCAGTGCCTGGCCGAGTTTGACTACCTGGGCCGCCAACGTCGCATCCACCTGGGCCTCGTTGGCGACGATGCGCTCCTCCTCGGCCGCGGCCGGATAGTCGAAACGCAGGGCCACGAAACGCTGGCGGGTGCTCGGTTTCATGCCCTTGAGCAGGTTCTGGTAACCGGGGTTGTACGACACCACCAGCATAAAACCGGGCGGCGCGCGCAGCACTTCACCGGTGCGCTCCAGGTACAGCTCACGGCGGTCATCGGCCAGCGGGTGCAGCACCACGGCGGTGTCCTGGCGCGCCTCGACCACTTCATCTAGGTAGCAGATGCCGCCTTCGCGCACCGCGCGGGTCAGCGGGCCGTCCTGCCACCAGGTGCCCTGAGCACCGATCAGGTGACGACCAACCAGGTCGGCGGCGCTCAGATCGTCATGGCAGGCCACGGTAAACAGCGGCAAATTCAGGCGATGGGCCATGTGCTGAACGAAGCGGGTCTTGCCGCAGCCGGTCGGGCCCTTGATCAACACCGGCATGCCGTGTTGCCAGGCCTGCTGGAACAGCACTTCTTCGTTGCCCAGGGCCTGATAGAAAGGCGCAGCCCGCCCGGCATTGATTTCGACGATTTTTTCCGGCGCATTCACGACCGCCACCTCACAGGGATTGTTCATGCCTGCACGCTACCTGCCGGCAGGCACACCCCTCAAGCCGTCTGCGGGCGGCGCTTGATTGCGGTCAAGCGACGACGCAATCAGCGTGGTCGCAGGGGGCCGAGCAACCTTAATGAGGAGGATGGCGCGGAGCGCAGCGATACCCATCAGAAGGTTGTGCGCCGTCGCGGCCTTGATGGGTATCGCAAGCTCAACCCATCCTACGAGATGCGCTCCATTCAACCCTGCGTCGGTGGCGTCAGGTAGGCCGCCGTGGCGCCGCGATTGGCCTGGCTGGCTTTAAGTTCCAGGCTGGCGATACTGCGCAGGTGCACCTGGTCCGGGCCATCGGCAAAACGCAGGGCACGGCCGGTGGTCCACATATCGGCCAGCGGCGTGTCCGGGGTCAGGCCCATGGCGCCGTAGACCTGGATGGCGCGGTCAACAACCCGGCAGTGCATGGCCGGCACCAGCGCCTTGATCATGGCAATTTCCTTGCGCGCGGCCTTGGCGCCGACCTCGTCGATCATCCAGGCGGTCTTCAGCACCAACAGACGCGCCTGTTCGATCTCGATGCGCGACTCGGCGATCCAGTCGCCGATATTGGCGTACTGATGCAGGTACTTGCCGAACGCCTTGCGCTCCTGACAGCGCTCGACCATCAGCTCCAGCGCCAGCTCGGCCATGCCGATCGAGCGCATGCAGTGGTGGATGCGTCCAGGCCCCAGGCGCGCCTGCGCCATCATAAAGCCCTCACCCTCGGCGCCCAGCAGGTTGGCCGCCGGCACCCGCACATTGCGCAGCAGCAACTCACTGTGGCCTTCGGGCGCCAGGTGATTGAGCACTGGGATATTGCGCAGCAGCTCTACGCCTGGCGTGTCGAACGGCACCAGGATCATGCTCTGTTGCCGATGGGCCTCGGCGTCGGGGTCGGTCTTGCCCATCACGATTAGCAGCTTGCAATCGGGGTGCGAGGCGTTGGTGATAAACCACTTGCGGCCGCTGATCACATACTCGTCGCCGTCACGGCGAATCAGGGTCTGGATATTGCTGGCATCCGAGGACGGCACGTCCGGCTCGGTCATGGCAAAGGCCGAACGGATCGCACCGTCCAGCAGCGGCAACAACCAGCGCTGGCGTTGCTCGGGCGTGGCGAACAGGTGCAGCAATTCCATGTTGCCGGTGTCCGGCGCATTGCAGTTGAACACCTCGGAGGCCCAGGACACCCGACCCATGATTTCCGCCAGGGGCGCGTATTCCAGATTGCTCAGGGCGGTGCCCGGCTCGTCCGCCTGCAACGCCGGCAGGAACAGATTCCACAGCCCTTCCGCGCGGGCCAGGGCCTTCAAATCGGCCATAAAGGACACCGGAAACTGCCCCGCCGCCACCTCCGCGTGCCAGGCACCGATGCGCGGCACGATATGGCTATCGAGGAACTGGCGCACCTGCTGACGCAGTGCTTCGGTGCGGGGGTTGTAGGCAAAGTGCATGGCGAACCTCGGGGCGGTCTGGGCGATGGCTGAAGCCTCACCATAACCAAGCGCACAGCGCAAACCGAGGATATTCGAGGGCCTGAATCAGCGCCTATCACGGCGCCGGCAAACACGCTAAAACTTGACCGAGGTCATCGTCAAAGCCGCCAAAGCTGTCAACGACAACGGCTACCAGTACAGGTAGAACATCGCCTTGGCCAACAACACGATGAGCAGCATCTGCGCCAGCACCGCCCAGTGCAGCTGGCGATACAGCGCCGGCGTCATGCGCCCACTGCGCAGCAGCATGGCCACCGCGCCGAAGCTGAAAAACACGCCGACGGCCAGGGCAATTTTCAGCGTCAGCATGGTGGCAAAACTGCTGGCCAACGGCGCACTCAAGGCCTGCCGATGCTGCCAGGCCAGGCCCAGGCCCGCGCCATACACCAACACCACAACGCCATGCAGCACCGTACGGGTGCGGGCACCGAGGGCACGCTCCAAGGTGCTCAGCTGCGCAGGTTCGAGCTGCGGCTTGACCCTGGCAAGAATCGCCACCTCGTAGAACAGCGTGCCGATAAAGCCGATGGCCGCCAGCAGATGCACCGTGTGCAAGAGTGCGTAAGTCACTGCAAATCCCTCATGCGAAACATGCTGACGTTGATCGAACCCGCCTTGCGCAAACTCGACAACCGCGAACGGCCAGCGGCCCGCTATGGGGCGCTCTGCGTCACCTGGGAGCCGCTCAAAGACACCTGCTGCCCCTGCACAAAACCGCCAGAGGAGGAGCGCACACGGGTGGTTTTACCCTCATCATCCTTGATCACATACAGCGTTTGTTCGAGCCCGGCGGCCTCTTGCCCAGCACTACCCGCCAGATAACCAAGACCCGCCCCCACCAGCGCACCCAGCGGACCACCCGCGGCGGCGCCCAGCATCAAACCTGTCATACCGGCAAAGCCACCGCCCACTGCGGTGTCACTCTGGGCGGTGACTATCTGATCGGCATGAACCAAGGCAGATGCCAACAATGCAGCACCGGCGAGCAAGACAATTGATTTTTTCATAGATATGTTCCTGATTTAACCAAGGATGGGAACCAGGATTAATCAGGAAACATGCCAATTATTTATTTAATAAAATCAATAATTTAAAAAACTAACGGTAAATATCACCCATACAAAAATGGTATTAATGACCATCACGAGTGGTACTTACAACCACAGCATCGACAGTTGCCCCACCCAGCGCTCGGAAGCCGAAAGGGCTCCCACGCGCTAAGTACTCATACCGTGCGCGAGAAGCTGCCCTTCTGCGCGCCTCCGATATAGGCATCGAAGGCCATGGCCACGCTGCGCATCATCAAATGCCCCTGGGGCAACAGCACCAGGGCGTCATCGCGAATTTCCAGCAAGCGGTCGGCGACGTGTTCGTCGAGCTTGCCCAGGGCCTCGGCAAAGTACTCTTTGAAACGGATGTGGTGGCGCGCCTCGATGCTGGCGAAGTCGATGCGGCCGTGGCACATCAGGTCGCTGATCACGTCGCGGCGCAGCTGATCGTCGGCGTTCAGGCGATAACCGCGGTGCACCGGCAACAGACCCTGATCGAGCCGTGCGTAGTACTGGGACAGCTCCTTGACGCTCTGGCTGTAGGTGTCGCCGACCTTGCCGATGGCCGATACGCCGAGACCAATCAGGTCACACTCGGCGAAGGTCGAGTAGCCCTGGAAGTTGCGCTGCAGGGTGCCATCGGCGCGGGCCAGGGCCAGCTCGTCATCCGGCAAGGCGAAGTGGTCCATGCCGATATACACATAACCGGCGGCGGTCAGGCGGCTGATGGTCAGCTCCAGCAACTCCATCTTGCGCTCGGGCGGCGGCATATCTTCGCGGCGAATCAGCCGCTGAGCGCGCACCAATTCCGGCAGGTGCGCATAGCTGTAAGCGGCGATGCGGTCCGGGCGCAGGGCGATGATCTTGCTCAGGGTTACGTCGAAACTGGCCACGGTTTGCAGCGGCAAGCCGTAGATCAGGTCGACACTCACGGACTTGAATTTAGCCTCGCGCGCGGCGGCCACCAGGGCGTAGATCTGCTCTTCACTCTGCTGACGATTGACCGCCGCCTGCACATCCGGATCGAAGTCCTGCACACCGAAACTCAGGCGATTGAACCCGAGTTGGCGCAGGTGTTCGATCTGTTCGGTACTGATGGTGCGAGGGTCGACCTCGATGGAAAACTCGTGCTCGTCGCTGTCATCCAGGTTAAACGCCTGGTGCAGGCAGTCCATCAACTCGGTCAACTGTTCGCGGGTCAGGTAGGTCGGTGTGCCGCCGCCGAGATGCAACTGGCGGAGTGTGCGCGTGCGGTCGAACAGCGCCGCCTGCATGGCGATCTCGCGCTTGAGGTAATTGAGGTACTCGACCGCGCGATGGGTCTTCTGGGTGATGATCTTGTTGCAGGCGCAGTAGTAGCAAAGGCTCTTGCAGAACGGGATATGGATATACAGCGACAGCGCCTTGGGCACGGCGGCCTGATTACTGGCCTGGGCGGCCGCGTGATAGTCATCCATGGCAAACGCCTGATGGAACTGCGGCGCCGTGGGATAGGAGGTATAGCGTGGCCCCGGACGGTCATATTTCTCGACCAGCGCACGATTGAAACTCAGCGATTGATCCACTTCGATCACCTCAAGGCTTGAAAATAACAGCGGCCATAACCGCCGGTGAATGGCGGGCTTAGCCCGGCTGTGCGCCTTGCGCTTGCAGTGATTTTTTCAGGTAGTGGCGCTGGTAGCCGGGCGGGCAATCCTCCAGCACGCCCATCAACTGATAGCCCTGCTTGTGGTAGAAACCGGGCGCCTGGAAGCTGTAGGTGTAGAGAAACACACCATGACAGCCGCGCTGGCGCGCCTCATCCTCGGCCGCCTGCAACAACTGTGCGCCCAGGCCATGGCCGCGCTGGCCGTCGTCCAGCCACAGGTAGTCGACATACAGCCAGCCCATGCCGGAGTGGCCGAACATGCCACCCACTACCTGGTCGGCGCCATCGCGGGCGTACAGCTGAAAATCCTCGTAGCCATACTCGCCCACCTGCTCGACGTTGAAGCGCTCCAGCCCTGTGCGCACAACGGCCATGGCCTCGGCGTCTGCGCCTAGCCGAAAACGATACGGGGTGTCTGTCATGGGGACTCCTGTGCGGCTATAGCGCGCAGAATCAATCTGCGCGGCGAGGCATGTGGTGCTTGCGCACATGCCGGCTGACAGCCTCGCAGGTACGCAGCGATGGCCGCCATGCTAAACGGGGCGAGCAATGGCGCATAGTGACACGCCTCAGTGTGGCCGCTGATTGAGCAGGTAAGTGAGCAACTCAGGCTCATCGGCATCGGCCAACTGCTGCACCGAGCGGAACGGCAACTCACGCAACAGGGTCTGCCAGAACGGCACGGCCAGCGGGTCTTGCGGATAGAAGCTGACCACCCACGGCTGCTGACTGGCGAGGATCACCTGCTCCACCAGCGCCCGACCAATGCCTTGACGACGGTACTTCTTGAGCAGGAACAAATCGGCAAATTCCAGCGCCTCCACCCCGGCGATTTCACTGCGCTCGATCAACAGAAAGCCGGCGATAAAGCCGTCCAGCAGGATCAGCTGGGCGCTCCAGTCCGGGCGCTGCCAGTACAGGGCCAGATAGGGATCGTGCACATAGAAGCGGCCGTCGACCTCGACGTCCTCCTGCTCCCAGTCCGACGACTCGTAGGCGTAGAACTGATAGAGGTTGCGGATCAGCGGCAACTGCTCGGCAGTGGTGGCAATCAACTGGAGGGACATCGGCAGGCTCGGCAAGCGAAAGAAATCAGCGCGCCAGTATAAACAGCCCAACGCCCTGCCAACCAAGCCAACGGCTGACGAAAAAAACCGCCTTACGGCGGCCTAAGACCAAAGGTTCAGGAGTGGGCGGGCACAGGGTGCCCGCCGCAAGATCAGAACGACTTCGACACCGAAATGGTGGCGGCGGCATCGCACAGGCCATCATCGGCGGTCTGCCAGGTGCACTCGTCGTCATTCATGTCGGTGTCGCTGTACATCAGGGTGAAGTCGAGGCCAACCAGGGTCTTGCTCAGGCTAACGCTCCAGTTTTTGTATTTTTCGTCGCCTTCGGCGCCGTCGACCGGGTCCTTGTAGTCGCTCAGGCCGTAGGCCAGCGACAGGCCCACTTCCATCGGCAGCTCGTAGTCATAGCCAATGTAGGTGTAGAGCTTGCTCTGCGGGTCGTAGGCGTACTTGCTTCCCAGGGTTACGCCGTAGGCGCTGATGCTGGCCAGGAACTCATCACTGTTCCAGATGCTCGCTTGCGGGTAGGTGTAGGTGGCCCAGGACAGGTCATAGGTGATGTCGTCGGTGATGCTGCCACCAAAGCCGGCGTAGTAGTCCACTTCCATGTCGGCACCGCCCTTGTTGCCGGTGAACAGCTGGTCGTCGACGTTGGAGGCCCAGACGCCTGCGTACAGGCCGGTTTCGTGGGCAACATCCAGGCTGCCTTGCACCGCGCCGGCACCGCCGGTTTGCGACTGGCCACGCCAGATGTAATCGCTGGCCAGGGTGGCGGTCATGCTGACGTCAAACTCGCCAGCCGGGCCGTTGAAGGTTTCGGATGCGGCGATACCGCTGAACGCGAAGGCGGATGCAGCGGAAATAGCCAGGGTCAATTTCTTCAGCATGGTGGTGCTCCATAGAGTGGGATATTTCACGAGGGTGGACCCTCTGTTTTAAGTGCGAATCGCAGTAGTGATTAAGCTGATGGGTTATAAGCACATCCCTTGCCAACCCTTAATAACCCTTTAAAAACATATAGTTAGAATCTTTTTTCGGAATTTAAGCCCAGTGGTAGCGTAACGCCATGGTGCACCACGCCCTTGGCTGTGCACGCTCAATGCGCACGCCGGCGGCCTGGCCTGTGACTTGCTTGGGTGTGGCCGGTCTTTCTGTTTATCAAGGTGCTTTCATGCGCAAGCTGTTGTTGTCCCTGCTGTGTGTCGCGGCGCTCCCGGCGGGGGCTGAGGAGTTAATCGTGGAGGCTGGCGAGGAGCGCCTGCTGAGCCAGCCCAGCGTGCACCTGCAGCGTCTGGTGCTCAAAGATGGAGCAGTACTGCGCGTGGCTGCCGGTTTAGCGCGCGTCGAGCTGCACGCCGAACAGGCCTGGATTGGTCGCGGCGTGCAATTGCTCGGCGCCGGTCAGGACGGTCACGCGGGCGCCAACGGCCAGGCCGGCTTGGATGGCCAGGGCTGCCTGCCCGGTGCCGACGGCCAGGCCGGTGGCAGCGGCGTAGCCGGCCAGGCAGGTGTCAACCTCGACCTGCGTTTGGGCCTGCAAAGCTTCGACTCCCTATTGATTGATGTACGCGGCGGCCAGGGTGGCGCGGGCGGCAATGGCGGCATCGGGGGTGCCGGCGGCGCCTCGCAAACCTGTGCGGGTGGCCTTGGCGGTACAGGTGGGGCTGCCGGTGCTGGCGGGGCCGGCGGGCGTGGCGGTGATGTGCACGTGCGCTACTGGCGCGCGGGCAAGGATGGGCTGCTGGCCGTAAGCAATTACGGCCCAGGCCTGCAGGTGCTGACCAGCGGTGGCCACAGCGCCCAGGCTGGCATGCCGGGTGCGGGAGGCGCCGGCGGACTGGGCCAACTGGTCAAACGGCCGACCGGCATCAAGATTTTTCGCAACCCCGGTAGCGCAGGGACAACCGGCCACTTTGCCGCCCCTGCGCCCCATGGCGAAGCCGGACGCTTTCTGATCGAAGCGCAAGCAGAGCCCCGCGACTGACGGCACAGGCAGCGGGCCGCTCGGCGTTTGAATAGACGGGCAATTCCGGTAGGCTTTGCAGCTTCATTAAGAGGAGTAACCCCCATGGCCCGCGCCACTGCCCGTCACATCCTGGTTGCCAGCGAAGCTAAGTGCAACGAACTGAAAGCCGCTATCGAAGGCGGTGCCGACTTCGCCCAGGTCGCCAAAGACAACTCCACCTGCCCGTCCAGCCGCAGCGGCGGCGACCTGGGCTCGTTCGGCCCCGGCCAGATGGTTAAAGAATTCGACACCGTAGTGTTCAGCGCACCGATCAACGTGGTGCAAGGCCCGGTGAAAACCCAGTTCGGTTATCACCTGCTGGAAGTGACCAGCCGCCAGGACTGATTGGCCACGGCCCACGACAGCCGTGGGCCCGTCAATCGCTAGGCCTCTGGCATAAACGCCAGGCACAAAAAAGCCGCAGCCGGGTCACCCCGCCTGCGGCTTTTTTCGCTCCTGATTTAACTTGTTGCTCAGCGAGGAAGTCTTCTTCCAACAGGGTGTCCTGACTTTCGATGGCGTCGACCTCGCCGTCCAGCAGCGGCGCTTGTGCGCGCTTGTTGCGCAACTTGCCAAACTGGTGACTGAGGGCGTGATTGAGTTTGTCGATTGCGCCATCCACGGCGAAATCCAGAGATTCGGCTTTATGGGTCACGGACACGGGCTGCTGCCCTTTGGGCCGTGCTTCGATCTGGCAGCGCTTGTCATCGGCGCCGGCTTTGCCTGCGTTGTCGTCGTGCAGGTGAACAATCACCCGAGTCAGTTCTTCGTCAAAACGATCCAGCTTGCTGCTGACGCTGGCACTCACCCATTCAACCAGGCGGGCGCTACCTTCGATATGGTTATCGCTGTGAACTTGGATTTGCATACGCTTTCCTTCTTCAACTGTTCGCGAATAGCGTCGCGTGTACTGCGACAATTTCAGCCTACGCCATCCGCTGAGCCGCTGGGAAATGAATTTGGCCTTTTGTTGCAATCGGCAACACTCTTCACTGACCTGAGTCAGACTCGACCCGCCCACAGGCTTGAAGCGCGGCACAAACCTGCCCGATATTGATCCTGACCAAACCAATGCCCGGTCAGGCGCTCTATACTTGCCGGCGTTTGCTCATCTAATACAGACAAGGGACTTGCCCGATGAACTTCACCCGTAAATCATTCAATCAACTGCTGCTGATCTCGCTCAGCTCCGCCCTGCTGATGGCCTGCACCAGCCAGCACGCCGACACGCTTGACGCCCAGACCAGCAGCAGCGCCGCGTATATCCCTGGCGTGCCGGGCGGCGTGACCAGCAACGTGATGACCATCGTGGCCACGGTCAGCAGCATCGACTACACCAAACGCAGCGTCACCCTGGAAGACGAGCAAGGGCACAAGCGCACCCTGCAGATCAGCCCCGAGGCAACCAACTTCAATCAGGTCAAGGTTGGCGACAAGGTGACCGTCAAGTTCGCCGAGGAAATGGCCGTATTCATGGGCGATGCCAAGGCGCTCGCCGAGGACAGCGGCACAGCGCTGGTAGCCAAGGCCGCCGAAGGGGAAAAACCGGCCATCCTGCTCGCCGATACCCGCGAACTGACCGCCGTGGTCAAGGCTGTCGATCTGGCCAAACACAGCGCCACGCTGGAGTTCGCCGACGGCAGCAGCCGCACCGTAGCCGTACGCCCCGATGTGTCGCTGAGCAGCGACGCTGTTGGCCGTCACGTGGTGATTCGCATCACCAACGCCATAGCCCTGGCCGTTACCCCGCAATAAGCCCGGCAACAGCAACCGTAACACTGCGCTACGCTGGGCAAACCAGCGTAGCCACGGCAAACCGTCGATGGCCCGGCAAAAACGGGTAGACTCGCCGGCCCCCGCGCGACGCTCCAGGCGTGCGGACAGGATGCCGTCACTCAGGAGTTACGCCTTGCACCAGTTCATCACCCTCGTTGCCTGCCTGCTGCTCGCCGCCTGCGCCAGCAATCAACAGGCGTTGTACGAGCAAAATGTCCAGGCGGGCAAAAGCCCAATCGCCACCACCACCCTGGAAGCCATTCACAACACCGAAGCCATCCCCTTGCCGGTCAATACCGGCCTGCTGACCAGCGACTGGCCGATCAGCGCCAATGAGCCGCGGATGAATTTCGGCCGGTCGATTTCCAACTACCGGGTATTTTCCCTGCAGCTGAAAAAAGGCGCGCCCTACTCGCTGAGCGTGAAATCGGTGTGCAACCAGCCGTGCCTGGGCTTCAACAAGTTCGCCCTCAAACCCCGCGCCATGCTGCTGGACAGCAACGGCGCAGTGATCGCGAAGAAGCCTTCGCAAGCCGCCGCCGTGCTCGGCCAGATAACCCTCAAGTGGGTCGGCGTGGCACCGGACGACGGCACCTACTACCTGCTGGTGGCCGCAGACAACGATGACGTTGGCCGCACGATCGTGATCGAGGATGCCTGGCTGAACAACTCGCCGTTGATGGCCGTGGATGTCGGCATGCACAGCTCGCCGTTCGGCAAGGTCAGCGTGTTTGCCGACCCAACGGGCAAGTAAGCACAGCCGATCGCCGCGCAGTTGATCCGTGGCAAGGCAGGCACAAGCTGCAGCACCTTAGGATGAGCGCCCTTGTGTACCCGTGCCGCCACCTGCGGCCGGGCGCACGGCCATCTGCGAGGTTAGTTATGAGCATCACGTCTGCCGATATCTGCGCCGCTGCCGACCAACTCAACGGTTTTGTCGGCTTCAACGCCAAGGCCGGGCACTACATCGTGCGTTTCAGCGAAGACTCGTTCGGCATGGATGTGCCGGATGCCAGCATCACCCCGGCCAGCGAATTCGTCTGGTGCCCGCTGGAGGGTGACCTGATGACCCTCAAGCGCGAGCGCATCCAGATTCTGCTCGACCAGCACGTTAACGACCGCCTGCAGATCAGCGAGCCGTTGCTGGCCTATATGCGCCATCAGGAACAGGCGGAAATCGTCGCCCAGCGCTTCCTGCAATAAACCCGCTTACAACTGCGCGCGATCCAGCGCCGCCAGCAGCGCCTGGTCTCGGGCATAGATGTCCGGGGCATACAGCAGCTGGCCGGCACCATCCACTTCCGCCGTCCAGTACGCGAGGATGATCGGCAACGGTGTGCTCAGGCGAAACTCGTGGGTACGACCGCTGGCCAGCAGGGTGGTCACGCGCTCGCGCTCGGCGGGTGTGAGTAGTAGGTCGACCAACTGCATCACCGCCTCGACCCGCACGCAGCCAGAGCTGAACGCCCGTGGTCCCTTGGCAAACAATTGCTGGCTGGGGGTGTCGTGCAGGTACACGGAAAACGGATTGGGGAAGCGAATCGCCACCTGCCCCAGAGGGTTGTGCGCACCGGCATCCTGGCGCAACTGAATGCTGCCGGGGTTGTTCCAGTCGATGCTATTGGCGTCCAGCAACTGCCCCTCGCGGTCCAGCACACGCAGGTTGTGCTTGTCGAGAAAGGCCAGGTCGCGGCGGATCTCCGGCAGTTTGTCTTCGCGCAGGATGGTCGGTGGCACCGTCCAGGTGGGGTTCAGGGTCAGCCGGGTAATCTGGGACTTCAGCAAGGGCGTCGGCCGTGCCGCACGCCCCACCTGGGTACGGGTTTGCCAGACGGGAACGAAGTTCTGGTAGTAGGCCAGCTGTGCGGCGGCCACGTTGACCAGCACGCCACTGGCCTGCAGGTCCCGCGCCAGCCAGCGCCAGCGTTCAAGGTTAAGGCGCAACTGGGCCAGACGCTGGGCCGGGCTGACATTCAAGGCCTCCAGAGTTGCTGCGCCCACCACACCATCGGCCTGCAGGGCATGCTGCTGCTGGAAAACCTTCACCGCGGCCACCAGGTCTGCCCCATAGAGGTCATCGTCCAGGGTCACCTGGGCAGGCAGATAGCCTTCGCTGACCAGCCGCTGGGCCAGTGCTGGCACGCGCGGATCGCGCCTGTCTGGACGCAACAGCGGACCGCTGGCCAGTGTCTGCCAATCGGCCAAGGGCTGTTGCCGGCGCTGGGCATAAACAGTGCGCAATTGCTGGTACTGGCTGAGGCTCGGACGCGCCTGCTGAAAAGCCGCCGGCAGATCACCGAGGCCCAACAGCGCCAGGGCCAACACTCGGTCCGCGGCCAATGCCGGGCTATCGGCCGGCTGCCAGCGTGGCTCAATCTGCTGCTGTGGCAGCCGGCCCTGCAACAGGTGCTGCAACGCCTGCAGGTAGACATGACTGATCACGATCTCGTGGCAATCGCTGGCCGGCTGTTGGCGCCAGGCTCGCAGGCTGTCGAGCCGATAGCTGGCCGGGTTGAGACCATCGTCAGCCAAGCCTTCGAGCTGTCCGAGCAGGGCCTCCAGCTGGCCTGTGACAGCCCACACAGGGGCGTATTGGCGCTGACCGTAGAATGCTTTCAGTTGCTCACGCGCCGCATCATCCAGGCTCGCCGGCGCATCGGGACACGCCACGGGCAACTGCTCGATGCTGAGCTGCAAGGGCGGCGTGGGAGCCAGGGGCACTTCCACAGCAGCGACCAATGGCGCCATCAGCACGCCAAGGCTCAGGTAACATGCGTATTTTTTGAACAACTGCAGCACTCCAATCCATGGCCGTTACATTCACGGCCAGCCGCGGCGGCGCCGTTCGCTCATAGCCAAGTATAAACAGGCCAGCCGCGGCAACGACAGGACGTCGGGAGCCAACAACGATAATGGGGACTCTCCACCTATGTTCACTCGATTTCGCCAGCTATGCCTGGCTGCAGCCGGGCTTTGGGCTTTTTCCACACCGCTGATGGCGGCCACGTCCACACCACAACCGCTATTCAAAAATCTGTCCCGCGCCGCTCCTGGGCTCAACCCCGTGGCCCTGCAGAACGCCCTGGCAGCCATGCAGTGCGCCCTCAATAGCGGCGCCGAGCAAGCCCAACGTCTGGCCGTAATCGACTACTCACAGCCCTCGACCGCCCGCCGCCTGTGGATTTTTGATCTGCGCAAACAGGCGCTGGTGCTGCAGGACCTGGTGGCCCACGGGCAGAAATCCGGGGAAAACTTCGCCACCCGCTTCTCCAACCGGGTCGGCAGTTATCAGTCCAGCCTTGGCCTGTTTCGCACCCAGGAAAGTTATCAGGGCAAACACGGCTACTCGCTGCGCATGGACGGCCTGGAGCCGGGGGTTAACGACCGCGCCCGCGAGCGGGCCATCGTCATCCATGCGGCCGACTACGTGAACCCGCTGTGGAGCAAGCGTCAGGGCCGCATCGGCCGCAGTCAGGGTTGTCCAGCGGTACGCCCGGAGATCGCCCGCCGGGTGATCGACAAGCTCAAGGGTGGCCAGTTTATGTACTCCTGGTACCCTGACCGCAGCCTGGTCAAGGCCTCACCCTATCTCAACTGCCAGCCCCGCCAGGTGGCTCGCATCCTCGCCGCCAATGGCGGCTAAGCGCAGCCCATGCAACCCGAAGACCTGCTTCTGCTGGTAACCCGGCCCATGCCCTACGGCAAGTACAAGGGCCGGTTGTTCGCCGACCTGCCCGGCCCGTACCTCAACTGGTTTGCCCGCGAAGGCTTCCCCAACAATGAAACCGGGCGCCTGCTGCAGCTGATGCAGGAGATCGACCACAACGGTCTATCCGAACTGCTGACCCCGCTGCGTCAGCGTCATCCACGGCGCTGAACCACTGCGCCACCTCACGCGCCTCAGGCTCAGGGCGCAGAGACAGGTATACTGCGCGGCTATGCGCTGCCCAGCAGCGCCATCACTTACTCGATCAGGCCTCAGGCGGATTTCCCATGCCCACGACCCCTACTCCATCCAACGCCGCTAACGACAACGCCGACGAGCAGACCGTCAGCGCCAAAGTGCCGGCCTTCAGCTTCCCGTTCTCGCCCGCGGCCTTTGCGCCGAACAAGAACGACGGCCAGCCCCACCATCCCAAGGGGCATAAGTCCAACCACGACAAAACCCCCGGCCGCGCCCCCAATGGCACCCGCCGCTCCATGGGCAAGCGCTAAGCACCTAACATTCGTCCACTGCCTCAGGTGAGCCAATGAGCACTCGCATCCTCAGCGTCATCGCCCTGACCACCCTCCTCGGCGCCTGCGCCAGCCCAGCGCCGAGTACGCCATTGAGCGCACAAAGCCTGCAGCATCATCACTGGGTACTGGAGAAGATCGACGGCTTGCCCCTGCTGGCAGAAAATGGCAAAGCCCCGGACCTGGAAATTGGCGAGCACCTGCGCGCCAACGGCAGCGCCGGCTGCAATCGCTATTTCGGCCAGGTGGAACTGCAAGACTCGCAACTGCGCATCAAGCAGATGGCCTCGACCATGATGCTGTGCCCAGCGCCTCAACAGGACTGGGAGCGCGCCATGACCAGCACCCTTAGCGACTGGAGCGAAGTGACCCTGGGCGAGCAGCAATTGCTGCTCAAGGGCCCGCAATACGAACTGCAATTCAAGCTGCAGGACTGGGTGCGCTAGCAGGCCGCTTTCCAGACCAATAAAAAACGCCGCTGCCCGTAACCGAGACAGCGGCGTTTTTGCGCTAGCGCGCAGCCTGGGCTTACTGCTCGAACAGGCCCTTGACCGGGAACAGGCCGTCGAATTGCGCCTGGGTCTTGGTCGCCTTGGCTTGGAAGGTCTTCATCATGTCGTTGGGGCGGAACATCCCCGACTGCCAGGTGGCCATGTATTTCAGGCTGTCGGCAACGCTGTGGTCACGGCTGAAGTTGAGCATTTCCTTGCAGCCGCTGACGGCCAGCGGCGAGTGCTTGGCGATCTGCGCGGCAATCGCCATAACCCCGGCCAGCAGCTCTTCGTGGCTGGCAAAGACTTGATTGACGAAGCCCAGGGCCTTGGCTTCTTCGGCGCTAAAGTTGCGCCCGGTAAACGCCAGCTCGCGCACCACGCCTTGCGGCAGCAGTTTGGGCAGGCGCTGCAGGGTGCCGACGTCGGCGGTCATGCCCAGCTCGGTTTCCTTGATGGTGAAGTAGGCGTCGGCCGAGCAGTAACGGCTGTCAGCGGCACAGACCATATCCAGGGCGCCGCCAATACAGCCGCCCTGAATCGCCACCAATACCGGCAGACGCACTTCTTCCAGGCTGCTCAGGCTGGCCTGCAGCTGCATCACGACGCGGCGCAGGTTTTCCGCCATGCGGCCCGGATCACCGCTCATAGGTACTGCTTTCGGGTTGGTAAATACGCCCAGGTCCATGCCGGCGGAGAAGTGTTTTCCGGTGGAGGAGATGACGATCACTCGCGCCTCGCCACTGGCTTCCAGCTCGCGCATGCACAGCGGCAACTCCAGCCAGAAGTCGGCGTTCATCGAGTTCATGGCGTCCGGGCGGGCCAGTTGAACGTGGGCAATATGGTCGGCAAGGGTGACGTTGAAACTCTTGTAGGTCATGACGAACGAACCTGTGCTGAGCCCGGACGGGCGGAATGAAATTATCTTGACGGCGTCAAGATAGAGGCGCGATCCTAACGCTGTCAAGTTCACTCGCCCAGCCCAAGACCCGCCGCCATGACCGTCAGCACGCCTGTTTATCACCACGGCAACCTGCGCCAGAGCCTGCTCGCCAGCAGCCTGCAATTGCTCCGCGAAGGCGGTGTCGAAGCCCTGTCCCTGCGCAAACTGGCCGAGCTCAGCGGCGTCTCTCGCGCCGCGCCCTACCATCATTTTGCCGACAAGCAGGCGCTGCTCGCGGCGGTCGCCGAACAGGGCTTTGCCGAGCTGAGCGACCTGCTGCACGGGGTCGTTGGCAATGAACAAGTGGCCCTGGACGAACGTCTGCATCAAGCCGTGTTGGGGTATCTGGATTTCGCCCTGGAGCAGCCGGCGCTGTATGAACTGATGTTCGGCCAGGCGCTATGGCAAGCCGACTCAGCCTCCAACCAAACACCCAGCACCCTGCAGTTTCAGCGCACAGCCAAAGACTGTTTTCGTCAGTACGTACACCTGTTCGAGCGTCTGCAGGGCCAAAGCGCTAGCCCGCAAAGCCCGCTGCGCTCAGCCCAGTTACTCTGGGCCACCCTGCACGGCCTGGCTCAGCTGAGTCGCAACGGTTTATTCGTCAAACGCGAAGACCTCGCCGACATCGCCGCCCACGCCCTCGCGCAGTTCCCGCGCCGCCCGGCCTGAGTCGCGCCATGCCGAGCATCCGCTACCAGCGCCTGGCCAGTGAGCAGCTGCCGCTGGCCAACAAGTTCTACAAATCCCAGCGCTCGCCGATGCGCGTCGGCCGCAGCGAGCAGGTGTGGGTGGCGCAGCACGTAGACATCATCGCCGCGTGCTGCCTCAAGCCGGTCGCCGACGGCCACTGGCTGACCGCACTGCTGGTGGCCCGAGAGCAACGCCAACAAGGCATCGCCAGTCAGTTAATGAACGCGCTACGGGCCCACAGCCAGGGGCCGATCTGGCTGTTCTGCGCACCCGAGCTGCTGAGCTTTTATCAGCGCTTGGGGTTTGCCCCCTGCCCTGCCTTGCCCGCCGAACTCACTGAGCGCCTGCTGCGCTACCAGCGCAAACAGCCCTTGTTGGCCTTGGCGGCACCGCCGCAGTGTGGATAATGCGCCCGCGGCGTGCCGCGCCGTGCTGGGACAGCGTCTTCACCTGCTATAACGGCGCTTAAACGCCGCACCTCTCCGCTCAACAGCGCGCCTTGTGCGCCGATGGAATCCAGGCCGATGAACGATCTCCTGCCGCCCGCCGCTCTCGCCAGCCCCGCGCCCTTGTCGAGCCTGGCCATGCCCCTGCGCTTTCACCCGGCCCGCGAAGCGCTGTTCAACGAGCTGCACACTCGGCCCTTCCCAGTGCTGCAGACACCCTGCAATCTGGCCCATCTGGTGCTGCTGCGCGAAGGCGCGGCCGGCGATGCCGAACACCGCCATCTGCAGACGCTGTGCGCGCGTTACATGGTGGTGCCGCCAACGCCTGAGTCGTCCTGCTATTACCAGGACTTCGGCGGCTTCGAACTGCGCTGGGAACGGCACACCGAGTTTTCCACCTACACCCTGGTGCGCAAGGGCGATGCTCGAACGCCGTTCAGCAGCAGCGTGTTGTCGCTGCTGCCAGTCAACTGGCTGAGTGAGCTGCCCGGTCAGCTGCTCAGTGCACTGCACGTTGAGCTGGCCGATGCGCCGGCCGACGAGCCACTGCCCGAGGAGATTCGCCAGCACTTCGAAGGCCATCGCCTGATCAGCTCCGAGGTCAAGGAACGCCGCGCCCGCCTGTGGAGCGCCTACCGTATTCACAGCGATGGCAGCGGCCGCATCCTGATCCACAACCGCGGCCTGAATGCCTGCCAGAGCGGTCGCCTGGTGCGAACCCTGCTGGAAATGGAAACCTATCGGATGATGCTGCTGCTGGCCCTGCCAATGGCCAAGGCCATTGCCCCGGCGGTAAAAGCCATGGACCAGCAACTGGCCACCGTGATTCAGCAGATCAACCAGATCGCCGACCTCGACGACGAACGCCAGTTGCTGGCCGAACTGAGCAGCCTGGCGGCGCAGATTGAGAAGCTGATTTCCGATAACAACTTCCGTTTCTCGGCCACTCAGGCCTACTACGAACTGATCATCAATCGCCTGGATGAAATGCGCGAACAGGAAGTCAGCGGCCTGCAAACCTTCAGCGTCTTCCTGCAACGGCGCCTGACTCCGGCCTGGCGCACCTGCGAGGCGATCCGCAATGACCTCAACGACCTGTCACGGCGCATCGACCGCGCCAGCGAATTGCTGCGCACGCGCATCGACCTGACCATCGAGGCGCAAAACCAGAGCCTGATGCTGAAGATGGACCAGCGCAGCCACACCCAACTACGCCTGCAGCAAACGGTGGAAGGCCTGTCAGTGGCGGCCATCAGTTATTACCTGGTGGGGCTGACCAAATACCTGGCGGAATCGGCCAAAGCCATCGGTCTGATCAGCAACAGCCACCTGGTCACCGGCCTGGCCGTGCCGCTGTGCGTCGGCGCCGTGTGGTATGCCATGCGCCGCCTGCGCCGCTCGCTGGAACACAGCTGATGCCGCGCCCGCAGCGTTAAGGCGCTGCGGGACGCGCCGAGCAATAGGCAAATACAATCTTAAAAAAACCGTGACGGGCCGTAATCTTTGCTCGACTGGGCACTCTATTGTTTGCCCTTACTTGCGGACATTCGCCATGAAACGACGCACCCTGCTACAGCGCCTGGCCCTGCTGGCGCCCGCCATCCTGCTAGGCCGCCACCTACACGCTGCCGAGACCAGCAGCGCCATCACGCCCCTGGACAAAGCCGCCAGTGCATGGCGCGCGCTGCTAGCGCCCGAGGCCTACGCCGTGCTGTTCGAAGATGACACCGAACGGGCCAACAGCAGCCCGCTGAATCACGAGAAGCGCGACGGCACCTTCGTCTGCGCCGCCTGTTACCTGCCGCTGTTCAACAGCCAGGACAAATTCGACAGTGGCACCGGCTGGCCCAGCTTCACCCAGCCAATTGCCGGACACACCGCCTTCAGCCGTGACTTCAAACTGATCATTCCACGCACCGAGTACCACTGCGCCCGCTGTGGCGGCCATCAAGGGCACATGTTTGACGATGGCCCGCCACCCCGCGGTGAACGCTGGTGCAACAACGGCGTCGCCCTGCGCTTTATTCCCAAAACTGAAAACCTGCCGGCCTTACGGAGCTGATCATGCGTAACTTTTATAGCGTGCCCCTGAGTTTGGCGGCGCTGTTGCTGAGCCTTGGCAGTCATGCAGGGCAAGATGACTCCGCCGTAGCGGTGTTTGCAGGCGGCTGTTTCTGGTGCACCGAAGCGGACTTCGACAAGCTGCCTGGGGTACTGGAAACCACCTCGGGCTACATCGGCGGCAGCATCGAGAACCCGACTTACGAGGAAGTGTCCTCCGGCCGCAGCGGCCATATCGAAGCGGTGCAAGTGCGCTTCGACCCGCGTCAGACCAGCTACGCCAAGCTGCTGGAGGCCTTCTGGCCAACCATCGACCCAGTCAACGGCAACGGCCAGTTCTGCGACAACGGCCCGCAGTACCGCAGCGCGATCTTCTACCTGGATGCCGAGCAACAACGCCTGGCCGAAGCCTCGAAAACCGCGCTGGCCGCTTCCGGGCGCCTGCAGCAACCGATTGCCACTGTCATCCAGGCGGCAACCACCTTCTATGCCGCCGAGGATTACCATCAGGACTATCACACGAAAAATCCGCTGCGCTACAGCTACTACCGTCACGGCTGCGGACGTGATCAGCGCCTGCAAGAACTGTGGGGCAAAAGCGAGTAACCGAGCGGCGCCTCAGTTGCGCGCGTGGGCAATCTGAAAGCTGTGCACGCCGGCGTGCTTTTCCAGGCTCTGGGCCAGAGCGATCATCGGCGTGCCACAGTGCCGGCAGTTGGCCACCGCAACAAAGCGCCACTCCGGGCTGCCATTGCTGAAATTGATGCTGACCGAACCGGTGGCCATGCTGAAGCCATGGGTCAGCAGAAAGGCGCGCAACTCGCCCTCATCGGCCTGAAAGGCCTTGATAAAACGCAGGGTAATGCCGATGGCCGGGCGCTGCGGCAGGCGTGATTCCAGCTTCGACAGGCCGAGCATGCACACGGCCGACAGCACCGCGAGCATGATGGCCGCGGCGTAAAAGCCCACCCCGACCATCACGCCGATGGCCGACGCCGCCCAGATTGACGCCGCGGTGGTCAGGCCGCTGATGCTCAGGCCTTCCTTCATGATCACCCCAGCACCGAGAAAGCCGATGCCGGTGACGATGCCCTGAATGATCCGCGTCGGATCACCGCCCATGGCGCTGGGCACCGCATGGCCGCCGTACCAATTCACCGAATAACCGGCGATCACCGTCAATGCCGCCGATGCCATGCATACCAGGCCATAGGTGCGCATACCCGCCGCGCGGCCGTGATAGGCCCGCTCGTACCCCACCAGGCAGCCCAGCATCAAGGCGCCCAGCAGGTTAAGAAAGATCACCAGATTGATCTGCAAAGCAGCCGGCGACCAGAAATCGAGCAACATCTGACTAGACAGGGGGTTCATGCTGGCTTCCTTAGATTTCAACGACTCGACGGTCGCTTCTTTTGAGCATAGTCCCGCGCCAAGACGAACAACCTGACGTGCGGGTAAAACCTAGGAGCCTGTCGGACTTGAACGTTCGTAGCGAGGGCAAGACCGATGTGAGGCAGTAGGACAGCGTTAAGTCCGACAGACTCCTAGCGCTGCTCTTCCATCTGGTAGCTGCCCTGCCCCGGTTGCACCTCAACGCGGCGGCCATCGGGGTATTCGATGCTCTGCCGGATGCCACCCTGCTGCTGCACGCTGGAACTGCCCGAGCGACTGCCGTATTGGCTGGAATAGCCACCCTCGGGCACCGCTCGCCCGCCGATGACCTCATAGCGCTGACTGCTTGCAGAACTGCTGACACTGCCGCTGGCACCCGGGCTGACGGAATACACCGGAATCACCTGCGGCGTACGCGGCGTCGGCTCAGCCGCCAGCGCCGGGTCTGCCAGACAGGCGGCCAGCAGGGCAAAGAACGATAGAGGGTTCATCAGACAGGCTCCGTGGGCGGATCGTGAAGAAGCCAGTGTCGGCCCGCGACGCAGCCATCACAAGGGCTAAATCCTCGACTGCAATAGCCGCCAGCGTGCGCTGAATCTTACTGATTTGCCGTGGTCTACTGGCATAGATCAGATTGCTGTTTCAGAATGATGAACTTCTAATAAATTTAATCCGGTTTTATTAAGGAGCTTCTGTGCGCCTTTCCAGCCGCTGGCTGCCGTATGCCGTGACCCTCAGCCTGGCCTTGCTGTTGTTGGTTCTGCCCTTGGTCAGCCGCCTTGCCCTGGGCTGGTCCGACCCGCGCGGCTACCTCTCCGACCTGGCTATCGGTGGCGGCCTGTTGCTCCTGTTGCGCCGCCGTCCATTCTGGCTGGCCTTGCCCGTATTGATGGTCTGGGCGCTGCTGACCCTGGGCTGCGCCGAACTGGTCAGTGCCGTCGGACGCATGCCCGAACCCAGCGACCTGCATTACCTGACCGATGCGCAATTTCTCAGTCAGTCCACCGAAGGTGGCGGTCTCAGCCAGCCGCTGTTGGGGCTGCTGCTAGGCCTCGGGCTGTTGCTGTATCTGTTGGCCGTGCGCTTCGGCGCGCCAGAACCGGCCATTCACTCACGCTACCTGCTGGCCTTGCCACTGCTGTTGCTGGCCGGCCACAGCACAGCGGAATACCTGCGCCCCAGCGAGGCCGATGAGTGGCGGCAATTCAACCTGCCACACAAACTCCTGGCCAGCGCCGTAAATGCCGGCCAGCAACGCCTGGAAGCCTGGAACGACGATGGCAGCGCCGACCTGCCCGTCGATATTGCTGGCCTGAGCAAGCTCGACCTCAGTGGCACACCGCTGCTGCCTGCCGGCGGCAAGGCCCGCAACGTACTGATCATCACCCTCGAAGGCATTCCCGGCGCCTACATCGAGGCCAACCGCCAGGCCCTGCACAGCAGTTATCAGCAGAACCTGATGCCCAAGCTCAGCCGCTGGGCCGAGCGCGCCATGACCACCCCAGATTACGTGCTGCACAGTCATCAGACCATTCGCGGCCTGTATGCGATGCTCTGCGGCGACTACAGCAAACTCGACAGTGGCACCCCCAAGGGCGTCGAACTGCTCAACGACAAACTACGCAACCAGCAATGCCTGCCAGCCCAACTGCAATCGCGGGGCTTTCGTACCCACTTCCTGCAAGGCGCCGCACTGCAGTTCATGGCCAAGGACAAGATCATGCCGCACATGGGTTTCACCCATACCCGCGGGCGCGATTGGTTCCGCAACAAGCCGCAGCTGGAATTCGCCTGGGGCATGGATGACAAGGCCTATTTCGAAGGCGCCCTCACCTATGTGCGTCAACTGCGCCAGCATAAACAGCCGTGGATGCTCACCCTGCTGACCGTCGGCACCCACCAGCCCTACGCCGCCCCCGAAGACTATCTGGCGCGCTTCGACAGCCCCAAGCAGGCCGCCGTGGCCTACATGGACGATGCGGTCGACAGCTTTCTCAGCGGCCTGGAAAAACAGGGCGTACTCAAGGACACCCTGGTGATCATCACTTCCGACGAGTCCCACGGTATCGAGGATGTGCGCCTGGCCTCGGCCTGGGGCTTCAACCTGGTACTGGCGCCCGAGCAGGCGCAATTGCCAGCGGTGAAAAACGGGGTCTATGGCCATGTCGACCTGACCGCCTCGGTGCTCGACTACTTTGCCCTGCCGGTGCCGGCCAATATTGCCGGGCGCTCGCTGTTTCGCGACTACGCCAGTGGTCGGGAAATCATGTCCTACACCAACGGCGTGCTGCGCCAGCATGACGGCAAGGGCGAGTTCACCGAATGCAACTTCCAGCATGTCTGCCGGCGCTATGCCAGCGACGGCTTTATTGCCGACAGCGCCCGCTACCTGGGTCGTTTCAGTGGCAAGAAGGCGCACTTGGTCGCCAAGCGCGCGGCCTTGCTCGATCAGTCGCTGCTCAGCGGTCAGCTCGGCCAGCAATACCAGTTCGCCAAGCGCGACCAAGTCAAACTCAGCGAGAAAATCAGCGACGACTGGACCTCCAACCTGGTGGGCGCCCAATACCTGGAGTTGCCGCAGAATTCGCAGACCACCGTGCACCTCAAGATCCGCGCCCTCAACCTGGCCGGCAAAGGTGTGCAGCTGCAACTGAAGACCAAGGAATTCGACCGCGACGTGCTGCTGCCGCTACCGGAACTGCCCCTGCTGACCCGCGGCAAGCCGATCGACCTGAGCTTCAGCTTCGACAACCTGGAGGCGCGCAAGGCGTTTTCCTTCCACCTGCTGGGTCAAGGCCGTGGCCTGATCGAGATCACCGACTTCAGCGTTGCTACCGAGCCGTTGCAGCCGGAGCATGAGTTGGCACTGGCAGTGCCGGAAGAAGAAAGCGAACTACTGCACTAGACGTAAAGCCCGGTACGCGGCAGGTCTCCCGGTCGCGTACCGACAACCGTCGACTCAGACCCGTTCGATACGATCGGCGTGAATGACGATCTGGCCCTGCTTGTACAGCGCGCCAATGGCCTTCTTGAAGTTACCCTTGCTCACCCCGAACAGGCCGCTGATGACCTCGGGCGGGCTCTTGTCGCTGACCGCCAAGGTGCCGCCGTTGGCCTGCAGCTGCTGGAGAATTTTCTCGTGCAGGCTGTTGGCGGCTTCCTGGCCCACCGGCTGCAGGGACAGGCTGATCTTGCCATCAGCACGCAGCTCCTTGATAAAGCCCTTTTCACGCATGCCGCTGCGCAGGAACTTGAACACCTCGTTCTTGTGGATCAAGCCCCAGTGCTGGTTGTTGATGATGGCCTTGAAGCCCATGTCGGTGGCTTCGGCCACCAGCAGATCAACCGCCTGGCCCACCTGATAGGCGGCCGGACGCACATCCAGATAGCGGTCCAGGCGCGCCGTGGCGGTGATACGGCGGGTGTGCTTGTCCAGGTAGACATGCACCACGCAGTACTGGCCTGCCTCCAGCGAACGCTTCTCTTCCGAGTAAGGCAGCAGTAGGTCCTTGGACAGGCCCCAATCGAGGAAGATGCCGATGCTGTTGATCTCCAGCACCTTGAGGCTGGCGAACTCGCCAACCTGAACCTTGGGCTTCTCCGTGGTGGCGATCAGCTTGTCGTCACTGTCCAGGTAGATGAACACATTCAGCCAGTCTTCGACCTCGCTGGGGGTGTCCTTGGGGATGTAACGCTTGGGCAAGAGGATTTCGCCATCCGCCCCGCCATCCAAATAAAGCCCGAAGTCGGTGTGTTTAACCACCTGTAAACTGTTGTAACGGCCGATAAGCGCCATGTTCGATACCTTGATTGCCTGACGTGCATTCTATCTGCATTTGCCCCGCCTGTTGACGACCATCGCCAGGCAGCCCGCCGCAGACAAACCCCCAGCCCGGCCGCCGGGCACGCTAGAATGGCGGCACTGCTACATTCCGACTCCTTCATGAGCAACCCTGCATGATCAATAATGATGTCCTGCGCAGCCTGCGCTACAGCCTCAAAATCAATGACACCGAGATGCTCAAGGTGTTTCGCGAAGCCGACTACGAGGTAGTCCTGGCCGACCTGCAGGCCTGGCTGCTGCCTGAGGAAGACGAAGCCCAAGTGCACTGCAGCGATGAAGTGCTGGCCCATTTTCTCGACGGCCTGGTGTTCTACAAGCGCGGTAAGAACCCCAACCTGCCAGCCCAGCCGGTGCAATGGCCGATCAACAACAACATCATTCTGAAGAAGCTGCGCGTGGCGTTTGAGCTGAAAGACGCCGACCTGCACGACATCCTGCAAGCCGCCGACTTCCCGGTATCCAAGCCGGAACTGAGCGCGCTGTTTCGCAAGGAAGGGCAAAAAAACTACCGTCCCTGCGGCGACCAGCTGCTGCGCAACTTCCTCAAGGGTTTGGCCCTGCGCCTGCGCGGCTAAACCTTGGCCACGCGACGCCCTGCACAGCCATAAGCGCCCGGCGTTGGCATAAACGCCGGCATATGTAACAAAAACGAATATAGTTTTTGTTTTTTCATAGCGCTTTGCGGGGTAGGGTTAAGGTCTTGCTCACTATCGGATAACCACCCTTTCTCTTATGCGCAATGCTCTTACCCGCTTTCTGCAGTTGGAATCGGCCAGTGGCCTGTTGCTGATCGGCGCCGCCGTACTGGCCATGACCATCAACAACTCGCCCCTGAGTTTTCTCTACAACGGCCTACTGGACGTGCCGGTCGCCGTGCAAATCGGCGCCCTGCAGATCGCCAAGCCGCTGCTGCTGTGGATCAACGACGGCCTGATGGCCCTGTTCTTTCTGCTGATCGGCCTGGAGGTCAAGCGCGAGGTGCTCGAAGGGCAACTGCGCCAGCCGGCCCAGTTGGTGCTGCCCGGCGCCGCGGCCATCGGCGGCATGCTGATACCGGCCTTGGTCTACTGGTGGCTAAACCATGACAACCCGGCGGCCGCCAGCGGCTGGGCCATCCCCATGGCCACCGATATCGCCTTCGCCCTCGGCGTACTGGCCCTGTTGGGCAAGCGCGTGCCGGTGTCGCTGAAACTGTTCCTGATGACCCTGGCGATCATCGATGACCTCGGCGCGATCATCGTCATCGCCCTGTTCTACTCCAGCGAACTGTCCAACCTGTCGTTGATCCTGGCGGCGGTCTTTCTCAGCATCTTGATCCTGATGAACCGTTTCGGCGTGACAAGGCTCAGTCCCTACCTGGTCATCGGCGCATTCCTGTGGGTCTGCGTTTTGAAAAGTGGCGTGCATGCGACCCTGGCCGGCGTGGTGCTGGCGCTGACCATCCCCCTGCGCAACAGCGACGACAGCTCGCCCCTGCTAACCCTCGAACATGCTCTGCAACCCTGGGTGGCTTTTGCCATCCTGCCGTTGTTCGCCTTTGCCAATGCCGGCGTACCGCTGGACGGCCTGAGCCTGGACAGCTTTATCCACCCGGTGCCGCTGGGTATTACCGCGGGCCTGCTGCTGGGTAAAACCCTCGGCGTATTCGGCTTTACCTGGCTGATCATCCAGACTGGCTGGGCCAAATTGCCCCAGGGCGCCAACTGGGGTCAGGTACTGGGCCTGTCGATTCTCTGCGGCATCGGCTTCACCATGAGTCTGTTTGTCGGCTCCCTGGCGTTTATACCTGAGGTCAGCGAGTACGCCGGCATGGACCGAGTGGGCATCCTCACCGGCTCGGTGCTGGCCGCCCTGATCGGCTACGGCGTCTGCTACCTGAGCAGCCGCCCGGCACGCTAAAGCGCAGACGAAAAAAAGCCGACCCCAGGGTCGGCTTTTTTCTGCCACGGCGTTGCCTTTAGTGGGCTACGCGGCTGGTGCCGTTGACGCTCATGATGCGCACGCGCTCGCCAACCCGGAAAATCTCATTAGGCTGCACTTCCTGCACATAGGCACGCATGCTGCCGTCATCTTCACGCACGGTGATTTCCACACCCTGAGTCCGGGTCAAGCCCTCCTCGCTGGCCGCACCGATCAAGCCACCGGCCACTGCACCAATCACCGCTGCGACAATGCTGCCCTTGCCACCCCCGACACTGCTACCACCGACACCACCAATCACTGCACCGGCACCGGCGCCGATTGGCGTCTTGGTGCCTTCAATCTTCACCGGCCGCAGGGACTCGATGGTACCCAGACGCACGGTCTGCACCGTACGGGCTTCATCCCGCGAATAAGTGTCACCGGTGAGGCTGGACTGGCAGCCCGTCGTCAGCAGCGCGACGGCGCTGAGTGATGCCACCAACAAAACAGACTTACGCATTGCCATGACTCCAAAAATGACCGTTAGCTATTAGACTCCGCGCCGCGCGGACTGTCACGGCGCACGCTGGAGAAAAATAGGCCTTTGCGCTCCTCTGACCTTAGAATTGGCCCCAGAGTTCAGCCGGCAGGGCCGAACGCTCGCCAACGCTCAGGATTGCACATGGACTATCTGATTATTTTCGTTGCCGTCGCCAGCGGCCTGTATTTCCACTGGTGGCTGTACGTGCGCATCAAACGCTGGACCGACCGCGACCTGGCCTTGTCGCTGGCCGGCAGCGATGCCACCAAGCGCGCCTATATGCTTAAGCGCCTGGACGAAGCCAAGGCCAGCAAGGTTCCCGGCAAACAACTGCAAGCCTGGCTGGAGCAGGCCGCCAGCGAATTTGTCGCTGCGACCGATAGCTCCAGCATTTGACGCCTCAGGGCGCCAGGCGCTCACGCTGCCAGGCGGCGTCTTCGAGGCGATAGTTCAGGCGGTCATGCAGACGACTGGCGCGCCCCTGCCAGAACTCGATGCGCTCCGGCAGCAGACGGTAGCCGCCCCAGTGTTCAGGACAATGGGGCGCAGTCTCCATAAAGCGCCGCTCGGTTTCGGCAAGCAACTCGTCCAACTGACCGCGACCACTGATCACCTGGCTTTGCGGTGAAGCCCAGGCCCCGATGCGGCTGCCCAGCGGACGCACCTGAAAGTAGGCATCCGACTCCTCCAGGCTGACCCGCTCGACGCGCCCTTCGATGCGCACCTGACGCTCCAGGCTGGGCCAGAAAAACGTCATTGCCGCGAACGGGCGCGCCGCCAGCTCTGCACCCTTGGCACTCTCGTAATTGGTGAAAAAGGTAAAGCCGCGCGCATCCAGGCCCTTGAGCAGCAGTATCCGGCAATGGGGCCGGCCCGCCGCATCCACGGTCGCCAGGGTCATGGCATTGGGCTCCACCGGCGCCTGCTCGGTCTTCACCGCCTCGGCGAACCACTGCTGGAACAGGGCAAAAGGCTCGTCCGGGGCCTGCTCTTCGCTCAGACCATCACGGGTGTAGTCACGGCGCATGTCGGCCAGGTTTCTGCTCATGGCAAAACTCCTCGAATTCAGAAGGATCAGTCTATCCAGCCGCCGCCGATCTGGCTTGACCTGCGACAAGTCGGCAAGCGCGCACGGTTACAGCAAGCTGCCCAGCAGGCGTGCCAGCTTCTGCGCGCGCGGGTCCATCAACACATAGGGCCCCAGGCTGTTGGTGACAAAGGCAAAGGCCACGTCCCGCTCCGGGTCGGCAAAGCCGATGGAGCCGCCCGCGCCTGGATGGCCGAAGGCCTGTGCACCGAGGCCGAAGGTGGCGTTGGCAACCTCGGGCTGGTCGAGCATGCAGCCGAGGCCGAAACGGGTTTGGGTCAGCAAGGTTTTGTCCGGGCCATGGCTATGCTCGCGACGCAATTGCGCCAGCAATTCCTGGTCGAGCAAACGCCCATTGAGCAAGCCCGTATAAAAACCGGCCAGGCTACGGGCATTGCCGTGACCATTGGCCGCCGGTTGCTGCATGCGTCGCCACTCGGGTTTATTGGTGCTGGTCATGATCGACGGCGGATTGGTAAACGCGCGAGTGGTCATCGACGTCGGTTCATTGAACATGCACTTGAGCAGGCGCTGGGCCGCCGCATCGCCCATATCGCCCTTGATTCGGCTGACGTGGGCGACCCGGTCGAACTCGCTGTCGGCCAGGCCGACATGAAAGTCCAGCCCCAGCGGTGCTGAAATCCGCGCGCCAATCGACTCGCCTGGGCCACGGCCGTCAACGCGACGCAGCACCTCGCCCAGCAGCCAGCCATAGGTAATAGCGGCGTAACCATGGCCTTCGCCCGGCGTCCACCACGGCTGCTCGGCAGCCAGCGCCGCGGTCATGGTCGCCCAGTCATACAAGGCCTCGGCCGGCAACAACTCACGCAAGGCCGGTAAGCCGGCCTGATGACTGAGCAGCTGGCGCAGGGTGATGGCCTGTTTGCCAGCAGCGGCAAACTCAGGCCAATAGCGGGCCACCGGCACATCCAGCTCCAGCTTGCCTTCCCCTACCAGCTGCAAGGCGGCCACGGCGGTAAAGGTCTTGGTGCAGGAAAACAGGTTGAGGATGGTGTCGCTGTTCCAGGCCTGCTGGCCGTCCTTGTCGGCCACGCCGGTCCACAGGTCGAGCACCGTTTCGCCACCGATCTGCACGCACAAGGCGCCACCGCGCTGCTGCGGATCGTTGAACAGTTCGGCGAAGGCGTCTTTAAGTGCTTCGAACTTGAGGTCGAAATAGCCCTGAATCTGCACGCGGCAACTCCTGTTGCAAGAGTAAGAGGCAGGCATTGTTGCAGCCTGCCCGCCGCTTTGGAACCGCCCACAGGGTGGGTCGCCGGCCAATCAGGCCGGCGAATAAGGGCTTATGGCGCGCTGGCAGCCGGGGCTGGCAAGCCGTTCTTGAGCACACTCAGGTTGGCCTTGCGCACCTGTTCGACAAATCCCTGGAAGGGACGGTCGGTGATGCCCACCAGCCCCAGGTGACCGTTCTCGCCATCCAGCAGACGGCCACTGACCGGCTGATCGAGGTACTGGAACCAGTGCACACCGACAATCAGCGGCTCAGCCAGCGCCTGTTTGAGGAAGTGCGCATAGGCAGCCCCACGCTCTTCTTCCTTGTATACCTCGCTGACGCCCCCCCAGAACGGCCCGCGATCACGGGAGCCGAAGTGGAACTCGGTGACCAGCACCGGCTTATCCAGCGCCCGCAGGGCGGCGAAGTCATAACCATGCTGCGGTTCGCGGGTGTAGAAATTGAAGCTCAGCACGTCGCAGTACTGGGCGCAGGCCGCCACGGCTTCCGGCGTGCTGATGGCGAAGCGCCCACCGAGCAGCAAGTGATTGGGTGCATGCCAATCCAGGGCATCGGCGATGGTCTTGAAGTAGCTGTCGGCAAAGGCGCGCTGGAAGCGCTGCAGATCGGCCTCGATGGCCGGAAACTCGGCGCTCGGCAGCGGCGCCTGGAAGCCCGGGTCTTCCATCAGTTCCCAGGCCGGCAAGTCGATGCCCCAAGCCTTGGACAACCCCTGATGGTTGCGGTACTTGTCGCGCAGCTGCTTGAGGAAGGCACGCTTGGCCGGCACATCGGTGGTCAAGCGCAGGGTGTTGTAAGCCAAGGCATAACGCGCCTTGGGCTCGGTGCCTTGGTCAGCCCAAGCCAGTTCGTTATCGGCAAAATAGCCAAGCAACCAAGGGTCATCACGGTGGTCGCGGGAGGCAATTGCCACGGCGCGCTCGGTGGCCATGGCAAAACGCGGGTCAAACGGGTCGGGCATGCCGCCCCACCAGTCCAGGCCGGTGCTGATGGTGGCGTAGTCGCCACGAATCAACAGCGGCAGGCTGTAAGGCACGCGCTGAGCGGCGGTCAACGCCGGCTCGCTCCAGTTGCCAATGGTGTTGAAACCCCAGGCCTGCAAGCGGTCGAGGGTGTGCCCAACCCAACGCTCAGGCGTCTGCGGGCCGTAGCTGCGCTCCAGGTTGGCGCCATAAAAATCGAACCAGCGGCCATGATCAAAACCTCGACCTTTGGCCGCGCCGGTACCGCTGCGGTTGTCCGCCGTGCCGAAATACGTGGCCAGGGCCTCGCCCTCTTTGGGCAAGGCGGCAAACATCGATTCACGGCCCTCGACGTAAGTCTGGCTATTGCTGGCCGTTACCGTGTTCACCCCCAGGGAATAGAACGGGTGCCCTTCCGGGGTGACCAGATACCAGCGGCCATCACGTTTTTCACTGCGAAAAAAGCCACTGGCATCGAAACTCGGGCCCTGCAGCAAACCACCGAAGCGGTCCCGCTGACTGTCTTGTGCCAGCCAGGCCTTGAGTTGTTCCTGCTCCTTGCTGGCGGCGGTTTTGAGCTGGGCATCGCTGCTGATCTTTTCCGGCCACTGACCGCGGCTGAACTGACCATAGGCATCGACGATCGCGGCATAGGCCGCTTGCTGCACCGGCGCCACGTCCTGCACGCCAAAACGGCCGAGCAAGACGCTCTGCGCCGCATTGGGCTGATTCAACGACAGCTTCACCGCCACCACCTGGCTGGCCTGCAGCTCGCCGGTCACAGTGCTGGCCAGCAGCACGCTGCGCCCCTCGTGACTCCAAGGCATCGGCGGCCCTGCGCGCATGCCTTGAGCCAGGGGCGACGTCGCCTGTAGCGGCACCAGCAAGGTCTGCGCCGGCCCGGCCGGCAGGTCGATACGGCTGCTGAGTACCTTGCCATCGGCGCTTTCGATCTGCACATCGAGGGTCAATGCCCAATCCATGGCGTTTTGCAGGCGCAGGCTCATGGCGCCGGCCGAGGACCAGTCCCAGCTACCGCTCTGCGGCGTCAGGCGCAGGCTCGGCTGCTGCGCCGGGTTGAAGGTCAAACGGCGGAGAATCTCACCCCCGGCGCCCACCTCGGCCGTCAGGCTCGGCAGCGTAGCGTCCTGGGTGGTCACCTGGACCACATCCATGGGTTTAACGAAGTTGTAGAGCGTCTGCGGCGCTGCCGCCTGGACAGTCGACACGCCACACACAGCCGCAACACAGAACACGGCCAACGGGCGCAGGGAGGACAACGGCATTACGACTTTCTCCTGTTCGACAAACGGGCGCTGCAACTGCAAGCAACCCGGTAATAACGGCATTGTGCGGCACGCAGACGACATTTGTCTGTCAGCGAATAGGCGTAGAAAAATTCTCGCGGCAGAAACCTGTACCACTGACTATGTTTTCCCCATCCCACACTAAATAAAAGGTCAAGGCATGGAACTCAACACGCTGTTTAACCAACTGCACAGTCTGCCAAGTATTCCCAAGGTGGCGCAGGAGTTGATCCTGCAATTTGACAACCCCAATAGCAGCGTCGACAGCGTGGCGCGCAACATCGCTATGGACCCGGTAATCGCGGCAAAGGTTCTGCGCCTGGCCAATTCGGCGCGTTTTCGTGGCGCTCGGGAAGCCAGCAGCGTCGAAGATGCGGCCATGCGCCTGGGTTTCAACACCCTGCGCACCCTGGTGCTGGCCTCGGCTGTGACCGGCGCCTTCAAGACCGACTCGGGCTTTGATCTCAAGGCGTTCTGGATTCATACCTTTCAGGTTGCCGGCATCTGCCGACTGCTAGCCAAGCAGCGCGGCGAAGCCGTGGAGACGGCCTTTACCTGCGGAATGATGCACAACATCGGCGAACTGCTGATCCAGACCGGCGCACCGGAGCTGGCAGCCCAATTGAATCGCAGCGGCAAAACCGACGCCGCCCAGCGTGTCGCCCTAGAGACCCTGCAACTGGGCTTCGGTTTTCCCGAGGTGGGCGCCGAACTGGCTAAACGCTGGCAGCTGCCGCAGGTGATCCAGGATGCCATTGCCTACCAGGCCAGACCCAACCAGGCGCCTGCAGGTATGCCGTTGCCACGCCTGATCGCTCAAGCCGTGCATATTGCCGAAACCGTGCGCGCCCATGGCGGCGTCAGCGATGAAGCCAAAGAGGCCCTCGACGGCCCGCTGTTTGAAGGTATTGACCGCGACAAGCTGTTCGCTGATCTGGACGCCTCCCTGGAAGCCGATAAGGCCTTTGCCGAGCTGCTCAGCTAGGACTTAGTCAATGATCCGGCGAAACGGCGGCAAGGCATTGAGGATCGCCTTGCCGTAACGCTGGGTCACCACCCGTCGATCAAGCAAAGTAATGGTGCCGCGGTCTTCCTCGGTACGCAGCAAGCGCCCGCAGGCCTGCACCAGGCGCAACGACGCATCCGGCACGGCAATTTCCATAAAGGGATTGCCGCCGCGGGCTTCGATCCACTCGGCCAGGGCCGCCTCCACCGGATCATCGGGCACCGCGAAGGGGATCTTGGCGATCACCACGTGTTCGCAATAGGCGCCAGGCAAATCCACCCCTTCGGCAAAGCTGGCCAGCCCGAACAGCACGCTGGCCTCACCGCTGTCGACCCGCGCCTTGTGCTTGTTGAGGGTTTCCTGCTTGGACAGGTTGCCCTGGATAAACACCCGTTTGCGCCACTCACGCTCCAGGCCGTCGAAGACCTCCTGCATCTGCTTGCGTGACGAGAACAGCACCAGGGTGCCGCGCGAGCCTTCCACCAGTGTCGGCAACTCGCGGATGATCGCCGCCGTATGCGCCACGGCATCGCGCGGGTCGGCACGCAGGTCCGGCACCCGCAGCACGCCGGCATCGGCATGCAGAAACGGGCTGGGGGCGATGGCCGTGACCGCGACCCTGGGCAGGCCCGCGCGCATGCGGAAACGGTCGAAGGTACCCAGCGCAGTCAGGGTGGCTGAGGTCACCACCGCACCATAAGCGACATTCCACAGGTTACGGCGCAGGGTTTCCGCCGCCAGGATCGGGCTGGCATTGACCTCGATATCAAACAGCGCACCGCTCTCGGCCAGGCTCAACCAACGCGCCATCGGCGGGCTGTCTTCGGGATCATCGCTAGTGAAGGCAGTCCACAACTCCCAATTGCCCTGGGCCCGCGCCAGCAGGCTGCCGAACAAGGGATACCACTCTTCGGCCTGATGGCTGGCGATGCCGATGCTGACCTCACCATCCATCGCCTGCTTGAGAAGCTCGGTCAGACGGGTAAACAGGTCATTCAGGCGGGAAAAGCCTTTTTTCAGCTCGACACCCATCTCCAACAGATGCTCCGGCACCACGCCACCGACAAAACGGTGCTGCGGGCGCTCGCGGCCCTGAGCGTCTTCACCAGCACGAAAGTCCGCCAGTTGCTCACAGGCACTGAACATGAATTGCTGCTGCGCCTTGATATCCCGTGCCAGCTCCGGTACTTGCTCGATCAGGCGGCCGAGGTCGCCCGGTAACGGATGCTGGGCCAACAGCTTGGCCAGGTTTTTCGCCGTCAGCTCCAGCCAGTCCGCCGTGGCGCGCAGCCGGGTGTAATGGGCGAAATGGCCGATGGCCTTGTCCGGCAGGTGATGACCTTCGTCAAACACATAGAGGGTGTCACGCGGATTGGGCAGCACCGCGCCGCCCCCCAGGGCCAGGTCGGCCAGCACCATATCGTGATTGGTGACGATCACATCGACCTTGCTCATGCCTTCGCGGGCTTTGTAGAACGCGCACTGCTGGAAGTTCGGGCAATGGCGGTTGGTGCACTGGCTGTGATCGGTGGTCAGGCGCGCCCAGTCGAGGTCTTCCAGCGCCTCGGGCCAGCTATCACGGTCGCCGTCCCAGCGGTTGCCGGCGAGCTTCTCGACCATCTGCCCGAACAGCTTCTGGCTGCGCTCATCGACGTCGATCTTGAAGCCTTCCTCGGCAAACAGCTGAGCCGTGGCACTTTGCGCTTCGCCCTCTTGCAGGAGCATGTCCAGCTTGGACAGACACAGATAACGGCCGCGGCCCTTGGCCAGGGCAAAACTGAAATTAAGGCCACTGTTACGCAGCAGGTCCGGCAGGTCCTTGTGCACGATCTGCTCTTGCAGGGCGACCGTTGCGGTGGCAATCACCAGACGCTTGCCGGCAGCCTTGGCTAGCGGAATAGTGGCCAGGCTGTAGGCCACGGTTTTGCCCGTGCCCGTGCCGGCCTCCACCGCCACCACCGCCGGATCACCGCTGCGCTGGTTCTCCTCATCGGTACTGATGCCGCCCAGCGCCTTGGCAATCTCGGCGATCATCAGGCGCTGGCCATAACGAGCCTTGAGGCCTTTGGCTTCGAGAAAGCGCGAGTAAGCGCCCTGGATCTGGGACTTGAGTTCAGTACTGAGCATGGGGATCTGCGACGGGAAAAAGGCTGGATAAATTTTCAGTGGTCTATGATAGCGCGCGTTTCACTTACCGCCGACTGGAGATTAGCCATGACACCCGACGCACTGATCTACGCCCTGCACACCCTCGCCGCCCTGATCTGGGTGGGCGGTATGTTCTTCGCCTGGATGATCCTCCGTCCTGCCGCCGTTAGCAGCCTGGAAGCGCCGGCCCGGCTGACCTTGTGGGCCGAGGTGTTACGCCGATTCTTCCTCTGGGTCTGGCTAGCCGTCGTACTGCTGCCCGTCAGCGGCGTCGGCCTGCTGCACCTGCGTTTTGGCGGTTTTGCCGGCGCCCCAAAATATGTGCAGATCATGATGGGCCTGTACATCGCCATGCTGGCGCTGTTTCTGCGAGTGCAATTGCTGCAACTGCCGCCCTTGCGCCAAGCCATTGCCGCTCAGGACTGGCCAGCCGGCGGTATCGCCTTGGGCCGCATTCGCCAGTTAGTGGGCTACAACCTGCTGCTGGGCCTGGCCCTGACGGCCATCGCCGCGGCTCGCCCAGGCTTCTGAGCATAAGTCCGTACGGCGCCCGCTGGCCCGTTGAAAATACCTGTTGAAAAAATGCGGGGGCCCCAAGGCCCCCGTTGTGCGTTATGCACTCGCCGTTAACGGTCGACGAAAATCTCCACCCGACGATTTTGCGCCCGGCCGTCATCTGTGGCGTTGTCGGCCAACGGTTGGCTTTCACCCAGCCCGGCGGTTTTCACCTTGTCGGCGGCTACCCCCTGACTGACCAGATAGGCGGCCACACTCTCCGCCCGGCGCAGCGACAGCTTGTCGTTGTAGACATCCGAGCCAACGCTGTCGGTATGTCCCTTGACCATCACCTCCAGCACCGAGCCATCGACCAGACGTTGACTGATGCCGGCCAGCAACTCCTTGGCATCTGCCGTCAGCTCGGCTGAGTTGAAGGCAAACAGCACCTTGCCCAGATCGCTGAGGACAATCACCTCATCCTGAGGCTGAACCACGGGTTCGACTGCGGGGGTTGATGGATAGCTGGGCAACGGGCAACCGTTCGGGTTGACCTGGGTATTGGCAGGGGTATCAGGACAGGTATCACGACGATCATGCACGCCATCGGCGTCTTCATCGCCATCCTGGGCATAGCAGATCAATCCGCCAAACAGCGCACCAATAGCTGCGCCACCGACCGCCCAGGCGGAACTTTCGATTGCACCCAGGCCGCCACCGGCCAAGGCTCCAATCGCACTGCAGATAGGCCAGTTCCTTTGGTTGAGCGCTGCATCCCCCGTACTGGAGGTCGAAGCGCAACCGGAAAGAACACTGCTGACCAGAAGAAATGGTACGACTGCCTGTGAGAATTGAGTTCTCATGGAAGTGATCTCCTGTGTCACCGGCAGATGCCGGTAACACAGGAGTAAAGACCCGCCCTCCGCAGCACACAAGGCGCGCCCTGCAGAAGGGGGCAGTGCCTAACCTCAATTATCGACGGAAATCACTACCCGACGGTTCATGGCACGGCCTTCGGCAGTCGCGTTATCCGCCACTGGCTGGGCCTCACCGGCGCCACCGACCGCGACGATACTGGCCTGAGCGACACCTGCGGCCACCAGATAGTTAGCCACCGACACCGCACGGCGCTCGGACAACTTCTGGTTGTAGGCATCGGCACCAACACTGTCGGTAAAACCGGTGATGCTCAGCTTGGCATTCGCGGCCTTATCTTTCAGACGACTGGCAACGCTATCCAGCACCGCCTGATCGCCAGCCGTCAACTCGGCGGAGTTGAAGGCAAAGTGCAGGTTATCCACCACAATTTCTTCATCAACAGCCACCACCTCAACCACTTCCTCGACCACCTCGGCCACTTCTACCGGGCAACCCACCTCATCGACCATGGTGCCTTTGGGGGTGCCTGGGCAGTCGTCGGTCTTGTTGACCACGCCGTCGCCATCTTCATCGCCGTGCACCCAGCAATACGCAGCCGCCACCACACCGCCCGCCAAACCAACGGTACCGGCCATGCTGGAGCTTTCAATCGCGCCCAGACCGGCCCCTGTCACGCCGCCAATCACCGCGCACACCGGGACATTGCCTTCCTGAAAGGTGCTACAGCCACCCAGCGCCGTGGCGGCCAAGAGCATAGAAACAGTCGTTTTGAGCATTTTCATAAGGGCCAACTCCTGAGTTAATCGGTCAACTTCCGATACTTAAAGGAGTAAAGACCCGACTTTTAAAAAGCGCCAACGCTAGGCCGGCGGCCACAGCCGCGCTAGTCTTTGCGCCCCAGACCGAGGATTGTTGATGACTGTGCGCTTTTCTTCCCGTACTCCGCAGCAGGCGTTGGCCGCACTGCTGGCCCAGCATGCACCGCAGAGCCTGCTGCTGGTCGGTGCCAGCGAGCTGCCGGCCATTGAGGCGTTTCTTGCCGCCCATCCGCAGTGCACCTATGCGCAGGCTCCCGCTGGTGCCTTACCGGCCGACCTGGCCGCCCAGCGCTTCGACCTCGCCTTGTTTATCGATTGCCTGGAACACCTGGATAAACGCGAGGGTCAGCAGCTACTGGCTGGCGTGCGTAATCTGAATGCCAGCAAACTGGCGGTACTGGTTGATCTGAATGCCTGCGACTGGCACACCACCGACCTGTTCGCCCTAGCCCTGCAAGCCAGCGAGCACTTCCAGCGCGAACAGCAGACGCTGACACTGTTTACCTATGATCTGCGCGAGTACAAACAGGTACCGGACTGGCTGAATGCGAAGTTCTGGGCCAACCCGGAGCGTTTCGGCAAGTACTGGTGGTAAGCCAATGAACCCGCTATGCCCATGTGGCAGTGAACATCCTCTTAGCCAATGCTGCGGCCGCTACCATGCCGGCACTCCCGCACCTGATGCCGAGCGTCTGATGCGTTCGCGCTACAGCGCCTATGCACTCGGTTTGATCGACTACCTGCGGCGCACCACCCTGCCCGTCCAACAAGCAGGACTGGATAGCGCAGCCATTGCCGCCTGGAGCCAGCAAAGCCAGTGGCTTGGATTGGAGGTCAGTGGCGCCGAGCAGATTCCCGGCACGCCAGCCCACGCCTGGGTGACCTTCACCGCCCGCTGGCGCGACAGCGATGGCGAGCACGCCCACCAGGAGCGCTCGGCCTTTGTTCAGGTGGACGGTCACTGGTACTTCATCGACCCCAGCGTTCCACTCAAAGCCAGCCGCAACGACCCGTGCCCATGCGCGGGCGGGCAGAAATTCAAGAAATGCTGCGCAAGCTACCTGGCCTGAAGGGCGGTAAAACCCAGCACAACCTGAAGCGCCTACTCACTCCTGCAGGCTGAGGTAGGACGTGTCTGGGGGCGGCCCCGCTGGCGCGGTCTTCGCCTGGCCCATGTCGCTGCCGGCGGGGGCTAGGCTGAATTGCGACAAGTCCACCACGGGCGCTGGCGCCTCGGGCTTGGCGTCCTGCAGATCGACACCCACCGGAGCGATGCCAAAGTCCGGCGCTTCGACGTCAACAAACGCCGCCATATATTCATCCCGTGGCGCGACCTGCAAGCGTCCAGGACTTGCCGGACTGGCCACCGCTGCCACTGTTGATGCTGCGGCCACCGGGACTGGAGCAGGTGGCGGGGTCAGCTCGACCTCTTCGACCAGCATGGCCAGCACCTCGACCACCGCACCGGCACGCTCAAGGGTCAGGCGATATTTCTCCGCTCCCGCCTCATCCAGGTTGTTCTTGATCACCACCCGCCGCCCGGAAAACAGCTGGGCAATCCGCTGCGCGTCGGCCTGAAACAATCGGGCCAGGTTGGCCTGCACCGACGCCAAGGGCGCGCCTTCTACCAACTGGCCGAAAAAGGCAATCTCATAGCGGGTCATGGTCACACTCCTGTCCAAAACAGCCCTCAGTATGGCGCAGGTTTTTTCACCTAAACAACAGGTTGCGGCCAAGCAACCGCTTGTTACACTGCGCCATCGGTTGGAGTCGCTGAATGTGTTGCCAAACCCCTCTCACAAGAATTTTCAGCCTGCTGCTGACCCTCGGCCTGTTTGTCAGTCTCGGCGGTTGCAGCAGTTGGCTCACTGACGACTTTCGCGACCCCGAAGTCCGCCTGCTCAAGGTCGACGTGGTTAAAGCCAAACTGCTCGAACAAAAATTCGTCCTACGCTTTCGCATCGACAACCCCAATGACATAAGCCTGCCAATCCGCGGCCTCAACTACAACGTCAAGCTCAACGGCGTGCTGCTGGCAGAAGGTCAGTCAGATAAAAGCTTCACGGTGCCCGCCCGCGGCCATCAAACCTTCGAAGTTCCGGTGCGCACCAACCTCTGGCGCCACCTCAAACGCATCGTCAATTCGCTCGAAGACCCAGACGAACCCATCAGCTATCAACTGCAAGGCGAAGTAAAAACCGGCCTGATGTTCGGACGCAGCGTGCACCTTCAGCGCAATGGCGAGATAATCCCCGGCAACTACATTCCGGAGTAAGCCCCATGCAGCAAGAACCTCACGTCCACGGCCCCGACTGCAATCACGATCATGCGCACGACCACGACCATGGTCACGTGCATGGCCCAGACTGCAACCACCACCATCAGGAACCGACGCGCAACCCGTTGAAAGACGTCGGCCGCAACGATCCATGCCCCTGCGGTAGCCAGAAAAAATTCAAGAAGTGCCACGGCGCCTGACGGTTCCGCCCGCACCCTGGTCGCCAGCCTTTACGCGACACAGCGCCACCGTCTCGTGGCGCTGAACTAACCTCACAACTGCCCTCTGCGGCCCGGCCCTATGGCTGCTGGCGGCATCACTTTATTGCTCCAGGAGCCCTCACATGCTCGCGCGCCTGCTTCGCCCCCTGACCAGCCTGACCCTTGGCGCGACCCTGACCGGGCTACTGGCTTTGACCGGCTGCCAGGCCTTCCTCGACAACCAGTACGGCGACAGCGTCGCGCCCGTGCAAGGCACGGTGAAAATTCAGGGTCTGTCGAAAAGCGTGAGCATCCGCCGCAATGCCCTCGGCATGCCGCTGATCGAGAGCAGCAGCTTTCACGACGCGGTGTTCAGCCTTGGTTATGTGCATGCCAGTGACCGCCTCAGCCAGATGGTCGGCATGCGCCTGATGGCTGAAGGCCGCCTGGCAGAGATGGTCGGTCCGGGCGCCCTCGACATCGACCGTTTCATGCGCGCCGTCAACCTCAAGCAAAGTGCGGCGGTGCTGTATAAAAATGCCTCACCACGGATCAAGAAGTCCTTCGAGGTCTACGCCCGTGGCGTCAACGCCTACCTGTTCCAATACCGCGACAAACTGCCGATGGACCTGCGCGAGTCGGGCTACCAACCCGCCTACTGGAAAGCCGAAGACTCGGTGCTGATCTTCAGCCTGCTCAACTTCGGCCTGGCAGTGAACCTGCAGGAAGAAATCGCCTCCCTAGTGCTGGCGCAAAAGGTCGGTGCCGACAAGCTGGCCTGGCTAACGCCGACCTACCCGGACGAACCGCTGCCGTTTGACGAAGCCGACAAACTCAAGGGTCTAAACCTGGCCGGCAGCAACGGCACAAGCGCCATCCAGGGCCTGGGCGCCATCAGCAGCGCCGCCAGCCAGATCGCCCAACTGGACATGCTCGGCGTCGCCGCCTCGAACAACTGGGCAATTGCCCCGCAACGTGCGCGCGGCGGCAAGAGCCTGCTGGCCAACGACACCCACCTGCCACTGTCCATGCCCTCGGCATGGAACTTCGTACAGATTCGCTCGCCACAATTCCAGGCCGCTGGGGTTTCGATTGCCGGCGTACCGGCCGTGGTGGCGGGCTTCAACGGTAAACTGGCCTGGGGCATGACCATGGTCATGGGCGACAATCAGGACCTGTTCCTGGAGAAAATCCAGCTGCGTAACCGCCAGCCCTACTACCTGGCTGACGGCAAATGGCTGCCCGCCCGCGCCCGCCATGAAACTTTCTTTATCAAGGGCTCCAGCCCGGTACGCGAAACCCTCTATGAAACCCGCCACGGGCCGCTGCTCAACAGCGTGCTGGGCGAGCGCAAACACATGCTCCAGCCACTGCAAATCAGCAGCGGTTACGGTTTGGCCCTGCAAAGCACCCAGTTTGAAGCCGACAAAACTCTGGACGCCTTTTTCGACCTGTCGCGAGCCCAGACTATCGACCGCGCCTTTGAAGCGGCCCGCGAAATTCGCGGCATGCCCCTCAACCTGGTATTTGCCGACGCCCAGCACATCGGCTGGCAGGTCAGCGGACGCTTCCCCAACCGCCGCGGCGGGCGCGGCCTGCTGCCCTCCCCCGGCTGGGACAGCCAGTATGACTGGGACGGGTTTGCCGACACCATGCTCCACCCCTACGACCAGGACCCACCCCAAGGCTGGCTGGGCACCGCCAACCAACGCACGGTGCCGTCAGGCTATGGCATGCAGCTCTCCAACTCCTGGTACTACCCCGAGCGGGCCGAGCGCATTGCGCAACTGGCCGGCAGCGGCAAGCACGACCAGAAAAGCATGATCGCCATGCAGTACGACCAAACCTCGCCCTTCGTCGCCAAACTGCAAGCGATGTTCAGTGCCCCCGGCATGCAGCAGCCGCTGCAACAGGCGATTGCCGCCTTGCCTGTCGAGCAGCGCAGCAAAGCCGAGGAAGCCCACAAACGCATGCTGGCGTTCAACGGCAGGCTGGATGCCAGTTCCGCCGATGCCGCCCTGTACGGCGCCTTCCTGCAGGAAAGCGCTCGCCTGACCTTCAGTGACGAGCTGGGCAGCCCGGACTCCGCGGCCTGGCAGGCGCTGGCGGAAACCGCCAACCTGTCGTACTCGGCCCAGGCAGACCACTTGCTGGGCCGCGAAGACAGCCCGTTCTGGGATGACCGCAGCAGCCCGCAGGCCGAAGACAAGCCAGCCATCCTGGCCCGTAGTCTGGCGGCCGCCGTGACCTTCTGCGAAAGCAAGCTGGGCAGCAACCGCCAGGCCTGGCAATGGGGCAAGCTGCACACCTACACCTGGGCAACGGACACCACCCAACTGGCCAAGCACATGAGCGCCAGCCAGCAAGCCTCGATAAATGCCATCAAGGGCTATCTGGACCGCGGCCCCTACCCGGCAGGTGGCGATCACAGCACCCTCAACGTATCGGCCTACCACTGGGGCCAGGACTTCGACACCTGGCTGGTTCCGGCCATGCGCATCGTCGTCGACTTCAGCCAGGCGGAGCCGTTGATTGGCCTCAACAGCAGCGGCCAGTCCGGCAACCCCGCCAGCCCGCACTACGCCGACGGCATCGAAGCCTGGCAAAAGGGTCATTACATGAGTTTTCCCTTCCAGAGCAAAAACATCGATAAGACCTACGGCAACCAACGCCTGGTCCTGGTCCCTAGCCGCTGACCTACCGTTCGTCGACACGTATTGAACCAACGTCGACAAACCTGGCTCTGAGTTATGGACTTACTCCATAGATGTTTTTAGGGCGCCTTCTGGCGCCCTTTTCTTTGCCTGCGTTTTAATCCCGGAACAGACCGGCAGCGCCCGGATTCTGGCGCGTGCATGTTAGGATATGCGCCTAAATTCACCTGAATACTGGCGCACCAGGCTCCCATGGCCGAACACGACTTCCGTTACTCGCTGCTCAACCCCCAACACACCCTCACCGAATGTCGCGCGCTGGCCCCTGGCCGCTATCAGGTCACCGGCAACGGCGGCTCGATCAAGGCCGCAGACACCCTATTGGTGACGCTCAAAGGCAGCCGTGACCTGTGCCTGCGCTTGCAGGTGGAGAAAGTCCGTCACCTGATCAACCCGCCTGGGCAATGGCTAGCAGTGGCTAAAGGTCCGGTATTCAAGGAACTCGCCATTCTCAATTGGCAAGTTAACTGCGATGCCTGCAGCGCTCAGCTCGACTTCGAGTTTGCCGTGGACGCCGCCCTTGGCGATAAAGCCCGAGCGCCAGCAGCTCAGGCACGCATCAGCGAACTGGGCTGGGTCGCGCGCGGTGAACGCCACCTGTGCCCAAAATGTCAGGGAGACGCCCAATGAATAAGGTTTTTGCCCTTGGCCTGCTGAGCGCAGGCCTGCTCGGTTGCGCCAGTGAGCCGCTGCAACTGGAAAGCGAACGCACCTACCAAGCCGAGTGGATCAACGGCAAGCCACGCCTGCACCACAGCCACCCTACCCTAACCCTGGGGGATGACGGCCGCGCTTACGGCAGCGGTGGCTGTAATCACTGGTTCGCCGCCTACACCCGCGAAGCCGATAAGCTCAGTTTCGCCCAGATCGGTAGCACCCGAAAAATGTGTGCTCCGGCGGTGATGGAACAAGAGCAGCGCTTCCTTGAGGCTCTCGGCAGCGTGCAGCGCTGGGATTTTTCCCCGCAGGACGAATTGCGCCTGTGGCCCGCACAAGGCAAGCCGTTGCGTTTGCAGCCCGAAGAAGGCTGAAACTCGCACTAGGGAATTAGTCGCCGAACAGCTGCAACTGCTCCTGGCGGCTGCGCAAATCCTGCAAGCGCACACCAACCCCGATCAGGCGCACTGGCTTGTTGCCGCGAGCGAAGGCCGCCGTCAGCAGCGCCTGATAACTGGGTAGATCGTGCCCTGCACCCGCCTGTTCCAGGGTGGTCTGGGTGAAGTCATGAAACTTCAGTTTGATAAACGGTTTGCCCAGTCGATAGCTCGAATCAAGGCGCTGCACGCGCCCGTCCAGTTCGCCAAGCAACAGTGGCAAGCGTTGCAGACAAGCGTCTAGATCAGGCAGATCCTGCTCGAAGGTGTGCTCGACACTGACCGACTGACGCCGGCTGTTGACCTGCACCGCACGCTCATCGATACCTCGCGCCAAGCTCCAGAGGCGCTCGCCAAAACTGCCGAACTCGCGTGCCAGTGCAGGCTTGCTCCATTCGCGCAGCTGCGCGCAAGTCTGAATGCCCATGCGCCCCAGGCGCTGCCCCGTGACCTTACCCACGCCATGCAGCTTGGCCACCGGCAGCGCCAGGACGAACTCATCGATTTGGGCCGGGGTAATCACAAACAGACCATTCGGCTTTTGCCAGTCGCTGGCGATCTTGGCCAAAAACTTGTTCGGCGCTACCCCGGCCGACACGGTGATACGCAGTTCCCGCGCCACCCGCCGGCGAATCGCATCGGCAATCCGCGTGGCACTGCCGGCAAAGTGGCTGCAGGCCGAGACATCCAGATAGGCTTCGTCCAGGGACAGCGGCTCAATCAAATCGGTGTAATCCCGGAAAATGCCGTGAATTTCCTGGGACACCGCTTTGTAGGCATCCATGCGCGGCTTTACGATCAGCAAATCCGGACACAACTGCAGCGCTTGCCGCGACGGCATGGCCGAGCGCACGCCATAGGCGCGCGCCTCGTAGTTGCAGGTGGCAATCACTCCGCGCCGCTCGGCACTGCCACCGACGGCCAAGGGCTTATCCGCCAGGCGCGGGTCATCACGCATCTCGATAGCCGCGTAAAAACAGTCGCAATCGACATGGATGATCTTGCGCACGAAAAGTCCGGAAAGCCCCAGCAGGCAAGCCCTGAAGACCCACAGTCTATCACCCGCCCAACGCTAAGCACCTGAGGGATCAGGATTTTTTCCAAGTTAAAGGTTGACAGCCTGAGATTTGACGATAGAATTGGCGCCGCGGGATGGAGCAGTCTGGTAGCTCGTCGGGCTCATAACCCGAAGGTCGTAGGTTCAAATCCTGCTCCCGCAACCAAACATATAAAGG
>RCMZ01000133.1_pt1 | contig 45802 bp, 45 predicted proteins | sample 2041141 | NCBI WGS metagenome assembly RCMZ01 (sample SAMN09708263, study PRJNA481090) | Wastewater metagenome, whole genome shotgun sequencing project. | biome: sewage; isolation source: Davis station wastewater (DW) | place: Antarctica: Davis Station | collected 2010-03-01 | reverse complement strand
CAACACCACATCCACTACTTCGTTTTCGTTTCGCGCCATTACCGCATCTCCACAATCAAAATCTGCAGCACCCAACTGCTGTCACTCGGCCTCATGAGCAAACACCAGCTGCTTATTACTGTCCGCCAGATGGCCTTGGAGCCAGGAAGAGGTAACTTCCAGATTACTAATGGCTCCCTGCATGCACCTTGACCACTCTCAACCGGAGATAAACAGGAGAGGATCTCAGCTCAACAGTTCATTGGCACACATCAGGATATCTCCCGACGCCGCCAGCTCTGCACAGGACAGGCCCCTATAAGGGCGTTATTTTTTCGGCGCGAACAATACCATTAATGACGCATTGCTTAACGCAAAAAAATGCACGGGCCGTGGCCACTGATCTTTTTTTCGCCAAGCAGGGCCAGCAAAGCGCGCCAACCCCAGTGTTTACGCTGGCTACAGGGGCAACCGCGGGGCAGTAACCGGGGCCTAGACGTTGGTAGGCTTGACCCCGCTCGCGGCTAGAGCCAACCACTGTCCAGCTGCGCCTTGCAGCTGCGGTATTGCATGGCATAGCGCCGGGCACGCTCATCGACCTTGGCGGCCACGGGCAGCAGCCAGGCTTTCTGCAGATGGCTGCCACGGCTGAAGCCGCCCCAGCCCTCGTGGTAGTTGAGGTACTGGTTGTAGGCATCCCATTTGGAAATGCCATTCACCTTCTGGCTTTTGCTGGTGTACCAGCCCATGAAATCCAAGGCATCGGCAAAATCATCGCGGCTGGCCCAGCTGTTGCCGGTTTCGCGCTGATAATCCGCCCAGGTTTCGTCTTTGACCTGGGCGTAGCCATAGGCCGTGCTGGGCCGACCGTAGGGGATGACCCCGAGGAAATAGCGCATCGGCGGCCGCGCATCTTCGCGAAAGCTCGATTCCTGATACATCATCGCCATGGTCACGAACGACGGCGTGCCCCAGCGCTGGGTCATGCCTTGCGCCGCCTGGTGCCAGGCCGATTTTTCCGCAAAGATCTGGCACAGGTCTTCCGGCTGTGCCGGCGGGCGGGTGCTGCAGGCGCCAAGCAGATAAATGCTCAGCAGCAAGGTCGCCCGGCACAGCACCGGCGATTCAAGCACGGGCGGCATGGATGACATCGATATAGGGCGCAGCCTGACGCTGGTCCTGAATCAGGGCGACAAAGTCATGGCCCTGGGCATCGGTGGCACTCAGGTCGTAACCGGCAGCCTGGAAGAAGCCGACAAAACGGGCGAAATCATCCACCCGCAGCCCGCGATAGGCCTTGATCAGCTTGTGCAGCGACGGCGAGGTGCCATCGACCGGCTCGAAAGCGAGGAACAGCTTGATCGGATCGTCACCGATTTCATCGCCAATCACCTGTTTCTTGTCTTTACGCATGATCCACTCCAACGGGCCGGTTTTTCAGGGCCGGCAGTTTACCCCAGGGGCCGACGCCCAGGCGACCACCTACCGCGAAGAGCGCACAAGCCAGGGCCGCCAACTGACGACGGCCCTACAAGAGGGCGGCCGAGCCTCTAAACAGGGCGTTTTCACCGCCAAATACAACTATCGGAGGCCTGCGCCGACACGCCTGCGGCCCTTATACTCAGGGCATTGCCGAAGGAATCCGCCATGTCGCTGCCCTTGCTTCCCGTGTTCGCCGCCTGGCGCCAGACCCTCAAGGCCGGGTATTCATTCAAGGCCCTGCGTGGCGACCTGGCGGCGGGCCTGACGGTAGGCATCATCGCCATCCCCTTGGCCATGGCCCTGGCCATTGCCGTCGGCGTGGCTCCGCAATATGGCCTGTACACGGTGCTGGTGGCCGCACCGCTGATCGCCCTCACGGGTGGCTCGCGCTTCAACGTGTCTGGGCCGACTGCCGCCTTTGTGGTGATCCTGTTGCCGATAACCCAGCAATTCGGCCTCGGCGGTCTGCTGCTGTGCACCATGCTGGCCGGCCTGATCATGATCGCCATGGGCCTGGGCCGCGCCGGCCGCCTGATCGAATTCGTGCCCTACCCGGTAACCCTGGGTTTTACCGCTGGCATCGGCATCGTGATTGCCACCCTGCAGCTCAAGGATCTGTTCGGCCTCAGCCTGAGCAGCCAGCCCCTGCACTACCTGGAGCAAGTGCAGGTCCTGCTGCTGGCCCTGCCCAGCGCCCACCTCGGCGATGCCCTAGTGGCGGCACTGAGCCTGGCGGTGCTGATCCTCTGGCCGCGCTGGGTACCGAAAGTACCCGGCCACCTGGCGGCCCTGGCCGTGGGCACGCTTGCCGGCCTGGCCCTGGAAGCGTTGGGCATCCCCCTGGCAACCTTGGGCGAGCGTTTCAGCTACAGCCTCGACGGTGTGCTGCATGCCGGGATTCCGCCCTTTCTGCCGGATTTCGCCTGGCCCTGGCAATTGCCGGCGGCCAATGGCCAGCCCTTGGGCCTATCGTTTGAGCTGATTCGCCAATTGCTGGCGCCCGCGTTTGCCATCGCCATGCTCGGCGCCATCGAATCGCTGCTCTGCGCGGTGGTGGCCGACGGCATGACCGGCAGCAAGCACGACCCCAATGCCGAGCTGGTTGGCCAGGGCCTGGGCAACCTGATTGCACCGCTGTTTGGCGGCATCACCGCCACCGCCGCCATCGCCCGCAGCGCTGCCAACGTGCGCGCCGGTGCCTTCTCGCCGCTGGCGGCAATCATCCATGCCGGCGTAGTGCTGGTGGCGATTCTGCTGCTGGCGCCGCTGTTCAGTTACCTGCCGATGGCGGCCCTGGCGGCCTTGCTGCTGATGGTGGCGTGGAACATGAGTGAGGCCGGCCATGTGCTGCACACCCTGCGCATCGCCCCGCGCAGTGACGTGCTGGTACTACTGACCTGCCTGATCCTGACCGTGCTGTTCGACATGGTGCTGGCCGTCGGTGTCGGCCTGCTGCTGGCTGCCGGCCTGTTTATCAAGCGCATGAGCGACCTCACCGACACCGCCGCCCTGCCCCGGCACTTCCATCAGGCCCTCAAAGATTTACCCGAGCACGTGCTGGTGTACGCCATTCGCGGGCCGCTGTTCTTCGGCGCGGCGGAGAAAGCCCTGAGCGTGCTGCGCCGCTTCAATAACGACGTCAAGGTGGTGATTGTCGATATCAGCGCCGTGTCGCTGCTGGACATGACCGCCCTGGCAGCGCTGGACAACGTGCTGCGCGACTATCGCAAGCAACACGTCGGCCTGGTGCTGGTCGGCACCTCATCGCGGGTACGCCTGAAACTGCGCCGCGCCGGCATCCTGCGCGAGGAAGGCCACCTGGCCTATGTGCAAAACCTCGAACAGGCCAGGGCCAAGGCCCTCAGCTGGCTCGAACCTGCCAGCGTCAACGGCGAGCAGGTCGTTTAGCGGTAGCCTGGATGCCCTCCAGGCCAACCACTCAGAACTGCGCGACCATCCAGACCTGATAGGCCTCGACCTCAGCGTCACCTTCACGCGGCGCCCAAGGCGCTAGCTCGCCGTCGCCAATCGGTCGGTAAGGTCCGGCCTTGCACTCGAACAGCACGCTGTCGGCCTCCAGCACCACGAGGGCGTGAAACACGCCAGGCGGCAAGTCGACACCGACACAATCACTGCCTGCCACCAGCAACCGCTGCGCCACCACCTCACCGCTGTCGCTGAAAATCAGCAGCCCCAGACGACCCTTGAGCACCAGCAGCGTCTCGGCCTTGTCGACGGCCAGGTGCCGGTGCGGCGGGATATAGGTGCCCGGCTGCAGGCCCACTGCCATGCGATGACAGGGCTCATCCATCTGATGGAAATTGTGGTGCTGGCGCAGGCGCGGGCTGGCCGCCGCCTGGGCGCTCAACTGGGCAAACAGTGCCTGATCGAGAAAGCGCGGCTCAGCCATGGCCGTTACAGGCCTTTGACTGCATAGATGCCAGGCGCATTGCGCCAGTAGCCCTTGTAGTCCATGCCGTAACCGAAGATGAAACGGTCGATGCACGGCAGGCCAACGTAATCGGCTTTCAAGTCCGGGCGCGCCTTGCGGTCGTGGTCCTTATCGATCAGTACGGCGGTGTGTACCGCGCTGGCACCGGCATGGCGGCAAAAGTCGATGATCGCGCCCAAGGTGTGCCCTTCGTCGAGGATGTCATCGATGATCAGCACATCGCGGTCCATAAAGGAGATTTCCGGCTTGGCCTTCCAGAACAGCTCGCCGCCGCTGGTTTCGCTGCGGTAGCGGGTGGCGTGCAGGTAGGACAATTCCAGCGGGAAATTCAGCTTGGGCAGCAGCTTGCCGGAGAAGATCAGGCCGCCATTCATCACGCAGAACACCACCGGGTTGCGCTCGGCCAGCTCGCTGTTGATCACCACGGCCATTCTCTCGATGGCCGCTTCCACCTCGGCTTCGTGGTACAGGCAATCGGCTTCCTGCATGACTTGGCGGATATGGGCGAGATCGACAGACATGGCATTTCCTCGAAGTAGACAGGCTCTGCGCGCAGACAACCTGATCAATGTGTCAAAATAAAAGCCGGCAAAGGTACTCACCTGCTGATCTGCGGGCAAGCCCTGGCAGACCAACGCAGAGCCACAGGATAAACGCTAAGCCCGCAAAACACCCAGCCGCCGCCTGCCCGGCGAATGCTTTACTCTAACCTTGTTAATCGCCCGCCCCGCCGGAGAGCCCGTCATGCCTACCTTCGAGATCCGCCATCCGCTGATCCGCCATAAACTCGGCCTGCTGCGCCGCGCCGATATCAGCACGAAAAACTTCCGCGAACTGGCCCAGGAAGTTGGCGCCCTGCTGACCTATGAAGCGACCAAGGACCTGCCCCTGGAAAATATCCAGATCGACGGCTGGTGTGGTCCGGTGCAGGTGGAAAAAATCTCCGGCAAGAAGATCACCGTGGTGCCGATCCTGCGCGCTGGCATCGGCATGCTCGACGGCGTACTCAGCCTGATCCCTGGCGCCAAGGTCAGCGCTGTTGGCGTCGCGCGCAATGAGCAAACCCTGGAAGCGCACACCTACCTGGAAAAACTGGTGCCGGAAATCGACGAGCGCCTGGCCCTGATCATCGACCCGATGTTGGCCACCGGCGGCTCAATGGTCGCCACCATCGACCTGCTGAAAAAAGCCGGCTGCAAGGAAATCCGCGCCATGGTGCTGGTGGCTGCTCCCGAAGGCATCCAGGCGGTCGAAGCGGCGCATCCAGACGTGGTGATCTTCACCGCCTCCATCGACCAGTGCCTGAACGAACACGGCTACATCATTCCGGGCCTGGGCGATGCCGGCGACAAGATCTTCGGCACCAAGCAAAAGGACGCCTAAATGCAGGATGAATTCAACGATCCACTCTGGCGCACCGTGCTGTCCGGCGCGCAGATGCTCTTCGTGGCCTTCGGCGCCCTGGTGCTGATGCCGCTGATTACCGGCCTGGATCCCAACGTCGCGCTGTTTACTGCTGGCCTTGGTACCCTTCTGTTCCAACTGGTGACCGGCCGTCAGGTGCCGGTATTCCTGGCCTCCAGCTTCGCCTTTATCACCCCGATCATTCTCGCCAAGGGCCAGTTCGGCCTGGCCGCGACCATGGGCGGAGTGATGGCCGCAGGCTTCGTCTACACCTTCCTCGGCCTGGCAGTGAAGATCAAAGGCACCGGTTTTATCGACCGCATGCTGCCGCCGGTGGTCATCGGCCCGGTGATCATTTCCATCGGCCTGGCCATGGCACCGATCGCCGCCAACATGGCCATGGGCAAGAGTGGTGACGGCGCTGAACTGATCCCCTACCGCACCGCCATGCTGATTTCCATGCCCGCGCTGCTCACCACCCTGATCGTCGCGGTGTTCGGCAAAGGCATCTTCCGTCTGGTGCCGATCATCTCCGGGGTGCTGGTGGGCTTTGCTCTGTCGTTCTATTTCGGCGTGGTCGACACGGCCAAGATTGCCGCAGCGCCCTGGCTGGCACTGCCGAACTTCACCGCCCCGGAGTTCAACTGGCAAGCGATCCTGTTTATCGTGCCCGTGGCCCTGGCACCGGCCATCGAACACATCGGCGGAGTGATCGCGGTGGGCAGCGTCACCGGCCGTGACTACCTGAAAAAACCCGGCCTACACCGCACCCTGCTCGGTGACGGCATCGCCACCACCGCCGCAGGCCTGTTTGGCGGCCCGCCCAACACCACCTACGCCGAAGTCACCGGCGCGGTGATGCTGACCAAGAACTACAACCCGAAGATCATGACCTGGGCGGCGATTTTCGCCATCAGCCTGGCCTTTATCGGCAAATTCGGTGCCCTGCTGCAGAGCATTCCGGTGCCGGTCATGGGCGGCATTCTGTGCCTGCTGTTCGGCTCGATTGCCGCCGTGGGGATGAACACCCTGATCCGCCACAAGGTCGACCTGGCCGAGGCGCGCAACCTGGTGATCGTGTCCGTGACCCTGGTGTTCGGTATCGGTGGCGTACTGGTCGGCACCGGCACGGGCCCGGACGACGTCGGCCTGAAGGGCATTGCCCTGTGCGCCATCGTCGCCATCGCCCTCAACCTGCTGTTGCCGGGCAATGACAGCTGGAAGAGCAAAGCGCTGGACGACCACCCAGACATCTAGCCCAGATGCCCTGCGGGTCAATTTGAGAGAATAAAAAAAGCCCCGCGAGGGGCTTCTTTTTTGCGTCTGCGCTTAACCGATCAACTGCGTCCCGGCTGCGCTGCCCACTGCTGCAAATGCAGCACGCTCTCGCGATACGGCTGCAAGCCTTTAGCCAGCAGAAACAGCGAACTCGATACCGCCAGGGTGCTGACGATCAGCAGTGAATAGCGCAGCGCTTGGTCATCGGCAAACAGGTAGTCGGTCACCAGCGCCACCGCCGTCGGGCCGATCCCCAGGCCGATCAGGGTAATCACAAACAGGTAGATGGCCGACGCCTGGCCACGCATGGCGCTGGGCATGATCTCCTGAATCGCCGCCGGGGCCACGCCAAACGGCATGCTCAGGCAAAACACCGTGGGCGCCATCAGCGCCGCCGCCCACAGGGCATTGTCCATCAGCGGAAAGCTCGCCACACACGGCAATGCAGCCATGGCCGCATACAGGCCGACACGCATATTGGCGTCCGTGCGCCCGCGCTTGGCCATCCAGTCCGCCAGGCGCCCGCCAAAGACGATACCCAGGCAGCCAAAGACCGCCACGATGCTGCCGTACACCACGCCCACATGGCCGGCATCCCAGCCATAGGTGCGAATAAAGAAAGTCGGAATCCACGCCGCACTGCCGTAGCCAGCAAAGGCCAGGCCGGCAAACCCGAAGTTGTGATACAGCACCGTGCGCCGATTGGCGCGCAGGTAGCGCCCAACTTCCGCCAGCGGCACCGCCACCCCGGCCCCCACACCGCGCCGCGCCGGCTCACGCACCGCCAGCAGCAAAAGGCTAAACAACACGCCAGCGGCGCCGAGGATCAGGAAGATCAACTGCCAAGGCCGCACCTCGCCCAGCACCGGCAACAACACATCGCCCTGGGCCGACGCGAACTTGATCACCAGACCACCCAGCAGGAAGGCCAGCCCGGAGCCCAGGTACACGCCCATGGAATAGACACTGATAGCCGTGGCCCGGCGCTCGGCCGGAAAGCTGTCAGCAATCAGCGAATAGGCCGCCGGCGACAACGCCGCCTCGCCAACGCCGACGCCAATCCGACAAAGTAGAAATTGCCAATACAGCCGCGCCATGCCGCAGGCTGCGGTCATCGCACTCCAGAACAGCACGCCGATAGCAATCAAGCCACGTCGGCTCTTGGTATCAGCCAGACGCCCCAGCGGAATGCCGCACACGGTATAGAACAGCGCGAAAGACAAGCCCATCAACAGGCTCATCTGGGTATCGCTGATCACCAGGTCGCGACGGATCGGCCCAACCAGCAGATTGAGAATCTGCCGGTCAACAAACGACAGCACATAGGCCAGCATGAGGATGGCCACAGTGCTCCAGGCACGCAGGCTGGAGGGGTAAGCAGAATTATTATTGTTGTTCGCCACGCACGCTCTCCTGGGCCACGTTACACGCGACCCGACGGTTGAAAGTGCGCCCAGCTTAGTCGCAGCGAACGCGGCGCTTATACCGTTCGCCGGCCTTATCCAGCCGGCGAATACAGTACGCACCCTTGCGCGAATGACTCACAGGTCACAAGGCTTGCGGCGCGCGCTCGCAGAGACTGTTAAGCGCCGGGCCCCAAGCCGGGTGATCGTTCAGGCAGGGCACCAGCAGCAGTTCTTCACCGCCGGCAGCGAGGAACTCTTCACGGCCACGGATACCGATTTCCTCCAGGGTCTCGATGCAATCGGCGACAAACGCCGGGCACATCACCAGCAGTTTTTTCACCCCCTGACCGGCCAGCTCATGCAAACGTGCCTCGGTGTAGGGCTCGATCCACTTGGCCCGGCCCAGGCGCGACTGGAAGGACACCGACCATTGCTCGGGCTTGAGGCCCAACTGCGCGGCGAACAATTCGGCGCTGCGCAGGCACTGAGCGCGATAACAGACGGCGAGCAGCTCAGGCGTTGCATTACGGCAGCAGTCTGGGCCTTTCAAACATTGCCCACCGGTGGGATCGAGCTTGTGCAGGTGACGCTCGGGCAAACCGTGAAAGCTCAGCAACAGGTGATCGAAGCCTGCCTGCAGATGGGGCTTGGCGCTCTCGGCCAGGGCGGCGATGTATTCCGGCTGCTGGTAGAACGGCTGAAGGATGGCAAATTGCATCGCCAACTGGTGCTCGCGCACCACCCGCTTGGCCTCTTCGATCACCGTGGTCACGGTGCTGTCGGCGAACTGCGGATACAACGGCGCCAGCGTAACCTGACGGATGCCCTGACTGGCCAGGCGCAGCAATACGCTCTCGATCGACGGCTCGCCATAACGCATCGCCAGCTCCACCGGACCGTGGCGCCATTGCCCCTGCATCTGGGTTTGCAGACGGCGACTGAGGGCCACCAGCGGCGAGCCCTCATCCCACCAGATCGAGGCATAGGCGTGAGCCGAAGCCGCCGGACGCTTCCACAGAATCAGCGACACCAGCAACCGGCGTACCGGCCATGGCAGGTCGATGACATAGGGGTCCATCAGAAACTGGTTGAGGTAGCGACGCACGTCCGCCACCTCAGTCGAGGCCGGCGAACCCAGGTTGACCAGCAACAGCGCGTGATCGGTCATGCAACATCCTTATGGCCAAGAAGATCATTCAAGGCCTCATCCAAGTCGGTAAAACGGAAGGTGAAACCGGCCGCGGTCAACCGTTCCGGCAATGCTCGCTGGCCGCCGAGCAACAGGCCGCTCAATTCGCCCAGGCCCAGGCGCAACACCCAGGCCGGCATCGGCAGCAGTGCCGGACGACGCCAGGCGCGGCCCAAGGCCCGCGAAAAATCCAGATTGCGGGCCGGTGCCGGCGCGCAGGCATTATAAGGACCGCAGGCAGTGTCGTGCTGCAAGAGAAAATCGATCAGGGCAATTTGATCCTGCAAGTGAATCCACGGCATCCATTGCCGACCATTGCCCAGCGGCCCACCCAAGCCCAGCTTGAACGGCAGGCGCAAGCGGCCGAGAAAGCCACCCTCGGCCGCCAATACCAGCCCGGTGCGCAGCAACACCACGCGCATGCCCAGGGCCTCACCGGCCAACGCCGCCGCCTCCCAAGCCGCACATAGCTGGCTGGCGAAGTCATTGCCGACCGGCGCCATCGTCTCGTTCAAGGTTTGCTCGCCGCCATCGCCGTACCAGCCCACCGCCGAGCCGGAGAGCAACACCCGCGGTCGGTCGGCGCGAGTGCCGAGCCAGGCCAGCAACTGCTCGGTCAGGGCCACGCGACTGGCCAGCAGAACGGTCTTGCGCTTGTTCGTCCAGGGCCGATCGGCAATCGGCGCGCCGGCCAGATTAACCACGGCATCCAAGTGTTCGTCACCCAGTTCCTCAAGCCGGGCAATGGCTCGCACCCCTGGGCCGCACAAGCGCGCGACCTGCTCGGGCCGACGACTCCACACCACCAGCTGATAGCCCTGGGCATGCCAGTGACGGCACAGCGCGCGACCAATCAGGCCCGTACCACCGGTCAGCAATATCTGCATGGCATCTTCCTCCCACAAGCTAAAGCACTGACTAGTCTGATGAGTAGACAGGTAAGCGCAGCGCACATACTTATACAAAAATAGCAGATTGTATAATTACCGTCCAAGACTTAACCTGCAGCTACAGCTACGAGGTAAACCATGAACATACCCATCGCCATCATCGGCACCGGCATCGCCGGTTTGTCGGCGGCCCATACCCTGCAGGCCGCCGGCCATGCCGTGCAGCTATTCGACAAGAGCCGTGGCAGCGGCGGGCGGATGGCCAGCAAGCGTAGCGATGCCGGCGCCCTGGACCTGGGCGCGCAATACTTCACCGCCCGCGACCGGCACTTCGTCGAGGCCGTACAACAGTGGAAGGCCCACGGCTGGGTCGGCCAATGGAGCCCCAGGCTGTATCACAGCCACCAGGGCCAACTGAGTGTGTCGCCGGATGAGCAGGAGCGCTGGGTCGGAGTTCCGCGCATGAGCTCCATCTGCCGGGCGATGCTGGCTGGCCTGCCGGTGCAGTTTTCCTGCCGTATCACCGAGGTATTCCGCGGCGAACAGCACTGGAGCCTGCTGGATGCCGAGGGCAACAGCCATGGCCCGTTCAGCCATGTCATCGTCGCCACCCCGGCGCCACAGGCCACTGCCCTGCTCAGCGCCGCCCCCAAGCTGGCCAGCGCGGCCGCCAGCGTGGTGATGGAGCCGACCTGGGCAGTGGCCCTGGCGTTCGCTGCGCCACTGCAAACCGAGGTCGAAGGCTGCTTCGTCCACGATAGTCCGCTCGACTGGGTCGCGCGCAACCGCAGCAAACCCGGCCGCGATACGGCCGTCGATACCTGGGTTCTGCACGCCAGCAGTCACTGGAGCAAACAGCACCTGGACCTGCCCAAAGAGGCGGTGATCGAACAGCTGCAGGGCGCCTTTGCCGAACTGATCGGCTGCGCCGTGCCTGCCGCCAGCTTCACCCTCGCCCACCGCTGGCTGTACGCCCGCCCCGCCGCGGCGCACCAATGGAGCGTGCTGGCCGATGCCGACCTGGGCCTGTATGCCTGCGGCGACTGGTGCCTGTCCGGCCGCGTGGAAGGCGCCTGGCTCAGCGGCCAGGAAGCGGCCCGCCGCATCCTTGAGCAGCTCTGATGCGGCGCCTGAATCCCAACAAGCTGCTGCTATCGAAATGGACGGCAGCCCGCCCGCAGAACCGCGAAAAGCACTTTTTAGTAAACGAGCTGCTATGCGATGAAGCCGGCACCGTGCTGCAGGTCGAACTGCAGGCGGTGCTGACCCGGCGCAGCGAACAGATCGACTGGCGCCAACTGCAAGACGACGAGGTCTGGTTAAGCGGCTGGCAATAACGCCCGCCGCTTGACTGCTAGCGGCGCTTGCCGCCCAGCAACGACCCCAGCAAGCCGCGCACCAGCTCGCGACCGACCTGATTGGCCACCTGCCGCACGGCCGTCTTCAGGGCCTGGCTGGCGAGACTGCCGAGCATGCCGCCCGCCATCTCGGTCAGGCTGTCGCCGGCCTCGGCCGGCTTGGCGGGTGGCGCCGTTGAGGTTTGCGCCGCCCGCGCCAGCAGCAACTCATAGGCCGACTCGCGATCAATCGCCCGATCATAGCGCCCGGCTTGCGGCGACTGCCGAACCAACTGCGCGCGCTCGGCCTCACTCAGCGGACCGATGCGCGACTGCGGCGGCGCAATGGCCACGCGCTGAACCATGGCCGGCGTACCTTTGTCCTCCAACGTGCCAACCAAGGCTTCACCGATACCCAGTTCAGTCAGCACCGCCAGGGTGTCGAAGGCCGGATTGGGGCGAAACCCATCGGCCACCGCGCGCAAGGATTTCTGCTCCTTGGCGGTAAAGGCGCGCAAGCCATGCTGGATGCGCAAGCCCAACTGAGCCAGCACTTCATCGGGCAAGTCGGCCGGCGACTGGGTGACGAAAAACACCCCCACCCCCTTGGAGCGAATCAAGCGCACCACCTGCTGCAAACGCTCCTGCAAGACCTTGGGCGTGTCGGCAAAGAGCAGGTGAGCCTCATCAAAAAACAGCGCCAGCAGCGGCTTGTCGGCATCGCCGCGCTCGGGCAACTGCTCGAACAGTTCAGCCAGCAGCCACAACAGGAAAGTCGCATAGACCTTCGGCGCCTCGTGCACCAGGCGACTGGCGTCGAGCAAGTGAATGCGTCCACGGCCATCGGCCTCGGTGCGCAGAATGTCTTCCAGCTGCAACGCCGGCTCGCCAAACAACGCTTCCACGCCCTGCTGCTCCAGGGTCGCCAGACGCCGTAGCAAGGCCTGGCCGGATGCGCCGGTAAACAGCGGTTTGTCCTCGCCGAGCATCTCAGGGTGGGCCGCCAGGTGATTGAGCAGCGCCTTCAAATCCTTCAGGTCGAGCAACAACAGGCCTTCGCGATCCGCCACCTTGAAAGTTGCATACAGGGCCGCCTGCTGGCTGTCGCTCAGCTCCAACAGGTTGCCCAGCAACAGCGGGCCCAGTTCGCTCAGGGTGGTGCGCAGAGGATGACCACTCTCGCCATTGACGTCCCACAAGGTCACCGGATAGCCCTGAGGCTGGTGCTGCAACCAGGGCATGCTGGCAATCCGCTCGGCGATCTTGCCTTGCGGGTTGCCGCTGGCGCCCAACCCACACAAATCACCTTTGACGTCGGCGGCAAACACCGCCACGCCAGCGTCGCTGAACGCCTCGGCGAGGCGCTGCAGGGTCACGGTCTTGCCCGTACCGGTGGCACCGGCAATCAGGCCATGGCGGTTGCACAAGCGCAGGGACTGAGCCACCGGCTGCCCCGCCAGATCGGCACCTAGTACAAATGCGACATTTTCAGTCATCTTGCCTTCCCTTGGGTTAAAGCTTTACTGGATATATGCCGAGACATACAGCATAGCCGTAGTGCCTGCCCGCCTGAACAGGCCGTCTTCTAACAAACATAACCGCGGTCATTGCCATGAACCTGAAATTTCGCCAGAAAATCTTGCTTGCAGCCTCCCTGGTGGTCGCTGCTGCCTTCTCGCTGTTCACCCTGTTCGGCGACTATCAACAACGCAACGCCATCAGCAGTGACCTGGACAGCTACATGACGGAAATGGGCACGGTCACCGCCAACAACATTGAGAGCTGGTTGTCGGGGCGCATCCTCCTGGTGGAAAGCGCCTCGCAAACCATCGCCAGCAACCCGACGGCGGATGCCGTTAGCCGACTGCTGGAACAAAAAGCCCTGGCCTCGACCTTTATCTACAGCTACCTGGGCAGTGCCGACGGCAGCTTCACCATGCGCCCCAACGACGACATGCCGGCCGACTACGACCCGCGCACCCGCCCTTGGTACAAAGATGCCATGACCGCCGGCGGCACCACCCTGACCGAACCCTATATCGATGCCGCCACCAAGCAACTGATCATCACCATTGCCACCCCCGCCCAGGCAACGGGCGTGGTCGGCGGTGACCTGAGCCTGCAGACCCTGGTGCAGATCATCAACTCCCTGGACTTCGACGGCATGGGCTACGCCTTCCTGGTCAGCTCCGACGGCAAGATTCTGGTGCACCCGAACCAGGACATGGTGATGAAAAGCCTGCGCGATGTGTTCCCCAAAGACACCCCGCGCATCACCCAGGAGCTCAGCGAAGTCGAACTGGACGGCGTGACCCGCCTGCTGACCTTCGCCCCGGTCAAAGGCCTGCCAGGCGTGGCCTGGCATGTCGGCTTGAGCATCGACAAGGCCAAGGCCTACGCCATGCTCAGCACCTTCCGCACCTCGGCCATCATCGCCCATCATCTTCCTGCTCAGTCTGTTGATTCAGGTGCTGATGCGTCCCTTGCGCATCATGGGTAAAGCCATGCAGGACATCGCCCAGGGCGAAGGCGATCTGACCAAGCGTCTGGAGATTCATTCGCAAGACGAGTTCGGCCAGATGGCCGGCTCCTTCAACCAGTTCGTCGAGCGTATTCACAGCTCGATCCGCGAAGTGTCCTCGACCACCGGCCGCCTCAACGAAGTCGCCAAACTGGTGGTCAACGCCTCGACGTCATCGATGGCCAACTCCGATGAGCAGGCCAACCGCACCCACAGCGTGGCCGCCGCCATCAATGAGTTGGGCGCTGCCGCCCAGGAGATCGCCCGCAACGCGGCGCAAGCCTCGAACCAGGCCTCCGATGCCCGCCATCTGGCCGAAGATGGCCGTCAGGTGGTGCAGAAGACCATCGTCGCCATGAGCGAACTGTCGAGTAAGATCAGCGCCTCGTGCAGCAACATCGAGACCCTCAACGGTAAGACGGTGAATATCGGTCAGATCCTCGAAGTGATCAAAAGCATTTCCCAGCAAACCAACCTGCTGGCCCTCAACGCCGCCATCGAGGCTGCCCGTGCAGGTGAAGCCGGTCGTGGTTTTGCCGTGGTTGCCGACGAAGTGCGCAACCTCGCCCACCGTACCCAGGAGTCAGCACAGGAAATCCAGCAGATGATCGAAGAGCTGCAGGTTGGCTCACGCGACTCGGTGATCACCATGACCGAAAGCCAGCGCTACAGCGAAGAGAGCGTGGAGATCGCCAACCAGGCCGGCGAACGCCTGAGCAGCGTCACCGAGCGGATCGGCGAAATCGATGGGATGAACCAGTCAGTGGCCACCGCCACCGAAGAACAGACCTCGGTGGTGGAATCGCTGAACGTCGATATCACCGAGATCAACACCCTCAACCAGCATGGGGTGGAAAACCTGCAAGCCACCCTGCGCGCCTGTGATGACCTGCAACAGCAGGCCACTCGCCTCAAGCAGCTGGTGGATAGCTTCCGGATCTGACTCCGGCCTCAGCCCGCCTTGCCAGGCAATGGCAAGGCGGCTTCAGTCGCGGGTAACACCGCTTCCTGCTGCAATTGCTGCCACAGCGCCGCCGCCTCGGCGAACTCGGCGCCGTTTTCCTCAGTCAACGCATCCGGATCGTAGCGCCGCGTACAGCCCTCGCCAATCATTTGCGGTGCATGTGCCGCACCGCGGGCCAATGGATCGCTCATCAAGCGCTACTCCGCGTCAGCCAAACAACCCAACCCTAACGCCCATCGCGCTGGGCGAAAGCCTTGATTGCGCGCAGCACATCATGGCGGCTGACCAGCCCCAGCAAACGGCCATCCTCGACCACCGGCAGTCGATGTCGACCACCGTCGATAAAGCGTTCCGCCACCTCGATAATGTCCGCCTCGGGGCCGACGCTTTCTACGGCAGTGTCCATATAGGCCGCCACAGTGCCACCCACGGCATCGTAATAAGACCCCGAGAGCATGCCGCGCAGGCAGTCGCCTTCAGACAGCAGACCGATCAGCACGCCGTGTTCATCAACCACCGCTGCCGCCGACAAGCGATGCTCCAGCAACAGCTCTATCGCACGCATAAGATCCGTATCGGCACGGAAACTCAGCGGATGGCGCGGCATGCAATCGCGCACCTTGATTGACTTCAGCATCGCCAATTCCTTGAGCTACAGCCCGGTTGTCGATCAGTCGAACAACACGGTCTTGTTGTTATGCACCAACACCCGATCTTCCAAGTGGAAGCGTAGACCACGGGCCAGCACCCTTTTTTCCACATCCTTGCCCAGGCGCACCATGTCTTCGATGCTGTCGCGATGGGTTACCCGCGCCACGTCCTGCTCAATGATCGGACCGGCATCCAGCTCTTCGGTGACGTAGTGGCAGGTGGCACCGATCAGCTTGACCCCGCGCAACGAGGCCTGGTGGTAAGGCTTGGCACCCACAAACGAGGGCAAGAAGCTGTGGTGAATATTGATGACACGGTGGGCAAACGCCTGGCATAGCTGCGGCGGGAGAATTTGCATGTAGCGCGCCAGCACCACGGCATCGGCCTCGCAGGCCTCAACCAGGCGTGACACCTCGGCAAAAGCCGGCTGCTTGTTCTGCGGATCGACCGGTACATGGTGAAACGGAATACCGTGCCACTCGACCATGCTGCGCAAATCATCGTGATTGGAAATCACGCAGGGAATCTCGCAATCCAGCTCGCCACTGTGCCAACGGTGCAGCAGGTCCGCCAGGCAGTGCGACTCGCGGCTGGCCATCAGCACCACGCGCTTCTTCTGCGCCGAATCGGTAACCCGCCAATCCATCGAGAACTCACGGGCAATCGGGGCAAACGCCTGACGAAACGCGGGCAAATCAAATGGCAGAGAATCGGCGCGGATTTCATGGCGCATAAAGAACCAGCCACTGTGGCTGTCCGAATGATGACTCGCCTCGGTAATCCAACCGTTATAAGTGGCCAGAAAGTTACTGACCTTGGCGACGATACCTACGCCGTCCGGGCAGGCTATAACCAGGCGAAAAGTGCGCATGCAAAAACTCCGGAACGTGTGCAAAGGGGGGCATTCTAGCCAGAGCAGCAGAAAACTGCAGTATTACTGAACAGCCCATAATCCGAAGAAAACCCAGATGCAGTGATAGTTCAGCAATCGCCAAAGACACCTCGAAACAACTCAACGAGCCTGCAACTCCGGCATAGTTGCAGTTGCACTGACTGGGCTATCGCGCACAACAAATAGCCACCAACAGACACCGAACAACTACCAAGAGCAACTCCCTGACTACGGACTGCGCTCATATTGGCTTGCCAGCAATGTTGCGCGAGGCCGCCCTTGGTATTTTCTGACATACATTTAATAGGGCCAATTGCATATAAAAATCAGCAACTATGTTTACTTGCCTAACATGCCTGTCTACTATTGCCTGACGAGCACTGCTCCCCACCCGCAATTTTAGGAAGCGCCAATGTCCCTGATTAACGAATACCGCGCCACAGAAGAAGCCATCAAAGAACTTCAAGCTCGCCTGCAAAGCCTGTCGGCTGACGACAAACTGCAAAAAGAACTGGAATTCGAAGGCAAGCTGCGCGCCTTGATGGCGGAATATCAAAAATCCCTGCCGAGCATCATTGCCATTCTCGACCCGGAAGCCAAAAGCGGCAAAGTTGCCCGTGCCAGCAAAACCACTGGCAGCAAGCGCGCGCGCAAGATCAAGCAATACAAAAACCCTAACAGTGGCGAAGTGATTGAAACCAAAGGCGGCAATCACAAGGTACTAAAAGAGTGGAAAGCCAAGTGGGGCTCCGATGTAGTTGAAAGCTGGGTTACCCTGCTCGACTAAGCGCACCACCCGCACAATAAAAAACGCCAGCTTGCTGGCGTTTTTTATTGTCTGAAGAATGGCCCGCCCTACAACTGCAAACGTTGCTGCAATTGCTGTCCATAGGCCTGCCAGGCCAACAAAATGGCTTGTTCACTGGCAGACGCATTGCTCAGCGCAGCACTCAAGGCGCTATTGAAATCCGCCAGGGTATTGGGCGCCCCGTACTGCGGATCAGCCAAACGCTGCTGACAGAACTGTAACCATTGCTGTGTTTCAGCACTCGACAAGGTGTCGGCAAAGTTGCGCGCACGGTAACGAAACAGTAATTCACTCAGGCGTTGATCATCAAACGGCCACACGGCACGCGCCAATTCTTGCGGATCGGCCCGGCGCACTTGCTCGCATAAACGCCGATCACGCTCACCGAAAAAGCCGTCATACAGTTGTTGTTCCGGGTCCTGACTGGGAGCAAATGCCTCTTCGCCGTAAACCGCCGGCAGCTTGTCGCGCCAGAGTGTTTGACTGTCACGCAGCACTGTCGCGCGTTGTTGCAGCAGTGGCATATCCAGTTGCAAACGCTGTTTATCTTCCTCGCGCAATACGCTTAACGGCGCCAATACCGGGCAACGATTAACGTGCAATAACTTCAATGGAATGGGCAGTTCATCAGCCGCCAACTCATCGCGGCGGGTGTACAGGCGCTGGCGCAGGGTTTCGCTGTCCAGATCGAGCAATACCGCCGGATCGAGGTGCAAGTCGCAGACGATCAGGGCATTGCGATTACGCGGGTGCCAGGCCAGTGGCAGCACCACCGCCAGATAATGCCGCGCCCCGGCAAAGCGCCCGGATACATGCAACAGCGGTTTGAGCAATTCGATCTGCTCCAACACCCGCGGCTTGCTGCGCTGTTTATAAAGAAACTCATAGAGCTTCGGTTGCTGGCTGCGCACCAACCGCGCCAGGGCAATGGTCGCCCGCACATCCGCCAGCGCATCGTGGGCCTGGCCATGGTCGATGCCATTGGCGGCGGTCAGGCGCTCCAGCTTGAGGCTGACCCGCCCGTCTTCCTGCGGCCAGTTGATGCCCTCGGGGCGCAAGGCATAGGCGGTGCGCAGCAGGTCTATCAGATCCCAGCGGGTATTGCCGCCCTGCCACTCGCGGCCATAGGGGTCGAAGAAGTTGCGATACAGGCTGTAGCGGGTCACTTCGTCATCGAAGCGCAGGCTGTTGTAACCCGCACCACAGGTGCCCGGCACACTCATCTCGGCGTGCAGACGGGTCATAAACTCGGCCTCGGGCAAACCCCTTTCCGCCAGGCGCTGCGGCGTAATGCCGGTAATCAGGCAAGCCATGGGATGGGGCAGGATGTCGTCGCTGAGCTGGCAATACAGATTAAGCGGTTCGCCGATTTCATTCAGCGCCTCGTCGGTGCGAATGCCGGCCACCTGCAGCGGCCGATCACAGCGCGGGTTGATGCCGGTGGTTTCGTAGTCATACCAGAAGATGCTGGGCGTCACGGCGAAGTCCTGAAGAGTTGAACCGCGCCAGTCTAGCAGGCACAAAAGCCTGGCAAACGCACAGTCCAGAGCACGCGGCTTGCCGGCGTGTTGCCGATACCGCTAGCATCGCGGTTTATCTGACGCAGTCTGCCGATGCCCTCCACAGTCGCCACCTCCCGATTCCAGGCCAGCCCGGCGCCACGCGAGCTGCTGGACACCCGCTATAAAGTGGAAACCCCGGAAGGCATCGACCTGATTTTGCGCCCCGCCAGCCTGCTGCCGCGCGCACTGGCGTTTGCCGTCGACCTGGCCATTCGTGGCCTGCTGCTGGGCCTGCTGTTTGTCGCCTTTGCCCTGCTCGGCAAGCTGGGCATGGGCCTGGGTGCGATCGTCACCTTCCTGCTGACCTGGTGGTACATGGTGCTGTTCGAGGTGCTCAACCAGGGCCGCTCGCCAGGCAAACAACTGCTCGGCCTGCGCGTGGTGCATGACGACGGCACGCCCGTCGGCTGGGCCGCTTCCCTGACTCGCAACCTGCTGCGCTTTGTCGATTTCCTGCCATTTGCCTACGTACTGGGCCTGCTCAGCTGCCTCAATCATCCGGCCTTCAAGCGCCTCGGTGATCTGGCCGCCGGCACTCTGGTGGTTTACCAGGAGACGCCGAGTCAGCGCCCGCCACTGCCGCCAGCCGAGCCACTGGCCGCGCCCTTCGCCCTGAGCCTGGACGAACAGCGGGCAATCCTGGCCTTTGCCGAGCGCCAAGGTAGCTTGTCCGATGAGCGCCGCCAGGAAGTCGCCGCGCTGCTGGCAGAGCCGTTGCAGGTCGCCCCCGAGCAGGCGCAAGACCAGCTCAACGGTATCGCCCGCGGCCTGTTGGGGCCGACATGAAACAGAGCCAGTTTGAAAGCCGCCATCAAAGCGACTGGCACGTATTTGCCCAGCAGTTGCAAACCCTGGAACGGGGCAAAAGCAAACCCCAACAGGTGGACGAATTTGCCGGCCGTTACCGCCACCTGTGCCAGCACCTGGCCCTGGCCGAAGCGCGCGGTTACAGCAGCCTGCTGGTGGAACAACTGCAGCAACTGGTGATGCGCGGCCATCAGCAGCTGTATCGCCATCGCAGCCCGTTGGGCGCCAACCTGATCCGCTTCGTGCTCGGCGGCTTTGCCCAGTTGGTGCGCCGCGAATGGCGCAGCCTGCTGACCGCCAGCCTGTTGTTCTACGGCAGCCTGCTGGGCATGGGCCTGTTGGTCTATTTGTTCCCCGAACTGGTCTACAGCGTGGTCGACCCCGAGCAGGTCAACCAGATGGAAGCCATGTACGACCGCGACGCCTCGCGCCTGGGGCGCTTTGGCGAACGGGATTCCGGCGATGACTGGGTGATGTTCGGCTACTACATCATGAACAACATCGGCATCGCCTTTCAGACCTTTGCCAGCGGCCTGCTGTTTGGCCTGGGCAGCCTGTTCTTCCTGTTTTTCAACGGCCTGATGATCGGCGCAGTGGCCGGCCACCTGACCCAGATCGGCTCGGGGCAGACCTTCTGGTCGTTCGTCATCGGCCACGGTGCCTTCGAGCTGACCGCCATTACCCTGGCCGGTGCGGCCGGCCTCAAGCTCGGCTGGGCGCTGCTCGCCCCCGGTCGCTGGCCACGCAGCGAAGCCCTGCGCCTGGCCGCGCGGCAGAGCGTGCAGCTGGTGGCCGGGGCCATCCTGTTGCTGCTGTTGGCCGCGTTTGTCGAGGCCTACTGGTCGTCGATGACCAGCATCGGCAGCACCATCAAATTTGCCGTTGGCGGCGGCCTGTGGCTGCTGCTGGCAAGTTACTTTGCCCTCGCCGGACGAGGTCGCCATGCGCCTGACTGACGCCAGCGTAACCATCCGTCCGCGCAGCGCCTGGGAGGCCTGCGACCTCGGCGTGCTGCTGGCGCGCCGGCATGCCGGGCTGCTGACCGCCAGTTGGGCGCTGCTGACCCTGCCAGTGTTTGTCCTCTGCAGCGCGCTGCTCTGGCAACAGCCGAGCCTGGCCATGCTGCTGTTCTGGTGGTTCAAGCCGTTGTACGAACGCCTGCCGTTGCACATCCTGTCGCGTGCCCTGTTTGGCGCCACACCGACCCTCAAGCAGGCATTCCAGGCCTTGCCCGGCCTGCTCAGGCCGCAACTGCTGGCCAGCCTGACCTGGCGGCGCCTGAGCCTGACCCGCAGCTTCGACCTGCCGGTGCTGCAGCTCGAAGGCCTCAACGGCCAGGCCCGCAGCCAGCGCCTGATCGTCCTCAGCCAGCGCGACGCACGCCCGGCCACCTGGCTGACCATCATCGGCAGCCATGTGGAAATGGCCCTGTGGCTGGGCATGCTCAGCCTCCTCTACCTGTTGTTGCCGCGACAGTGGGAGCTGGACTGGAGCTGGAGCAACCTGATCGAGCCGGACAGCGGCAGCTGGTTGTGGCTGGAGCACCTGTCCAACCTGCTGTACGCCCTGCTGCTGATCATCTGGGAGCCGGTCTATGTGGCCTGTGGTTTCAGCCTCTACCTGAACCGTCGCAGTGCCCTCGAAGCTTGGGACATCGAACTGGCCTTCCGTCGCCTGCGCCAGCGCCTGAGCGGCATGGCGACAGCCGCACTGCTGCTTTGCGGCCTGTTCCTGCTGCCACCGACACCGTCAGCCTGGGCCGCCAGCGACGAAGCCAGCGTCAGTTGCCCGCTGCCCATGCCCGAGGCGCCCGGCCCCGAGGCCCCACGCCTGCTCCAGCAATCCCTGAACAGCCAGGCCGCGCAGAGCGCGATCAAGCAACTGCTTGAGCAGCCGCCCTTCGAACACAGCGAGAGCGTGACCCGCTGGCGCTTTACCGAGGAAGCCAGCGACACGCCGGACGATGCGGCCAACGCCAGCAGCCTGGGCGATGCCCTTAAGAGGCTGCTCGAACTGATGGGCCTGCTGGACGGTTTCAAGAACCTCGCCCTGGCCCTCGAAGTGCTGCTGTGGACGGCCCTGTTCAGCCTGCTGCTAACCCTCGCCTGGCGTTACCGCGACTGGCTGCGCACCTTCGGCGCCCGCCTGCAACGCCCGGTCAAAACCCCAGCGCCCGCCCCCACTCAACTGTTTGGCCTGCAACTGGCGCCAGACAGCCTGCCAGACGACATCGCCGGCAGCGTCGAAGCGCTGTGGGCCGAACAACCACGCGCAGCCCTCGGCCTGCTTTACCGCGCCCTGCTCAGCCGCCTGCTGCATGAACACCAGTTGCCGCTGAAGAGCTCCCACACCGAAGCCGAGGTCTTGCAACTCACCCTGCAATTGCAACACGCCGAGCTCAGCCGCTTCGCCCAGGTGTTGACCCGTAATTGGCAAAACCTGGCCTACGGCCACCAACTGCCCCCGGACAACCTCAAGCGCGGCCTCTGCGAAGCCTGGCGCCGCTTGTGTACGCCGCAGGTGCCAGCATGAACCGGCGCCTGGGCTTCTTTCTCGGCGCCGGCCTGGTGTTGCTGCTCGGCTTACTGGGCAGCTATGTGCTGTCGCAAGCCACGCCCTATCAGGAGCTGATCAAACACGGCCCGGCGCCCGAGGCGCGTGCTAATCCGTATTTGGCTGCCGAACACTTTCTGCGTAATCAGGGCCGTAAAGTGCAGCGCGCCGACAGCCTGCAAAGCCTGGCGCAACTGCCCGCCGCCGGACAGGTCCTGCTGATCCTGGGCTCACGGGAGCAGATGACACCCAAGCAGAGCGAACGTTTGCTGGCCTGGACGCGCCGCGGCGGACACCTGCTGGTGGTGGCCGAAACCCTCTGGGACGAAGACAAAAACAGCAGCGGTGACCTGCTGCTCGACCCACTGGGCATTCAGCAATATATGAGTGACGAACTGGACGAGGACAGCGAGTCGGAGCCAAACGCCGACGCCGCCAAGGACACCGACGAGGACGACAAGGCGGCCGAGACTGCGCCCAGCGACCAACCGGCTGCCGCTGCCAGTCCAAAAAAAGACACCAAGCAAGAGCCAGCCTCTGCCGTCGACCTGACTCAGCTGTACCTGGAAAACGAAGACGCCCCGGCCTATATCGACTTCGACACCGACTACCACCTGTTCGACTCCAAAGACCTGGCCCACGCCTGGGCCAACTCCGCCGATACCACCCATATGCTGCAACTCAGCCAGGGCGATGGCCTGCTCACCGTAGTCACCGACAGCTGGATCTGGCAGAACGCGCATATCGGCGATTATGACAACGCCTGGCTGCTCTGGTACCTGACCCAGGACCGTGAAGTCACCCTGCTCTACCGCGCCGACCACGATGATCTGTTCAGCCTACTGCTGCGGCATTTCCCCGAAGCCCTGCTGGCCCTGAGCCTGTTGCTGGCGGCCGGACTGTGGGCCGCCGGCCTGCGCCAGGGCCCACTGCAACCGGTGCCTGAACGCCAGCGCCGGCAGTTGCAGGAACACCTGCGCAGCAGCGCCGACTTCCTCCTGCGCCACGCCGGCCAGCGCCATCTGCTGCAAGCCCTGCAGCGTGATATTCAGCGCCGCGCCCGCATGCGCCACCCCGGCTTCGACCGCCTCGGCGTCGCCGAACAGTGGCAAGTACTCGGCCGCATGACTCGCCTGACGCCCAGCGCGATCAGCCAGGCCATGCGCCCCATCGCCGACAGACGTCTGTCGGCCAGCGAATTCACCCGTCAGGTCGCCCACCTGCAAACCCTCAGGAATGTCCTATGAGCGAAGACCGCATCGAGCAACCGAGCGACGCCAGTGCAGCCATCCCGGTAGCGCCAGCAGCGCCCGCCGCCAGCCCAGCCAACGTCCAGCGCCAGCGCGCCAGCCAGTTGGCCCAGGCCCTGCGCCAGGAACTGCAACGGGCGGTGCTCGGCCAAGACGCCGTGATCGACGACCTGCTCACCGCCTTGCTCGCCGGCGGCCATGTACTGGTGGAAGGCGTACCAGGTTTGGGTAAGACCCTGCTGGTACGCGCCCTGGCCAGCTGCTTTGGCGGCGAATTCTCGCGCATCCAGTTCACCCCCGACCTGATGCCCAGTGATGTTACCGGCCATGCGGTCTACGACCTGCAGTCCGAGCAGTTCAAGCTGCGCAAGGGTCCGGTGTTCACCAACTTGCTGCTGGCCGACGAGATCAACCGCGCGCCGGCAAAAACCCAGGCGGCCCTGCTGGAAGTCATGCAGGAACGCCAGGTGACCCTGGAAGGTCGCGCCCTGCCGGTGCCACAACCGTTCCTGGTGCTGGCCACCCAGAACCCGATCGAGCAGGAAGGCACTTACCCGCTGCCGGAAGCTGAACTCGACCGTTTTATGCTCAAGCTGCGCATGGATTACCCCCAGGCCGCCGAGGAAATCAACCTGGTGCGCCAGGTAACCCGCTCAGCCAAGGCCGATATGCTCGAAGTGACGCCGCTGCGCACCTTGCTGCAGGCCAAGGACATCCTCGCCCTGCAGAAAATCGCCAGCGACCTGGCCCTCGACGAGCAAGTACTCGACTACGCCGTGCGCATCGCCCGCGCCACCCGCAACTGGCCAGGCCTGAGCATCGGCGCCGGGCCGCGTGCCTCAATTGCCCTGGTGCGCTGCGGCCGCGCCCGCGCCCTGCTGCGCGGCGGCGACTTCGTCCTCCCGGATGACATCAAGGGTTGCGCCCTGGCAGTGCTGCGTCACCGCGTACGCCTGGCCCCGGAGCTGGATATCGAAGGCATCAGCGTCGACCAGCTGCTCCAGCAGTTGCTCGATCAGGTGCCTGCACCGCGCCTATGAAACCGTCCCGTGCGCTGCTCGCCCTCCTGGCCGCGCTGCTGAGCGCAGCCATTCTGCTCGGCGCCTTGCCGGCCCTGGGCCTGCCGCTGCCTGCCAGCCTCACGCCGCTGTGGTGGGGCCTGCTGCTGACCCTGCTGCTGGTCGCCGGTTGCGATGCCCTGTGGCTGCACCGCCTGCCATCGCCACGCCTGCAGCGCAGCCTGCCGGGCAACCTGCCACTGGGGCGCTGGAGCGACGTGCAGCTGCACATCGAGCACGACTACGCGCAAACCATGCACCTGGAGCTGTTCGATCACCTGCCAGCGGCCATGGCCTACGAACAGTTGCCCCTGCACATCGAGCTACAGCCGCAGCGTCACACCGAATGCAGTTACCGGGTGCGCCCGTTGCAACGCGGGCACTTCCACTTTCCCCGCTGCGAACTGCTGCTGCCCAGCCCCCTGGGTCTGTGGCGCGGTCGGCGATTGCTGGAGTTGCCCGGCGAAACCCGCGTCTACCCCGACTTTGCCCGCCTGCAGGGCGGGCAGATGATGGCCGTCGATAACTGGCTCAGCCAGCTCGGCGTACGCCAGCACCAGCGCCGTGGCCTGGGCATGGAGTTTCACCAACTGCGCGATTTTCGCGATGGTGACACCCTGCGCCAGATCGACTGGAAAGCCACCGCGCGCAAGCGCACGCCGATTGCCCGCGAGTACCAGGACGAACGCGACCAGCAGATTGTCTTCCTGCTCGATTGCGGCCGGCGCATGCGCAGCCAGGACGGCGAACTGGCGCACTTCGACCACGCCCTCAACGCCTGCCTGCTGCTCAGTTATGTGGCCCTGCGCCAGGGCGATGCCGTGGGCCTGGCGACCTTTGCCAGCGCCCAGCAACGCTTCCTCGCCCCGGTCAAGGGCCAGGCCCAGCTCAGCGCCCTGCTCAACAGCGTTTACGATTTGCAAAGCAGCCAGCAACCGGCGGACTACAGCGCCGCCATCAACCAGCTGCTGGCACGCCAGCGCCGCCGCGCCCTGGTGGTGCTGGTGACCAACCTGCGCGATGAAGATGACGAAGAGCTGCTCGGTGCGCTCAAGCGCCTCGGTCGCCAGCATCGCGTTCTACTGGTGAGTTTGCGCGAGGAGGTGCTGGACAGCCTGCGCCAGGCACCGGTGCAGGATTACGAATCGGCCCTGGCCTATTGCGGCAGCGTGGCCTACCTGAACGCCCGCGCCAGCCTGCACGAACGCCTGGCCGCCCACGGCGTGCCGGTGCTCGATGCAAGGCCAAGCGAACTGGGGCCAGAGTTGGTCGGCCAGTATCTGGCCTGGAAGAAGGCAGGGGTGCTTTAAGGTCTGTTGCCGTTTCAGGCCGAAGCGGCGTGGGTGCGAAAGCTGAAGTAATAGCGCAGGGCGTCGATCATCTCGACAAACTCGCCGGGCGGCGCCACCAGGGCGAAGCCTGAGTCGAAGCTGCCGGGGGTGACGTCTTCGCGGCACCACTGGCAGGTGGCGAAGAAGTCGATGCAATGCACCTGGCCATCCTTGCCGGGGATTTTCAAGCGCATGTCAAAGCGCGCATTGACCAGCATCGGCAACTGACTGATCAGCATCAGGCCGTCTACGGATACGTTGCCGATGTAGCCCATCGGTTTGTCGGTGATGCGATTGAACACCTTCAGGTAATACGGCAACTGATGGCGCTCAATGCGGCGTTGAATGCGCATGCTGGCAGATCGCTATACAGGGGGAGCTGAGTATGGTCACACAATTGACCGATACGCCAGTTTCAGCGACACCGTTCGGCCACTTGCACGCTGAGCCGGCGACGAGCGGCGTCAATTTCCTCGTCGCTGTAATAGCTGCGCCCGCCTTTGCCATCATCCTTGTAAAAGGTTCCGCCTTGGCCCAACTGCGCCTGGCTGTCGCGCAGACGCTGGCAGTCCTGGGCTTGCTTGGCCTGCTCTTGGCGATTGACGGCGGCGGCCTGTTGTTGCTCTTCGCGGCGCGCGGCAAAGAAGCGTTCGGTGCGCGCTTCACGCTCCACGGTGGCCGCATCGCGCTGGATCACCTGGGGCTTGACCTCGACCTGCACCGCCCCGGCCTGCGGCGTTTCGCCAAAATGCACGCGGCCATTGGCGTCGGTCCAGCGGTACACCTCGGCCAACGCCAGACTCGGTAATAACAGGGTGCATAACCACAATTGCCGCATGCTGTCGCTCTCCATGACTGCTTTCAATCTTATCCCTGGCACTGGCGCCACGTCGCCAGTACGACCAACGGCCTGTGGTTTTACAGCGCCCGCGACACCTTGGCCGGTTCCGCATCACGCAGTTGCCCCAACTGCTCAAGGGTACTCAGGCGCGCCTTGGCGCGGTAGGCATACTCGGTCTGCGGGTAATGCGAAACGATAAACTGGTAGGTCTGCTGGGCGTCGACAAAAAAGTGCTCACGCTCCAGGCATTGCCCGCGCAACAGGGAAATTTCCGGTTGCAGGTACGGCCGCGAGCGAATCTGCCGCTGCGCCTGGGACAACTCCAGGGCCACGGCCGCACAGTCGCCGGCGGCGTATTGGCGGTAGGCATTGTCCAGATGGAAATCTGCCGACATACGGGTACAGGCGCCCAGTACCAGCATCAGGCTTATAACTAACAGGCTGCGCATAACGGTGTCCTCCTCGGCTCTGCAGTGTATCGACCGTGCGCAGCAAATCTCCAGCCCCGTCAGCCGTGCACTTGCGCCCCGAGCATAACCTCCGTTGGGTCGTGGGGCCTGGGGCGCCTGCCGGCACGGGTGCGCTGCTAGACTGGCGGGCATCGTCGTCTGGCTCTGGAGTTCTCATGCGTTCACTGTGTCTTGGCCTGTTGGGCCTGAGCCTGCTGGCGGGCTGCTCGCCCACCACCCCGCTGTTTATCGCCCAGATCGGCACCCAGGAAGTGGTCGAATACAAGACACTGAAAACCAACCGCATGACCGCCGCCATCGAGGAAGACGGCGATCTGCTGACCTACAGCGCCCAGGCCATCCGCGACAACAAGAGCGCCCAGGCCGAAACCCTGTACCTCAGCGGCTACCAGGACAAGAAGCTCGGCGACCAGGTACGCGCCATCGCCCTGTACCAGATCGGCCTGATCTACATGTGCCGCTATAACGATGATCGCGACGACAACAAGGCGCTCAACTACTTCTATCAGGTGCACAACGAGTTCCCCGCCACCCTCGCCGCCCAGCGCGCCGAGGCACGCATCCAGATGATCCGCCAGCGCGCCCAGGAACCGGTGCAGCAGAACGCCCGCGAACTGCTCAAGCACTGGAAGCCCAACGAGAGCCTCGACCTCAACAAGCCCAGCCTGGACCCGGACCTGACCCTGCTGTCGCGCCGCGCCATCCTCAAGGACCGCGTCAGCGAAGCAGAAACCCTCTACAACCTGGCCCTAGCCGACAGCGGTGTGGCCGCCGACATCAAGGCCAAGGCCCTGTACCAGATGGCCCTGATGCACATGGCCGCCGACAACCCCCAGCCTGATCGCGCCAAGGCCATCGACTACCTGCGCCAACTGCTGGCCCAGTACCCGCAAAATGAGCTGGCCGGCAAGGCCGCCCGCCACCTGGATGCGGCGCTGAACAACGGCATGCCTTAACCAGGCCAGTCCCTTACACTAGGCTGATGCACATCAAGCGCCGTCTGTGGCGTTTGCGGTGCAATAGCGCATCAGCCAAGTCAAGGTGAGCCCCATGCAACTGCGCCAGCTTCTGGTCGTGATCGACCCGTCCCAACCCAGCCAACCGGCACTGCAACGCGCCCACTGGCTGGCCCGTGCGACCTCGGCCAAGGTCGAGTTGCTGCTCTGCGAATACAACTCGGCGCTGGTGCACAGCCTGATTTTCGACAGCGACACCCTGACCAGTGCCCGCGAAGCGCTGCTCGCCAGCCTGCACGCCGAATTGGAAGCCATGGCCGCGCCGCTGCGCGAGGAAGGCCTGCAGGTCAGCGTGCAAGTGCGCTGGGGCAAACCGCTGGAACAGGTGATTCTGCAACGGGTAGCGGAACTGCAGCCCGACCTGCTGCTCAAGTCGACCCATCACCATCACTCGCTCAAACAGCGGCTACTGGGCAACAGCTGCTGGCAACTGCTGCGTCACTGCCCGGTGCCGCTGTGGCTGGTGCAGCACGGCGAGTGGCAATGCCGCCAGTTGTGCGCCGCCCTCGACCCGCTGCACGCCGACGACAAACCGGCGGCCCTCGACCAGCAACTGATCGCCGCCGCCCAACTGCTCAGCGATACCCTTGGCATCCAGCCGCACTACCTGCACAGCTACGCCCCGGTGCCGCAATCGCTGCTGTTCGACAGCGCCCTGGTCAACGACTACGAGCACTACCGCCAGCTCTGCGCCACCCAGCACCGCGAGGCGTTCGAGCAACTGCTGGCGGATGCCGGCGTGCCGCGCAACCAGGCCCAGCTGCGCGAAGGCTTTGCCGAGGAGGAAATTGCCCGCTTCGTCCACGAAGAGAAAATCGACCTGCTGCTGATTGGCGCCATCGCCCGCGGCCATCTGGCCAACGCCCTGATCGGCAACACCGCCGAGCGCGTGCTGGAGAGTGTCGAGTGCGATTTGCTGATCCTCAAGACGGCCACCGCCAACGTCTGAACAATGCCCAGGAAAGTAGTGCCGCGGAAAAATGACTACAGGGTTGCGGCATAGTAGCCTCGTGCTCTGTCTGAGAAATGGAGCCTTTGCATGACCCTTCGCCGTACCAAAATCGTCGCCACCCTGGGCCCGGCCAGCAACTCGCCGGAAGTGCTGGAGCAACTGATTCTTGCCGGCCTGGATGTGGCCCGCCTGAACTTCTCCCACGGCAGCCCCGACGAACACAAAGCCCGCGCCAAGCTGGTACGTGAGATCGCCGCCAAGCACGGCCGCTTTGTCGCCCTGCTCGGCGACCTGCAAGGGCCGAAGATTCGCATCGCCAAGTTCGCCAACAAGCGCATTGAGCTGAAAGTTGGTGACCCCTTCCGCTTCTCCATCAGCCACCCGCGCGACGCCGGCAACCAGGACGTGGTGTGCATCGACTACCCGGACCTGATCACCGACTGCAAGGCCGGCGACGAGCTGCTGCTCGACGATGGCCGGGTGGAAATGCGCGTCGACTCGGTGGGCAGCGATGAGCTGCGCTGCACCGTGCTGATCGGCGGCCCGCTGTCCGATCACAAGGGCATCAACCGTCGTGGTGGCGGCCTGACTGCGCCGGCCCTCACCGACAAAGACCGCGCCGACATCAAACTGGCCGCCGAGATGGAGCTGGACTACCTGGCCGTGTCCTTCCCCCGTGACGCTGCCGACATGCACGAAGCCCGTCGCCTGCGCGACGAAGCCGGTGGCACGGCCTGGCTGATCGCCAAGGTCGAACGCGCGGAAGCAGTGGCCGACGACGAAACCCTCGACGGCCTGATCCGCGCCAGCGACGGCGTGATGGTCGCCCGTGGTGATCTGGCGGTGGAAATCGGCGACGCCGAACTGGTCGGCATCCAGAAGAAGATCATTGCCCACGCCCGTCACCTGAACAAAGTGGTGATCACCGCCACCCAGATGATGGAGTCGATGATCAGCAGCCCGATGCCGACCCGCGCCGAAGTCTCGGACGTGGCCAACGCCGCCTTCGACTACACCGACGCCGTGATGCTCTCGGCCGAAAGCGCCGCCGGCGCCTACCCGGTGGAAGCGGTCAAGGCCATGGCCCGTGTGTGCCTGGGCGCGGAAAAGCACCCGATCAACAAAGTCTCGCGCCATCGCCTGGAAGAAAGCTTCGAGCGCTGCGACGAAAGCATCGCCCTGGCCGCCATGTACACCGCCAACCACTTCCCCGGCGTCAAGGCGATCATCTGCCTGACCGAAAGTGGCTACACCCCGCTGATCATGTCGCGCATCCGCTCCTCGATGCCGATCTTCGCCTTCTCCCCGCACCGCGAAACCCAGGCCCGCGTGGCCCTGTTCCGCGGCGTGCAGACGGTGCCGTTCGATGCCGCCGCCCTGCCGGCCGACAAGGTCAGCCAGGCGGCCATCGACGAACTGCTCAAGCGCGGCGTGGTGCAGCAAGGCGACTGGGTGATCCTGACCAAGGGCGACAGCTACCACACCATCGGCGGCACCAACACCATGAAGATCCTCCACGTCGGCGACGTCATGGTTTAAGCCTGCGGGTTAAACCAAAAGGCCGCTCATTGAGCGGCCTTTTGCGTTGCGGGCGGGCGTCAGCCCATACGGGTCACGGCTACTTCGGCTGCGCCAGCATGGCCCCGTGCTGTTCCATCATTTTCATCATCATGTCCATCATCGGCATGCCCATGTCCGCACCGTGCATGGCGCCGGGCATGGCCATGCCCGCGCCCATGCCGGAACCCGAGCCCATCATGCCCATGCAGCCGCCACCCGGCTGGCTGTGCATCATGGTCATGCTGGCTTTCATCGTCTGCAGGCTTTCCTGCATGGCCACCTGGCGCTCGGCCGGGGTTTTCGCCGCGGCCAGCTTGTCGTGGGCGGCCTGCATCTTGCGCATCTGCTCCTGCATGGCCTGGGAATGCATCGGTTTAGCCGCGACCGGCGCCTGGGCCGGGCTGCCGAGCGGATGATGTTCATTGACCGCGCAGGCGCTCAGGCTACTGGCCAACAGCACAGCGCTGAGAAGGGTTTTTACTGAAGTGTGCATGGCAATCTCCTGGTTACGGGGGGGTGACGCTTTGGTAGCTGATGCCATTCGGGCCTGCGCCCACCGGATAGGTGGCGATCACGCGACGAGTGGCGGTGTCGATCACGGCAACGCTGTCGGCCTGCATATTGCTGACGAACACATAGGCGTCGTCATTGCTGATGGCCACCCCATGGGCACCCTTGCCGGTGACCAGGCTCGCAAGCACCTGGCGACTGTGCGGATCGACCACCGAAACACGCTCATCCGGCGCCGTGGCGCTGCCCTGATTGGCCACGTAAACCTCACGACCATCGGCGCTGGCATACAACTGCACCGGCGTGCGCCCCACTGCGACCTTGGCGCTGAGCGTGCGGCTGGCGGTATCGATGATGCCCAGGGCATTCTCGCCACTCAGCGAGACATAGGCCTGGCGCCCGTCCGCAGCAAAACCCACCTGCACCGGCGCCTTGCCGACGACGATCTGTGCGGTTTGTGCAAGCGTAGCCGTGTCGATCAGCGACACACTGTCGCCGCCCATGTTGGCCACATACAGACTGCGGCCATCCGGACTCAGGCGCAGGCCATGGGGAAAATTACCGGTCGCCACCGTGGCGATCTGCTTGCGCTGGGCCAGGTCGAACACCCGCAGCAGATTGGCGGCCGAATCACTGACAAACGCCCGCTGCCCGCTCAGATCAGTGACCACATGGGCCGGATGCTCACCCGCGGGCAAGCTGAACGCCGCGTGCGCCAGCGTCGCCGTGCTGAACACCAGCAGCTGCCCGGCCGCCGCACTGCCCGCCTGATGGCCGGCGTGCGCCGGCATGCCGACCACCAGCAACCAGCGCCCATCGGGGCTGACCTGCACATTGTGCGGGGCCAGATCGAGCGCAAAAGTCTTGACCACACCGCTGGCCAGGTCGATCTGGCTGAGCGAGTGGCCCTGCTCATTGGCGGTATACAGCGTGCCGCTGGGAGCCGCTTGGGCCAGGTTCAAGGTCAGCGCCAGCACGCTGGCCAACAGCCATTGCATAGGGTTCATGCTGATCGATCCTCCAGGCCGCTCACGGCAAGACAAACCGGTAGTGTTCGGCGGCCTGCCCCGGCAGCGTCAGCTTGAGCATCGCCTTGCTGCCCGCCACGGCGCTAAAGGTCTCGGCCGCCATCAGCGAGTTGCCGCCGGACGGCTGCAGGGCCAGCACCTGCTTCTTGCCGCCGCTGAGCACTGTCACTTCCGCCGTCGCCCCCTGGCTGGCAATGTCCACGCCGTCATGGTTGCGCAGGTAGACCATCAGCATGCCGCCCGCCGCGCTCAGCTCGGCATTGTTGCCGGAGGCTGCCTCCGTCACCACGCCAGCATGCTGGGCCGGCATCGGCGCATCCTCATGGGCACTCGCCAGCCCCGCCACCACGCTGAGCGCGGCAATCCATAGCAACTTGATCATGTCTGTTCCTCTGTAAGGTTAAGAAGGTTAAGAAGGTTAAAAGGCATTTTCACTCTGTTGCTCCAGCAAGCGTTGCAAGGGCGCCCGGCCAAACAGCCAGAACAGCAACGGCGTCAGCAGGCTGTCCATCAGGGTCGAGCTGACCAGCCCGCCGAAGATCACCACCGCCACCGGATGGAGGATTTCCTTGCCGGCGGCATCGGCGGCAAACAGCAACGGCAGCAGCGCCAGGGCGGCGGTCAGGGCGGTCATCAGCACCGGCGTCAGGCGCTCCAGCGAGCCGCGTACGATCAGCGCCTGGCCGAAGCATTCGCCCTCGAATTTGCACAGATTGATGTAGTGGCTGACCTTGAGGATGCCGTTGCGGGTGGCAATCCCGGTGAGGGTAATAAAGCCCACCAGGGAGGCCACCGACAGCGAGACGCCCGCCAGCCACATGGCAATCACGCTGCCGATCAGCGCCATGGGGATATTGCCCATGATCAGCAGCGCCAGCAGCGCCGACTGGTAGCGGCTGTAGAGCACCATAAAGATCAGCGCCAGGGACACCAACGCCAGCCCGGCAATCAGCCGGCTGGCCGCCTCCTGGGCCTGGAACTGGCCCTCCAGGCTGACAAAGTAACCCTCCGGTAAGGACTGCGCGGCCAGCAGCGTGCGGATCTGCGCGATGATCGCAGCCATGTCCGAGCCATCGCTGTTGGCGGCAATCACCAGGCGCCGACGGCTGTTTTCCCGGCCGATCTGATTGGGCCCATCGGCCTCCTCGATGCTCGCCACTTGCGCCAGCGGCACCTTGCCGTGGGGCGTATCGATAAGAATATTGCCCAGGCCCATGGGATCGCGGGCCGAGTCCGGCAGGCGCACCACCAGGTCGAAGCGTTTGTTGTTGTCGATAATCTGCGTCAGCGTATCGCCTTCGGCCAGGGTCTCCAGGGTTTGCAACAGAGTGCCCGGCGCCACGCCCAACTGGGCGGCGCGGTCATAGTCGAGGCGCACCTTGATCTGCGGGATCAGCACCTGCTTCTCCACCTGCAGGTCAGTCAAGCCGGGAATCTGCGCCAGCTGCGCGTGCAGCCCGGCGGCCGTGGCGCGCAGGGTATCGAGGTCATCACCATAGATTTTCAGGGCGATCTGCGCGCGCACCCCAGACAGCAGATGGTCCAGGCGGTGGGAGATCGGTTGGCCCACCGTCACCGTGGCCGGCAGCAACGCCAGACGCTGGCGGATGTCGGCCATGATCGCCTCGCGCGAGCGCGCGGACGCCCGCAGGTCGACGTCGATCTCGCTGGAGTGCACCCCTTCGGCATGCTCGTCCAGCTCGGCGCGGCCAGTGCGGCGACCCACGCTTTTGACCTCGGGCACTTGCAGCAGCAGGTTCTCCGCCAGGCTGCCGATGCGGTTGGACTCACTCAACGAGGTGCCGGGGTTAAGCAGCACACCGATGGTCAGGGTGCCTTCGTTGAAGGCCGGCAAAAAAGCCCTGGGCAAAGACCCCACGCTGGCCACCGCCGCGAGCAGCAACAGCACGGCCGCGATCAGGATGCTGTGGGCATGGGCAAACGCGGCCAGCAGAATCCGCCGCTGCCCACGCTTGAGCCAGGTCACCAACGGCGAGTCGCCGTGAGCGATCTGCTGCATCCGGGGCAGCAGGTAATAACAGAGCACCGGCGTCACTGTCAGGGCCACCGCCAGGCTGGCCAGAATCGAGGTGATATAAGCCACGCCCAGCGGCGCAAACAGTCGCCCTTCGATCCCCGGCAAGGCAAACAGCGGGACAAACACCAGCACCACCACCAGAGTCGCGACGACCACCCCGGAACGCACCTCGTTGCAGGCTGCGGCGATCACCTTGAGGATGCTGAGCGCATTGCTCGGGCGCTGTTCCTTGAGGCGGCGCAGGACGTTTTCGACATCCACCAGCGCGTCGTCCACCAGCTCGCCAATGGCAATCGCCAGGCCGCCGAGGGTCATCACATTGACCGACAAGCCCAGGGCCTTGAACACCAGGAAAGTGATCGCCAGCGAGAGCGGGATGGCGGTCAGGGAGATCAGCGTGGTACGCACGTTGAGCAGGAACAGCAACAGGATGATCGCCACCATGATCGCCCCGTCGCGCAGGGCCTCCTGCACGTTGGCGATCGAGGCATCGATAAAATCGGCCTGGCGAAAGGACACTTGCGGCGTGCTGATGCCCGGCGGCAAGCGCGTGGCCAGGCTGTCCAGGGCCTGCTCGATCTGCCGGGTCAGGGCGATCGAGTCGGCGTTCGGCTGCTTCTGCACGCTGACGATCACCGCCGGTTTGCCGGCAAAGCCGCCATCGCCACGTTTGAACGCCGGGGCGAACTTCACCACCGCCACCTGTTTGAGCAGGATCGGCTGGCCGTTGACCACCTTCACCGCCAGGCTCTGCAGATCCGCCAGGCGGGTGGTGCGGCCCATATGACGAATCAGGTATTCACGTGCATTCTGCTCCAGGTAGCCACCGCTGGTGTTGCTGGAAAAGCCCTGCAGCGCGCTGCTCAGTTCGGCGTAGCTGACGTCCAGTTGGGCCATCATGGCCGAGTCCGGCTCGACCCGGAATTGGCGCACTTCGCCGCCAATGGGGATCACCTGGGCCACGCCCGGAATCGACAGCAAGCGCGGGCGCAGGACGAAATCCACATACTCGCGCACGGCCATCGGGCTGACCTGGGCCGGGTCGGCCGGCAGGGCGATCAGCATGATCTCGCCCATCACTGAGGAGATCGGCCCCATCGCCGGCTTGACCCCCTCCGGCAACTGCTCGCGAACCTCGGCCAGGCGTTCGGCGATCAACTGGCGGTTGCGGTAGATGTCCGAACCCCAGGCAAATTCGGCGTAGACAATCGACAAACCGATACCGGACACCGAGCGCACGCGGGTGACGCCGGGCATGCCGTTGAGGGCAGTCTCCAGCGGAAAGCTGACTAGTTGCTCGACCTCTTCCGGGGCCATGCCGCCGGCTTCGCTCATGATGGTGACGGTGGGCTTGTTCAGGTCCGGGAACACATCCACCGGCATCTGCTGCGCCGTCAGGCCGCCATAGAGCAGGACGATCACCGCAAACGCCAGGACAAACAGGCGGTTGTGCAGGCTGTGCGTGACGATCCAGTTAAACATTCGCCCTCTCCAGGCAGGCCGCGCGGGCAGTTATGGGGTCAAAATGGTGCATGGCTAGCGAATCTGATTGAGCAGGCTGGCACCGTCGCTGACCACCCGGCTGCCGGCTGGCAACTGACTGACCAGCACCCGTGCACCGTCCAGCGCCTGGGGCTGCACGGCGACCGCGCGAAACACCAGGGCCTGTTCGTGCAGCCAGACCACCGACTCATTGGCGCTGTTCTTCACCACGCTGCTGACCGGCAGCGCCACCCCGCTGAGCGGCTCACCGGTTTGCGCCAGCACCCGCACCGTCTGCCCAAGGGCCAGGGCCATGGGTTGCTCGGGAGCAAAGCGCAGGGGCAAGGCGCCATCGCGCAGCACCAGCGCACCGCCCAGGTAACGCAGCTTGACCCCGTGCAAGGAGGCGCCGCGCAAGCTGCCCACCAGCGCCGGGTCATAAGCCTGGGCTTCGATCTGCAAACCCGCGGGGTCGATGATGCTGAACAGCACATCGCGGGGCTCGACCACCTGGCCATTGAGCACATTGCTGGCGGCCACCACCCCGGCCACCGGCGCACGCAACGCCTCGCCCTGGCTCACCGCCGCCAACGCCGCACTGCGACCGCGCAGCGCGGCCAGCTCCGCCGCGGCCGCCTGCAGGTCTTTGCGCGGCACGCTGTTGGCCAGGGCCTGCAAGCGCTGCAGGTTTTGCCCGGCCAGGGTCAACTGGCTGCGCGTGGCTGCCAGCTCGGCCTGCTGCTGGGCCTGCTCATAGGCACTCACCGTGGGCACCAGCCAGGCCAGCAACTGGCCCTGACTAACGCGGCTGCCGAGGCTCGGCAAACCACTGGCCGGCGCGCGGATACGGCCGGCGCTGCTGGCTTGCAGCTGGCCGCCACGATTGGGGTCCATGACCACATGGCCATTCAACTCGATCACCCGCGATTGACTCGTGGCCTGCGCCACCAGGGTACGAATCCCCAGCCGGCGCTGGGCTTCCTTGGGCAGCAGCACGCGGCCATCGGCCAGGCGCTGCGGGCTGTTGCCCGGGCTGACCACGCTGGCTGCCTCGGCATGCACCTCATCGCCATGGGCCAGGACCGCCGGACTGGCCAGTGCCGCGAGCACCAGCAACAACAGGCCGCCAGGCCGCACTTTGTGGCTCATGCTCGTACTCCTTGTGGCTGCCGGCGCCAGGCCAACCAGCCGCACAGCGGTACGGCCAGCAGCGCCACGGCGGCGCCCAGCCAGCCGCTGCTGAGCTTGCCGGTCAGCGGCTCGGCCGCCGGCGCCGGGCTGACGCTGAGCCGGGCATCGAGCAAGTCGGACTGCTCGCCCGCCAGCACAGTGAACAGCAGCTCGTGCTGGCCCGGATGATTCAACGGCGCCGCGCTGGCCTGATAGGTACCAGGCGCAACGGCGGCGAGGGTGGCACTGAACGCAGCGCTTGCCACCTCGATGCTGGCCTCGGTCACCGGCTGGTTGTCGCTGTAGCGATCGAGGTACACCGTCAGGGTGTCGCCCTGCAGTTGCGCGACCAGCTCAAAATCCAGCGAGTGCGCCTCGGCACTGGGCAGGCTGTGGCTGCTGGCCGGCAACGGCGGCGCCTCGCCATGCACTTCGTCGCCATGGGCCAGGACCAGGCCGGGCAGCAGGCCCAGCAGCGCCAGGAAAGTTTGTGGGGCATTCATGGCAACACTCCGGCGGCCTGATTGAAACGGGAAATGGCGCGCCCAAGCCCATGCTCGGCGCGCTGCACCTGGGCCTCGGCGTCCAGCTGCTCCTGCTGGCTACGCAGTTGCGCCAGCAGGTCGAACTGGCCAAGCCGAAAACCCTTGTCGATCCAGGCGCTGCGCTGTGTAACCAGGGCCAGCTCGGCACTGGCCAGGGTGCGCTGCTCGCGGCTCTGGCGCAGTTCAAGCTCGGCACCCGCCAGCTCGGTGGCGATCCGCTCACGCTCCAGCTGGCGGCGGCTTTGCGCCTCAATCCAGTCGGCATTGGCGGCGCTGATGCGCGCCTGATTGCGCGACTCGGTGCCAAACGGAATGCTGATGCCGAGCTTGACCCGGTCGCGGTAGGCGGCGCCCTGCTCATCGCGCTCCGAGCTGTAGGTCAGGGCCAGTTCCGGCGCCGTATCGCTGGCGCTGCTGGCCTGTTCCAGACGCGCCTGAGCGCTGTGGCTGCGCGCCTGCAAACTGTTTAACAGCGGGTGCTGCTCCAGGGCCACGGGCGCCGTCAGCACTTCATCCTGATCCGGCACGGCGGCGCCACGCGCAAGCAAGGCAAAGCCCTGGTCGGCCCGCTGCCAGGCCAGCGTCGCCAGGCTCTGCTGGCGCTTGGCGCGCTGCACGCCGATGCTCGCCTGGTTGCCATCCAGGGCGGCCAACTCACCGGCCGCCACCCGCCGCTCGACCTCCTCCGCCAGTTGCTGGGCCGCCGCCAGCTGGCGCCGGGCCGTGGCCAGGTCCACCTCGGCCAAGCGCAGCGCCCACCAGCTTTCGCGCAGTTGCCCGGCCAGTTGCAGACGCTGCAGGCTGCTGTTGCCATTGAATGCCGTGCGCTGCGCCTCGGCCACCGCCACCGCCTTGGCGCGCTGCCCCGGCAACCAGATCGGCGCAGCCAGCTCGACCTCCCATTCGCGATGGCCGAGGTCGTCATTCAACTGATCAGTGCTATTGGACAGGCCGATGGTCGGCGGTTGCGGCGTCCAGGCCTGACTGGCAACCAACTGCGCGCTGTATTGCGCCTGCCGCGCCGTCAGCGGCTCGGCCTGCGCCGCCCAGGCCTGCTCCAGCGCCTCGCGCAAAGTAGCCGCCTGAGCATTGCCGAACAGGCAAACACTGCAGAGCAGGCCAACAGGCAACACCTGGAAAACGTTCACCACAGACAACCCCATCCCCTCAAGCGCTTGGCGTTGATCGCCAGGGCCACGCACAGGGCCCACTGAGGCGTACGGTGGCATATCGGCCGGCGCCGGGTGATTACATTTCTGTCAGCTGCTGGCTGGCCCAAGGGATTAGCGGCACACTGCGCCCACCCTCCCCATGAGTAGCGCGGATGACGATTCTGGTGGTCGAAGACGAGCCGAAAACCGGCGTCTTCCTGCAGCAAGGCCTGAGCGAAGCCGGCTTTGCGGTCGAGCGCGTAACCGACGGCACGGCAGCCCTGCAACGGGCCCTGACGACGCCCTATGAATTGCTGATTCTCGACATCATGCTGCCCGGCCTGGATGGCTGGCAGGTGCTTAGCCAGATGCGCGCGGCCGGCCAGCAAACCCCGGTGCTGTTCCTCAGCGCCCGTGACCGCATCGAGGACCGGGTTCGCGGCTTGGAGCTGGGCGCCGACGACTACCTGATCAAGCCCTTCGCCTTCGCCGAACTGCTCGCTCGGGTCAGAACCCTGCTGCGCCGCGGCAGCAGCAACACCGCCACGCTGCTGCAGATTGCCGACCTGGAAGTCGACCTGCTGTCACGCCGTGCGGTGCGCGCCGGCCAGCGCATCGAGCTGACCAGCAAGGAGTTTGCCCTGCTGGAGCTGCTGCTGCGCCGGCGCGGCGAAGTGCTGCCCAAGGCGCTGATCGCCGCCGAGGTCTGGGACATGCATTTCGACAGCGACACCAATGTGATCGAAGTGGCCATCCGCCGCCTGCGCGCCAAGATCGACGACGATTTCAGCCCCAAGCTGATCCACACCGCCCGCGGCATGGGCTATCGCCTGGACCTGCTGGAGCTGGCCTCAACATGATGCGGATTTCCCTGACGGCGCGCCTGAGCCTGCTCTTCATGCTCGCGGTGACCGCCGTGCTGGTGCTGGCCGGGCTGAGCTTCAACCACCTCAGCCAGCACCACTTCCTGCAGCTCGACCGCCAGACCCTGGCCGAAAAACTCAGCGCCACCCGCAATATTCTCGGCCAGCTGGACGACCTCCAGCAGTTCGACCGCCTGCGCCCGCAACTGCGCACCCTGCTCGGGGCGCACCGCGACATTACCGCACTGATCCTCGACGCGGCCGGCCAACCACTGTTTGCCGAACCGGGCCCGCTGCCGGTGCCGGCCGCCTTGGCCAACAGCACTAGCACCGAGGTCTGGCAATGGCAGCACCATGACCACTACTTTCGCGGCCTCAGTGCAGCGGTCACGGTGCCCGCAGATAGCGCACCGCTGCGGGTGGTGCTGCTGCTGGACAGCACCCCGCACATGCACTTTTTCAGCGCCGTGCAACGCTGGTTCTGGATGGCCCTGGTGCTGAGCGCCCTGTTCAGCGCCGGGCTCGGCTGGCTGGTGGCGCGCCGCGGCTTGCTGCCCCTGCGCCAGGTCACGGCGGTGGCCGCGTCGATCTCCGCCGCCTCGCTGCAAGAGCGCATCCCGCTGGCCGCCGTACCCTTGGAGCTGCAGCAACTGGCGGCATCGTTCAACGCCATGCTGGCGCGCCTGGACGACGCCTTTATGCGCCTGTCGAACTTCTCCGCCGACATTGCCCACGAACTGCGCACGCCGCTAAGCAACCTGATGACGCAAACCGAGGTGGTGCTGGCGCAACCACGGGACAGCGAGGCCTATCAGGAAACCTTGTACGCCAACCTGGATGACTGCAAGCGCATGGCGCGGATGATCGATGACATGCTGTTCCTGGCCAAAGCCGACAACGGCCTGATCGTCCCCGAACAACAACCGGTGGCCCTCGACGTCGAGGTGGAAAAGCTCTTCGAGTATTACCGCCTGCTGGCCGATGAGCGCGGCATCAGCTTGCAGCTGCACGGCCATGCCGTGGTGCGTGGCGACGTGCTGATGCTGCACCGGGCGCTTTCCAACCTGCTGTCCAATGCCCTGCGCTACACCCCGGCCGGCGCCAGCATCCAGGTCGAACTCGAACAAAACGCCAACGGCAGCGCGCTGCGCCTGAGTAATCCGGGGCCGACCATTGCCGACGAACACCTGGAGCGGCTGTTCGACCGTTTCTACCGTGCCGATCCGGCCCGCCGCGAAGGCAGCCCGCACAACGCCGGCCTGGGCCTGGCGATCACCCGCTCGATCATCCACGCCCACCAGGGGCAGATCCACTGCACCTCGGTCGCTGGGAAAACCACCTTCTGTGTGCAGTTCCCAGCCGTAGCGCAGTAATCAGAGGAACTTGGAGAAGTCCGGCTGACGGCGCTGCATAAAAGCCGACAGCGCTTCGATGGCCTCCGGCGAGCGCAGGCGCTGGCCGAACAGCTCGCCTTCGGCAGTGATCACCTGGCGCAACTCTTCGCGCCCCGGCGCCTGCATCAACTGTTTGCTCACCGCCACCGCCGAGGGTGCCAGTTGCTGGAAACGCCGGGCCATGGCCGCGGCTTTTTCCAGGGTGGCCAGGCCATCGTCGAGCACACCATTGGCAATGCCCCAACTGGTGGCCTGCTCACCGGTGAAGGACTCACCCAGCAGCAACAGCTCGGCCGCTTTGGCGTGGCCGAGCAGACGCGGCAGGATCAAGCTAGAGCCGAACTCCGGGCACAGGCCAAGGCTGACAAAGGGCATCTTCAACTTGGCGCAGCGGCTGACATAGACCAGATCGCAATGCAGCAACAGGGTGGTGCCAATCCCCACGGCGGCACCGGCCACGGCGGCGACAATCGGCTTTTTCAGCTCGAACAGCGCGCGCATAAAGTGGAACACCGGGCTGTCCTGGCTGACCGGCGGCGCCTGGAGAAAATCCGCCACGTCGTTACCGCTGGTAAAGCACTCGGCGCCACCGGTAATCAGCACCGCGCGCACCTCGGGCTCGGCATCCGCGGCCTGCAAGGCCTCGGCCATGGCGCTGTACATGGCGCGGGTCAGGGCGTTCTTCTTCTCGGGGCGATTGATGCGCAGGGTCAACAGACCGTCGGCGCGCGTCACAACTACATGCTCACTCATGACCTTCCTCGCGGCGCGGGCGCCTGCAAGTCAGGCGCGCGGCAAAAACACGTCGGCCAACACTTGATTGCGCGGCAGACCTAACAGATAGAGCCGGCGCGCGAATGCTTCGACGCTGGCGGGGCCGCCGCAGAGTAAGGCCTGGGTTTGCCGGGAAACAAGGCGCAGTTCGGCCAAAGCAGCCGGCAACTCGGCCGCCGTCACCAGGCGGATGTGCAGTTGCGGATGCTGCGCCGCCAACGCGTGCAGCGGCGCCGTCAGGTAATGCGCGGCAGGCTCGCTGGCCAGGTGCAGCAGCTGAATCGGCCCGCGGTGCCCCTGGCGCAAAGCCTCGCGCAGGACGCCCCAGAGCGGCGCCAGGCCCGTGCCGGCCGCCAGCAAGCACAGCGGCCGTGCCTGCCAGTCCGGGTCGTAATGCAGGGCGCCGCAGCGCAGCTCGCCCAGGCGCAGGCTCTGGCCGAGCTGGAAACCGCGCGCCGCCGTGCTGAAGGCGCCGGGCTTGGCGCAATCGATGTGCAACTCCAGCCAGTCGTCGGCATCCGGCAGGCTGGCCAGGGAGTATGGCCGGGCAATGCTCGCGTCGGCCCACAGCACCAGGTGCTGGCCGGCCTGATAGGCCAGGCGCCGCTCCGGTTGCAGGCGCAAGCGCAGCACGTCGCTGGTTAGCCAGTCGCAACCGACAATGCTCGCCGCGCGACCGTCGCGCAGGGGATCAAAGACTTGCACAGTTAAATCGTCGGCCACCCGGCACTGGCAGGCCAGGCGCCAGCCTTGTTGGCGCTGCGCCGCACTCAAGGCGTCGGGCTGGGCATCCTCAGGCTCACCGTGCAGGCAACGCACCAGGCAGGCGTGACAACTGCCGGCACGGCAGCTGTTGGGCACGGCAATACCGGCACCGAGCAAGGCGTCGAGCAGGTTGCTGGCTTGCGCTACCTGGATATTCTTATCGCCGACCTTGAGCTCAGGCATCGCTGGCCTGCCAGGCAGCGGCACAGCGATTGCGCCCATCGCGCTTGGCCCGGTACAGGGCCTGATCGGCACGCTGCAAGGCGTCGTCCAGCTCATCGTCGCAGTGCAGCAACGTCATGCCCGCCGACAGGCTGATGCCCTTGACGTGCACGCCGACCGGCTCGGCCGCCGCAAACGCCTCGCGCAGACGTTCACAACAGGCACTGAACTGGTCAATGCTGGTGTCCGGCAACAACAGCACAAACTCCTCGCCACCGTAACGGGCGAGGATATCGCCATCCCGCAGGCAGGCTCGCGCCACCGCCGCAAAGGTTTGCAGCACCCGGTCACCGACGGCGTGGCCATAGCTGTCGTTGACCTGCTTGAAATGGTCGAGATCGATCAAGGCCAGGCCATGCACCTGCCCCGGCGCCAGCATGGCCAACTCATTGGCCGCCAGGGCCAGAAAGTGGCGGCGATTGAACAGCCCGGTCAGCTCATCGGTGGCGGCCAGGCTTTCCAGCTGGCGCATCATCCCGCGCAGGGTGTCCTGATGCGCCTGCAGGGCGAAACGGCGCTTGCGCATGCGCTGGCTCAAGGCCTGCAGGTAGCTGGCGAACAGGTACAGCCAGCAGAGTACGAAGAACAGCGCCGCCACCTGCAGCAAGACCAGGGCCGGATCATGCAATCGATGCTGCGAGGCTTCCCACAGGTTGAGGCCAAGAAAACTGCAGAAGGCAAAGGCCGCGCAACGGGCGAAGACCCGCGGCGGCAACTGGAACACGCCGAACAACAGGATCAGCACATAGAACATCAGCAGGGTGCCGCGGCCGCTGTCGAGCAGAGCCAGCAGATAGGTCAGCCAGCTACAGCCGACCAGGACCTGCGCCTCGGTCATGCTCGGATCGCGAAAGCGCAGGTTGTAGTCGCTGCGCAGCAAGGCAAAGAACAGCAGCTGACTGAGCACTACCATCGCACTACTGACCAGCGCCACGTTCAGCGGCGCCGGCAACAGGTCGAAACTCACGGCCAGCCAGAACAGCGTCATGGCAATGCCGTAAGTGGCCACAGCCATGGCAAAACGGCGTAACAGCAAGTGCTGTAACGAACGCCTGTTGACTGGTTGCTTGCTGGCACTCATGGGGATCCGTCCCGTGGGGGCAATTAGCCAGCACTGTACCCCGGCGCCTGGAGAAAACCCAGCATCGGCAGCAGCAACCGCAGAGACTGACCAGTCTACTTTTGCACGCTGTGCCAGCCCTCTGCTGCAGGTTATACTGCGCCGCCATTTTTGCTCTAACGCGCGCCGGGTCGTGGCCCTGCGCCCCTCCAAGTTCCTGCCCAAATAAAGGAGCGCGCCCCATGACCGTGATCAAACAGGACGACCTGATTCAGAGCGTCGCCGACGCCCTGCAGTTCATCTCCTACTACCACCCCGTGGACTTTATCCAGGCCATGCACGAGGCCTACCTGCGTGAAGAGTCGCCCGCCGCGCGCGACTCCATGGCGCAGATCCTGATCAACTCGCGCATGTGTGCCACTGGCCACCGGCCGATCTGCCAGGACACCGGCATCGTCACCGTGTTCGTCCGCGTCGGTATGGATGTGCGCTGGGATGGCGCCACCATGAGCGTCGACGACATGATCAACGAAGGCGTGCGCCGCGCTTACAACCTGCCGGAAAACGTCCTGCGCGCCTCGATCCTCGCCGACCCAGCCGGTGCGCGGAAAAACACCAAGGACAACACCCCGGCCGTTATCCACTACTCCGTGGTGCCCGGTGACAAGCTGGAAGTGGACGTCGCGGCCAAGGGCGGCGGCTCCGAGAACAAATCGAAGATGGCGATGCTCAACCCGTCCGACTCGATCGTCGACTGGGTACTGAAAACTGTGCCGGAAATGGGCGCTGGCTGGTGCCCACCCGGCATGCTCGGCATCGGCATCGGCGGCACCGCCGAGAAGGCCGCGGTAATGGCCAAGGAAGTGTTGATGGACTCCATCGACATCCATGAGCTGAAGGCCCGCGGCCCGCAGAACAAGCTGGAAGAAATGCGTCTGGAGCTGTTCGACAAGGTCAACCAACTGGGCATCGGCGCCCAGGGCCTCGGCGGCCTGACCACCGTGCTCGACGTCAAGATCATGGACTACCCGACCCACGCCGCCAGCCTGCCGGTGTGCATGATCCCCAACTGCGCCGCCACCCGTCACGCTCACTTCGTGCTCGATGGCTCAGGCCCGGCCGAGCTGGAAGCGCCGGATCTGGACGCCTACCCGGAAATCGTCTGGGAAGCCGGCCCAAGCGCCCGCCGCGTCAACCTCGACACCCTCACCCCGGAAGACGTGCAGAGCTGGAAGCCGGGCGAAACCGTATTGCTCAATGGCAAGATGCTCACCGGCCGGGATGCTGCGCACAAGCGCATGGTCGACATGCTGAACAAGGGCGAAACCCTGCCGTTCGACCTCAAGGGCCGCTTTATCTACTACGTCGGCCCGGTCGATCCGGTGCGTGACGAAGTGGTTGGCCCAGCCGGCCCGACCACCGCCACGCGGATGGACAAGTTCACCCGGCAGATCCTGGAAAGCACCGGCCTGCTCGGCATGATCGGCAAATCCGAGCGCGGCCCGATCGCCATCGAAGCGATCAAGGACAACAAGGCCGTGTACCTGATGGCTGTCGGCGGCGCCGCTTACCTGGTCGCCCAGGCGATCAAGAAGTCGCGCGTGGTGGCCTTTGCCGAACTCGGCATGGAAGCCATCTACGAGTTCGAAGTGAAAGACATGCCGGTAACCGTGGCGGTCGACACCAAGGGCGAGTCGGTACACATCACCGGCCCGGCGATCTGGCAGAAGAAGATTCACGACAGCCTGGCCGTCGAAATCAAGTAAGCGGTGTAGCAGTGCCCGCGGTCTGCATGGACCGCCCAGACAATCCCCGCCATGTGCGGGGATTGTCGTTTCTGCAGCAGCCAATCGCACCAAGCGCCGGCCGACAAGGCAGTGAACTGGCACGGTTAAAAGCTTCGCGGTCAAGACCGCTCCCACGGATTTGCAGACGCCTCGGTCCTTGGTCCCGTCAGGAGGCCGAGTGCAGGTGCTGTGCAGAGGGACATTTGGCAGGGATGCCAAATGAGGAACGATGGGCCAGGGATGGCCCTTCGTGACGACCCTCGGAACAGCGCCGGAACGAGGGAAGTTTCGCGCAGCGAAACCCGGATGCCGGGTGCGCTTTCTCTTTGGTTACTTTCTCTTTCGCGCAAGCAAAGAGAA
>RCMZ01000132.1_pt1 | contig 45830 bp, 32 predicted proteins | sample 2041141 | NCBI WGS metagenome assembly RCMZ01 (sample SAMN09708263, study PRJNA481090) | Wastewater metagenome, whole genome shotgun sequencing project. | biome: sewage; isolation source: Davis station wastewater (DW) | place: Antarctica: Davis Station | collected 2010-03-01 | reverse complement strand
CGGCCCTGCGCGCGCTCGCCGCCGCGCCGGAAGCCTATGCCGCCTGGCGCGCCGCGCGCCTACGCGACGCCGCCGAGGGCGGCCGCCTCGACGAAATCCGGATCGTCGCGTCGCCGCGCATCAACCCCGACGTGCTCGCCGCCGATTTCCACCTCAAGCCCGGCTACTGGCGCGCCGACGAGTTCCTCGGCGAAGTGAACCGCCTCTACGAACGCGGCGACTTCGAGCGCGTCGGCGTGCGCGTGCTGCGCGACGGCGAGCGCAACGTCGCGCTGGTCGAGCCGCAGGAAAAATCCTGGGGCCCCGATTTCCTGCGCTTCGGCCTGAGCCTGAGCCTGCAGGCGGGCGGCGACACGAGCTTCAACGCGGTCGCCAGCCACACCCGGACCTGGCTCAACGCGTGGGGCGGCGAGTGGCGCAACCAGGCCCAGCTCGGCCAGCGCAGCGCCCTGCTGAGCGAGTTCTATCAGCCGCTCGGCACGCGCTCTCCGTTCTTCGTGGCGCCGCGCATCCTGCTCAGCCACGAGCAGTTCCGCGCCTATTCGGGCGACGATGCGATCGCGCTGTTCTCCCGGCGCCGGCTGCGCGCCGGCCTGGAGCTCGGGTACGAGATCGAGCCGGCGGCGGAGATCCGTCTCGGGGCGGTCGCCGGCGAGGACCGCTTCGAGCCGGTGATCGCGCTGGCGCAGGCGCCCGGCGCGACGCGCCGGGTGCGCGCGTGGACGGCGCGGGCCGACTACGACCGGCTGGACAACGCCAATTTCCCGAGCGCCGGACAGCGCCTGACGCTCGACGTGTTCGCGCCAAGCAAGGCGCTCGGCAGCGATACGGCCTACACGCGCAGCCGCGTCGACTGGCTGGGCGCGCGCAGCTGGGGCAAGAACACCTTCAGCGCGCAGCTGACCTACGGCCGCGCCTCGGACGCGCTGCCCTACGAGGAAGGCTTCACGCTGGGTGGATTCCAGTCGCTTTCCGGCTACGGGCAGTGGCGCTTCCGGGCGCGCGAGGCGACCTTCGGGCGCCTCGGCTATCAGCGCGTGATCAAGCCGCCGCTCGGCCTGCAGCTGGGCGGCATCATCAACCGGATGTACGCCGGCGGCTCGCTGGAGGGTGCGCGCACGGCGGGCACCTTCGATCCGCTGACGCCCGACGGCCGCTACTATTCGGCGTCGCTGTACATCGGTGCCGACACCCTGATCGGCCCGGTCTTCCTCGGCGTGGGGCAGGGCGCCGGCGGCAACCATGCGCTGTGGCTGTCGATCGGCGTGCCGTGGACGCCGCGCTGAGGCGCGGCGCGGGATGAAAAAAGGCAGCCTTGCGGCTGCCTTTTTTTCCGGCGCGGCGGGCGTTCAGCCGGCGCGGCGCTGTTGCAGGACCTCGATGGCCGGCAGCGTCTTGCCTTCGAGGAATTCGAGGAAGGCGCCGCCGCCGGTCGAGATGTAGTCGACGTCGTCGTGGATGTGGAACTTGGCGATGGCGGCCAGCGTGTCGCCGCCGCCGGCGATCGAGAAGCCGTCGGAGTGGGCGATGGCCGAGGCGAGCATCTTGGTGCCGCCGGCGAACTGGTCGAGTTCGAAGACGCCGATCGGGCCGTTCCAGACGATGGTGCCGGCGTTGGCGATGATCTGCGCGAGCGTGGCGGCGGTCTTCGGGCCGACGTCGAGGATGCGGTCGTGCTGGGCGACGTCGTCGACCGAGATCTTGTTGGCACGGGCGAGTGCCGAGACTTCGTCGGCGACGACGACGTCGACCGGCAGCGGCACTTCGGCGCCGCGCGCCTTCATCATGTCGATGATGGCGTGCGCTTCCTTGACGAGATCGGGTTCGGCCAGCGAGTCGCCGATGCGCTTGCCGGAGGCGAGCAGGAAGGTGTTGGCGATGCCGCCGCCGACGATCAGCTGGTCGACCTTGTCGGCCAGCGTCTTGAGGATGGTCAGCTTGGTCGACACCTTGGCGCCGGCGACGATGGCGACCAGCGGCCGCTTGGGGTTTTCCAGCGCGCGCGACAGGGCGTCGATCTCGGCGCCCATCAGGAAGCCGGCGCAGGCGACCGGCGCGTACTTGGCGATGCCGTGCGTCGTGGCCTCGGCGCGGTGCGCGGTGCCGAAGGCGTCGTTGACGTAGATGTCGCACAGCTTCGCCATCTTCTGCGCCAGTTCGTCGTTGTTCTTCTTCTCTCCCTTGTTGCAGCGGCAGTTCTCGAGCAGGACGATCTCGCCCGGCGCGACCTCGAAGCCGCCGTCGATCCAGTCGCGGATCAGGCGCACCGGCTTCTGCAGCAGCTGGCCGAGGCGCACGGCGACAGGCGTCAGCGAGTCTTCGGGCGTGCATTCGCCCTCGGTCGGCCGGCCGAGGTGCGAGGTGACCATCACCGCCGCGCCGTTTTCCAGGCAGTACTTGAGCGATGGCAGGGCGGCGCGGATGCGCGTGTCCTCGGTGATGTTGCCGGCGTCGTCCTGCGGCACGTTGAAGTCGGCGCGGATGAAGACGCGCTTGCCCTTGACGTCGAGGTCGGCGAGTTTGAGAACGTTCATGGTCGGATCTCCAGAGGGTTTCAGTCTTGTGCTGCGGAATTCTTGGCGGACGCGGCGCGCAGCCAGTGGCCGGCGACCTCGACCAGGCGGTTGGCGAAGCCCCATTCGTTGTCGAACCAGAGCAGCAGGTTCACCAGGCGCGGGCCGGCGGCGCGCGTCTGGCTGCCATCGACGATGGCCGAGTGCGCGTCGTGGTTGAAGTCGATCGAGGCGTGCGCCTCGTCGGAAAAGGCGAGCAGGCCGCGCAGCGGGCCGGCGGCGGCCTGGGCGAGCAGGGCGTTGATTTCGCCGGCCGTGACGTCGCGCGAAAATTCGACGACGACGTCGATCGCCGAGACGTTGAGCGTCGGCACGCGGATCGCCTTGGCCTGCACGCGGCCGGCGAGCGCGGGCAGCAGGCGCTCGACGCCGCGCGCCAGCCCGGTCGATACCGGGATGATCGAGGGCAGCGCGGCGCGCGTGCGGCGCAGGTCGGCGTGGTGGTAGCCGTCGGCCAGCGGCTGGTCGTTCATCGCCGAGTGCAGCGTGGTGAGCAGCACCTGCTCGACGCCGATCGCGCGCTGCAGCAGGTCGAGCACCGGGACGACGGCGTTGGTCGTGCACGAGGCGTTGGAGACGAGGCGCTCGGCGCCGGTCAGCTGGTGCTGGTTGATGCCGTAGACGATGGTCGCGTCGACATCCTCGGCGCCGTGGCCGGGGTGCGAGAGGAGCAGGCGCTTGCAGCCGGCGTCGAGGAAGCGGACGAGGTCGCAGCGGTAGCCGTAGTGGCCGGAGCATTCGACGAGCAGGTCGATGTCGAGCGCGCGCCAGTCGACCTCCTCGGGCGTCTGCGCATGGCTGACGGCGATCAGGCGACCGTCGATCTCGAGCTGCCCGTCGCGCAGCGCGACCTGGCCCGGGAAGCGGCCGTGCGTCGAATCGTAGCGGGTCAGGTAGGCGATGCTGTCGAGCTTGGCCGGCTCGTTGATGGCGACGACTTCGAGCGCCTCGCGCAGCGGCGATTCGAGCAGGGCGCGCAGGAAGCAGCGGCCGATGCGGCCGTAGCCGTTGATGGCGACGCGGAGGGGGCGGGGTGAGCCGGACACTGTGGCGATCGGAAAAAGATTGAAGGCCGGGATTTTACAGGGTTGTCGGCGTAAATCGGAATCGCGGCGAAGACAGGCGAATAAGGGCGGGGCGGGCGCGGGCGCTTGCGGCTCGCGGCGGTGACCGCCGGATCGGGCTTTTCCGGCGGGCGCCGCGCCTCCCTCGCGTCGCGCCCGCGGGCGGCAAATCCTGCAGGGCGGCGGACATTCTTGCCGGCGGACGTTGCGCGCCGGCGCACCGAAAGCGCTAGCCGGGGCGCAAGCAAGGGACGAGGCTGTCTGGTACGCGATTTGCATCGTGCGCGTATCTCATTGCCTTTGGAGCTTGCATCGTGAAAGTCGAATCCCCCTACGATCCCCTGTCGAACGTCGGCCGATCCGCAGCCGCCCGGCAAGGCGGCGACCTGAGTTTTTCGCAGATACTCGCCCAGGCCGGGCTGTCCGGGCAGGGCGAGCCGGCGGCCGGCAGTGCGGCGGATGCCGCCGGGAGCAAGGCGCGGACGGCCGAGGAAAAGGCGGCGGAACAGGCCGCGGCAAAAGCGGCGCAGACCAAGGCGGCCAACGACGCCCTGCGCAAGGAACTCGACGATTACCTGAACAAATCGCCGGCCGAGCACATGCGCGACGCCATCCTGGCCAAGATGGGACTGAGCGAGGAAAAGCTCAACGCGATGCCGCCGGAAGAGCGCGCCGCGGTGGAGGCGGAGATCGCGCGGCGGATCACGGAATGGATGCTGTCGAAGGAGGAAGAGGCGCCGGCGGCGGGGGCGCTGCCGGCGGGCCTTCTGGGTCAGCAGTCGCTGAGCGCCGAGGCGCTGGCCAATTCGCCGGCGGGCATGCCGGAGTTCGCCGCGCTGCAGGCCGCGTTGTCCGGCGGACGGTAGCGGATGGGGCGGCCGGCCGCGCGGACCGGCGCCCATTGACTTGTTCCTGGAATGAAAAAAGCCGCCGGGTTGCCCCGGCGGCTTTCGTTTTGGCGGTTGCGCCGGCTTACTTCGCGGCCATCCAGGCGCGGGCGGCGTCGAGCATGCGGCAGGAGTAGCCCCACTCGTTGTCGTACCAGGCCAGGACCTTGACCAGCGAGCTGCCGTCGGCGCCCTGGATGACGCGCGTCTGCGTCGCGTCGAAGGTCGAGGAGACGGTCGTGTGGTTGAAGTCCGACGAGACCAGCGGCTCGTTGTTGATCGCCAGGATGCCCTTGAGCGGGCCGTTGGCGGCGGCGGTCATCAGGGCGTTGATTTCGTCCTTGGTCGTCGCGCGCTCGGCGGTGAAGGTCAGGTCGACCAGCGAGACGTTGATCGTCGGCACGCGCAGCGAGAAGCCGTCGAACTTGCCGACCAACTGCGGCAGCACGAGGCCGACGGCCTTGGCGGCGCCGGTCTTGGTCGGGATGATGTTGGCGGCGGCGGCGCGCGCGCGGCGCAGGTCCTTGTGACGGACGTCGACGGTGACCTGGTCGTTGGTGTAGGCGTGGATCGTCGTCATCAGGCCCTGCTTGATGCCGATGCTCTCGGCCAGCACCTTGGCGACCGGGGCCAGACAGTTGGTCGTGCACGAGGCGTTGGAGACGACGCTCATGCCGGCCTTGAGGACGCCTTCGTTGACGCCCATGACGATGGTCGCGTCGACGTCGTCGCCGCCCGGGGCGGAGATCAGCACGCGCTTGGCGCCCTGTTCGAGCAGCGCCTTGGCCTTTTCCTTGGTGGTGTAGGCGCCGGTGCATTCGAGCAGCAGGTCGACGCCGTGCTTGGCCCAGTCGACTTCCTTCGGGTTCTTGGTCGAGTAGAAGGGAATCTTCTTGCCGTCGATGACGATGCAGTTCTCGCCTTCGGTTTCGACGGAGGTGCCGAAGCGGCCGTGCGTGGTGTCGTACTTCAGCAGGTGGGCGTTGGTCGCGAGGTCGCCGGAGGCGTTGATGGCGACGACGTCGAATTCATTCTGCAGGCCCTGCTCGTAAATCGCGCGCAGCGTGCAGCGACCGATGCGACCGAAACCGTTGATGGCGACTTTGATGCTCATGTGAAAACTCCTTTTACAGAATGTCTTTGACGGTGGCGACGACGTTGTCCACGGTGAAGCCGAAGAACTTGAACAGCTCGCCGGCCGGGGCCGATTCGCCGAAGCGGTCGATGCCGATCACGGCGCCTTCGAGGCCGACGTACTTGCGCCAGAAGTCGGTCACGCCGGCTTCGATGGCGACGCGCGGAATGCCGCGCGGCAGCACGGACTCGCGGTAGGCCTTGTCCTGGCGCTCGAAGACGTCGGCGCAGGGCAGCGAGACGACGCGCACGGCGATGCCGGCGGCGGCCAGTGCCTGCTGCGCGTCGAGCGCGAGCTTGATTTCGGAGCCGGTGGCGATCAGTACTGCCTGGGCGTTGGCGGCGTCGGACAGCACGTAGCCGCCGCGCCGGATGCTGTCGGCGGCGATCGCGCCGGTCACCGTCGGCAGGTTCTGCCGCGACAGGGCGAGGACGCTCGGTCCGTCCTTGCGCTCGATGGCGGCGGCCCAGGCGACGGCGGTTTCGGTCGCGTCGGCGGTGCGCCAGACGTCGAGGTTGGGGATCAGGCGCAGGCTGGAGACGTGCTCGACCGGCTGGTGCGTCGGGCCGTCCTCGCCGAGGCCGATCGAGTCGTGGGTGTAGACCATGATCTGGCGCTGCTTCATCAGCGCCGCCATGCGGATCGCGTTGCGCGCGTAGTCGGAGAAGACGAGGAAGGTCGCGGTGTAGGGAATCAGGCCGCCGTGCAGCGCGAGGCCGTTGGCGATCGCGGTCATGCCGAATTCGCGCACGCCGTAGTAGATGTAGTTGCCGCCGGTGCTCCTGCTGACGCCCTTGGAGCCCTTCCACAGCGTGAGGTTGGAGCCGGCGAGGTCGGCGGAGCCGCCGATCAGCTCGGGCAGCAGCGGCGCGAAGGCGTTGATCGCGTTCTGCGAGGCTTTGCGCGTGGCGATGTTCTCGGCCTTGGCGGCGATCTCGGCGATGGCCTTGGCGGAGGCCGCGGCCCAGTCGGCCGGCAGTTGGCCGGCCATGCGTCGCGCGAATTCGGCGGCGAGTTCGGGGAAGGCGGCGCGGTAGGCGGCGAAGCGCGCGTTCCAGTCGCTTTCCAGTGCGGCGCCCTTGGCCTTGGCGTCCCAGGCGGCGTACACGTCGGCCGGGATTTCGAAGGGCGCGTGGTGCCAGCCGATGGCGGCGCGCGCGGCGGCGATTTCGTCGGCGCCGAGCGGCGCGCCGTGCACGTCGTGCGAGCCGGCCTTGTTCGGGGCGCCGAGGCCGATCACCGTCTTGCAGCAGATCAGCGTCGGCTTGCCGGTTTCGGCGCGCGCGGCGCGCAGGGCCTGCTCGATGGCTTCCGGGTCGTGCCCGGCGACGTTCGGGATGACCTGCCAGCCGTAGGCTTCGAAGCGCTTCGGCGTGTCGTCGGTGAACCAGCCCTCGACGTGGCCGTCGATCGAAATGCCGTTGTCGTCGTAGAAGGCGATCAGCTTGCCGAGGCCGAGCGTGCCAGCGAGCGAGCAGGCTTCGTGGCTGATGCCTTCCATCAGGCAACCGTCGCCGAGGAAAGCGTAGGTCGCGTGGTCGACGATTTCATGGCCCGGGCGGTTGAACTCGGCGGCCAGAACCTTCTCGGCGAGCGCGAGGCCGACGGCGTTGCTGATGCCCTGGCCGAGCGGCCCGGTCGTCGTCTCGACGCCCGGCGTGTGGCCGACTTCGGGGTGGCCGGCGGTGCGCGAGCCGAACTGGCGGAAGTTCTTCAGGTCGTCGATCGACAGGTCGTAGCCGGTGAGGTGCAGCAGGGCGTAGATCAGCATCGAACCGTGCCCGTTGGAGAGCACGAAGCGGTCGCGGTCGGCCCACTTGGGATTGGCCGGGTTGTGGCGCAGGTGGCGCCGCCACAGCACTTCGGCGATTTCGGCCATGCCCATCGGCGCGCCGGGGTGGCCGGAGTTGGCTTTCTGGACGGCGTCCATGGCGAGGGCGCGGATGGCGCCGGTCAGCGGGGTGAAGACGACCTTGGGGGCGGCGGGGGAGGCGACGGACACGATGATTTGCCGATCTGCAAAAAGGCGAAATTATCCGCCAAAACAGGGGGTTTTTCCAGTGACCGGGGCAGCCGCGCGGCGCCGCCGTGCGCCCGTGCCGCCGCGGACGCATTGCGCGCCTCTCGCGACGGACGGATATGGTATTTTCGCGGCACCGATCGGCGGGAATTCAAAAGGGGTGGGTCATGTCAGGTTTGATGTCGTGGCGGGTGGCGACCCGCATGCAGCTGCTCGTGGTTCTGGCGCTGGCGGGGCTGCTGCTGCTCTGCCTGGTGGCGCTGTTCCAGCTCAAGAGCAGCATGCTGGAGGACCGGAAGCAGACGACCCGCAATCTCGTGGAGGTCGCCGCCGGCGTGCTGGCGCACCATCACAAGCTGGCACAGGAGGGCAAGCTGTCGGACGCGGAGGCCCGGGTCGCCGCGCGCGAAAGCCTGCGCGGCCTGCGCTTCGGCGGCAACGACTATTTCTTCATCCTCGACGGCGAGCACAACTACGTGCTGCTGCCGCCGAAGCCGGAAACCGAGGGTCAGAACCGCAAGGATATGAAGGACGCGACCGGCAAGTTCCTGATCCAGGAGCTGGTTGCCGCCGGCAAGCGCGGCGGCGGCTTCGTCGATTACTGGTTCCCCAAGGCCGGGCAGGACAAGCCCGAACCCAAGCTGTCCTACGCCGCGCCTTTCGCGCCTTGGGGCTGGGTGGTCGGCACCGGCATTTACATCGACGACGTGGACACCGCCTTCCGGCGCGACGCCGCCCTGCTCGGCGGCATTTCGTTTGGGCTGCTCGTGCTGCTCAGCGTGGTCGGCTGGCGCGTCGGCGCCAGCGTCCTGCGCCAGCTCGGCGGCGAACCGCTGGCGGCGGCCGAGGTCATGCGACGCGTGGCCGACGGCGACCTGACGGCGGAGGTCGGCGCGCCGCCGCCCGGCAGCATGCTGCACGCCCTCGGCGGGATGGTCGCGGCCCTGCGCGGGCTGGTGCGCGAAATCGATACGGGGGCCGACCAGCTGGTGCGCAACGCCGAACAGATCAGCCATGCCTCGGGCGAGGTGGCGACGGCCGCCAGCCAGCAGGCGGACGCGACGTCGGCGATGGCGGCGGCCATCGAGCAGATGACGGTGAGTTCCAGCCACATTTCGGAGAGCGCGCACGAAACCGAGCAGGATTCGCACGCGGCCATGACCCTGGCCGGGCAGGGCGGCGCGCGCGTCGACCAGGCGTCCGCCGCGATCCGCACCATTTCCGGTACCGTGAGCAATGCCTCGGGGCGCATTCATGCGCTGCAGGAGCGGGCCGCGCAGGTGTCGTCGATCGCCAACGTGATCAAGGAGATCGCCGCGCAGACCAATCTTCTCGCGCTCAATGCGGCGATCGAGGCGGCGCGCGCCGGCGAGCAGGGACGCGGCTTCGCCGTGGTGGCCGACGAGGTGCGCAAGCTGGCCGAGCGGACGGCGGTGGCGACCACCGAGATCGAGCAGATGATCGTCGGCATCCAGGGCGACACGACGGGCGCGGTCGAGGCGATGAACGCCGCGCTGCCCGAGGTCGAGCATTGCGTGCAGCTGGCCGGTTCGGCCTCCGAATCGCTGCGCGAGATCGAGCAGGGCGCCGGCCGCACGCTGGAGCGCGTGCGCGAGGTGGCGAGCGCGACGCGCGAGCAGAGCGCCGCCAGTACCTCGATCGCGCAGCGGGTGGAGCAGATCGCCCAGATGGTCGAGGAAACCAGTTCGACGATCCGCGGCACGGCGGATACGGCGGAGCAGCTCGAACAGATCGCCGTCAGCCTGCGTGCGCAGATCGGCCGCTTCCGGGTCTGAGCGGCGCGGCCGATCCGCGCCGGCGCGTCCGGCGGCCGCTCAGCCGGCGGCGCGCTTCTTTTCCATCATCTTCCAGATCATCGGCGTCAGGATCAGCTGCATGGCCAGCGGCATCTTGCCGCCGGGGACGACCAGCGTGTTTGGGCGCGACATGAAGGACTGGTCGATCATCGTCAGCAGGTAGGGGAAGTCGGTGCCGCGCGGGTCGGCGAAGCGGATCACGACGAAGGATTCGTCCTGGCTCGGGATGTCGCGCGCGATGAAGGGGTTGGAGGTGTCGACCACCGGCACGCGCTGGAAGTTGATGTGCGTGCGCGAGAACTGCGGCGTGATGTAGTGCACGTAGTCGTGCATGCGGCGCAGGATGGTGTTCGTCACCGCTTCGAGCGAGTGCCCGCGCTTCTTGGTGTCGCGGTGGATCTTCTGGATCCATTCGAGGTTGATCGTCGGCACGACGCCGATGATCAGGTCGGGATGCTGGGCGACGTCCACCTCGTCGGTCTTCACCGCGCCGTGCAGGCCTTCGTAGAGCAGGATGTCGCTGCTGGCCGGCAGGTCCTGCCAGTCGGTAAAGGTGCCGATCTCGCCGCCGAACTTGGCGACCTCGACTTCATCGTGGATGTAGTGGCGGAAGCGGCTGCTGCCGGTTTCCGCGTATTCGCGGAAGAGCCGCTCGATGCCGGCGAAGTCGTTGCCTTCCGGCCCGAAGTGCGAGGGCGCCTGGCGGCCTTCGCGTTCGGCCTGGTGGATCAGGCGGGTGATTTCGGCGCGCGGGTAGCGGTGGAAGCTGTCGCCCTCGACGAACGCGCCGTGGATGTTCTCGCGCCAGAAAATCTGCTCGAAGGTCTGCTTGACCTTGGTCGTTCCGGCCCCCGAGGAACCGGTGACGGCGATGATCGGATGGCGCGCCGACATGGCCGGATCAGTCCTGCGCGTGGTAGCCGGCGACCACGGCGACCTCGTTGCGCGAACCGAGGATGACCGGCACGCGCTGATGCAGCGCGGTCGGCCGCAGGTCCATGATGCGCTGGCGGCCGGTAGTCGCGGCGCCGCCCGCCTGTTCGACGATGAAGGCCATCGGGTTGGCTTCGTACATCAGACGCAGCTTGCCGCCCTGCGCTGCGATCTTGCTGTCGAGCGGGTACATGAAGATGCCGCCGCGCGTCATGATGCGATGCACGTCGGCCACCATCGAGGCCACCCAGCGCATGTTGAAATCCTTGCCGCGCGGGCCTTCCTTGCCGGCCAGCAGTTCGTCGACGTAGCGCCGGACGGGCGTTTCCCAGAAGCGCCGGTTCGACATGTTGATGGCGAACTCCTTCGTTTCCTCGGGAATCCGCAGCTTTTCCTCGGTCAGCACGAAGGAGCCGATCTCGCGGTCGAGCGTGAAGCAGGCGACGCCGTCGCCGACGGTCAGCACGAGCAGCGTCGTCGGGCCGTAAACCGCGTAGCCGGCGGCGACCTGCGCCGTGCCGGGTTGCAGGAAGGCGTCCTGCTGCGTCGGATCGGCGCCTTCGGGGCAGCGCAGCACCGAGAAGATGGTGCCGACCGAGACGTTGATGTCGATGTTCGACGAGCCGTCGAGCGGATCGAAGAGGAGCAGGTATTCGCCCTGCGGGTAGCGGTTGGGGATGGCGTGCGGGAGTTCCATTTCCTCGGACGCCATGCCGGCCAGATGGCCGCCCCATTCGTTGGCTTCGAGGAAGATCTCGTTGGAGAGCACGTCGAGCTTCTTCTGCGCCTCGCCCTGCACGTTGTCGCTGCCGGCTTCGCCGAGGATGCCGCCGCCTTCGCCGAGGCCACCCTTGCCAATGGCGATGGCGATGCTCTTGCAGGCGCGCGCGACGACCTCGATCAGGAGGCGCAGGTCGGCGTTGATCTTGCCCTTCTCGCGTTGTTCTTCGATCAGGTAGCGGCTCAGCGTGATGCGACGCATGGGTGAATCTCCGGAAAATTCGAATGCGGCCGGGGGAGCCGGCGTTTGCGGTGCACCATTTTACCTCGGGCGGGCGGGGCGACGCTTTCCCGACTCAGGCCGCCGGCGCATTTTTTTTCCGCAGGTAGTCGCCGGCGGCGTCGGCCGGCAGGGGCCGGCTGAACAGGTAGCCCTGCAGCTCGTCGCAGCGGTGGGTGCGCAGCAGGGCGAGCTGGGCGTCGGTTTCGACGCCCTCGGCGATCACCTTGAGGCCGAGGTTGTGGGCCAGCGCGATGATGGAGACGGCGATGGCCGCGTCGTTGGCGTCGTGCTCGACGTCGGTGACGAAGGAGCGGTCGATCTTCAGGTGGTCGATCGGGAAGCGCTTGAGATAGGCGAGCGAGGAGTAGCCGGTGCCGAAATCGTCGATCGCCAGCGTGACGCCCATTTCCTTGAGGCGGACGAGGATGGCGCGCGCTTCCTCGGGCTCCTCCATGACCGCGCTTTCGGTGATCTCGATCTCGAGCAGCGGCGCCGGCAGGCCGCTGTCGGCCAGCGCGCTGGCCACGATGTCGGGGAAGTCCTGCTTGCGCAGCTGGCGCGCCGAGACGTTGACGGCGATGCGCAGCGGTGCCAGACCGCCGTCGATCCACGCCTTGGCCTGCCGGCAGGCGGTGCGCAGCACCCATTCGCCGAGCGCGACGATGAGGCCGGTTTCCTCGGCGATCGGGATGAAGCGGTCCGGCGCGACGAGGCGGCCGTCGCCGGTCCTCCAGCGCAGCAGCGCCTCGACGCCGGCGACGCACAGGTCCTGGGTGGTGAGTTGTGCCTGGTAGTACAGCTCGAACTCGTTCTTCGCCAGCGCCTGCCGCAGGCGCCGCTCGATGTCGAGGCGCTCGCTGGCGTTGCGGTTCATCTCCTCGGCGTAGAACTGGAAGTTGTTCCGGCCGAGCGTCTTGGCGTGATACATCGCCGTGTCGGCGTTGCGCATGATGGTGTCGCTGTCGCCGCCGTCGTCCGGGTAGACGCTGATGCCGACGCTCGGGCTGGTGTGCAGTTCGTTGCCGTCGACGACGATGGCGGTGGACAGCGCGCCGATGATCTTGTCGGCAACGGTGGCCGCGTCGCTCGGGGTTTTCAGGTCGGGCAGGACGATGACGAACTCGTCGCCGCCGAGGCGGGCGACCATGTCGGTTTCGCGGATCGAGCCGGTGAAGCGGCGGGCGACCTCGATCAGCAGCTGGTCGCCGACGTGGTGGCCGAGCGTGTCGTTGATCACCTTGAAGCGGTCGAGGTCGATGAACAGGACGGCGACGTTCCAGGCGTGCCGCCGCGCTTCGACGCAGGCCTGGTCGAGACGCGCTTCGAGCGAGAAACGGTTGGGCAGGCCGGTCAGCGCGTCGTGGTGGGCAAGGTAGTGGATGCGCTGTTCGGCGGTCTTGCGCTCGGTGATGTCGGAGAACATCGTCACGTAGTGCGTGAGCTTGCCGGTGTGGCGGTCGACGACGGCGCTGATCGTCATCCACTTGGGGTAGGTTTCGCCGCTCTTGCGCCGGTCCCAGATTTCGCCCGCCCAGTGCCCGTTGCGCTTCAGTTCGTCCCACATCCGGCGATAGAACTCGGCGTCGTGGCGGCCCGAGGCGAGGATGCGCGGGTCTTCGCCGAGCACGTCCTCGGGCGCGAAGCCGGTGATCTGGGTGAAGGCCTCGTTGATCGACACGATGCGGTTGTCGTGATCGCTGATCATGATCGCGTCGGGGCTGTTGTCGAAGACCTTTTCGGCGAGCTGCAGGCGCTCTTCGGATTTCCGGCGCGCGGTGATGTCGGTGTAGATCGTGACGAAGCCGCCGTCCGGTAGCGGCGCGCCGCGTACCTCGATGGTCGTTCCGTTCGGCCGCGTGCGTTCGAAGACGTAGGGCTCGGGGGCGCGCGGCGCGTCGTCGATGATGTCGGCGCCGCCGGCGCTGAAGCGCGCCAGCTCGTGCGCCGCCACCGGCATGCGTTCGAACAGGCTGTCCGGCAGGTCGAGCAGGCGGCGGAATTCGCGGTTGACCGCGACGAAGTTCCGTTCGCCGTCGAGTAGCGAGACGCCGCCCGGGATGTTCTCGATGATCGTGTTGAGCAGGGCGTGCTGATGCTGCAGTTGCAGCTCGGCGTTCTTGCTTTCGGTGATGTCGGTGTAGGTGGTGATGAAGCCGGCGAGCTGTCCCTCGATGTGGAAGGGCGTGCCCTGCACCAGATGCGCCTTGCCGTTCGGCCGGATGCGCTCGAAGCGGTGGGCCTCGAACTTCATGGCCAGCGCCTTGCGCGCGCGGATGTGCTCCTCGGGGTCGCCGGGGCCGTACTCGCCGCGCGTCGCCGGGATGCGGATCAGGTCGTCGAAGCTCGCGTCGCGCACGACGATCTCGGGCGGCAGATCGAGGACCTCGACGAAGCCCTCGTTCCACAGCTGCAGGTGGAGCGTCTCGTCGAACACGCTGATGCCCTGCGGCAGGTTCTTGAGCACGGCGGCGAACTGCGCCGATTGGCGGCGCAGCAGCTCCTCGGTGCGGCGCTGCTCGGTGACGTCCTGCGTGGTGCCGGCGATCGCCTGTGGACGGCCTTCGGCGTCGCGCACGATGCGGCTGGTGTTCTCGAACTGGCGTATTTCGCCGGAGGGCAGCAGGACGCGGTAGGCGACGTGGTAGTGGCTGCCCTGCGCGGCGCTGTGCTCGATCGCCTTGCGCACGCGCTCGCGGTCGTCGGGGTGCACGCGGGCGTAGAAGAGTTCCAGCGAGGGTTCGATCTCGCCCATGCCGAGCTCGTAGCGCAACAGGCGGTAGGTTTCCTCCGACCACCATTGCTGCGTGCCGTCCAGCGAGCGCTCCCAGCTGCCGATGCGGGCGATGCGCTGGGCGGCGACCAGGCGTTCGTGGGCGCGGGCGATCTCGAGCGCCGCGCCGCGCTCGCTGCGCTGCTGCCGGCGGAAGGCTTCGCGCTGCAGCCGCCACAGCGCGAAGATGACGGCGGCCGTGACGACGAGGATCGCCAGGCTGACCAGCGCGACGATGGCGAAGCGGTCGTTGAGCGGCGCCATGACCTCGCGCATGTCGATCTGGGCGACCATCGCCCAGGGCGTGCCGGCAATCGGCCGGGTCGCCGCGAGGACCGCGACGCCGCGATAGTCGCGGCCTTCCATGACGAGCGATTCGCCGCGCGCCGCGTGGGCGGCCGGCAGGGCCTCCCGGTCGACGGGCAGCGCGAGACGCTGGCTCCTGTCCTCCTGGTGGCGCAGCTCGTTGAGGTAGAGCACGCGGTCGCCGCGCCGCTCGACGAGCAGGATTTCGGCCGAGGTGCTGGGCACCGGCCAGGATTCGATCAGCGGGAATAGAAAGCGCTGCGGGTCGATGCGGAAGAGGATGAAGCCGAGCAGGCGGACGGATTCGACTTCGCTGTCGTGCAACGGAACGATCAGTTCGATGTAGTTCCCGGCGTCCGGCGTCCTTTCCAGATCGCTCAGCTCGGCCGTCATCTGCCGGGCGGCGCTGCGCATCAGTTCGCGGGTGCCGTCGGTGACCGGCAGGGCGTCCGGCGTCGCGGCCAGGATGTTGCCCTGCGGGTCGAGCAGCGAGGCTTCGCGGTAATCGAAATTGCGCGCGAAGCTCTGCAGCCAGCCGGCGACGCGCGTTTTTTGCCCGTCGTTCAGATCGCGCCTGAGCCAGTCGATCAGGGTCGTTTCGATCATCGTGTTGGCGCGCAGCACGTTGGCGTTGCCCAGGCGTTCGCTTCGCCAGTGGGCGATCTGCTGGGTCTTGAGGTCGGCGATGACCGAAAGCTGCTGCTGCGCCTGCGTCTTCAGCGCCGCTTCCTGCGCGCGGTAGAAGAAGTAGTCCACCAGGCCGATCCCGAGCGCCAGCAGGGTGAAAACGGCGAACAGCGTGAGCTGGTGTCTTAGTTCGCGGGAGGCGGGCATGGGCGTCGACCGGTAAGGGCGGGGGAGTCCGGTGATGACTGAAGGGGATTTCGGGCGTTGGCGGATGCCGATGATACGCCAAGGCGCATGGCTTTGCACGGCGCCGGCTCTTGTTCTCCACTGGCTTGTCGGGTATTTTGCGGGGCGGAGCGGCGTGCGAAATACCCGTTCCGGATAACCGCCCACATAAAAAATCCAGGGGCGGGGCCTGCAGGTGTATCCAGGGAGCGGCCAGATGCGTATCAGAACCTTCATTTTCGCGGCCTCGACGGCCGTGTCGGTGCTTTTTTTCGGCGGCAGCTACTGGGCGGTCGGCAACATCTTCGGCAGCACCGTGCGCGACAACGCCCTGCAGACCTCGGAAGCGGTGGCGCGCGTCACCTTCGGCGCGATGTACCAGCTGATGAACACCGGCTGGCGGCGCGAACAGGCCGAATCCTTCCTGCAGGCGACGCACGAGGCGGTCAACAACTCGTCGATGGAGATCCAGATCTACCGCAGCCAGGTGGTCATCGACCGTTTCGACGAAATCGAGCAGCCGCCGCTCGACGCCGAACTGGCCGCCGCCATGCGCGACGGCCGGGCGCGCCGTCTCGACAGCGGCGACGCCGTGCGCCACATCTATCCGCTGGTCGCCGAGGAAAAATGCCTGCGCTGCCACCGCAACGCCGAGATCGGCAACGTGCTCGGCGCCGTCGAGGTCCGCCAGAACCTCGCGCAGCTCCTGGAGCGCGCGCAGCGCGAACTGCTTTTTTCCCTGCTCGCCTTCCTGCCGCTGCTCGCGCTGGCCGCCATCGGCGCCGTCTGGTGGGTGAGCCGGCGCCTCGAGCGCTCGGTCGATGCGGTCAAGCAGAGCTTCGACAACGTCAACGCGGTGAGCGACCTGCGCCACGTCGCGCTCGACCGGCACGACCTCGGTTTCGACGAACTGAACCGGGTGCTCGGCGGCTTCGACGAACTGCTGACCAAGCTGCGCGGCATCGCCGTCGACAAGGACATCCTCAAGTTCGAGATCGGCCTGCTCGAGAAATTCGTCATCACCTCCGACGTGGTCAAGGACTGGCGCGAATACGTCGGCCAGCTGCTGGTGTCGATCAACCGGGTGGTGAGCGCGCACGTGCTGTTCTCGGTGTTCAAGATCGACGACGAGCTGTTCGACCTGGAGCTGTTCTGGTTCCGTCCGCCGACGCCGGAAACCTGCGAGATGATGGAGCGCCACATCCGGCAGGCGCTGACCGAGCATTCGCGCTTCAGCGAATTCACCTCGTGCACGCTGCATCACAACGTGATCCTCGACGAGGGACAGATCCACCTGACCGAGAGCGAGGTCAGCCTGCGCGTCAAGTCCTTCTTCGTCGAATCGCCGCAGATCGGCGGCATCGTCGGCATCGGCGTGCACGCTGACGAGCTGGAGGACGAGACGCGCCACCTCGTGATGGACAGCGTGCTGTCGACGCTGCTCAACGTCGTCGGTTCGGTCAAGGCGATCTACAAATACACGCGCGACCTCGAGTACTACGCGACGCGCGATCCGCTGACCGACCTCTTCAACCAGCGCGTGTTCTGGGAGATGATCGGTTACGAGATCGAACGCGCGCGCCGCCACGACTACAAGTTCGGGCTGCTGCTGATCGACCTCGACAATTTCAAGCTGATCAACGACAACTACGGGCACCCGGTCGGCGACCGCTACCTCCAGGAATTCGCGCGCTGCGTCCACGGCACCCTGCGCGCCGGCGACATCTTCGCGCGCTACGGCGGCGACGAGTTCGTCGTCATCCTGCCCGAGTCGGACGTCGAGGAGGCCGGCATGGCCGCCCGCCGGGTGCTCGGGGCGGTCAGTTCGATGGCGCTCGACGTCGACGGGCAGCCGATCCACGGAACCTGCTCGATCGGGCTGGCGATCTTCCCCGACCACGCGGCGGAGTCCAAGGACCTCTTCCTGTTCGCCGACAACATGATGTACAAGGCCAAGGCGGGCGGCAAGGACCGCCTCGCGGTGCCGACCGACGAGGACGTCGTCGAGGTCTTCCGCGACATCACCCAGAAGAGCGTGCTGATCCTCGACGCCATCGAGCGCAAGCGCATCGTTCCCTTCTTCCAGCCCATCCTCGACGTGCAGGCCCGGCGCGTCGTCGCCTACGAGGTGCTGTCGCGCATCGAGGTCGGCGGCGAGGTGATGCGCGCCGAGGAGTTCGTCGAGATCGCCGAGAAGATGGGCGTCATCCACCGCCTCGACACCCTGGTCATCGAACTGGCGCTTGCCTCGCTGCAGGCGCAGGGGCACGACGGCTACATCTTCATCAACCTCTCGCCGCGCGCGCTGGTGCTCGGCGAATTCGCGCGCGACGTGAAGCGCATCGTCGCCGAGAGCGGCATTTCGCCCGCGCGCATCGTGTTCGAGATCACCGAGCGCGATACGGTGAAGAACCTCGGCCTGCTCGAGCGCTTCCTGACCGATCTCAAGATGGAAGGCTTCAAGCTGGCCATCGACGATTTCGGTTCGGGTTTCTCGTCCTTCCATTACCTGCGCCGCTTCCCGATCGACTTCCTGAAGATCGAGGGCGAGTTCATCGCCAACATGCTGAGCAGCAGCACCGACCTCGCTTTCGTCAACAGCATCCGCTCGCTGGCGCTCGACCTCGGCATCACGATGGTCGCCGAGTTCGTCGAGAACGCCGAGGTGCTCGACGCGCTCGGCGCGATGGGCGTGCATCTGGCTCAGGGCTACCACATCGGTCGCCCGGCGCGCGAGATCATCGCGGCCGACTGGCGGCTGGTGGCGGACGAGCCGGCGGAGGTCGCCGGCTAGAAGCGCAGCGTTTCGGGGCGGGCGAGCGGCGGGCGGCCCGGCCGGCGGCGGGGCGCGTCAGGCGCGCAAGACGGGGCGGCGGACGCCGCGGTTGCGCCGGCGCCGCTCAGCAGTTGGCGCGCACCCAGTGCTTCCAGGCGGCGAACACCTGCGGGTGCAGGGCGGCGACCACCGGGCGCCGCCAGACGTCCTCGCCGTCGAAGTCGTCGCTGGTCAGCGTGCACATGCGGCCGCCCGCTTCGCGCAGGATCAGGCTGCCCGCCGCGTAATCCCACAGCATCTGGCCGCCGTGCAGATTGAGGTCGAGCCGCCCGGCCGCGAGGTTGCACCATTCGAGCGTCGAGCAGCCGAAGTTGCGCTGCGAGTAGAACGGCGGATCGACGGCGATGCGGTCGGCGAGCGGTTTCGGGATGCGCTTGAAATCGACGCCGGCGACGCCGCGCGCGAGTTCGTCGGTCACCTGCCGCAGCGGCAGGCGGCGCCCGTTGAGGTAGGCGCCGTTGCCCTCGCGGGCGTAGAACATTTCGTCGGTGATCGGGTTGTAGGTCACCGCCAGGCGCGTCCGGCCGCCGCTGATCCAGGCGATCGAGACGGCGAAGTGGGGCAGGCCGTTGATGAAGTTGGTCGTCCCGTCGATCGGGTCGATGCACCACAGGCCGCGCTCGTCGCTCATGCCCGTGGCCCAGCCGGCGCGCTGCTCGGCCGGCGTCATCTCCTCGCCGACGATCGGACAGGGACGGATCGCCGGCAGGCGATCGGCAAGAAAGCGCTGGGCGGCCAGGTCGGCTTCCGAAAACAGCGAACCGTCGCTCTTCTGCTCGGCATGGCGCACGCGCAGGAAGCGCGGCATCACTTCCTGCTGCGCCACTTCGCGCACGAGGGCGACGGTCGCGTCGAGCATGCGCTTGAGTTCGCCGCCGCTCGGCGGCGTGGAGCGGCCGGCGTTCATCTCAGGCGCGCCATTTGATCGAGCAGCCGATGCTCGGCGCCTGCGTGCGCGGTCCCGCGCCGGTGACGGCGACCTCGCGCATCGCTTCGAACAGCTCGCGCCGCGCGTCCGGCGCGGCCGGGCCGCGCCCGCTGACGTCGAGGCGGCCGCGGTACTGCAGCTGCAGCGCGCGGTTGAAGCCGAAAAAGTCGGGCGTGCATACGGCGCCGTAGGCGCGCGCCACGTCCTGCGTGGCGTCGAACAGGTAGGGGAAGCTGAAGTCGAGCCGGCGGGCGAGCGCCTGCATGTTGTCCGGCGAGTCTTCCGGATAGGCGGCCGGATCGTTGCTCATGATCGCCGCGACGCCGACGCCGAGCGCCTGCAGGTCGCGCGCGTCGCGGCAGATGCGCTCGATCACCGCCTGGACGTAGGGGCAGTGGTTGCAGATGAACATCAGCAGCAGGCCGTTCGGGCCGCGCAGCGAGTCGCGCGTGTGCGCGTGGCCGGCGGTGTCTTCCAGCGTGAAATCTGGGGCGGGCCAGCCGAAGTTGCAGAGTGGGGTGTCGAGCGCCACGGGGATCGGTCTCCGGTGCAAAAAAAGCCTCCGCGCTTGCCGCTGCGCATCGGCGCGGCCCGCGAGGGGCGTTTTCGCCTTGCGGCGGTCCGGCAGCAAAAAAAGGCTCGTATCGCTTGCGCGGCGGGCGACGGCGGGGCGGGGATGACCCTATAATATCACGATGAATCTACCCCGCTTTTTCTGCCCGCTGGCGCTCTCCGCCGGCGTTTCCGTCGACCTTCCCGAAAGCGCCGCCCGCCATGCGGCGCGCGTGTTGCGCCTGCGCAGCGGCGACGATCTGACGCTGTTCGACGGGCGCGGCGGCGAGTATGCGGCGCGCATCGCGCAGGTCGAGCGCGACCGGGTGCGCGTCGACGTGCTGGCGTGGGACGCGCGCGAATGCGAGTCGCCGCTCGCGCTGACGCTGGTGCAGGCGCTGCAGGCCGGCGAGAAGATGGATCTGACGGTGCAGAAGGCCGTCGAGCTGGGCGTCGGGTGCATCGTCCCGGTGCTGGCGCGGCGCAGCGTGGTGCGCCTCGACGGCGCGCGGGCGGCGCGCCGCGTCGAGCACTGGCGCGGCGTCGCGGCGTCGGCCTGCGAGCAGTGCGGGCGCAACCGCGTGCCGGAAGTCGCCGAACTGCAGGGGCTGGAGCACTGGCTGGCGCAGCCGGCGCCGGCCGGCGCGCTGCGCCTGATGCTGGCGCCCGGCGCCGGACACACGCTGGCGACCCTCGCGCCGCCGCCGGCGGGCAGCCCGATCGAATTGCTGATCGGCTCCGAGGGCGGACTGGCGCCCGAGGAAATGCATGCCGCCGCGCAGGCCGGCTTCGTCGCCGTCCGCCTCGGGCCGCGCGTGCTGCGCACCGAGACGGCGGGGCTCGCCGCGCTGGCCGCGATCCATGCGCGCTGGGGCGATTTCGTCGCCGCCGGCGCCTGAAATTTCAGGGAGCAGACATGTTCGAATCGGCCGAGCTGGGTCACACGATCGACAAGGAAACCTTCAAGGCGGAGGTGCCCAGGCTGCGCGCCGGGCTGCTCGACGCGCAGTTCGACCTGCGCGAGAACGGCAGCTTTCCGGTGATCATCCTGATCAGCGGCGTGGACGGCGCGGGCAAGGGCGAAACGATCAACGTGCTCTACGAGTGGATGGACCCGCGCTACCTGTCGACGCTGGCGTTTTCCGCGCCGACCGACGAGGAATCCTCGCGCCCCCTGATGTGGCGCTACTGGCGCGCCCTGCCGCCGAAGGGGCGGACCGGCATCTTCGCCGGCTCCTGGTACTCCGACCCGATCCGCGACGCGATCGGTCACCGGCTGAAGCGCGGCGACCTCGATCAGCGCATGGACCAGGTCAACCGCTTCGAGGCGATGCTGGTCAACGAGGGCGCGCTGGTCCTCAAGTTCTGGTTCCACCTCTCCAAGGAGGGGCAGAAGACGCGCCTCAAGGCGATGGAGAAGGACCCGCGCACGGCCTGGCGGGTGACCAAGGAAAGCTGGTCGCGCCTGAAAACCTACGACCGCCTGCAGAAGGTCGCCGGCCACGTGCTGCGCATGACCAACACGCCGTGGGCGCCGTGGATCGTCGTCGAGGGCACCGACGACCGCTACCGCTCGCTGACCGTCGGCAAGATCGTCCTCGACGCGCTGCAGAAGCGTCTGGCCGACACGCGCGACCAGAACTATCCGGTGGCGCCGCCGCTGCAGCCGCGCATCGACAGCCTGGACGTGCTGACCGCGCTCGACCTGACGCAGAAACTGGCCGGCAAGGCGTACGAGGCGGAGCTCGCCAAATGGCAGCGCCGCCTGTCCGAGCTGGTGCGCCGCCCGGAGTTTCGCAAGCGCTCGCTGGTCATCATGTTCGAAGGCTCGGACGCGGCGGGCAAGGGCGGCAGCATCCGCCGCCTGGCCGCGGCGATCGATCCGCGCCAGTACCAGATCGTCCCGATCGCCGCGCCGACCGAGGAGGAGCGCGCGCAGCCCTACCTCTGGCGCTTCTGGCGGCACATGCCGCGCACCGGGCGGGTCGCCATCTTCGACCGCTCGTGGTACGGCCGCGTGCTCGTCGAGCGCGTCGAGGGCTTCTGCGCCGAGGCCGACTGGCTACGCGCCTACACCGAGATCAACGATTTCGAGCACGAGCTGCACGAAGCCGGCGCGCTGGTCGTCAAATTCTGGCTGCAGATCAGCGCCGACGAGCAGCTCAAGCGCTTCAAGGAGCGCGAGAAAATCGCCTTCAAGCGCTTCAAGATCACCGCCGAGGACTGGCGCAACCGCGAGAAGGCCGACGCCTACCACGCGGCGGTGTGCGACATGGTCGACCGCACCAGCACCGGCCTCGCGCCGTGGACGCTGGTCGAGGCCAACGACAAGAATTTCGCGCGCGTCAAAGTGCTGAAAACGGTTTGCGAGCGGCTCGAGGCCGCGTTGAAGAAGTGATGAGAATCGATAGCTGGCTTGTTCAAGGATTGACCCGATGAGCGACATTTCCCGTTTCGACGCCGCCCGTTCCGCCGACTTCGTCGCCTGGTTCCGTTCCGTGGCGCCCTACGTCAACATGTTCCGCGGCAAGACCTTCGTCGTCGCCTTCGGTGGCAAGGCGATCTCGGGACCGCTGGCGCGCACGCTGGCCTACGACGTGAATCTGCTCGCCGCGCTCGGCATCCGCCTCGTGCTGGTGCACGGCGCGCGCCCGCAGATCGAGGAGGAACTGCGCGAGAAGGGGCTGCCCTCGCTCTACCACGGGCGCTACCGCGTCACCGACGCGCCGACGCTCGACTGCGTGATCGACGCGGTGGGCAGCGTCTACCTCGAAATCGAGGCGCTGCTCTCGCAGGGGCTGCCCGATACGCCGATGGCCAACAGCACGATCCGCGTGGTCGGCGGCAACTTCATCACCGCCAAGCCGGTGGGCGTGCTCGACGGCGTCGACATGCAGTACGCCGGCAACGTGCGCAAGATCGACGCCGAAGGCATCCGCGCCCAGCTCGGCATCGGCAACATCGTCCTCCTCTCGTGCATGGGCGCCAGCCCGACCGGCGAGACCTTCAACCTGGCGATGGAGGAAGTCGCCGAGGCGACGGCCACCGCGCTCGGCGCCGACAAGCTCGTCTTCCTGACCGACAGCCGCGGCGCCACCGACATCGACGGCAAGCTGCTCGACGAACTGACGGCGGACGCGGCCGAGCGCCTGATGAAGCTCGGCGACTGGCTGTCGACCGACCTCAAGCGCTACCTGCCGTGCGCCGTGCGCGCCAGCCGCGCCGGCGTCGGCCGCGTGCACCTGATCGGCTACGACGAGGACGGCACCCTGCTGCGCGAACTCTTCTCGCGCGACGGCGTCGGCACCATCATCACCCGCGAATCGCTGGAAAAGCTGCGCGACGCGCGCCCCGACGACATCGGCGGCCTCGTCGCCCTGATCGAGCCGCTGGAGGAGGAAGGCGCGCTGGTGCGCCGCTCGCGCGAACTGCTCGAACGCGAAATCACGCGCTTCTCGGTCGTCGAACACGACGGCATGATCGTCGGCTGCGCGGCGCTCTATCCCTACGGCGAGGAGCAGGCCGAACTGGCCTGCCTCGCCGTGCATGCGCAATACCGACGCTGGGGCTACGGCGAGCAGCTGATGAAGCGCATCGAGGTGCGCGCCCGCGCCGCCGGCATCAAGCGCCTGTTCGTGCTGACCACGGTGACTTCGCACTGGTTCAAGGAGCGCGGCTTCGTCGAGCGCCCGATCGACGAGCTGCCGGCCGAGAAGCGGCTGGTGTACAACCTGCAGCGGCGCTCGAAGGTGCTGATCAAATCGCTGTGAGGGGTGTTTCGCGCCCGGAGGGAAAGGCTGCGACGCCTTCCCAGCCGGGCGCAGTGGGCCTGTCTCCCCCGTAGTTATCGAAGGCCGCTGTTTTTCTCAGCGTACCCGATAGAGTCCGGCGTCGCTGCCGGAGCGCTTTATGGCCCATGGACGGCCGTCGGGGCCGACTGCGAAGACGCCCCGGTCCATCAGGTTCGGCGAGGCGCCGAGCATGTCCCAGTTGCGGGAAGCCGCATTCCAGCGCTGCAGTCGGGCGCTGTACATGTCTACGGTGTAGATCGATCCGTTCGCGCCGGTCGCAAAGCAGGTGTATATGCCCATCTTGCACTGGAACAGGAAGGAGTCCGACAGGTTGAGGCTGGCGGCAAGCCGTAGTTTCCAGCCGCTTCCGGCCTGTTCGTAGAGGCCGGGCGCGGCGATATTTTCCGAGCCAACCCAGAGATGTCCGTCCGGGGCGACCGCGATCGAACTGATCTTGCCGTTAGGCAGAGGCATCGTCACCCGCACGAAGCGCTTCGCCCCCGGATCGTAGCGGTACAGCTGCTCATCCAGCCCGGTGGCATAAACGGTTCCGTCGCCGGCCTGGCTCACCGTGATCGGTATCCACGCCACGCCGCCCGGGGCGGGCCAGTTGCCGGGTACTTTGGTCCATTTGTTCGCCTGGAGCCGCCAGACCTCGGCATTCCAATCCAGCCCGCTCGTCACCCAATAGCTGCCGTCCCTGGCGATGATGAAGCTGCGCACTTCGTCGGAAATGGGAAGCGCCGGGATCGTCGTGTCACGCACGAGCATTCTGCTGGCGTCGTTGTAGTTGTATAGCCGGTTGTCGGCATCGATCAGCGTGGCCCGGCCGGTCGATGGGGAAATGGCTATCTGCAACGTTTCCGATTCAGTGCTAAGACGGAATGGCGGACCGAGATTCGAGAGCTTCTCAAATGGAGCATTTACCGTGAAGCTGAAGGCCGGAGGCGAAGTCGTTCCGGTCGTCGCGCCGGCGTTGAAGCGGGCTTCGGTGATAGCCGCCGTCGTCACGTCGCCCCGTTCGTCGCGCGGGAAGAACTCAGAAGCCCAGACCTCGGAGGCGGTGCTGAGCAGCCAGGGCTTGCCGCGCGGGCCGACGGCGGCGATGTCGGCCAGGTCGGGAATACCGTCGATCCGCTCGAAATTTTCGTCGCGCTCGTTCCAGCGCCGCAGCACACGGTCGCCGTCGACGATCAGCACACTACCCTCTGGACCGATGGCTAGGCTGCGCGCTTTGATGGGAAGACGTTCACAGCTTGCCTTCTCGCAACGGCCGACAAAACCGTCTCCGGTGATAACCCAGGGTTTGCCGGCGGGCGTCACGGCGACCCGCGTGCCCATCGGCGGCACACCGTTGGCGTCGGCCGGCAGGCGGACGAAGGCGTCGCCGACGGGATCGTAGCGATACAGGAATTCCTGCGGGTCGGCGACGATGACCGTGCCGTTGAAACCGACGCTGATGTCCTGGGCTTTGATGTTGCGCACCTGTTTCCAGGCGGCGCCGTCATGGCGGAAAACCTCGCCGGCGGCATTGATTCCCCAGGGCTTGCCGTCGGTTGCGACGGCGATGCGCGCCAGTTGTCCGGGAAAAGCAACGAAGGTGCTGCGCGTGTTGCTCCAGCGCGCCAGATTGCCGTCGTAGGCGACGATGAAGACACTGCCTTCGGCACCGATGGCGATAGCGCGTGCCTTGCCGGCTACCTTGCGATATTCCATCGGTTCGTTGTTGCGTCCCCGTGGTGCGCCGCTCCCGATTCCCGGCTGGCCGACCACGGCCGCCGCCGGTGCGCCGCCGGACCGGGCGGCGCTCGCCGCGGCGTTGGCCGCAGCGAGCGAAGTCGTGTTGACCCGACTGTCGGGCGTGTCGTCGAAAAAGGCGGAGGCCAGGATGCGTCCCTCCGAAGTAACGATCCAGGGCCGGCCGCGCGGGCCGACGGCGACCGTTTCGGCGCTCCCGTTCACGCTTTCCCAGCGCTTGCCTGCGGCGTCCCAGCGGAATAGTCGATTGTCGGCCCCGGTCACGAAGATGCTGCCTTCCGGGCCGCTGGCAATGTTCGCGGCCTCTATCTCAGGTAACGTTTCCCAACCGGCATCGACGTGGCGCACGACACGTCCCGATTCGGCGACCGCCCACGGCTCTCCGTCTGGAGTAATCGCAAGCCGGCGCAGCTTGTCGGCCGAGGGCAGCGTCTGCCATTGCCGTTCGCGCGTCTTCCAGCGGGCCGGCTGGCCGTCGGGCTGGACGATCCAGACGCTGCCGTCGGCACCGCTGGCGATCTCCCCTGCACGGCCGGGCATCTCGCTCCAGTAGCTGCCTTGGTAGCGCAGGATGCGGCCGTCGGCGGCGATGCCCCAGGGGACGTTGGCCTTGTCGAGCGCGAGGTGGCTGAAGCTGCCCGGCAGGCGTCCCCACTGACCGTTTGCCTTCCATTGCCAGGCCTCGCCGTCGCGACCGAGGGCAAGGATCGCGCCGCTGGGCGAGATCGCCAGTTGGCGAGCGCTCCCATTGACGCGCTGCCAATTGACCAATTCCGTAAACACCTGATTCCCCGAAGGCCGTGAGGCATTGGTCCGGGCAGCGGTTTCGGGCCGGTGCGCGTAAATGTGGCCGTCGCTTGTCGCGACCCAAGGCAAGCCGCCGGGCGCGGTGGCAACGACACTGGCTCCTGCAGCCACCTGTCGCGGCCTATCCGCACCGGTGTCCAGCGTCAGAAGCTGGCCGTCTGCGCCGACGATCCAGACGCCGCCGTGGACTACTGAGATGTCTGCTGCGCGCAGATCGTCGAAATGATTCCAAACTTTGCCGTCGAAGCGGTGCACTACCCCGTCGCGGTCGACCACCCAAGGATGGCCTGCATCGTCGATGGAGACCCGCTTCAAATTGCCGGGCGCATCCGGAAAGGGCTGTGTGCCGCGCCGTGCGTCCAGCATCAGCAGCGTGCCGTCGCCGCCGATCGCATAGACGCTGCCCCGGCTAGAAATCGTTATGTCCAAGGCCTTGATCGGGAAAAACTCACCCATCGGTCGCCACCATGTGCCGTTGTAGACATAGGGCGTCCCTTCCGCATCGAGAGCCCAGGTATTGCGTTCCGAGGCCGCGGCAATACGCCGGAAATCGCCGGGTAGCTTGATCCAGGACGAGCTCTTTCCCTGCCTGCGCAGCCAGACGACACCTTCCGGGTCGATGGCGAAAACAGCGCCATCGGAGCCTATGGAGAGATCGCTTGCGCGGCCGTTGACTGCCGTCCACGCCATGCTGCGCGATGCCGGCGAGGGGGCTCCGGCGCTTAGTGTCGGTTGCGCGGCCGCTCCCGCCGCTGCAAGGAGAAGCATGAGACTGGCAAGGCGTTTCATGGGCGTTCGCTTTCAGTAGAACAGAAAGTCGACGGCGCTTTTGAGGCGCTGCGAGTGCGTGCTGCTGCCCTGCCAGGATGCAGCCAGGTCGCCGGTGCGGAACTCCCGGTACAGCGGGCTGTTTTCGAGCGACTGAATGATCTCGCCAATGTTCGGGATGGGCTTGAACCACGGGCGATATTTGCCCTCGAACTCGGCCAGCGCCCGTTCGGCAGGAGTCGCCTGCGCACTTTCAGCAGCGATGTCCTCGTCGGCGCGATTGGTGTACTGCGCCTTGCGCGGCGTCAGCAGGATCAGCACCGATTTGTAGTAATCGCGCTCCACGTTGCGCGAGAACAGATACTGAACGACCGGCAGGTCCTGCAGCAGCGGAACGCCGTCCCGGCCCCGCGACTGGTCGCGTTCGGACAGGCCGGAGAGGATCAGCGTCTCGCCGAATTTCATCACGACGTTGGCGTTGACCATCGTTTTCGTCGTGTCGAGGCGGAAGTCGAAGACGACCGAGGAATTAGGGTTGGCGAGGAAGGTGCGTTCGGCGGCGATGTTCAGCTTGATCTGGTTGTTGGGCAGGAACTCCGGGGTTACCGCCAGCTTGACGCCGACCTCCTTCTGGATTTGTACGGCGCTGCCCTGGCCGTTGGAGACGGCTGCGGCGTTCACATCGACGCCCGAGAAGAAGTTCGAAGTCTGGTTGCCCAGAGCCACCAGCGTCGGCCGCGCCAGAACCTCGTTGCGCTTGGAATTGGCGTTGGCGATGTTGAGGGAGTAAGTGACCGCAGGAACGTTGATCTGGCGGGTGATGACGGAACTCTCGGATCTCGTCGACGTGTTGTTGGACGGGTCCAGCAAGTCCGTGGTCGATTGGTTGGTGCGCGTCTTGGTCCCTGAAATCCCTGGCGTCAGGGTCGCCTGATTGCCGAACTGGATTTTCAGGCCATCCAGCAGGTTGACCCCCATGGCATGCGAGTTGTCCTCCTCGGTGCTCAAAATCACGACATCGACGACCGCCATTTTTTTCTCGACGAACTCGCCGTTCCCCTGGAAAGCGCCTCCCATTCCGTAGGCACCGGGTTGGGCGCCGAACCCCGGCTGTTGTCCGGGGTAGGCGGCCTGTGGGAACCCCGGCTGTTGCGGAAACCCGCCGCTGGGCTGCTGGAAATTGCCGCCGCCCGACGGAAACCCCCCGCCTGCCTGCGGGAAGCTGCCGCCGCCGGGAAACTGGGTTTTCATCAGGCCACCCTTATAGGCCGATGCCCAGGTGCGCAGGCGTCCCGCCACGTGGCTTGCCTCGCCGGGCGCTAGCGATGCCGAACGTAGTCGGTCGAGAAAGCCGTCCGCCTCTTCCGTCTGATTCAGCGCCGCCGCGACGATGGCCGAGGCGCGCAGAATGCGCGGGTCGTCTGCCGCACCTTCTTGCTGAGTGCGCAGGCCGGCCAGTGCCGCCGCCGCGGTTTTCGGATCGCGGTTGTAGTAGGAGGCGACGGCCAGATCGTAGAGCAGGTCCGGCTGGTCGCCGGCGTACAGCGCCGCTTCGGCCAGCCGGCTCTGGGCGCCGGCCCAGTCGCGCTGGTGCATCGCCAGCAGGCCGGAGTAGTAGCGCGCCAGCCAGTTCGACTCATCGAAGCGGACCGCCATTTGGTAGCCCTGCTCGGCGAGAGTGAACAGCGCGCTTTCGCCGGTGACGCCACGAAACTGGTAGGCAACGGCGTTCAGGAAGTGCAGGTATGAGTTGGTCATGTCGGTCTTCACCGCCAGATTGAAGATGTCCGACGCTCTGCGGTAATCCTTCGCATCCATCGCCTTCAGGCCCTCGACCGCCAACTGGCGCGATGCCGAGTTGACCTTCTCCACCGGTACCGAACTCAGCAACTCGGTATCGGGTAGGCGCGCGGCGAGCGCCGTCGGCAGGGCGGCATTCGCGCCCGACGTCAGGCCGCTCAGCGTGCTGCAGCCAGACAGTCCGATGACGGCCAGTGACAGGGCGAGGAGCGGCGCGCGACCGGTGACGCGGGCGCTTGGCGACAATGGGACGATGAACTGTGATGGCATTTCCGATTTTCCTGATATATGTGATTGGTCTGGTCGTACCGGTTTCCGGGGGGTGGTTCCGGCGATGGTTTCAATTGCCGCGGGTCGCGTTTTCCCGTGCGCGCTGCCTGGGGCGCTCCCTTAGCATCCCGCCTCTCCCGGCAGGCTGAAGAGGTGGCGGTAGATGCCCGGCTTACACAGGCTTGGCGGCGTGCCCGGCCAGCAGGCGACCTGGAATAGCGCCTCGTACCTGTCACCGGGGCGGCAGCGCGGCGGCGTTTGCAGCGTCACGCGCACCACCTGCCGGCATTCGCTGCCTATCGGTGCGCTGCGGGCGCAGGTTCGTGCGTTGTCCGGCGAAGGGGCCGAGGCGACGATGCGCGCGCCTTCCGGGACGTTGAGTGCGCTGGGTTCGAGAAAGGCCGGATGGTGCGTCACGGTGGCGATGTCGATGACCGTCTGGCCGGCCGGTTGCGGCGTCGTCGTCGGACGGGAGACGCTGGTGGCGATTTGCTGAGCGTTTGCTGCCACCGGCAGCAATAGCGGCGGCAGCATTGCGAGTACCCGGATTGCGTGTTTCACCGATCGCATTTTTCCGATGGGCCGGGGCGCCGCGCCGCCGGCTCGCCCGCTTGGTGGCGCACCGTGCGGAGCTTGCCCCAATTGTGCGCGGCCGATCATCAGGGATAGCCCATCCATACCTGCTTGTTGTCGCTGACGCCGAAGGGCGCGCCCCGGGCGTCGACCGTTATCTCGCTCAACCGGCCGTCGCGCTTGATCCAGCCCTGGCCGTTCCACTTGTGGACGCTGCCGTCCTGCGCGGCGACGAAGATACTGCCGTCGGCACCGATGCCGATGTCCCGTGCCTTGACACCCGGTGCGGCTGCCCAGCCGGAAGCGGTGTAGCGAAAAACGTCACCGCCTTCGCTGACGACCCAAGCGTTGCCTTGCGGATCGACGTCGATCCGCACACCGCCGCCCGGTACCAACTGCCAGCTGTTGTCATTCCAGCGGAAAATCTCGAAGCCGCCGGCGACCGCCTTGGCGCCGATCACCCACGCGGCCCCGTTGGCGCCGACGCCGATGTCCTTGGCGATGCCGGGTAGGCGGCTCCAGCCGTTGCCGGCGTAGCGATGGATCTCACCCTTGTCGTTGACCGCCCAGGCGTAGCCCTGCGCATCGACGTCGAGGTGGACGGCGCCGGCATTCATGTTCACCCAGCCCTTGCCGTCCCAGCGATATACGCCGAAACCGCCCGGCACCATGTTGGTGCCGACGGCCCAGAGGGAACCGCCGCCCATGCCGACGTCGGTGGCCGTGCCGGGTAGCTGCCGCCAGGCCTTTGGGGCGTCGGCCGGCTGGTTTGGCTGATCGACGACGTACTGCGCACAGGCGCGCTCGCCGCCCGTCGGGTTGGGCGCGGTAGATCCCGTCAATTTGAACGGAACGCTGGCGCTGCCCGGCTGGCACTGCGCTGCGGCGGCGCCCGGCCGGCACGACACCTGGAGTTCGAGGACGTAGTCGCCGGTCAGCGAGCAGCCGCTCCTGCGCGTATCGAGGTTCAGCGAAAAGCGTTGCCGGCACTCGGCGGCGTTTGGCGCGCAGCCCGAGGCGTTCTGGCCTGAGGACGCCAGCACGACGCCGGCGGGCGTCTTCAGGCCGACCGGAGTCAGCATATTGGGCGGGGAGACAATGGTCACCAGCTCGACGACCGACAGTCCGTTTTCTTCGATTGCCTCGTACTGCTTGGTGATCGCCGCGGTCACCTTGGCTGCCGAAGGCGCGGCGAACGCCATCGCGGCGTGGCCGGCGAACCCGATGAGCGCGAGGGACAGGGCGATGGCCGGCGAGCAGGCGCGGGCGCGATGAGTGCGTGATGCTTGATTGGCTGTCTTGAATGGCATGGAGATATTCCTGACAACTGCGATTGAGCGGATGAGGCGGGCTTCCATCCGCCCGCCTCGGCCATTGCTTGGGTCGTGTTCCTGTCCTTTGTCCGGCGATGCGCACGATGCGCCGCGCGCCACGGCGCCGGGCATTCAGCCGACGCCGTGGCGCGGACCGTCAGGGATAGCCCATCCAGATCTGCTTGTTGTCGCTGGTGCCGAAGGGCGTGCCCTGGGCATCGACGGTGATTTCGGCGAGGCGGCCGTCGCGCTTGATCCAGGCCTGGCCGTTCCACTTGTGGACGCCGCCGTCTTGCGCGGCGACGAAGACGCTGCCGTCGCCGCCGATGCCGATGTCGCGCGCCTTGACGCCCGGTGCAGCGGCCCAGCCGGCGCCGGTGTAGCGGAAGACTTCGCCGCCGTCGCTGACGACCCAGGCGTTGCCCTGCGGATCGACGTCGATCCGCACACCGCCGCCGGGCACCAGCTGCCAGTTGCCGTTGTTCCAGCGATAAATCTCGAAACCGCCGGCAACGGCCCCGGCACCGACCACCCAGGCGGCGCCGCTGGCGCCGACGCCGATGTCCTTGGCGATGCCGGGCAGCCGGTTCCAGCCATTGCCGGCGTAGCGATGGATCTCGCCCTTGTCGTTGACCGCCCAGGCGTAGCCCTGGGCATCGACGTCGAGGCGGACGGCGCCGGTGTTCATGTTCACCCAGCCCTTGCCGTCCCAGCGATAGACGCCCTGACCGCCCGGCGCCGCGTTGGTGCCGATCGCCCAGAGGGTGCCGGCGCCCATGCCGATGTCGCCGGCCGCGCCCGGCAACTGCAACCACGCCTTCTGGCCGCCAGCCGGCGCGGCTGCGGCGGGTTTGGTCGATGCAGCGCCCGGCGCTTCTCCCTTCCAGTACCCGTACACATCGGGAACCCGGATCGCCTTGGCGTGACGTTCGCCAACCGGCCGCGAACAGGCTTTTTCGCTGGCGACGTGGTGCGCGGTGCGACTGCTGCCGGGCGGGCAGCTCCAGCAACCGCCGCCATCCCAAGCGTCATGGAACTGGCCTTTGGCGCAGTCATGCGGCCAGGCCGTCTTCTTTTGCCGGGCGGCCCGCAGCAACTCCTCGCCCGCCGGAACGAAGCAGGCATTCGCCTCCCAGATGGGAGCGGCGGATCGCTCATGGCCGGGGGGGCAGGTGTAGCAGCCGCCGCCGTTGGCCAGGTCGATGAAGCTGCCGGCCGGGCAGTGCTTGTTGCTATCCATCGCCGGCGAGGCGAGGAATTTCTCCGCCAGGTTCTTCGGCTCGGCGGCCTGCACGAGCCCTGGGGCGCTCGCCAGCACGGCCAGCAAGGATGTGGCGCACAGCAGAAACTGCCGGGTACGTTTGGTGCTGATGTTCATCGCATTGTCTCCATCTTGGGGGGCGTCTCACGCCGAATTGAGGGACAGGGGCCGCGCATCACGGGTAGCCCATCCAGATTTGCTTGTTGTCGCTGGTGCCGAAGGGAATGCCTTGGGCATCGGCGGTGATTTCGGCGAGGCGGCCGTCGCGCTTGACCCAGCTCTGGCCGTTCCACTTGTGGACGCTGCCGTCCTGGCCGACGACGAAGACGCTGCCGTTGCCGCCGACGCCGATGTCGCGGGCCTTGATGCCGGGCACGCCGGCCCAGCCGGAGCCGGTATAGCGGAAGACGTCGCCGCCGTCGCTGACGACCCAGGCGTTGCCCTGCGGGTCGACGTCGATGCGCACGCCGCCGCCTGGCACCTTCTGCCAGTTGCCGCCTACCTGACGGAATATCTCGAACCCGCCCTGTACCGGCTGGGCGCCGATCGCCCAGACATCGCCCCGGGCACCGATGCCGATGTCCCTGGCAACGCCGGCTACGCGGTTCCAGCTGCGGCCGTCGTGACGCCAGATTTCGCCCTTCTCGTTGACCACCCAGGCATTGCCCTCTTGCGTGACGTCGAGGCGAACGGCCTTGCCCTTCATATCAACCCAGGTCTTGCCGTCCCAGCGATACACGCCCTGGTCGCCCGGCGCCGCGCTGCTGCCGATGGCCCAGAGGGTGCCGCCGCCCATGCCGATGTCGGTGGCCGCGCCGGGCATCTGCAGCCAGACCTTCGGCGCGTTGATCTGCGCCGGGGCCTTGGGCAGGTTGTCCGTCGGCAGCGGCGCGGTCTGCACCGGCGGCGCCTTGGCCGCCGCGGCGGTGGCCAAGCTGGCGAAGGTGCCGAGGTTTTGCGGTCCGCGATTGCCGCCACCCAGGCTCGTCGCCCATTGCTCGTACAGCCAGTCTTCGTTGGCGTTGAATTCGCGCAGCATGTCGACCGGCTGCTTGGCGCCGGCCAGGTTGGTGACCAGCTTGGGGCGGGCGTTGAGCACGGCTTCGTAGTGCTCGATGACGACGGTCACCGCCTCGATCGTGACATCGAAGAGGATCTGCGGACCGGCCTTGCTCAAGGCCTTGACCATTGACTTGAGGCTGACCTTGGCGGTTTTCTGAGCGACCTGCTTGGTGACCTGCTCGATGACTTCCTCCACGGCATCTTCGATGACCTCCCCCCCAATCTTTTCCACGAACTTGCCTGCGACCCCACGTACATATTTGCGAGTGTGCTGGTTCGGGAAAATCCGTTTCAGCAGTTGCGGCGACCCTGTCGAAGCCATCGCGAACGCCTGGGCGGACATCGGTGCCAGGATGTTGGCGGCGATCATCTCGCTGGCGATGATCTTGAAGTCCGGCGGGATTTCACCGCCCTTGTACGCCAACTGGTTCATGCGCTGTTGTTCGACGCTGCCCGGGCCGGCCTTCTGCGCGGCGTCGGAGGCCTGGCGCATCAGGGCTTCACTCCACTGGTCGAACATGTCGAGCGCGTTCTGGGCGATGAACACCCGGTACAGGCGAATCGCTTCGGCCAGCGAGGCCACCAGACGTTTTTCCGCCAGCGTGGCCTGGGCCGGATTCTTCACGGCGGCTTCGAGGCGCATGTAAACAGCGGCGGCGAGGAGCGAACTGCTCTCGGGAGCGGTGGCGATTTCTTCGTAAACTTCCTTGCGTATCTGGGCCAGAGGTGTGTCGTTGTCCGCCGCCATGGCGGCGATCAGACTTTCGAGCTGCGTCCCTTCGGCAAGCACGGCCTGGGCGACTTCGCTGGCGCCATCCAGGCCGAACAGGCCCGGCTGCACGTAGGGCGCCGGCTTCCAGTCGATGGAGCTGGTCAGGCACGCGGCGTTGCTGGCAACGTGGTAAATGTCGCGGGTGTAGCCGGGCGGGCAGGACCAGCAGGTGCCGCCGTCGCTGTTGCCGTAGGAGACGCGCTTGCCGGTTTCGACGATCTGCTTCTCGATGCGCCAGCGCGCATCGGGATGACGGCTGCTGATCAGGTCGAGGAAAGTGTTGGCCGGACAACTGAAGCCGGACACCTGGGTGGCCTTGGTCAACTGCACGCCGGCACGCCGTTCGCAAGCCTGGTTGCCGGTGACGGGGTGGACGGTGCGGTAGGTGCCTTCCGGACAGGTCCAGCATTCGCCGTTGTTGCGTGGGTCGAAGAACTCGCCGGCCTTGCACTCGGCCTTGCCGCGATTCGTGGCGCGAGCGTGCTGTTCGCCGTAGCCCTGCGAGCAGGCGTTGGCGTCGGCGATGTGGTTGCCGGTGCGGTTGTAGCCGGCCGGACAAGTCCAGCAGCCGCCGCCGTCCCAGCCGTCGAAGAAACGGCCGTTCTTGCAGTCGTGCGGCCAGATGGTTTTCTGATGCCGGGTGGCGCGGGCGAAGCGTTCGCCCGCCGGCACGAAGCAGGCGTTCGAGGCCTCGACGTGCGCCGCCGAACGGCGGTAGCCCTCGGGGCAGGTATAGCATTCGCCGCCGCGGATGATGTCGAAGAAGCCGCCTCCCGGACAGAGGCTGCCGGCCAGTTTTGCGCCCATCTGCTGCAGCGATACGCTGGCGTCGGCTTTGCTGCACGCGGTGGCGCTGGTCACCGGGTCGCCGGTGCGGTTGAAGCCGGCCGGGCAGGCGTAGCAGCCCCAGGCGCCGAGATCGACGAAAGAGCCCGCCGGGCAGGCGCCGACCGCTTCGGAAACGTAGGTGGCGGGTTGGGACGGACATTTCGGTTGCAGCTTGCCGTTCCAGTAGCCGCCGCAGGTCGGCGCGCCGGATTTGCCGGCGTACATGGGGTCGGTGGAGGCGCCCCAGCCGGTGGCCGTATTCACCTTGAGCGGCGCGTTGCCGCCAACGACGACCTTACTCGATGGCGTTTTCGGCGCGTTGTCCTGGTTGATCTTCAGCTTGCTGGAATCGGGAATCTGGATCAACTGCGTTTCCAGGCCGCCCGGATTCTGTTGGCTTGGCGGTACCGGAACCGTGACCACGGTAAGTTGCTTGGTCACGATCTCATTGGCCTGGGCCTGCGCGGACGATGCCGGCAGCAGCGCGGACAAGCAGGCGGCGAACGCGAGAACGCGCCATGCGACACGCGCAGCGGGGTGGTGGGTGATGCGGCGAATGATGCTCATTGTGGACTCTCCAAGTCGAACGGGCTGGGGGCGCGGGACGGCGCGAATCCGCCCGCGGCGGACCAGTCCGGTCTCGGCGTGGATTTCAGCATTCCGGCATGGGAGCGTCCATTATCCAAATGGACTAGAGGCGGCCGGGGGCTCGCCCTGGGCACCTGCCGGCCGCAGCAGTGCATCGAGCTCCGCGCGCAGGCGGAAACCCTGCACCGGCTTGTGCAGAAGCCGATGCGGCGCATCGCTTTCCGTTCCAGGCGCGGTGTCGCCTGTGATCAGCAGCGCCGGCATGGGTCCGAAGCGTTCGCGCAGGCGCTCGATTTCCAGCGTGCCGAGGCGCCCGCCGCGCAGCCGGCGGTCGGCGATGATGGCGTCCGGCGCGCGGCCGGCGAGCACCGCCAGCACTTCGTCGGCGTTCTCGCCTGCGACCGTCGCGCAGTGCCATCGGGCCAGCAGGCCGGCGAGCGCCTCGCGGATCGGCGCTTCGTCGTCGATGATCGCGATCAGCCTGCCGCGCAAGCGGTCCGGCGCTTCGGCCGACATCCGGCGGACGTTCGGGACTGCGGCACCGGCGTCGAGTTTGATGGCAAGGGTGGTGCCGGCGGCCGGCGCCGAGCGCAGGTCGATGCCGTGGCCGAGTTGGCGGGCCAGCGCCTTGACGATGGCGAGGCCGAGGCCGAGTCCCTTGCGCCGGTCGCGCTCCGGATTGCCGAGCTGGTAGAAGTCGCGAAAGATATCGCTGTGCAGATGCTGCGGAATCCCGATGCCGCTGTCGCGCACCTCGATGCGCGGCCGGCCGTCGCGCCGCCGGCAGCCGACGAGGATGGCGCCGTGTTCGGTGTAGCGCAGCGCGTTGGCGACGAGGTTGCGCAGCATGCGTTCGAGCAGGATCGGGTCGCTGCGTACCGCCTGTTTCGTCGGGACGATGCGCAGGCGCAGTTTCTTGGCGTTCGCCTGATCGGCGAACTCCCGCTCGATGCGCTCGAAAATCGGCTGCAGGAGGATGTCGCCGACGTTCAAGGGCTGGCTGCCGGCTTCGGCGCGCGACAGGTCGAGCAGAGAGTCGAGCAGGCCTTCCAGACTGTCGCAGGAGGACTGGAGTTTGTCGAGCAGCGTGGCCTCGGGCAGCCGCCCGCCATCGACGTCCTCCGCCACTGCGTGCGTGAACAGGCTGATCGCCTGCAGCGGCTGGCGCAGGTCGTGGCTGGCGGCGGCGAGAAAGCGGCTCTTGGCGGCGTTGGCTTCCTCGGCGCGTTCCTTCGCCACGGTCAGGCTATCGAGTAGATCGTTGTTCGCGAAGCGCAGCCGGATCGCCTCGCGGATCATCGACTGCTGGCGGAACGCGACGACGATGCAGACGATCATGAAGAGCAGGATGGCCAAACTCTGGCCGAAGAACAGCCGCCCTTCCTCCAGAAAGTTGCGCAGCATGAACGGCGTCATGCTGAACAGGTTGAAGGCGATATGAGCGGGAACGAACATGCCGACGGTGGGGACGGAGAGGGCAGTCTGTCCTGCCATCATCAGGGCAATCGGGAACAGGAAGAACAGGTTCGGCTGGAAGAAGGCCCAGCCGAGGTAGCCCCAGACGATTCCCGAGGCGGCGGCACCCAGGGTGAAGGTCCAGCCCCAGAACAGGCCGCGTCGCATCCGTGCCGTGTCGGCGTCGTAGCACATGACGGCGATCTGGCGCAGCGACAGCACGACCATGACCATAGCGAACCAGATCATCAGGTGCGCGCGCTCGGCCGGCTCGTCCCACAGCAGCCAGACCAGGAGCAGCGTGCTGGCGCCGCTGCCGACGAACAGGATGCGGCTCTGACGATGGAGCAGCGCCACCTGTTCGCCGAGCAGGCGCGATTCGAGCGAGCCTTTGCTCAAGACAGCCCTTTGCGCTTGGCGAGCAGGGCGGCCTCGGTGCGCGAGCGCACGCCCAGCGTCCGGAACATCGCCGAAGCATGGGCGCGCACCGTGTTCTCGCTCATGCCAAGCCGGTCGCCGATCTCGCGGTTGCTGCGGCCGGCGCACAGCTCGATGAGAACCTCGACCTGGCGCGCGGTCAGGATATCTTCCAGGCATTCGCCGGGGGCGACGGCAACGGCGGGCGCATAGACCTGCCCGTCGAGAATCCGGTCGAGCGCCTCGCGCATCGCCTCGGCGCCGATCGTCTTCGGAATGTAGCCCTGCGCGCCGTAGAGCAGGGCCTGACGCACGATTTCGGCGCTGGTCACGGCGGATAGTACGACGATGCAACTGGTCGGTGCCGCTGAGCGGAAGGCGCGCAGCCCATCCAGCCCGTCGAGGCCCGGCAACCCGAAATCGAGAAAGATGAGGTCGAATGATTGCGTGGCGACGTCCTCCAGCCCGCTCTCGGCGGAGCCGGCCTCGACGATGTGAAGGGGCTTCGGCCAATGCCGTTCCAGCATCAGCTTGAAGCCCTCCCGGAACAGGGCGTGGTCGTCGACGAGCAGGGCCTTCACCGCTTACTTTCGGGAGCAAGCCCTGTGAAGCTTGCTGCGCACACTCTGTCCGCTTGGGCCCGTGCGGCAGTCGGTCTGTGTTTGTATTCTGAAATTCGCATGAGAGTGGAGCGGATTTACGAATGTTGCGCGATGCGCGGTGGATATGGGCGGTAGGTTTTTCTCGTGAATCACCATCTAGACGCTGTCTAGATGGAGTGCGTGAATGCTAATTGCTCGCCGTTCCGCCTTGATGCGCTTTCTTTCGGGTTTCCGTCCCGACTTTGATGAATGCGTCCTGTGTACGGCCATCCTCAAGTGCATTGCCCTGATGGCCGCCGAGCGGCGCAACGAAGTCGATACCTTGATGGCCGAAGTCCATGCCTGAAGCCCCCGGTGCGCTCGGCGCTCGGCCTGTTGGACGAGAGGCAGGCACGGGCCAGGCTGGCCTTTCTTCAGGGAGTTTTCGCGCGCCACTTCCTCCGGGCCGAGCATAGGGCCGGCGCCGTACCGCCGATGGAAGCGCGCGCCCGAGTTGGGCGGCGAAGCCGATCGAGGCATCGTTCCGTCAAGGTCGGTTTTTGGTTTGTCCGATCCCAATGTATGCACCCTGAGTTCAATGAGGCGCTTTGGTGTGGTAGGTTTTGAGTCATGACGACATCTCCCCTCCCGCCGCCGTGCACGCTGGAACACTGGTCTTCCAGCGAAACCGATCCCTCGCTGCGTATCGATTACTGGCGTGACGTGGCCCACAACTGGGTGGATGCGCGGCCGCTCTCCCCGGCAGGGGAGTTCGACGCCTCGTGGTCGCTGATGCGCAGCAGCGCCTGCATCTTCGGCACCAAGCGTTCTTCCACCTATGAAATGCGCACCGACCCGAAGTGCGTGCCGCCAGGGGAAGATATGGTGGTCCTCTCGCTGCTCCAGGCCGGCAACATGCGACTCAACGCCGCGCCGGGCGTAAACCAGCACGTCAAGCCGGGCATGCTGGGCCTGTATGCCTGCCGGCAAGAGGGCCACTACCTCTGGAGCGAGAATGCGCGCCAGACCTATCTGGCGCTGCCGCGCAGCGCGGTGACGGCGGCACTGGGGCGCGAACCGTCCAACGTGCTGTTGGCTCCGCAACGCTGCGCGCTGGCCCCGGCCCTGGCGAGCCAGTTCGGCCATCTGGCGCTGCTGGCTCGCCGGCCCGACAAGGTGGATGCCGGCGAATACGCGGGCATGCTCGACGCCACGCGTGCGCTGGCTCTTTTGACCCTGCGCAATCTCGCCCGTCAGGGCGACGCTACCGACCTGCCCGACCTTACCGAAAGCTTGCACGCCGGTCGCCACGCGGCGGCAATGCGTTTCATGGAGCAAAACGCCCACCGTCACGATCTGGATGCCGTCTTGATCGCCCACGGTGCGGGCTGCTCGCGCACGCGGCTGTATGAGGCATTCGCGGCGCGGGGCGAGACGGTGATGGGGAGCTTGCGCGAAATCCGCCTGCAACGCGCCCGGCGGCTGATAGAGCAGGATCCGGTCCAGCATCTGGGCGCGCTGTCGTGGCGCTGCGGCTTTGCCCATCAATCCGATTTCACCAAGCTGTTCAAGGCGCGTTTCGGCATGCGGCCCTCGGAGTGGCACCGGCAAGCTTGGCAAGGCAAGCGAGGGCGTTGATATCCAATCCCCGCAGGCTGAGCCGAGCCTCCCTTGCGTAGCGAAGTCTGGCGCGGGATCGCGCACCAGCAGTGATTTCCTGCCATCACAGGAGGTGCTGCTGAATGCTGGTTGTATGCCCTGTGCGACGCTGCGGCCATCTACGGTGATTCGGTGGAGCGCGCAATGAATCGCAAGGCCTGCAATTACGCGAAGACGCGCTATTGCAGTGCTGCGTTTTTTTTTAACTCAGTGGGACTTATAAAGCTTTTCAGGGCGTGCTTTGGTTCGTGGCCCGCGGAGCAGCGCCGATGGATGTGGGCGAATTCGGAGCTTGGGACGTGACATGGGCGGCGAAATCAACGAGGACCCGACTTAAAGAAGGAGAGGCCTTCAATGCGCGGGGGCGAATTCAGTTTCGCGGGCAAGTGTCCGGCCAGCAGTGAGGACGACGCGGAGCATCCCCGTGCGCAGATTCAATCGCCGCGCGCACGCAGGATTCGGTCCGCGCCGCGCACGGTATAATCGCCGGGTCTTTTTCGCGTACAGCTTACGGAGTGAATGCCATGGCAAGAATGGTCAATTGCATCAAACTCGGCCGCGAGGCCGAAGCCCTCGATTTTCCGCCCTACCCGGGCGAGCTCGGCAAGCGGATCTACGAGAGCGTGTCGAAGGAAGCCTGGCAGCAGTGGATCCGCATGCAGACGATGATCATCAACGAGAACCGTCTCAACCTCGCCGACGCGGCGCATCGCAAGTATCTGGCCGAGCAGATCGAAAAGCACTTCTTCGGCAGCGGCGCCGATCAGGTGCAGGGCTACGTTCCGCCCAAGCCCTGAGCCATATCGCGCCCCCGCGCATCCTGTGCGGCGCGGCGGCACCATGAAAAAACGCCCCTCGCGAGGGGCGTTTTGCGTTGCGGGCGCGGCGCGCTTCAGCTCTGGGCGATCTTCTGGTCGATCTCGCTCGGCGTCGAGTGCCGCACGTTGTAGCCCTTGACCATGTAGATCACGTATTCGGCGATGTTCTTGGCATGGTCGCCGACGCGCTCGATGGCCTTGGCGATGTTCATGATGTCGAGCGAGCGCGTGATCGTGCGCGGGTCTTCCATCATGTAGGAAACCAGCAGGCGGGCCACGGCGCGGTATTCGCTGTTGACCGTCTCGTCCATGTGCAGGACTTCGGCGGCGATATTCACGTCGAGGCGGGCGAAGGCGTCGAGCGAGGCGCGCAGCATCTTGAGCGAGAGTTCGGCGATGTGGCCGAGTTCGACGTCGGGCACGCTGGAGGCGTGCTGGTCGTGCAGGACGGTGCCCAGGCGGGCGATCTTGCGCGCCTTGTCGCCGATCCGTTCGAGGTCGGAAACGCTCTTCAGCACGGTCAGGATCATGCGCAGGTCGATCGCCGTCGGCTGGCGCCGGGCGATCACCTGATTGCAGGCGCCGTCGATCTCGATTTCCAGCTGATTGACACGGCTGTCGTCGCGGATCACCGCTTCGAGCAGCGGCAGGTCCCCGGCGTAGAGGCCTTCCATCGCCTTCTTGACCTGCTGTTCGACCAGTCCGCCCATCTGCAGGACGCTGGTGCGCAGCTGTTCGAGTTCGAGGTCGAAGTTCTTCGAGATGTGCTCGTTCATGCCTTTTGCTCCGCTTTGTGACGCATTGCTTTACCAAATCGCCAGCTTAGCCGCCCAATGTGACAGCCGTGTTTCAGTCCCGGCCGAGGGTCTGCACGCCCGTCGCCGTGCCGAGCAGGCAGACGTCGGCCGGCCGGCGGGCGAAGAGGCCGTTGGTGACGACGCCGACGATCTGGTCGATGCGCGTTTCCAGCCCCACCGGATCGACGATTTCCAGCCCGTGCACGTCGAGGATGAGGTTGCCGTTGTCGGTCACGAAGCCTTCGCGCAGCACCGGCGTGCCGCCCAGCCGCGTCAGCTCGCGCGCGACCTGGGCGCGCGCCATCGGGATCACCTCGACGGGCAGCGGGAATTTGCCGAGTACCGGCACCAGCTTGGAGGCGTCGGCGATGCAGACGAATTTCTTCGCCACCGCGGCGACGATCTTCTCGCGCGTCTGCGCGCCGCCGCCGCCCTTGATCATGTGCATCTCGACGGTGATCTCGTCGGCGCCGTCGACGTAGACCGGGATGTCGCTCACGTCGTTCAGGTCGAAGACCTCGATGCCGTGGCCTTCGAGACGTTTGCGCGTGGCTTCCGAACTGGCCACGGCGCCCTTGATGCGGTCTTTCATTCCGGCCAGCGCGTCGATGAAGCAGTTGGCGGTGGAGCCGGTGCCGACACCGACGATTTCGCCTTCGACCACGTATTTCAGCGCGGCGCGGCCGACGGCCTGTTTGAGTTCGTCCTGGGTCATGATTTTCTGGCCAGCCTGCATTGGGTACGGGAAAGCGTCATTCTAGCCAAAGGCCGACGACGGTTGCGATTTTCGCAGCGATTTCCGCTGCGAACTCGCGCGCGATTTCCGGCGCGGATTCCGTGGGAAGGCGTCGCGGAAGAGGGGCGTGCCCGCGTCTCGCCGCGCCTGCGGCGGTGCGGCAGGCGCGTTGCCTTCGGTGCGCCGGCTTCGCCGCTCTTCGGCCTTCTTCAGGCGCCCAGCCATTGCCGGCGCAGCGCCCTGGCCTGCGCCGTGGCGCGCGGGGCGAGCGTCAGACGGGCGGTTTCCGGCGCAGGCGGCGCGAGGCGGACGCGGAATTCCATCAGCTCGTCGCGCCGGAAGGCGTGCACGGCCAGCGTGTCGCCCGGGCGGCGGCGCGCGAGCCGCGCGTCGAGCGTGGCCGGGGTGACGCGTAGACCGTCGAGGGCGAGCAGCAGGTCGCCGGCGGCGAGGCCGGCTTCCTGCGCCGGGCCGCCGTCGTAGACCGTGGCCAGCTTGACGAAGCCGCCTTCGTCGCTCGTCCGGGCGCCGAGCGCCGGGGTCTTCCCCGCCTCCCATTCCAGCGCGATGCCGAAGGGCTTGAGCAGGCGGGCGAGCGGCAGGTCGCGCGTGCCGTATACCGCGTCGTCGAAGAAGCGCTTCAGCGAAAGGCCGGAGAGTTCTTCGGCGAGGCGGCGGATGTCGCTGTCGTGCGCGCTTTCGCCGACGCCGCGGCCGGTCTTGCCGTAGCGTTCCCAGAGCGCGCGCATCACGTCGTCGAGCGAGACCTTGCCCTGCGTTCCGGCGCGCAGCGTGAGGTCGAGCGCGAGCGCGACGAGCGCGCCCTTGGCGTAGTAGCTGACGACGGCGTTCGGCGTGTTCTCGTCCGGGCGGTAGAACTTGCTCCACGCGTCGAAGCTCGATTCGGCCAGCGTCTGGCGCAGGCGGCCGGGGCCGCGGCTGACGTTGGCGAGGTTCTTCGCGGTCAGCGCCAGCCAGTCGTCGAGCGCGATGGCGCCGCAGCGCAGCAGCGCGAGATCGTCGTAGTACGACGTGAAGCCCTCGAAGGCCCAGAGCAGCGAGGTGTGGTTCTCGGCGTCGAGATCGTAGGGCGTGAAGGCGGCCGGCTTGATGCGCTTGACGTTCCAGGTGTGGAAATACTCGTGGCTGCACAGGCCGAGGAAGGTCCGGTAGCGCTCCGGCGTTCCCGTCATGCCGCGCTGCGGCAGGTCGTCGCGCGCGCAGAGGAGGGCGGTCGACGCGCGGTGCTCGAGGCCGCCGTAGCCGTCGCCGACGGCGGTGACGAGAAAGACGTAGCGCGCCATCGGCGCCGGTTCGCCGAAGAAGCGGATCTGCCATTCGCAGATGCGCTTGAGGTCGGCGCACAGACGCTCCATGTCGCAGTCGTGGCGGCCGCTGACGGCGATCTCGTGCGGCACGCCGCAGGCCGTGAAGCGGCCCAGCGCGAAGCGCCCCATTTCGACCGGATGGTCGATCAACGCATCGTAGTTTTCGGCGCGGTAGAGGCCGAAGCCGTGCCGCGCGGCGGCGCCCTTTTCGCCGCGCGCCGGCGCCAGCGCGCTGGCCACGCGCCAGTCGGCGTAGGCCGCGCCCGGCGGCGGCTGGATGTCGACCAGGCACGGCGCGTCCTCGTGGCCGAGCGGGCGCAGGAAGACGCTGGTGCCGTTGAAGAAGGCGTGCGTCGTGTCGAGGTGGGCGCCGCGCACCGACAGGTCCCAGGCGTAGACCTCGCAGGTCACGGTGAGCGCGCCGGCGAGCGGCGGCGCCTGCCAGGTGTGCTTGTCGAGCTTGGCGAGGCGGACGGGCTGGCCGCCCGCCTCGGCGCGGATGGCGACGACGTGGCGCGCGAAGTCGCGGATCAGGTAGGAGCCGGGAATCCATGCCGGCAGCGCGAAACGCTGGCCGGCCGGGTCGGGCGGGTCGACCGTACAGGAAACCTCGAACAGGTGCGCCTCCGGGCGCAGCGGGCGGATGGCGTAGCGGAGCGGAGCAGGGCGCATGGCGGGCGGCGCCGGGACGGCGCGTGGGTGGGCGAGAGCGGCAATTGTAAGGGACGGCGGCGGGCCTGGCGCCGCCCTGCGTTCCGCGCTGTATTCGGAAAGCCGAATGCGCTATTGTGAATTTGTTCGGATTTCCGAATGCCCGCTTCGCCGTATCGCCGGCGGCGCCCTGCAAATCGTGCATTCAGGGCGCCGGCCGGTCCTGGCATGGGCCGTGCATTGCATCCAGGTCGGGCCCGTCCCGTCGCTTTTTCGATTGATCAGAACGTAGGAGACAAAATGAACAAGACCTGTACCCGTTTTGCCGTCACCGCCCTGACCGCCGCGCTGCTCGCCGCTCCGGCCTTCGCCCAGGAAACCGGGACGCTGAAGAAGATCAAGGACACCGGGACGATTTCGCTCGGCCACCGCGAATCCTCGATTCCTTTCTCCTACTACGACGATAAGCAGCAGGTCATCGGCTACTCGCACGAGATGATGCTCAAGGCGGTCGAAGCGGTGAAAGCCGAACTCAAGCTCGCCAAGCTCGACGTCCGCCTGATGCCGGTGACCTCGGCCAACCGCATCACGCTGGTGCAGAACGGCAGCGTCGACCTCGAGTGCGGTTCGACGACCAACAACCTCGAACGCCAGAAGCAGGTCGCCTTCTCCGACACCATCTTCATCATCGGCACCCGCCTGATGACCAAGAAGACCTCGGGCATCAACGACTTCCCGGATCTCGCCGGCAAGAACGTGGTGACCACCGCCGGCACCACGTCCGAGCGTCTGCTGCGCAAGATGAACGAAGAGAAGCAGATGAAGATGAACGTCATCTCCGCGAAGGATCACGGCGAAGCCTTCCTGACGCTGGAAACCGGCCGTGCCGTCGCCTTCATGATGGACGACGCGCTGCTCTTCGGCGAAATGGCGAAGGCGAAGAAGCCGGGCGACTGGACCGTGGTCGGCACGCCGCAATCGTTCGAGGCCTACGGCTGCATGATGCGCAAGGACGACCCGGCCTTCAAGAAGGTGGTCGATGCCGCGCTGGCCAAGGCGATGACTTCGGGCGAAGCGGAAAAGATCTACCAGAAGTGGTTCCAGCAGCCGATCCCGCCCAAGGGCCTCAACCTCGGCTTCCCGCTTTCCGACGCCATGAAGGCGCTGTACAAGGCGCCGAACGACAAGGCCTTCGATTAATTCCCGTCCCGACGCGGGCCGGCCGGAGCGCAGCGTGTTCCCGCCGGCCCGCGGTGTTTGATCCAAGCAGGAGAATGCAATGGCTTACAACTGGGACTGGGGGGTATTCCTGCAGCCGACGGCGAGCGGCGACGATACCTATCTCGGATGGATGATCTACGGTTTCAAGATGACCATCGGCCTGTCGCTCGCCGCCTGGGTCCTGGCGCTGCTGATCGGCGCCCTGGTCGGCGTGCTGCGCACGGTGCCGAACAAATGGCTGTCGGGAATCGCCACCGCGTGGGTCGAACTGTTCCGCAACATTCCGTTGCTCGTCCAGCTCTTCCTCTGGTACTTCGTGCTGCCCGAACTGCTGCCCGAAAGCCTGGGCGACGCCTACAAGCAGAGCAATCCGGTCGTTCAGCAGTTCCTCGCCGCGCTGCTCTGTCTCGCGCTGTTCACCAGCGCCCGCGTCGCCGAGCAGGTCCGTTCCGGGATCAACTCGCTGCCGCCCGGGCAGAAGAACGCCGGCCTGGCGATGGGCTTCACGCTGCCGCAGACCTACCGCTTCGTGCTGCTGCCGATGGCCTTCCGCATCGTCGTGCCGCCGCTCACCTCGGAATTCCTCAACATCTTCAAGAACTCGGCGGTCTGTTCGACGATCGGCCTGCTCGAACTGGCCGCGCAGGGGCGCCAGCTGGTCGATTACACCGCGCAGCCCTACGAGTCCTTCATCGCCGTCACCCTGGCCTACCTGATCATCAACGTCGTCGTGATGTTCGGCATGCGCTGGGTCGAAGCGCGCGTGCGCGTTCCCGGCTACATCGGAGGCAAATGATCATGCATGAATTCGAGGGTATCCGGATTTGAGTGTGTTTGAACGGTCACAGCCGGCCTTCTTCGAGTAGCCGGATCAGTGTGTTTATGTCGGCGCCGTAGTTC
>RCMZ01000130.1_pt1 | contig 46037 bp, 42 predicted proteins | sample 2041141 | NCBI WGS metagenome assembly RCMZ01 (sample SAMN09708263, study PRJNA481090) | Wastewater metagenome, whole genome shotgun sequencing project. | biome: sewage; isolation source: Davis station wastewater (DW) | place: Antarctica: Davis Station | collected 2010-03-01 | reverse complement strand
ATCTCGGCGCAACAGGCCGAAGCGCTGAATGACACCATCAAGGATCTGATCGTCGCCGGTGGCGGCTCGGTCGCCAAGATCGAATACTGGGGTCTGCGCAACCTGACGTACCGCGTGAAGAAGAACCGCAAGGCTCACTATTCGCTGCTGGCCGTCGACGCCCCTCCGGCCGCCATGGCCGAAGTCGAGCGTCAGCTGGGCATCAACGAAGACGTGCTGCGTTGGCTGACCGTCCGCGTCGAGGAACTCGACCTGGAACTGTCGCCGCTGCTGGCCCGCCGCGAGCGTGAACGCGAGCGTGAGCGTGAGCGCACCCCGCGCGAAGACGCCCCCGCCGCCGACGCCGAATAAGGAACCCGGAACATGACCGATACAACCGCCCCGACCCCGGGCGCACCGGCGGGCTCCGGCGCCGCTGGCCGTCGCCCCTTCTATCGTCGCCGCAAGGTCTGCCCGTTCTCGGGCGCCAATGCGCCGAAAATCGACTACAAGGACGTGAAGCTGCTGCAGCGTTACGTTTCCGAACGCGGCAAGATCGTGCCTTCGCGCATCACCGCCGTCTCCCAGAAGAAGCAGCGTGAACTGGCCAAGGCCATCAAGCGCGCCCGCTATCTGGCCCTCCTGCCGTACGTGGTGAAGTAAGATGAAGGTCGTTCTGCTGGAACGCGTCGAGAATCTCGGCGCCATCGGCGACGTCGTGTCCGTCAAGGACGGCTTCGCCCGTAACTTCCTTCTGCCGCGCGACAAGGCCCGCCGGGCCACCGCTGCGAACCTGAAGGCGTTCGAACTCGACCGCGCTGCCATCGAGCAACGCAACGACAAGAACAAGGCTGATGCACAGAAGGTCGCCGACAAGATCGACGGCCAGACCTACATCATGATCCGCCAGGCTGGTGAAACCGGCCAGCTGTACGGATCGGTCGCAGGCCGCGACGTCTCCGAAGCCATCCAGGCTGAAGGCGGCAAGGTCGAGCGTTCGCAGGTCGTCCTGAACACGGCGATCAAGACCCTGGGCGTCCACGAAGTGCCGGTTCGCCTGCACGCCGAGGTCCGCGCTACGGTCAAGATCAACATCGCCCGTTCGATGGATGAAGCTGAGCGTCAAGCCAAGGGCGAAGACGTGATCCGCAGCCAGTTCGACAATGAGCGCCAGGCCGCCGAGCAATCGGCCCAGGAACTCATCGAAGGCGGCGCCGGTCAACAAGAAGGCTTCGGCGACGAAGCCTGATCCTGACCCGGCCTTCGGGCCGGACCGGTCAAGACATCAGGGGCGCGTTCCGCAAGGGACGCGCCCTTTTTGCTGCGCGACAGTTTCGCCACGTTTCGCCACAACCTGAACAGGACACGCGCCGCCCTGAACCAGCGACGATCGGCTTTCGTCCCGGCAGACCGCCAGATTCAGCGACGCACGGCCCGAGCGATAGATTTTCTAAAATGGCTTGCAGCAAAAGTGGCGTGCGCCGCGATTGACCCGCCGCAGGTTCGCCCTGATATGGCCATGACCGCGCGGCGCTCCCGACCAACCGGCCGGAGACGACGATGCCGAATTCGCCGCATATCAAAACAACAATTGCGCGTAACGGGCTCTGTTGATCCAGGCTTGCAATTTCCATCCCCGTTGCCCGAAACTCGGAAATGCCGCTGACAAACGGCGATCCTGCGCGTCTGCGCCAAGAACAAAATCTAGGACATCTCTCATGCGCAAGTCTTTCTCACGCACCACCGCCCCGGCCCTTCTGGCCACGGCGTCCGCTTTCGCCTTGATCATGGCCAGCCCCGCTCTGGCCCAACAGCAGACACAATCTCAGGCTGACGCCGCGAATGTGGACGACATCGTCGTCACCGGCACTCGCGTTGCGGGCCGCTCGCGTCTCGACTCGGTTGCGCCGGTCGATGTCGTCACGGCTGAATCCCTGCAACAGCGCGGCTCCACGGAACTCGCCACGCAACTGGCGGCCAGCGTTCCGGCCCTGAACTTCCCCCGCCCCTCGGCGACCGACGGCACGGACTCGATCCGCCCGGCGACCCTGCGCGGTCAGGGCCCGGATCAGACCCTGGTGCTGGTCAACGGCGTCCGTCGCCACGCCACCGCGCTGGTCAACACCAACGGCTCGGTAGGGCGCGGCTCCGCCGCCGTCGACCTGAACGCCATTCCCTCCACCGCCATCGAACGCATTGAAGTGCTTCGTGATGGCGCAGCGGCCCAGTACGGATCAGACGCCATCGCCGGGGTGCTGAACCTGCGCCTGCGCCAGGCCTCAAGCGGCGGCGGCGCCAGCGTCACCTACGGCGGCTATCTGACCGACTTCACCGGCTTTTACGGCGGCGGCAAGGACATCAGCGACGGCGAGGCCCTGACGGTCGCCGGGTGGCAGGGCTTCGGCCTGGGCTCGGACGGCTTCCTGACCGCATCGGTCGAGTATCGCGACCGCGCCCGCACCAACCGCAGCGACATCGACCCGCGCTTCACCCCGGCCCAGGTGCGCGGCGGCCAAGGCGACCCGGAATCCGAAGATCTGGCCATCTATCTGAACGCCGGCAAGCCGCTGGGCGCCGGCTGGGACGCCTATGGCTGGGTCGGCTATCAGACGCGCGACGCCTCGGCCGCCGCCTTCTACCGCACGCCGACGGACAACGCCCAGAACCCGGCCTACACCTCGGGCCGGGTCTATCCGAACGGCTATCTGCCCTATGTCCTGACCGACACCACCGACTGGACCGCCACGGCGGGCGTGCGCGGCGAGGCGGGCGGCTTCGACATCGACGTCAACCTTGGCTACGGCAGGAACGAGATCAAGTTCAACGCCGAGAACACCCTGAACCCGTCGCTTGGCCCGACCTCGCCGACCAAGTTCTACGCCGGGTCGTTGACCTATGATCAACTGGTCTTCGGCATCGACGCCAGCCGCGGCTATGACGTCGGCTTCTACGGTCCGCTGAACGTCGCCTTCGGCCTGGAAGCGCGCCGTGAGTCCTATCAGATCGGCGCTGGCGAGCCTGGCTCCTACCAGCGTGGGACCTTCCTCAACATCGGCGGCACGGACCTGAACTGGGGCTCGCGCGGCTTCACCGGCTTTACCCCCGCAAACGTCGTCGACGAGGACCGCAACAACGTCGGCGTCTATGTTGATCTGGAAGGCGAAGTGTTCGAGAACTTCACCGCTTCAGCCGCCGTTCGTTACGAGAACTACTCCGACTTCGGCGACAACGTCTCGGGCAAGATCGCGGCCCGCTACGACTTCACGCCGTCGTTCGCGGTTCGCGGCGCCGTCTCGACCGGCTTCCGCGCGCCCAGCCTGCAACAGCAGTATTTCACGCAGACGGCCATCCTCTACATCTCCAATGTTCCCTACGAGACGGGCACCTTCCCGTCCGTCAGCCCGGTTGGCGTGGCCTTAGGCGGCACGCCGCTGGAGGCCGAGACCTCGACCAACTATTCGCTGGGTCTGGTCTATCGCAAAGGCGCGTTCGAGCTGACGGCCGACGCCTATCGCATCGACATCAAGGATCGGATCATCCTGTCCGAAACCCTGACCGGCAGCGCCACGGCGGCGGCAGGCAGCAACGCCCGCGCCATCTTCGACCTGCTGCAGCCCTATGGCGCCACCGCCGCCCGCTTCTTCATCAACGGCGTGAACACCGAAACGACCGGGCTTGATGTGGTCGCGCGCTATCGGGTGCTGTCCGACGTCGGCTCGCTGGACTTCACCCTGGCGGCCAACGTCAACGACTTCGACGTGACCAAGACGCCGGAAACCCGTTCGGGCATCCTGCCGACGCCAGTGTCCCTGTTCGCGCGTCAGGCCACCCTGCGCTTCGAAGAAGGCACCCCGCCGTGGAAGACCGTGTTCCAGACTGACTGGACGCGCGGCAAGCTGGGCGGCACCTTCCGCGCCACCGGCTATGGCGACGTGCTGGCTCCGGGCGCGACCGAGGCCACGGACCTGCAACTGGGCGTCGGCCTGGTTGTCGATATCGAGGCGCGCTACGCCCTGAACGACCGCCTGACCTTCGCGGTCGGTGCGGACAATGTTCTGGACGAGTATCCGCGTGAGATTCTGCGGGCCAACAACACCTCGGGCGCCTTCCCGTTCTCCAACTTCTCGCCCTATGGCTTCAACGGGCGGTTCGTTTACGGGCGCATCGCGCTGAAGTGGTGATTAAGGCTGCTTAGGCCAGATCTGACTGCGAGAGGCGCTCTTCGGAGCGCCTCTTTTCTTAGGGCGACCTGCCCAGCGCTTGACGGCCGCCATTGAGGAATTCCGGTTCGTCCCCAGCCCGGGCGATCTGTCCACGGTCTAGTCCGCGTCCCGGTCTGACGCCGCCGCGTGTCACGGGTAAAGCGTTAAGACAATGAACGCCTTCGCCCCCATGCCCTATTCGTCCGCGCCATCGGATTCCGTCAGCGTCAGCGCGATGCCTCATAACCTTGAGGCGGAACAGGCCCTGCTGGGCTCCCTGATGTTCGACAACGCCGTGTTCGAGCGGCTGAACGACCGCTTGCGCGGCGCGCACTTCTACGAGCCCTTCCACCAGCGCCTGTTCGAGGCGATCGAAGACCATATCCGCCAGGGCATGCTGGCCGAGCCCACCATCCTGATGGAACGGTTCAAACAGGACCCGGCGTTCCAGGAGTTCGGGGGTCTGCGTTACCTCGCCGATCTGGTGGACCGTGCGCCCCCCGCCGCCAACGCGCCCGACTATGCCCGCGTGGTCTATGACCTGGCGCTGCGCCGCGACCTGATCCGCATCGGCGGCGACATCATCAAGGAGGCGCCCAACCCCGAGACGCCCGCCGACGAACAGATCGAACAGGCCGAGCAGACCCTGTATTCCCTGGCCGAGACGGGCAAGCCGTCGTCCGGTTTCGTCAGCTTCTCGCACGCCCTGTCCGGCGCCGTGCAGATGGCGGCCGAGGCCTATCAGCGCGAAGGCAAGCTGGCGGGTCTGGCCACGGGCCTGAACGATCTGGACCGCAAACTGGGTGGCCTGCACCCTTCCGACCTTCTGATCCTGGCCGGTCGTCCGTCGATGGGTAAGACGGCGCTGGCCACCAACATGGCCTTCAACGTGGCCCGCGCCTATCAGTGGGAACCGACGCCCGAGGGCCGCAAGACGGTCAACGGCGGCGTCGTCGCTTTCTACTCGCTGGAAATGAGCGCCGAACAGCTGGCCATGCGTATTCTGGCCGATGCGTCAGGCGTGTCGTCGGACAAGCTGCGCAAGGGCGAGATCGACGCCTCCGACTTCGGCAAGCTGCGCGATGCGGCGGTCGAGATCGGCGAAAGCCCCCTCTACATCGACGCCACCGGCGGCCTGTCCATGTCCAAGCTGGCCGCGCGTGCGCGCCGTCTGAAGCGGATGGAGCACGGGCTGGACCTGATCATCGTCGACTACCTGCAACTGGTCACGACCGGCAATGCGGGCGGTCAGAAGAACCGGGTGCAGGAAGTCTCCGAAATCACCGGCGGGCTGAAGGCCCTGGCCAAGGAGCTGTCGGTGCCGATCATCGCCCTGTCGCAGCTGTCGCGTCAGGTCGAACAGCGCGAGGACAAGCGTCCGCAACTGTCCGACCTGCGTGAATCCGGCTCGATCGAGCAGGACGCCGACTGCGTGATGTTCGTCTATCGCGAAAGCTACTACCTGGGCCGGGCCGAGCCGCGCGAAGGCACCGAGGAACATCTGCAATGGCAGCAGGACATGGACCGCCTGCAGGGTCAGGCCGAGGTCGTTATCGGCAAGCAGCGCCACGGCCCCATCGGCATCGTCAAACTGGCGTTCGAGGCCGACACCGTCCGCTTCGGCAACCTGGCCCACGGCTATGAGGAAGTCAGCTACGAATAGGTTTCGTCCTCGACGATCTCGCCGCCGAGGCGCACCACGGCGCGCGGCGTGGTGTCGACCTTAAGGCTGAAGACGTCAGGCCGTCCGTAATGGCCGACCACGTCCAGGTCATAACGGCCGCGAATGACGTCATCCAGATCTATAGTCGCGGCCAGCACCCCCTCCTGGCCCCTGAGTGGTCCGGCGATGACCTCGCCCATCGGGCTGACAATGACGCTGCCGCCCTTGATCAGCTCCGTCGTCGCGGCTTGTCCCTCAAAGGCGGCGTAGTCGTCCGGGGCGTCGGCGCGGGTCATGTACTGACACGCGCTCATCATGAACATCCGCCCCTCATAGGCGATATGGCGCATGGACGCCTGCCAGATGTCGCGTTCATCCACGGTCGGTGCGCACCAGATGTCGATGTTCTGCGCATACATGGCCTGACGCAGCGATGGCATGTAGTTTTCCCAGCAGATCGCGCCGCCGATCCGGCCGACCGAGGTCTCCAGAACCGGCAGGGTCGAGCCGTCGCCCTGCCCCCACACCAACCGCTCGCTGGCCGTCGGCATCAGCTTGCGGTGTTTGCCCAGAAGCGCCCCATCCGCGCCGAAATACAGGGCCGTGCAATACAGGGTGGCGCCGTCCCGTTCGATCACGCCGACGACAAGATTGCTTTTCATGTCGGCGGCGAACCCGCCCAGGGTCCGGCATTCCGGCCCGCCCACCTCGATGGCCGAGCGCCAGTAGCGCAGATAGTCCTCGCGTCCCTCGGGGGTTCGCGTGCCGATCCGCGCGCCAAAGTCGAGCCCCTTGGGATAGCCGCCGATATAGGCTTCGGGAAAGACAGCCAGCTCCACGCCTTCCTGTTTGGCGGCTTCGCAATGGGCGGCCATACGCTCCAGCGTCCGAGGCGTGTCGAACAGACTTGAACCCGCCTGAACGACGGCGACGCGGTGCTGACGCATGAAACCCTCTCCCTGCGCCCAAAAAACAGGCGGCGCGGACTGCGTCTAACGCCCAGCGGCTTCCATTGAAACAAACTTGGCGCATAACGGGCGGATGCAGACTCCCGCCGTACTCTCCGTCGATCTGAACGCCCTGGCGCGCAACTATCACACGCTGGAGGCCGTCACCGGCGTGCCCGTGCATCCCGTGGTGAAGGCGGATGGCTATGGGCTGGGCGCAGCGGCCTGCGCCCTGCGTCTGATGGCCGAAGGCGCGCGAACCTTCTTCGTCGCGCGGGCGGCGGAAGGTCTGGCGCTGAGAACGGCGTTGGGACCAACGCCGACAATCTATGTGTTGGATGGATGCCATGGCCAGATCGCCGCTGCGCTGAAGGCGGCTGACGTGCGGCCGGTCTTGAATCAGCCCGCGCAGATAGCGGCCTGGACGGCTGTGGGCGGCGGCGCCTGCGGCTTGCAGATCGACACCGGCATGAACCGGATCGGCTTCCGGCCCGAGGATGCGCCCGAGGCGTTCGAGGGGCTGGAACTGGTGCTGACCCATCTGGCCTGCGCCGACGAACCCTCAAACCCCATGAACCGCCAGCAACGCGATGCTTTTGCGGGCGCGGTCGAACGCTATCCGGGCGTCACCCGGTCGTTCGCCAACTCCAGCGGCTGCTTCCTGGGACGCGATTTCCAGTTCGACACGGCCCGGCCCGGCATCGCCCTGTTCGGCGGCGGGCCAGAGGGCGCGCCCGACACGCGCATCGCCCCGGTCGCAACCCTGCTGGCGGATGTCTTGCAGGTGCGGGACGTGCCTGTGGGTGAAAGCGTCGGCTATGGCCGCGGCTTCATCGCCGACCGTCCCGTTCGGGTGGCGACGGTGGCGACGGGCTATGCCGATGGCGTGATGCGATCCTACAGCCCGCGCGGCGCGGTCTGGATTGCCAACGAGACCCGACCGCTGCTGGGCCGGGTCTCGATGGACGTCTGCGCTGTCGATGTGACCGGACTGGATGTCTCGGTCGGCGACAAGGCCGAACTGTTCGGCCCGAACAGGCCGATAGATGCGGCGGCGGGGGCGGCCGGGACCATCAGCTATGAGCTGCTGACCTCGATCACCACCCGCGTACCGCGGGTCTATTCTCAGTAACCGGCGGTGCTGAGAGCGGCGACGCCAGCCGTGGAAAGCACGAAGATCGTGGCGACCATGCCCACGATCACACCCATGATGGCGCCCAGCACGATGCCGGCCAGCAGGATCACGGCGTAATAGACGACCTTCTTGTCTTCCGGCACCTTCATCAGGATCGGCAGACCCCAGAACAGCAGCACCAGGCTGTAGATCGCGCCGATCAGGGCGATCAGGCCGCCAGCAATTGGGATCAGGTTTGCGATGCCTGCAACCCAGGCCGCCGTATAGGCATAGACGGCCAGCTTCTGGGCCTGAACGGGGTTAGGCGTGGCGCCGAAGCTGGAGGCCAGAGCATTGATGATGATGCCCAGGATGAAGACCCCGGCAAGCCCCAGCACATAGGACAGGATCGCCACGATCAGGGCGCCGACCACGCCTTGATGCAGGAAGACCAGGCTGGCGATGAATGTGGCGATCGGAGCGATCGCCGCCAGGATCATGGCGTAGCCCGTGTACAGGCTCTTGGTCGTGGCGAACTCACGATCAATTACCTGCCATTCAGCCTTGGGCTGAAGCAGGATGCCCTTCACGCGAGCGACGAGTGCCGGGTTCACGGCGGGTTGCGACGAATCGGACATAGGTTGAGTTGGCCTCTGAGTTACGGTGCGGGCTGAATATTGACGTTACGTCGCCGTTATTAGCAAGCTTTCGTGCGACGAGTTCTCAATACCTCACCACGGCGAAGGTTGCGTGTACGTCCGAGAGTGGCGTGGATAAGCCTGAAACGCCGTCGCATAGGCGGTCGAATCGGCCAGTCTGCTAAGGAAGCTCATGGCTCGCGATTCCGCCCTCTATGTCTGTCAGTCCTGCGGCACAGTCCACGGCAAATGGTCGGGCCAATGCTCGTCCTGCGGCCAGTGGAACACTCTGAGTGAAGAGAGCAAGTCCGCCCCTCCCGGCGCGATCAAGCCTTCGACGGCGGCCTCTGCGCGCGGGCGCGGCATCCAGTTCGAGACACTGCAGTCGGACACCCCCGAGCCGCCGCGCATTGCGACAGGCGTCGCCGAGTTCGACCGCGTCTGCGGCGGCGGCGTGGTGCCCGGCTCGGCCATCCTGCTCAGCGGCGATCCCGGCGTGGGCAAGTCCACCCTGTTGCTGGAGGTGGCGGCCAAGGCGGCCCTGCGTGGCGCACGGGTGGCCTACATCTCGGGCGAAGAAGCGGTGGAGCAGATCAGGGCGCGGGCCAAGCGGATGGGGCTGGCGGATGCCCCGGTCAATCTGGCGGCGGCGACGGCTCTACGTGACATCCTCGGCACCCTGAAACGCGACAAGTTCGACATCGTCATCATCGATTCCGTTCAGACCCTGTGGTCGGACGTCCACGACAGCGGCCCCGGCTCCATCACCCAGGTCCGCGCCTGCGCCAGCGAACTGGTGCGGCTGGCCAAGAACGACGGCCCCGCCATCGTCCTGGTCGGTCACGTCACCAAGGACGGCCAGGTCGCAGGCCCGCGCGTGGTCGAACACCTGGTCGACGCGGTCATGACCTTCGAGGGCGAGCGCGGCTATCCGTTCCGCATCCTGCGCGCAGGCAAGAACCGTTTCGGCGCCACCGACGAGATCGGCGTTTTCGAAATGGGCGACAGCGGCCTGCGCGAAGTCGCTAATCCGTCGGCCCTGTTTTTGGGCGAAGGCAAGGAGCGCGCGCCGGGCGCCGCCGTCTTCGCCGGGATCGAGGGCTCTCGGCCCGTGCTGGTCGAGATGCAGGCGCTTGTGTCCAAGTCCGCCTATGGCACGCCGCGCCGGGCGGTCATCGGCTGGGAGACCGGGCGTCTGGCCATGGTGCTGGCCGTCTTGGAGGCGCGCTGCGGCTTCGGCTTCGGCGATCAGGACGTCTATCTGAATGTTGCGGGCGGTTTGCGCATCAACGAACCGGCGGCGGACCTCGCGGCGGCGGCGGCCCTGATCAGCTCAGCGACCGGCGTCTCCCTGCCCCAGGGCTGTGTGGTCTTTGGCGAGATCGGCCTTTCGGGCGAGGTCCGCAGCGTGGGCCGGGCCGAGGCGCGGCTGCGTGAGGCGCAGAAGCTGGGCTTTGATCAGGTGCTTGGCCCCACGCTTCAGGCCAAGACGAAGGGGATCAAGGTGACATCTGCGACCCGCCTGAATGATGTGGTCGAACGAATCTCCCAAAACCGCTACTAGCAGTCACGCAACAACCGCTCAGGCCCACGTGACCGGCTACGACGTCTTCATCATCATCGTCCTGCTGTTCTCAGCCGCCGCCGGGTGGCTGCGCGGGGGCGTGCGCGAAATCATCACCCTGCTCAGCGCGGCGCTGGCGGCGCTGGTGGCCCTGATCACCCTGCCGTGGACGGCGACCCCCGGTCGGGCGTTGGTCAACCCGGACTGGGCCGGGACCATACTTGCGGCGGTCGTCACCTTCTTCATCATCTATTTCGGCCTGCGCCTGATCGGGTCGACGATCTCCAAAAGCGCCCAGAACAATCCGGCGCTTGGGTTCGCCGACCGCCTGTTCGGCCTGCTGGTCGGAGGCGGCCGCGCGGTCCTGCTGATCGGCGCGGTTCATCTGGTCATCATCGCGGCCCTGCCGGGCGAGCAAACCCCGCGCTGGCTGTCGCAGGCGACCTTCTACAAGGTCAGCGCCTTGGGCGCCCGCGCCATCCAGATCATCCTGCCTGGCATCGGCAAGGGCGCCGATGCGATCACGCCTGTGGTCGATTCCTCGGTACGCAGAGGGTTTTCGGACGACGAAGCCTTGCCCCCGACGCAATCCAAGACTAACTCGCGGCGCGAAGCCGCCCCTTAAGTTTCCCCCGGTCATCGGAGCCCTACGATGCGCCATCATATCGCTGATCCCGTTGTCCACCGCGAACACTGGCGTGAGCCGGAGGATGACCAACTGCGTCTTGAGTGCGGCGTTTGCGGCGTCTGGGGCGCGGACGAGGACGAAGGCTCGGCAATCGTCGCGCTGGGCCTGCACGCCCTGCAGCATCGCGGTCAGGAAGCCTGCGGCATCGCCAGCATCAAGGAAGAGCGTTTCTACACCGAGCGCCATCAGGGTCTGGTGGGCGAAGCCTTCGGCGGCGCCGATCTGCCCAAACGAATGCCGGGCAATGCGGCTGTCGGCCATACGCGCTACTCCACCGCTGGCGGCAGCTTCCTGCGCAACATCCAGCCCATGTTCGCCGATCTGGATCAGGGCGGCATCGCCCTGGCGCACAACGGCAACCTGACCAACTTCAAATTCCTGCACAACCAACTGGTCAGCGAAGGCGCCATCTTCCAGTCGACGTCCGACTCCGAAGTGATCCTTCACCTGATCGCCCGCAGCCGTAAGGCCAAGATCGTCGACCGCTTCATCGACGCCCTGGCGCGGATCGAGGGCGGCTACGCCCTGGTCGCCCAGACCCGTTACAAGATGATCGGCGCCCGCGACCCGCTGGGCATCCGCCCGCTGGTGCTGGGTCAGATCGGCGAGGCCTGGGTGCTGGCGTCCGAGACCTGCGCCCTGGACATGATGGGCGCCACCTTCGTGCGCGATGTCGAACATGGCGAGGTCGTGGTCATCGACAAGAACGGCCTGCGCTCGATGAAGCCCTTCCCGGCTCGCGCCGCCCGCCCCTGCCTGTTCGAATACGTCTATTTCTCGCGGCCGGACTCTGTCGTGAATGGCCGCTCGGTCTATGAGGTCCGCAAGGAGATGGGCCGGGGTCTGGCCCGCGAACTGGGCGTCGAGGCCGACATCGTCGTGCCGGTGCCTGACTCGGGCGTGCCGGCGGCTCTGGGCTATGCTCAGGAAAGCGGCATCCCCTACGAAATGGGCATCATCCGCAGCCACTATCTGGGCCGCACCTTCATCCAGCCCAGCCAGGGCGCCCGTCAAAAGGGCGTGCGCATGAAGCACAGCCCGAACAAGGCGGCGCTGGAGGGCAAACGCGTCGTCTTGATCGACGATTCCATCGTGCGCGGCACCACCTCGGTCAAACTGGTCCGCGCCGTGCGCGCGGCGGGCGCCAAGGAGGTTCACCTGCGTTCGGCCAGCCCCCAGATTCTGTTCCCCGACTTCTACGGCATCGACATGCCGGAGCGCGCCCAGCTTCTGGCCGCCAACAAGACGCTGGAGGAAATGCGCGAGATGCTGGAGGTCGATTCGTTGGGCTTCCTGTCCATCGACGGCCTCTATCGCGCCATGGGTGAAACGGGCCGCAACAACGCCAATCCCCAGTTCACCGACCACTATTTCACCGGCGACTACCCCACCCGCCTGCTGGATCGCGAGATTGAGGAAGGCGGCCGGGAGTTCGGCGCCAAGCAGCTTTCCCTGCTGGTCAGCGCATAAAGCGAACCTGACGCACGCGCGGCGCTTGGCCTTACGGTCAAGGCCGCGCTATCAGGCCCCATGTCCGATCTTCCCCTGAACGACCGTATCGCCCTCGTCGTCGGCGCCTCGCGCGGCATCGGCTATGAAAGCGCGCTGGCGCTGGCCAAGGCTGGCGCGCACGTCATCGCAACCGCCCGCACACAGGGCGGGCTGGAAGAGCTGGACGACGCCATCTTCGCCGCCACGGGCCGTCACGCGACGCTGATCCCGTTCGACCTGGTGGACGGCGGGGCCATCGACCGGCTGGGCGGGGCGATCTTCGAACGGTTCAAGAAGCTGGACATCTGGGTCCATGCCGCCGCCACCATGGGGCCGTCGGGTCTTACGCCCGTGTCCCATGCCGACCCGCGCGAGTTCGCCAAGGTCGAAAAGACCAACTTCACCGCCGTCTATCGCCTGATCCGCTCTCTGGAGCCGCTGCTGCGCGCCTCCGAGGCCGGGCGGGCCATCCACTTCACCACCAGCGTAGCCGCCAACCCGCGCGCCTTCTGGGGCATGTACGCGGCGACCAAGGCGGGCGCCGAAGCCCTGGTGAAGGCCTGGGCCGACGAGATCGAAAGCACGCCCGTCCGCGTCAGCATCGTCGATCCCGGCCGCATGCGCACGGCCATGCGCGCCCAGGCCTATCCGGGCGAAGACCCGTCCGTCCTGCCCCACCCGTCTGAGATCGGCGCCCTGGTGGTCGAACTGTCGAACGGCGCCGCCACGCCGCCGTTGACGATCCGCTTCCGCGACTGGGCGGCCGGACCGACAACGGAAGCGTTGGTCTAAACCCGGATCAACCCCAGGCGCCGCCCACCTTCGGCTCTTCGCGGAAGGCGAAGTCGCCGTCGGTCGAGGCCGACAGATCACGCCAGGCGTCCAGTTCGGCCTTCAGGCTGTCCGCCTTCATCTCGACCACGCCGATGGCGTCCGTGCCCGCCGACCATCGCACCGGCGGGTTTTCCGCCTTCGCCAGCGTGACCAGGGCCAGGCCCAGCTTCGCGGGATCGCCCGCCTGATTATGACTGCGCGCATCATAGAAGGCGCGGATGGCGCTGGAGGCCGCCGCATAGTCGGCGATGGGATTGTCGCCGTATCGGATCGAGGAGGCGTCGAGGAAGTCGGTGCGGAAGAAGCCCGGCTCGACGATGGTCAGGCGCACGCCGAACGGCCGCACTTCCTGGGCGACCGACTCGCTGAACCCCTCGACCGCGAACTTCGACGCACAATAGATCGCGCCGCTCTCGCCGCCCATCAGGCCGCCGATGGACGAGATGTTGAACACATGGCCCGACCGCTGGGCGCGCATGATCGGCAGGACGGCGCGGGTCATGTCGAACAGGCCGAAGACATTGGTGTCGAACTGGGTGCGCGCATCCTGTGCGCTTGTCTCCTCGAAGATGCCGAGATGGCCATAACCTGCGTTGTTCACCAGCACGTCGATGCGGCCGAAACGCGCGACGACAGCCTCGACGGCGGCGGCGATGGCGGTCGTGTCGGTGACGTCCAGCGTCAGGCTCAAAACGGTGTCGCTGTCTGGCCCGAACGCCGTGATCAGGGCGTCGCGCTTGCGGCCTGCTACGACGACGCGGTCACCGGCATCCAGCGCGGCGCGCGCAATGGCGGCGCCCAGCCCACGGGCCGCGCCGGTGATGAGCCAGGTCTTTTGAGTGGTCTGTGTCATGGGAAATCTCCTCTGTCTGACGAGACGGAACAGACCCCGGTTCAGGCTCATGGCGTTAGGGCGATCCGGGCGATGTCTTGCACGATCCTGTCAAACCGCCCTCGCCCGCTTGCGCGCACGCGACGACGGGCGTTGGATGCGCTTATGAGCCTCTTGCCCGAACTTACTGCCATCGTCGCGCGTCATGCACCGCCGGACCTGTCGCGATCGGCCGTGCCGGGCCTGCGCCTGTATGGCAGCGACGCGCCGACGCGCATGGTGGCGGTCGAGTATGATCCGATGCTGTGCGTGGTGGTGTCGGGCGCCAAACAGACGGTGCTGGGCGAGACGGTCTATACCTACCGGGCAGGCGATTGTCTGGTGGTGTCGGCGGAACTGCCGGTATGCGGCAGCATCATCGAGGCGCCGTATCGCGCCCTCAGCTTCGATCTGAACCCGACGACCATCGCCGGGCTGATGCTGGAGATCGGCGCCCCCGGCGCCTCGGATCAGCCGCCTCCAATCGGCATTCATGTCACCCGGCTGGAGGACGAACTGCTGGAGCCCATGGCGCGTCTGCTCCGGCTGCTGGACCGGCCTGGCGAGATCGCCGTAATGACGCCGATGATCGAGCGCGAACTGGTCTGGCGGCTGCTGCACAGCCGATACGCGGCGACCGTGCGCCAGATCGGGTCAGCCGAAAGTCGGCTGTCGGGCGTCGGTCGCGCCATCCGCTGGATTCGCGCCAACTACGCCGAGCCGATGCGCGTGGAGTCGTTGTCGGACATGGCGGGCATGAGCCTGTCGACCTTCCACCGCCACTTCCGCACGGTCACAACCATGAGCCCGCTGCAGTTCCACAAACAGGTCCGGCTTCAAGAAGCCCGCGCCCGTCTGCTGAGCCGTGGCGACGGCGCGGCCGAGGCCGGGTTCGCCGTCGGCTACGACAGTCCGTCCCAGTTCAGCCGGGAATACGCCCGCCAGTTCGGCCTGCCGCCGGGCCGCGACGCCGCACGGATGCGCGAGACCCTGATGGTCGGCTGACCGTTCGTCCCCGCCCGCTGCATCCGATCCCTATGGCGTTGCAGCCCGTCGGGCGCGCGACCATGGGCCGGACATGACCCTGTTCCTGCCCTTTCTCATCGTCCACATCACGGCTGGCCTCGCCGCCGTTCTGGTCGGCATCATCCCCATCCTCACCCGCAAGGGATCGCGCGCGCACAGGCTCTGGGGGCGGCTGTTCGCGGGGCTGATGGCCGTCCTTCTGATCTGCGCCTGGGTGATGACGGCGCTGCGGTTCAACACCTATTTCCTGGCCCTGTCGGCCACCGCCACCCTGTATCTGTTCTCCGGCGTGCGGGTTTTGAGGCGAAAGCGGCCGGACCTGCGGGTCGAGGACCGCGCCCGCCCGCTGGATTGGGCGGCGACGCTGGGCGTGATCGGCGTGGGCGTGTGGGTGCTGATCCTGCTGGTCACGGGGCGCTCGGACGGGCCGACGACGGTCTCGGCCGCCCTGGCCTTCAGCGCCCTGTCCGTGGGGGCATGGGATGTCTGGCGGTTCAGCGCCTCCAAATCCTGGCCCTTTTCACCCCACCTCTGGACCTATGAGCATCTGGCGAAGATGCTGGGGGCCTATTCTGCGGTACTGAGCGCCTTTTCCGGCAACTTCCTGACCGCCCTGCCCGCCCCCTGGAGCCAGCTCTGGCCGACCGTCCTGTTCCAATGTGTGATCGTCGGCTGGATCGCGACGACGCGGGTCCGAAAGCGTCGGGCCGTCTCTTGCGTCGGCTAAGCCGCGCACCCGTGCGCGTGGTCGTGGGGGCGTTCGCCGCCTACAGTTTCGTCGCGACGGTCGTCAGCGTGGCCTGGTATCTGCGCCGGTCCTCGTCCGCGCTTTCGGCCCTGTTCGCCCTGACCTGGGCGGTTCTGGCCTATGTGCCCTGGCTAGGCATGGCCGTGCTGGTCTGGGCGACGCTGAGGCGGTTCGGCGCCGGATGGCGCGCGGCCGGAATTCTGGCGACCGCCATGCTGGTGCTGGCGCCCATGATTTCCCTGCTGAACGCCGGTACGGACCTGGCCTTTCTGGACCGCCAATGGACTTGGGCCGAGGGCGCGTCGCGCGCCATCGACCGACTGCCGGTCGTCATCCTGCTCTACACCGCCGTCGTCGCTGTGGGCTTCGCCGCTGTCGCCTGGGCCAGAACGCGAGAGGCGCACGACCGTATCCGCACCCTGACCGATGCCCTGGCCGCCGCGCGCGCTGTCGAGGGCGAACAGGTTCAGCGCCTGCTGGTCTCCACCGGCCGCGCTCGAACCTCGGTGGCCATCGGCGACATCGAATGGCTGGCCTCGGCCGGCAACTATGTCGTGGTCCACTGGCAGGGACGCGAGGGCCTGGTCCGTGACACCCTTCAGGCGATGGAGACGCGGCTGGACCCGCGCCTGTTCACGCGCATCCATCGCTCAAACCTGATCAATCTGGCGCGCGTCGCCCAGGTCCATCCCCTGTCGGACGGATCATGGCGGCTGACGATGGCCAGCGGCGCCGAACTGGTGGTCAGCCGCACCTATCGCGACGCGGTCTTGGAAAAGCTGGGGCGCGCCCCGGCTCAGGGCAGATAGGTCAACACCTTCAACCAGCCCTCGGCCTGGGCCAGGTCGATGGCTTCGAACAGCGGAATGGCCAGAAGGAAGACCAGGCCGTCGCGGATCGTGGTCAGGAAGAAACTGGGCCTCACCGACAGCTCCGTCTCGTCCCGCCACAGCGAGAAGTCTGGCAGGAAGCGCGGCGTACGGGCGACATAGGCGACGTAGTCTGCGCCAAACGCCGCCCCCAGCCACGCCTCCTCCCGACGCACGGTCAGGAAGAAAACGGCGTAGGACGCCAGCATGAACAGGGCCGCGATGGTCAGGCTGCCGCTCTGGGCGCCGACGCCGAACGCGCCGAAGAAGCTGAAGACGTACAGCGGGTTGCGCGTGATGGAATAGGGGCCGCGCGCCACGATCTCGGCCTTCTTGCGCCCGCCGATATAGAGCGAGCACCAGGCGCGGCCGACGATGGCGAAGACGATGGCGGCCAGGCCCACGGCCTCCACCCCCTCATGCATCGGACTATCCAGGCCGGTCAGCGACTGGGACACCAGCGTCAGTCCCGTCAGGCCGATCAAGGCCGCCAGCACCCCCGCCTTTCGCACTTTCTGAACCGCCTGAAGGTCGAAGATCGGCGTCGTGGACATGGGGCGCTCCGCTTTGGACCGTCTATCCAGACGACGGGTTCGTGGCGCGATCAAGGCCTAAAGCAACGGTTCCAGAATCCCGGCCAGATCCTCGGGCCAGATCGTCTGGTCCGAGGTGCGGATGTCGGCGACGTCCCACCAGCGATGTTCGATCAGAACCCGACGTTCCTCCTCGGTCCAGCCTTCGGGCGACAGATCGAACGCCTCGGTCCGCAACAGGAAGAACCGCTGATCCACCCGCGCCATGCGTCCGTCAGGCAGGCGGAAACACTCTATGCGCTGGGCCACCTGCGGGCCCGGATCATCGACCGTCAGGCCGGTTTCCTCGAACAGTTCGCGACGGGCGGCGTCCTCATAGGTTTCGCCAGGGTCGCAGCCGCCGCCCGGCGTCGCCCAGAAGGCGGTCCCGGCCAGCGGCCCGTCGGCATAGTCAAAGCGAAACAGCAGCACCCGCCCCTTCCCGTCCACGATCAGCCAACGCGAGGTCGGCCGATCAGGCAGGACACGCACGACCGCGTCAGTCACGCCGTCACTTCTTCGCGCCGCCCTTTTGGCCCGTGCGGACCCGGCCTGAACGCGAGACTTGCCGCGCGCCGCCACGTGCGCCCTTCTGGACCGCCACGGACGAACCCGCCTTCTTGGAGGCGCTGGACTTCAGGCCGCCCAGAACCTTGGGCTGGGCCTTGCGTGTCTTCTTCTGCTCCAGCGCCTTGCCGGGCAGTTTGGACAGGGCCTCTTCCTTCTCGGCCTTCTTGACCCGGCGCGGCGCGGTCTTGGCGTCACCCTTGTAGCGTTCGGGCCCCGACTTGGCGCCGCCCTCAGCATAGGGGTTCACGCCGCTGGACTTGACGTTCAGACGGATCGGCGTGCCCGGCAGGTCGAAGCTCTCGCGGATCGAGTTGACCAGATAGCGCTTGTAATGCTCCGGCATCGACTCGGCGCGGTTCGCCATCATGACGAAGGTGGGCGGACGGGCCTTGGTCTGGGCGATGTATTTGGGCTTGATGCGCTTGCCGTCCACGGCGGGGGGCGGGTGCCGCTGGGTGGCCATGGACAGCCAGGTGTTGAGGTCCTTGGTCTTCACCTTGACCGACCAGGTGTCATAGGCCTGCAGCACGGCGGGCATCAGGCGCTCTACGCCCCGGCCCGAGTGCGACGACAGGGCCACAAAGGGCGAGCCCTTCAACTGCGGCAGCTTGTCCTCGGCCATGCCCTTCAGCTTGGCCATGCGGGCCTGAGGTTCGTCCTCCAGGTCCCACTTGGACGCGACATAGATCAGGGCGCGGCCTTCGCGCTCGACCAGATCGGCCAGTTGTAAGTCCTGGGTGTCGAAGGCGTCGTCCTTGTCCATCATCAGGATGACGACTTCGGCGAAGGTGATGGCGCGGATGGTGTCGGCAACCGACAGCTTCTCCAGCTTCTCCTGCACCCGCGCCTTGCGACGCATCCCGGCAGTGTCGACCAGGCGGATGTTCTTGCCTTCGTAAACCCAGTCCACCGAGATGGAGTCGCGCGTGATGCCCGCTTCCGGCCCGGTCAGCAGACGGTCGTCGCCGATCAGGCGGTTGATCAGGGTGGACTTGCCGGCGTTCGGACGACCGATGACCGCGATGCGGATCGGCTTGTCCGGCTCGTCGATCTCTTCGACGAAGATGTCCTCGGACGCCGCGCGAATGGCCTTGTAGAGGTCGGCCATGCCCTCGCCATGCTCGGCCGAGATGGCGACGGGTTCGCCAAATCCCAGGGCGTGCGCCTCGCCCACGCCGCCGCCGCTTTCACGGCTTTCGGACTTGTTGGCCAGCAGGATGATCGGCTTGTGAACCTTGCGCAGGCGCTCGGCGAAGATGCGGTCCAATGACGTCACGCCTTCGCGGGCGTCCATCATGAACATGACCAGCTCGGCGTCGTCCAGCGCGGCCTCGGTCTGCTCGCGCATGCGGGCTTCCAGGCTGTCGTCTGTGACATCCTCGTACCCGGCCGTGTCGATCAGGGTCAGGTCCAGATCGCCGATGTTTCCATCAGCATAGCGCCGGTCGCGGGTCACGCCGGGGCGGTCATCGACAAGCGCAAGACGCTTGCCGACGAGGCGGTTGAACAGGGTCGACTTGCCCACATTGGGGCGGCCGACGATGGCGACCTTTAGAGCCATGTCGGCTTTCTAACGCAAATAGGCTGAAACGTCAGCGGATACAGATCAACTGACCGTTGTCGGTCAGCACATACAGCGCACCATTATAGGCGGCAGGAGCGATATAGGCTGGCGCGCCCAGCTTCAAGGTCGTCTGGGCCACACCCGTCTTCGGATCGAAGGCGACAGCCTCTCCGTACGAGTTGACCATGACCAGACGGTTTGAAGCCAACAGAGGGCCCGACCATTGGGGCGTGATGGTGCGGCGTCCGATGGTCAGGAAGCCGCCTTCCTTGCGCTCGCGGCCTTCATTCAACTGACGCGTCCAATAGACCTGGCCCGTGTCGCGGTTGACGGTGATCAACTCGCCCGACTTGGACACGACATAGACCACGTCGCCGACCGGCAGAGGCGCGTTCACGCCCACGACCGGCAGCTGCCACTTGGGCTGGCCGGAACGCAGGTCGGTGGCGGACAGAACGCCCGAATGGCTGACGCCGTACACCATGGCGCGGCTGATGACCGGACGGCCCGCGATGTCGCGAACCTCTGACAGAGCGCTGGTGCGGCTGGTGCGCGACAGGGTTTCTTCCCACACGGCCTGACCGTTCAGGGCGCTGAGCGCGACCAGTTGGCCCGATGCGAAGGGCGCAACCACCGTGTTGCCGCTGACGGCGGGGCTGGAGGCGCGCATCACATGCGCGGGCTCGCCGATGCCACGATAGGTCCAGTCCTGAGCGCCCGTCGTGGCGTCAAAGGCGAACAACTGGCTGTCGACGTCCACGACATAGACGCGGTTGCCGGCGACGGTCGGGGCGCCATGGATCGGAGCATCGACGTTCTGGGTCCAGACCTTGGCGCCGGTGTTGACGTCCAGCGCCGACATGGAGCGATAACCTGAGGCGACATAGACCTTGCCATTTCCGACCGCGACGCCGCCGCCGAAGCCGCCATTGCGATCACGCTCGCTGTCCTTGACGTTGGTCTTCCAAAGCACTTCGCCGGTGTCCGCAGATACGGCTGAAACGGTGGATTCGCCATCCAGAACGAAGATCTTGCCGTCGGCGGCCACGATCGGGGCCATGACATTGCCGACATGGGCCGAGCCGGAACCGATGCTGCGTTTCCAAGCGATCTGGAAGTTCGGAGCGGCGATGACGTGTTCGACCAGGTTCTCGGTCGTGCCGCCGGGTTGGGTCCAGGCGGAGACGGCCTGCGGGCCCGGCAGGAAGAAGTCACGACCCGACAGGGCCGCCGACGGCGCCAACTGCTGTTCGAACTCCAGCACTGAAATGCGCTGGCCTTCGCTGGCGGTCGAGCCCGCATCCTTCTTGCCGCCCAGGCCGAAGGGCAGGTTGCGGCTGACGGTGCCGCACGACGCCATGGTGGCCGCGACGCCGCAGATCAGCGCGACTTTCAGAACTCGGTTCATCTGGGGCGTCCTGTAAACGGTCGTCACTGTTGGGCGGGGCCGACCAGAGCCGGGCTCTGCGTCGGGGCTGCGGCAGGGGCGGCAGGCGCCTTGTTCGCAGCGGCGATGATATCCTTCAGATTACCTGCGGTGCCAGCATCAATCGCTTCGATGGCGGCGCTGGCGCGCTGGCGCACGTCATCAGGCACGTTCTGACCCAGTTGCAGCAGGACGAAAGCCTCGCGGGCCTCCTTGACCTTGCCGTGCTGAAGACGGGCCAGAGCCAGGGCTTCCTGAGCAAAGGCGTGCAGCGGACGCTTGTCGTCCGTCAGCGGCGTCAGGCGCTTTTCAATCTCGTCCAGCGGCGCGGTGTCCATCAGCAGGAAGGCGGCCTTCAGGGCGGGCGGGTCCGAAAGAATCGGATCCTTCGACGCCTTGGCCGCTTCATCGAACAGACGAACGGCGTCGGGGAACTTGTTGGCGGTCACGGCCAGACCGGCCTGCTGCTGCAGAGCCAGCGACTTGTAGGCGCCGTTGCCGGCGTTCACCGCCTCTTCGAAGGCGGCGCGGGCGTCCATGGGCTTTTCTTCGCGCAGGGCTTCCATGCCGCGATCATAGGCGGCCGCACCCTTGGCCGCGCGGCTGGTGTTGTAGCTGTCCCAGCCCCACCAACCCAGCGCGCCAATCAGCGCAACGACCAAAGCAACCGCCGCAACGGGCAGCCAGGTGCGTGCCAGGCGCTTGTAACGGTCGGAGCGAAGCTCCTCCTCGACCTGCTCGAAGACATCAACCACGGATATGCAGCCCCAAAATTCTCTAAAGCAAACCGGGGCGGACCCTAGAGGGTCGTCTCTCCGCCCGCAACGAACCCATTACGACGAAGCCGGTTTTTTCGAGAAGTAGGTCTCGACTTCGGCAGGAAAACGGCGGGCGCGGACGTCTGAGGCGAATGTAGCGGCTGCGCGATCAATTTCCGTGCGCAGATCGGCATATTTGCGCACAAACTTCGGCGCCCAGTCGAAAAGGCCCAAAATGTCCGTGATCACCAGAACCTGACCGTCACAGGCTGCAGATGCGCCGATGCCGATGGTGGGGGTGTCGATTGTCTCGGTGATTTCGCGCGCCAGTGATTCGGCGACGCCTTCGATGACGATGCAAAAGGCGCCCGCCTCGCTGATGGCGACGGCCTCGGCCATGACCCGCTCACGTTCAGCGTCGGTGCGGCCCTTGGCCTTGAACCCGCCCTCAGCCAGCACGGCCTGCGGGCGCAGACCGATGTGGCCCATGACTGGAATGCCGCGCTTGACCAGGAAGGCCACCGTCTCGGCCATCTCGACGCCGGTCTCCAGCTTCACCGCCTGGGCGCCGGTTTCCTGCATGACGCGCACGCTGGCGGCATAGGCGGCTTCCTTGCTGGCCTCATAAGAACCAAACGGAAGATCGACCACGACCAGCGACCGGCGCGAACCACGCATCACCGCCTGACCATGCAGGATCATCATGTCCAGGGTGACGCTGACCGTGTTGGGCAGGCCATGCACCACCATGCCCAGACTGTCGCCGACCAGCAGCACATCACAGTGCGGGTCCAGCAGCCCGGCCGTAGGCGCATCATAGGCGGTCAGGCAGACGATCGGCTCGCCACGCTTGCGGGCGGCGATCTCCGGCACCGTGATGCGTTTGACGGTCTCTTGGGTTTGCGCGGACATCCGACGGGCCTCCTGACTGAACTGCGGTCAGATAGGCGCACCCGCCGGTGGAGTCACGCTCAGACGTCCTGTGACAGCTTGACCGCGCCCGCCGCCAGAAGCGCGAACAAGGCCCCCGCCACGATCCAGAACGCCATCATGCCGGAGCCGCTCATCAGATCGAACGAACCGATGCCCAGTCCGTCCAGCCCCGTCTGGGTCGCGCCCTGAGCCGTCGCCGCAACTGCGCGCACGCTGTCGGACAGGCTGGCCGCCTGGTGCGCGCCGCTCTTGAAGTTGAACTGCACGACCTCGCGTACAGCGACGACCCCGCCCCCCAGGCCCGCCGCCGTCAGGGCCAGCGCCCGCCAGCGTGACCGCTTCTCAATACGCACCGCCAGTTCGGCAGCGAACAGGGCTTCATCAGGCAAGGGCGTCGTCCTGGCGAACAGCCGTTCGATCATCGGATCGTACTCATCAACCGACATGGGTCGACCTCCCGCCTGATGCCTGCGCCGGTGATAGCCGGGCGCGGAGTTTATCCAGACCACGTTTGACATGGGATTTCACCGTTCCGAGCGGCAGATTCATGGCCGCCGCGATTTCCGGGTGCGCCATCCCCGCGCCGTGGCAGAGCGTAACGCAGACCCGTTCGGTTTCGTTCAAGGTTTTCAAGGCCTCGTCCAGGTCCATCAGGCCCGCCGTATCGACGCTGATCTGAGCGTCTTCGGTCTCGACCTCCTCGACATAGCGGGCCTCACGCGCGACGCGCTTCAGATACAGGCGCGCGGCGATCTTCTTGATCCATCCTGCGAAAGTCCCCTGCCCCCGGAACTCCGAACAGCGCTGGAACCCTTGCAGGAAGGCGTCCTGCGCCACATCGTCAGCCAGGGACGGCGCGGCGCCCATGCGACGCAGCAGCCCCCGGACCGCCGACCCGTGCCGACGAACCAGCTCCCCATACTCCCGCCGTCCACCGGCCGCCGCCTGGGCGGCCAGTTCTACGTCGTGCATCTCTCGTAGAGATTGCTTCATGACGGTTGCCCCTGCCGGTTCCCGTCAGTCCTTGTGCGGATTGAAGAAGCTCAGAACGATGAAGGCCAGACCAATGGTCACAGGTATGCAGGCGATGCCCAGCAGGCCGTTGTCGATGTTGCCGTTCCATTTGCCGCCCATCTCGCTGACAAGCCCGAAGGATGCGATGCCAATGCCGGATGCCAGCCAGATGATGCCCCGACGAATATCCTTCAGGCGCGATGGCAGGGCTCTCTGCACATCCTTGGTCAGGGCGTCGATCAGTTCGGCCGGCAGGGGCTGGCCCTTGTCCACGCCGTGACGGATCGTCTCCTGCATATCGCGCTTCTCGCGGTACTTCAGAAAAATGGGGCCGAAAACGATGGCCGTGATCGTGCCGAACACAGCGAAGATGGCGAAGATCGGAATGAAGTCTTCCATGGTGCGTACCTTCTTGAACCCTTGCGGCCAGCCTGCTGCGGCGGCCTTCTGATCACAAGAGGCTGCGACCGGGTCTTACAGATGCGAAATCCTGTGTGAAATCTTCGTAAGGTTCGCACCAAGGCAACCTAAGCCGCATCTCATGTGTTTCTGGCACATCAAGGCGGGGCTGCCCCGTTCGTCATCAGGAAGCGCCAAATGGCCCACATCACCTATCGCATCGTCGAACATGACGGCGGCTGGGCCTATAAGCTCGACGGAACCTATTCCGAGACATTCCCGAGCCACGAGGCCGCCAGGGATGCCGCTGTGCGCGCGGCGCGTGAGCAGAAGGTTCCGGACCGCAACGCCGTCATCGAATACGAAACGGCTGGCGGGCAATGGGTGACCGAAAGCGCCGACGGCCACGACCGGCCCGAGACCGAGGTTCAGGGCTGATCTTCAACCCCCACCGCATCGCCTATGAAAAGGCGGCGGCGTAAAGCTCAGGCTTGAAACCCACCAGACGACGCTCGCCCAGGTCCAGCACAGGGCGTTTGATCATCGACGGCTGGGCGACCATCAAGGCAATGGCCTTGGCCTTGTCGATGTTCGCCCTGTCCGCGTCGGGCAGTTTCCTGAACGTGGTCCCGGCACGGTTCAGCACCGTCTCCCAGCCATGCTCGTCAATCCACTGCCCCAGCAGCCCCGCATCCGCGCCGGCCTTCTTGTAGTCATGGAAGACGTAGGCGACGCCGTGCTGATCCAACCAGACGCGCGCCTTCTTGACCGTGTCGCAGTTAGGGATGCCGTACAGGGTGATCATGCACGGCTCCCTAGCGCGTCAGAACCGCTTCGTCAGCCCCAGGCTGAAGACACGTCCGCGCGGATCGGCGACGACAGGGTCATAGCCAAGAGCGAACTGAGCCAGCGGCGGGTCTTCATCGGCGATGTTGATCACGCCCAGCGCCAGATCGAGGTCGGAACCGATGGTGCGGGTGTAGAGCAGGTCCATCGTCGTCTGGCTGGCGATATTCGGATCGGTGATGCCGCTGCGGTCGTTCTGGTATCCAGCCGTATAGTGGACCAGCGCAGTCAGCGCATGGGCGCCATTGCTCCAGCCCAGAGCCAACTCACCACGATTGCGCGGCAGGGACCGGCCGATGTTGTTCAGGTTGGTCGAACCGACGCCCGAGACCGGGGCCGATCCCGCGTTCAACCGGATGTCGTAGCTGTCGACATAGGTCCAGGTCGCCGAGGCCGTCGCCCGTCCGCCCCACACCTCACGGCCATAGCGGGCCGACACGTCGATGCCTTGGGTTTCTATGGACGAGGCGTTGTTGAAATAGAGCTGGACGAAGGTCAGGGCGCCGCTCGGCGCACGGGTCACGCGCTTCTGGGCGTCCGTGCCGCTCAGGCCCGCTGCAGCATCGGCCGCTGCCTGATTGATGACGGCCTGAGCCGATTCCTTGACCACCAGATCGGTATAGTCGAAGCGCCAGGCGTCCAGACCCAGCTCCAACCCCTGAACAGGACGCCACAGGGCGCCGAGACTGAGGCTCTCAGACTTTTCGGGCTTCAGGTCCGCACGGCCCGAGGTCAGGGTGTTGGCGAAGACGAAGGCGCCTCGGTCAAACACCGACGGCTGCGACGCCTGTGCGCCCGACAGGGCATAGACGGACGGCGCACGGAAACCCTGCCCCCATGAGACGCGCAGGGCCAGCGTATCCGTCACGTCCCAGCGGATCGCCGCCTTGGGGCTGAACCGCCCCTGATCGCCGTCATAGGTTTCATAACGCCCCGCCAGTTGGCCTTCGATCCGGTCACCCAGATGGATACGCGCCTCGGCAAAGGCGGCCAGAGCCTCCTGATCGCCAGAGAAGTCCGGCGAATAGCCCGAGGTCAGCAGATCGCCTGAATTGGCCAGATCGCTCCAGTCATGGCGGAAGGTGCTGCGGCGATACTGGGCGCCAAGTGCGACATCGACCGAACCGCCGTTCCACGCATACGCCTGACCGCTGGTCGAGGCGTCCAGCGTAATCAGGCCGGATGCGCCGCGCAGGCCAACATTGCCGGTCAGACTGTCGATCAGGGCCGCACTATTGCGGGTTCCCGTGCCCAGGTAGGCGCTGCCGAACGGGTTGAAATACTGGCATCCGCCCACGCCGGGCGTTCCCGTCGCCGGATTGCAGCCTGCGCCGCCCAATCCTTTCAAAGCATTCTGAAGCGCGCTGCCGATCACGTCCGGCTTGTCATAGGCGACGTGCTGGCGACTGGCGGTGGCGGCCAAATTCCAGGTCCAGCCGTTGGCGAAGGCGCCGTTCAGCCCCGCGGCCAGACGCCAGGTCTGATACTCGAACTGCGACCGCATGGCCCCGGCCTCGGCGCCCAGCAGACGCCCGCGGAACAGCACGTCCTCGCCAAACGGATTGTCTGGGTGCGACGCTGGAACCGTCAGAGCCTGCGCCAGTATCGGCAGCGACGGCGTCAGCCGCGCCTCGGTCTCGGTCGAGGAGAAGGTCGCCTGAAGCGACAAGTTCACATCGCCCACCGGACGGCGATAATCGGCGAACACCTGCGTGCGCGTTTCTTCCGGGATCAGGTCGAAGAAGTCGGAATAGTCCAGACGACAAAAGATGTCCGACGTCGAGTTCTTGTACGCCTTGCCAAAGGCCGGGTTTCCGCAATCCGGGTCGGGCGCATAGGCGTTCTTGCTGGGACGGAAATAGGATCCGGGTTGGCCATAGCTGGTCACGGCGGTCCATCCTGCGCGGCCATAGCGTTCGGCCTGAGTGAAGCCGCGTTCATCCGAACCCAGCGCCGATCGGTGGAAATGCGAGGCCGCCAGCGTCAGGTCGCCGCCCAGCAGCTTGAACCCGCCGATCGCCTCGATGACGCTTTCTTCCGATCCGTCCGCCACCGCGTATTTGGCGCTGACTTCTGGCCGGTTCACATCGTGACGGGTGATGAAGTTGACCACGCCCGCAACAGCGTCAGAGCCATAGACGGCCGACGCCCCGTCCTTGACCACCTCGATCCGCTTCAGCGCGATCATCGGAACCAGTGAGTTGATATCGACGAAGGCCGAGCCGTCTGTGGCGACCACCGCGCTGCTGGTCCAGCGCTGGCCGTCGACCAGAACCAGGGTCGAACCCAGACCCAGGTTACGCAGATTGAACTGGGCCGTGCCGGAGCTTTGCGGCTGGTTCAATTGATCCACCTGCGCCTCAGAGCCCGAGTTGGCGGTGATCAACCGCAGCAGTTCCGAAGTGTCAGACACCCCCGCCGCCGCCAGTACCTCGCAGTCCACAGTCGCAACAGGGGCGATGCGGTCGCCGCCCGCGATACGAGATCCAGTGACGACGATATCGTCCACACGGGCCGTCGCATCCTGCGCCTCAACGACGGTTGCACCCGCCATCCATGCCAGGCCTGCCGTCGCCATCAAGACTGTACGCCGCGCCATATTCACTGCTCCCCGCGATTGGTCGGCAGCTTCTAGCCAGCCCCGCCATTTTGCGAAAGTGTAATTTTGCAGTTTTGCAAATCAGGAATCCGCACAGTTTTGGATGTGCGAAATCACGCGTGAGAATCTGCCCGCATAGGTTTGCGAACATCACGAACCAAACTGTCAAAGGGAGTTGGCGGCGGGTCATGCCTCACGCCGCAAGAAAAAACCCATCCTGCCGTCGGGGAGGATGGGTTTTCAAAATGTCTTAGAGCTTGCCTTCCGGCGCGACCTGCGCGGCGGCGGCCCGGCGGGCGGCATCGGCCGCCTCGGCCAGTTCGATCAACTGCGCGTACCGGGCGCGGGCCTTTTCCTCATCATAGAGGATCTCCGACTGCCGGGGCGGCGCCACGACGTAGAACATCGTAATTGGCGCAAAAGTCATGCGCTGACGACGCCACAATGCAAAGCCTTCGCGTCCCTCCAGACGCGCCCAAGAGCCGTCGTCGTTCGGGTGATCGGGAATCGCAGCCATGTATGCTCCTCTACTTGAACGCTTCGCCTAGAGGTCAGACACGGCGTTTTTGCGTCACACAACCTTTTTGTGCAGAGCGACGCTATTCAAGCAGGTTTCTCTTACTTGGCCGGGATGACCGCCCCTTCGTAGGTGCGGTTGATATAGTCCTTGATCTGCTGGCTGGTCAGGGCGGCGCTCAGGGCCTTGACGCGCGGATCATCGCGGTTGTCCGCGCGCGTCACCAGATAGTTCACATAGGGGCTATCGCCATCCTCCAGCGCCAGGGCGTCGTTGCGCGGGCTGAGTTGGGCGTCCAGCGCATAGTTGGTGTTGATGACCGCCAGAGCCACCTGATCCAGCACGCGTGGCAGGGTTGCGGCTTCCAGTTCGCGGAACTTGAAGCCCTTGGGGTTTGCGGAAATATCGGCGACGGTCTGGAGCGGATCCTGCCCCTTACGTAGGGTGATCAGGCCAGAATTTTGCAGAAGAAGCAGCGAGCGCCCGGTGTTTGAGGCGTCGTTCGGCAGGGCGATCTCACCGCCCCCAGGCAATTCAGCCAACGAATTGTATCGGCGTGAATAGGCGCCCAGCGGCTCGACATGCACGCCCGCCACAGTCACCAGATTGGCTCCACGCGCCGTGTTGAATTCGTCCAGATAGGGCTTGGTCTGGAAATAGTTGGCGTCCAGGCGCCCCTCGGCCAGTTGCGTGTTCGGCTGGACGTAGTCGTTGAAGACCACGATCTGCAGGTCAATGCCCTCATTAGCCAGGATCGGCTTTACCTGCTCCAGAATCTCGGCATGGGGCACGGCGGTGGCGCCAACCTTCAGCGGCCCCTCGCCAGCAGGCTTGGATTGACCGCAGGCGGCCAGCGTCAGGACAAGAGTGGACAAAAGAACAGTGCGACGCAGCATGATGAACCCTTCGACTTAGCGGTGCGAAACCCTGGCGACCCAACGGTCGCCAAGCACCTGCAGAATTTGTACGATTATCAGAAGCAGAACGACCGTCACCACCATGACATCGGTCTGGAAGCGTTGATAGCCGAAGCGGATAGCCAGATCGCCCAGGCCCCCGGCCCCGACCACGCCCGCCATGGCCGTATAGCCGACCAGAGCAACAGCGGTGACCGTGGCCCCGGCCAGAATGCCCGGCATGGCTTCTGGCAACAGCACGCGCGTGACGATCTGCCAGGTCGTGCCACCCATCGCTTGCGTCGCCTCGATCATGCCGCGCTCAACCTCGCGCAGGGCTGTCTCGACCAAACGCGCATAGAAGGGCGCGGCGCCCACGACCAACGGCGGAATGGCGCCCGCCACGCCCAACGAGGTGCCGACCAGCAGCACCGTCACCGGCAGCATGACGATCAGCAGAATGATGAACGGCACCGACCGCAGCACATTGACGATGAAAGACAGCACCAGATTGAGGATGCGGTTCTCCAGAATCCGCTCCTTGCCCGTCGCATAGAGGGCAACCCCAAGCGGCAGACCCAGAACGACAGTGATGGCCAGCGATGCGAACAGCATCAGCAGGGTGTCGCGCGTGGCTTCGGCGATCGTGGGCCAGTCGATATTGGCGAACATCAGGACAGGACCTCCACATCGACACCTTCGGCCCGCAGTCGGCTGATCGCCATGTCGGTGTGTTCGCCCTGGAAGGCGATCTCCAGCTGGCCATAGGGCTGGTCACGGAAACGGCCGATGCGTCCGGCCAGAATGGCGTGATCCACGCCGGTCTCACGCGAGATACGGCTGAGCACAGGATCAAACGTCCCCTGCCCCCGGAACACCAGACGGGCCACCGTGCCGCTGGTCGGGCGTGGGGCTGCGGTGTGGGACTCGCCCTCGGCCAGCAGACTGCGGGTCGCCGCGGTTTGCGGCTTCAGGAAGACGTCGGCGGTCGCGCCGGTCTCGACGATCCGCCCATCCTGCATCACCGCCACCCGGTCACAGACGCGGCGCACCACCTCCATCTCGTGGGTGATCAGCACAAGCGTCAGGCCCAGTTCGCGGTTCAGTGAATCCAGCAGGGCCAGAATGTCTTCGGTCGTTTCGGGGTCCAGCGCACTGGTCGCCTCGTCGCACAGCAGGATGGACGGCTCGCTGGTCAGGGCGCGGGCGATGCCGACGCGCTGCTTCTGGCCGCCGGACAGTTGCGACGGATATTTGCGGGCGTGCTCGGCCAGACCCAGCCGTTCGATCAGATCGTCGACGCGGCGAGCAATCTCGGCGCGCGGCCTGCCTTCCAGCACCAGAGGCAGGGCGATGTTGTCGCGAATGTTGCGGCTGTGCAGCAGGTTGAAGTGCTGGAAGATCATGCCGATGCGGCGACGCGCGGCGCGCAGCGCGGCGGGCTTCATGCCGGTAAGCTCCTGATCGGCGACATACACCCGCCCCGCATCAGGTCGCTCCAGCAGGTTGATGGCCCGCACCAGCGTCGACTTGCCTGCACCGGATCGACCGACCACGCCGAACACCTCGCCCGCCGCGACGGTCAGGTCGACGTTATCCAGCGCCGTGCGAACGCCCGCATTGCTGCGGAATTGGCGGGTGACACCCTCAAGACGGATCATGGCAGACGGTTCATGGCTGGTCCTGAACAAGAACGGCTGGGGCGGACGCGCGGTCTAGTGTGATGGCGGCGTGCGACGCAAGTACGGCCTTATAGCTCATCCTTCACAGTTGAATCCGCCGCCGCCTCGGCCCGCAACCAGGCGACAAAGGCCTGGGCCTCGGGTCGCAAAGCTCCGCGCCGCGTGATCAGACGATAGGCGTTGTCGGTGGCCAGGTATCCATCCGCAAACGGCGCGGCCAGACGACCGGACGCCAGATCGGCCGCAACGAAGGCGCGCGGCGCCAGCGCCACCCCTCGACCGTGGACAGCGTCCTCAATGGCGAAGGCGGTCTGGTCGAAACGGGGGCCCAGAGAGGCGTCGATCTTGTTCAGTTTGCGCGACCCCAGCCATGCCGCCCAGTCAGGACGCGGTTCCTCCAGCGTCGAGCGGCCGACATGGATCAGGGTGTGGTTGACCAAGTCGGCGGGCGTCAACAGCGGCTTTGGTCCCTGCAGCAGGCTGGGGCTGCAGATCGGGATCACGCCGGCCTCGACCAGGACTTCGGTGCGAACACCGGGATAGTCGCCCTGGCCGTAGCGCACGGCCACATCCGCCCGACCGCCCGCGACGTCGGCCAACTGCATGTCGGCGGAAATCCAGACCTCGATCTCCGGGTGCTGCACCGAAAAACGGGCCATGCGCGGCACCAGCCAACGCACGGCGAAGGACGGCGGCACGCTGACCGACAAGGACTGCCGTCTGGACGGGCCATAGATGATGTCGGCGGCGCGCTTCATATGTTCGAAGGCGTCACGCAGCACCGGCTGCAACCGCGCGCCCAGTTCGGTCAGAACCAGCCCGCCCGCCTCACGCCGCACCAGCGGACCACCGGCGTGATCCTCCAGCAGACGCACCTGCTGGCTGACGGCGCCCGGCGTGACGCTCAGCTCCTTAGCGGCCAGTGTGACGCTGGACAGGCGGGCCGCAGCCTCGAACGCCTTGAGCGCGTTCAGCGGCGGCAGTTTACGGGGATCGGAGTCCTGGCTCATGCGCCCTCCAGCCATGACGGAACCGCAATGCCGCGCGTGCGCAGGAAGGCGGGATTATAGATTTTTCCGGCGTATCTCTGACCGGGATCACACAGGACGGTGACGATGGTCTTTCCCGGCCCCAGCGTGCGCGCCAGCCGGATCGCGCCTGCGATGTTCACGCCGCTGGACGGCCCAAGGCTGAGCCCCTCCTCGCGCACCAGATCGAACAACAGGGCCAGCGCCTCTTCGTCCTCGATCCGCCAGGCATGGTCGACCGTCAGGCCTTCCAGATTGCCGGTGATGCGGTTGACGCCGATTCCCTCGGTCACCGAGGAGCCGTGGCTTTCCAGAACACCGCGCGTGAACCAGCTGTGCAAGGACGCGCCCGGCGGATCGGCCAGAGCGATGGCGATATCCGGCTTCTGTTCGCGCAGGTAGGCCGACACTCCCGCCAAGGTGCCGCCGGTGCCCGCCGCGCAGACAAAGCCGTCGACCCGCCCATCCGTCTGATCCCAGATTTCACGGCCCGTGGTGGCGTAATGGGTTTGGCGGTTGGCCAGATTGTCGAACTGGTCGGCATAGACGGCGCCGTTCGGTTCGCTCTCGTTCAGTTGGGCGGCCAGACGACGCGAGAAGTGGACGAAGTGGTTGGGACTGGAGAACGGCGCAGGATCGACCTCGACCAGACGTGCGCCGTGCATCCGCACAGCCTGCTTCTTCTCCTCGGTCTGGCTGCGCGGCATGACGATGACGACAGGATGCCCAAGGGCCGCACCGACGATAGCCAGACCGATGCCGGTATTGCCCGCCGTGCCCTCGACGATCGTGCCGCCCGGTTTCAGTTCTCCTGACGCCCGCGCCGCCTGGATCAAGCCCAGCGCTGTGCGATCCTTGATCGACTGACCGGCGTTCAGGAACTCGGCCTTGCCATAGATGTCACAGCCCGTAGCCACCGAGGCGGCGTTCAGGCGGATCAAGGGCGTATTGCCGATGAGAGACAGAATATCTGCGGCGGCGCGCATGAAAGGTCCGATTCGAAAGACAGCTGCGCCTTGTAGAAATTCTCACAAAAAATGAGAACCGGTTGTTTCCTGTCAGCAGCTGATAGAGTTTGTGCATAGACAATCTATCGGCGCCGTCACGACTGCACCTGCCACCCCGTGCAGCCCCGTTCAGACAACAAGAAGGCCACGCCCGGGGATAGCAGGCGCGGCCTTAAGTACGAGAAAGAGCGCGGGGAGGTGCGCCGTTTCTTTTTAGCCAGCACCGCCCCCGGACACACGCCAGAAGGATTGAGCGACCGCGCAGTTTTTCTGAACTAGATCAAGGCTCGACGCGCCCGCCCCAGACGCTCCGCCGCCTGATCCAGAACCGCGTCCGACTTGGCGAAACACAGCCGCACTACATTGCGCGTAACCGGCGACGCTTCGAAGGCCGACAGCGGAATGGCCGCAACACCAAACTCGGTGACGATGCGCCGACAGAAACCCACATCCGACAGAGCAACCCCCGACGCCGCCAGATCGACACACAGAAAATAAGTCCCCTCGCTGGGCGTGACGACATAGCCCTCGGCGGTCAACGCGGCGCTCAGTCTGTCCCGCGATCGCCCCAGATCATCGCGTTGCGCCCTGAACCAGTCGTCGTTCCAGCCCAATCCCGCCGCCACTGCCGTCTGCAGATTGGGCGCCGTGGTGAAGGTCAGGAACTGGTGCGCCTTGGCCACCGGATTGATCAGATCGGGCGCCCCGCAGGCGAAGCCGACCTTCCATCCCGTCAAGCCGAACATCTTGCCCGCCGATCCGATCTTGATGGTGCGATCCGCCATGCCGGGCACCGACAACAGACTGCGATGGGGCCGCCCATCAAAGACGATATGCTCCCACACCTCGTCGCTGACAGCGATCAGGTTGTGGCGGACGCAGACGCGGGCAAGGGCCGCGATCTCTTCGGCGTCGAACACCCGCGCCGCCGGGTTCAGCGGATTGTTGAACAGCACCATCCGCGTCCCAGGCGTCACCGCCGCCTCGATCGCCTGTTCTGTCAGTCGCCACCTTGGCGCGGCCAGGGCCACGGCCCGCACCACCCCGCCTGCCCTCTGGATCAGCGGGCGATAGGCGTCATAGGCTGGTTCGAAAATCAGCACCTCGTCGCCAGGACGAATATGGGCGAACAGGGCCGCAGCAATGGCCTCGGTTGCACCGGATGTGACCACCACCCCGTCCACAGAAAGATCGACCTGTTGCAGGCGGCGGTAATGCTTGACCACCGCTTCACGCAGGACCGGCAACCCGCGTGACGGCGGATATTGGTTCGGACCATTCAGCACCGCGTCCGCCGCCAAACGCCGCAGCTCCTCAGGACCCGGCGCGTCGGGAAATCCCTGCCCCAGATTGATCGCGTCGTGCTGGCGGGCAAGGCCGGACATGACCTCGAACACGGTCGTCGGCATATCGGTGAAGACGGGATGGCTCATGTCCGCATCCGAACCGGCTTCATGGCCGCTTGGCAAGTCGGGACAAAAAGAAGGGCCGCACCATCGGCGCGGCCCGGATCAAAGGGAGGATCACATGACACGATGACCATGCGACAGGACCGCGGGGTCTCCCTTTCAGCAACAGACGCTGACCGGCCGGGTTTCCAAGAGGCCGACGGCGCGTGCTTTCTGGCTCAAATCGTCATGACGACACGACCTTCGATCTGGCCCTTATGCATCCGCTGGAAGATGTCGTTGACGTTCTCCAGCGGCTCGACCGACACCGTCGCCTTGACCTTCTCGTCGGCGGCGAACTGCAGCGCCTCCTGCAGGTCCAGACGCGAGCCGACGATGGAGCCGCGCACGGTCGTGCCGTTCAGCACCATGTCGAAGATCGACAGCGGGAAATCGCCGGGCGGCAGACCGTTCAGGGCGATGGTCGCCCCGCGCGAGGTCATATTGACCGCCTGTTCGAACGCCTTGGGCGAAACGGCGGTGACCAGCACCCCCTGCGCGCCACCGTCCGTCTGGGCCTTGATTTCGGCGGCCGGGTCGTTGGAGGTCTTGGCGTTGACGGTCACGGTCGCGCCCAGACGACGCGCCAGATCCAGCTTGGCGTCATCCACGTCCACGGCGGCGACGTTCATGCCCATCGCCTTGGCGTACTGAACCGCGACATGGCCCAGACCGCCGATGCCCGAAATCACCACCCAGTCGCCGGGTCGCGTCTCTGTCATCTTCAGCCCCTTATAGACCGTCACCCCTGCGCACAGGATCGGCGCGATCTCGGTGAAGGAGATGTTGGCGGGCAGATGGCCGACATAGTTGGGGTCGGCGATGGCGTATTCCGCAAACCCGCCATTGACCGAATAGCCGGTGTTGTCCTGGTCATGGCACAGGGTCTCCCAGCCGCCGAGGCAGTGTTTGCAGTGCCCACAGGCCGAATACAGCCACGGCACGCCGACCCGGTCGCCTTCCTTCACCAGTTTCACGCCTGCGCCCACAGCGGAGACGAAGCCGACGCCTTCATGGCCGGGAATGAAGGGCGGGTTAGGCTTGACCGGCCAGTCGCCCTCGGCGGCGTGCAGATCGGTGTGGCAAACGCCCGAGGCCTCGATCTTGACCTGGATCTGGCCGGGACCAGGCTCGGGAACGGCGACTTCTTCGATGGTCAGCGGCTTGCCGAATTCGCGCACGACAGCGGCCTTCATGGTCCTGGGCATGGATCAGTCCTCTTAGGTCGAAATGTGAAGTTGGCGGGCGGGCCGAAAGCAGGTCAACGGCCCGCCCGCCGTGGGGGACGCTCTCCGAAAGAGCCGCACGGAGAGCGGAACAAGGATGACCAATCAGGGGGCGGTCATCCTTGATTCAGATCAGAAGAAGCCCAGTTTATCGGGGCTGTAGCTGACCAGCAGGTTCTTGGTCTGCTGATAGTGATCCAGCATCATGCGGTGGTTCTCACGCCCGATGCCCGACTTCTTGTAACCACCGAAGGCCGCGTGCGCTGGATACTGGTGATAGCAGTTGGTCCAGACCCGGCCTGCCTGGATGGCGCGCCCCGCACGATAGGCGGTGTTCATGTCGCGCGACCAGACACCGGCGCCCAGGCCGTATTCAGTGTCGTTGGCGATCTCGATGGCTTCTTCCAGCGTCTTGAAGGTAGTCACCGCCAGCACAGGGCCGAAGATTTCTTCCTGGAAGATACGCATGTCGTTGGTGCCCTTGAACACCGTCGGCTTGACGTAATAGCCGCCCGCCAGGTCGTCCTTCAGCACGGACTGGTCGCCGCCGGTCAGAACCTCTGCGCCCTCATCCTTGCCGATCTTCAGATAGGACAGGATCTTCTTAAGTTGCTGGTCAGACGCCTGGGCGCCGACCTGGGTGTTGGGGTCCAGCGGGTCGCCCTGTTTGATCGCCTCGACGCGGGCGATCGCCTTCTCGATGAAGGCCTCATAGATGTCTTCGTGGATCAGGGCGCGGCTGGGGCAGGTGCAGACCTCGCCCTGGTTCAGCGCGAACATGGCGAAGCCTTCCAGCGCCTTGTCGAGGAAGGCGTCGTCTTGGTCCATCACATCCTTGAAGAAGATGTTCGGCGACTTGCCGCCCAGTTCCAGCGTCACCGGAATGATGTTCTGTGTGGCGTATTCCATGATCTTCTGACCGACGGCGGTCGAGCCGGTGAAGGCGATCTTGGCGATGCGAGGATTGGTGGCCAGCGGCTCGCCGACCTCAGCGCCGGTGCCGGACACGATGTTCAGCACGCCAGGCGGCAGCAGGTCCTGGATCAGTTCCGCCACCAGCAGGATCGAGGCCGGGGTCTGTTCCGCAGGTTTCAGCACGATGCAGTTGCCCGCCGCCAGCGCCGGGGCCACCTTCCATGCGGCCATCAGGATCGGGAAGTTCCACGGAATGATCTGGCCGACCACACCCAGCGGTTCATGGAAATGATAGGCGACAGTGTCGTTATCCAGCTCCGAGATGCCGCCTTCCTGCGCCCGAATGCAGCCGGCGAAATAGCGGAAATGGTCGACGGCCAGAGGGATGTCGGCAGCCAGGGTCTCACGCACGGGCTTGCCGTTGTCCCAGGTCTCGGCCTCGGCGACGGCCTGAAGATTGGCTTCGATCCGGTCGGCGATCTTGTTCAGGATCAACGCGCGCTGGGCGGGGCTGGTCTTGCCCCAGGCGTCCTTGGCGGCGTGAGCGGCGTCCAGCGCCAGCTCGACGTCGGCCGCGTCCGAGCGTGCGACTTCGCACAGGACGCGGCCGTTCACCGGGGAGGTGTTCTCAAAATAACGGCCGTTGACGGGGGCGACCCACTGGCCGCCGATGAAGTTGTCATAGCGCGCCTTGTATTTGGGGGTCACGGCGCGGACGAATTCTGGCTTGGTCATCAAAGCCTCCTGCTGGTGTTCCTCGGGCGCCGATTATCGACGTCGTTGGGACCAGAAGGTCTGCCTGCTTGGCGAAGGACGCCAGATGGCCGAATGATGGTGCAGCGCAAACCTGTCGCAGGATTGCGACAGGTCGCGGTCAGTGAGGTTCGCCGCTCAAGCCCAGACGATGCAGCTTGCGATGCAGTGTCGCACGACTGACGCCCAGGGCCCGCGCCGCCGCCGAGACATTGCCGCTGTTCAGGGCCAATGCACGACGCACAGCGCCGCGTTCTGCCTCCAGCAAGTCCGCCTCGAAGGCCCCGGCGTTCAGCACTTCCGACGCCGCCAACTGTCCAGCGATCCGATCATCGGTGATCGACAAGGCCAGGCGCGCCGCCCGTGTCGCACCAATCACCAGGTCATCCCGGTCCACCGCCAGCAGGGCCGCAGCATTCCGCTCAGCAGCATCGCCCGCCAGAACGATGCGGGCGTTGGCGAAGGCGTGACGGAAGGTTTGGGCCTCGATGGCGCGGGCGGCGTCAGCGACGGCGGCGGCGATCAGCCCCAACATTCCCTCCGTCGCGTCCGCCCGACAGGACGACACATCCAGCAGACCCGCCAGCCGCCCCTGCGGATCATGGATCGGGTGGCTGGTGCAGCTCAGCGCGGTATTGCGGGTGTGAAAATGCTGGTCGCGGTGAATGGTCAAGGGACGGTGCTCGGCCAGGGCCGTGCCTATGCCGTTCGTGCCTTCCGCCGCTTCTGACCAGACGGCGCCGGGCCACAGGCCCCAGCGATGAAAGGTCTCATCGTCAGCCGCCGCCCCGCGCCGCTCGATCAACAGGCCGTCGGCGTTGCTCAATACGACGCAGCATCCCGTGTCCCCGACCGCCAGGAACAGACGGTCCAAGACGCCTTGCGCAGCCTGGGCCATCGGCTCCATCGCCTGACGGGCCTCGCGTAGTTGCTGATCGGTCAGCGTCTGGGGTTTACCGTGATCCTCGGGGTCCAGCCCGTGCAAAGACATTGATCGACGCCACGAAGCCGCCAGCGCCGAACGCGCCGCGCCAACCCGGTCATCCAACGTCTGACGGATCAGGCTTCTGTGATGGTTTCCTCGCTCGCCCATGTCGGATCCCAGGCGTTAAGTGCAGAGATCATCAGACGCCCTCAAACCGGATCGGTCAATGCGACCTTCGGCAGCGCCTTGCGCGCAAACGCAAAACGCCCGCCGGTGAAGGCGGGCGTTGGAAGGAGGAGCATGAGCCCCTCCCCTTTGTATTTCCTGGCTTAGAACGAGGCCGTCAGCGTCAGGGTGACGGTGCGCGGCGGGCCGTAGAAACCGATCACGGAATCGCCGGTGATGGCGCCCGGGAAGTTGTAGCCGCCGGCGCGATAGCGCTCGTCGCCAAGGTTGCGACCGGCCAGACTGACGCGGTAACGGCTGTCCGGCGCGGTCCACAGCAGGGTCGCATCATAGAGCCAGTAGGCGCCCTGATCGAGCAGCGGGATCGCCGTTTCGAACATCTGGGTCGCGCCACGGTATGAAGCCGTCGGCGTGAAGACCAGCGAACCACGGCTGCCCAGGTCGAAGCTGTAAGGCAGCGCAACCGCGCCGGTCCAATCCGGCGTGTTCTGGAAGTGGCGCTGATCCGCCATGTTCTCACGCTTGCCCGTCAATGGGTTGAACGTGACGAACTCGTTGAACTGAGCGTCCAGGTAACCCAGCGTCAAACGTGGAACGAAATTGTCGGTGATCCGGGCGCTGGCTTCCAGCTCCCAACCCCAGATTTCGCTAGAGCCCGCATTGTCGACGAAGCTGACGATCGAGGTCGGCGGGATGTAGAACTGCGACGTGATTTGCTGGTTCTTGTAGTCCGACTTGAAGAAGGCGGTCGCGAAGTTGACGCGGCGCTGCAGCAACGAGCCCTTCAGGCCGATCTCATAGGTGTCGACCAGTTCCGGCTGATAGCCATTGACCGTTTCCGGATACAGCGAGGCGTCGCCACGCATGTCGAAGCCGCCCGACTTGAAGCCACGGCCATACGAGGCATAGCCGGTGATCTCAGGCGTGAACTTGTAGCTGGCGCTGACGCGGGGCGTGAACTCCGAATAGGTGTCGGAGTTGCTGTAATTGGTCGATGGCGCACCGACCGGAATGGCATTCGGGTTTTGGAAATAGGGGCTGTGAATGCCCAGATAGAGCTGACGCAGTTGCGTGACGCTCTTCTTGTCCTGCGTCCAGCGGCCACCGAGCGACAGCGACAACTGATCGCTCAGGTCATAGTTGAAGTCGGCGAAGACCGCGAAGCTCTTGGTGTCGACCTTGCCGCCCGTATAGGTGGTGATGCCCGCCAGACCGACGACGGTGTCAAACGCGCCCTTGGCCATGGCGTCCATGTAGAAGACGCCCGCGACACCCTGCCAGCGCGAACCCTGGAACAGAACCTGGAATTCCTGCGTGAGCTGGCTGTCGCCATAGTAGCCGGGGATGTCCAGGATCGGCTGCGGCAGGCCGTCAAAGTCGATGCCGTCACCCTTGGTGTCGCCGTCGCGATAGGCCGTGATCGACTTCAGGGTGATGGCGTCAGAGACGGTCCATTCCCCGGTCAGCGACAGACCGCGCGTGCGGACATAGCCCTCGTCGCCGACGCCCGCGCGGGTGTCATAGACGCTGTCAGGTTTCGGCCCCACCATCCGATAACCGTGGCGAGCGTTGGACTCGTCCGTGGTCAGGTCACCGGCCAATCGGAAGAACAGGCTGTCGTTCGGCGTCCACTCGACGCTGGCGCGCGCAGCCGTGACGTCCTTGTTGTAGTGTTCAGCGCCGGTGTTCAGGTTCTTGCCGTAACCGTCACGCGTATAGCGGGCGATGGCGCCGCCGATGCGCAGGGTGTCGTTCAGGGGCGTCGAACCTGAGGCGATCAGGTCAATCTGATTATAGCTGCCGTAGGCGGCCTTCAGCGTAGCTTCCTGTTCCTGCGACAGGCGCTTGGTCACATATTTGATCGCGCCGCCGATGGTATTGCGGCCGTACAGGGTGCCTTGCGGTCCACGCAGAACTTCCAGACGCGCGATGTCGAAGACGTCCAGAACGGCGCCCTGCGGACGGGCGACATAGACGTCGTCGATATAGAGGCCGACGCCGGGCTCAAAGCCCCACAGCGGGTCCTGCTGACCGACGCCGCGAATGAACGAGGTCAGGGTCGAGTTGGTGCCGCGTGCGATCTGAACAGTGGCGTTCGGCGTCTGCTGCTGCAGGGTGGTGATGTCGGCGGCGCCGGTCTGTTCCAGACGCTCGCTGGTCACGGCGGTGACGGCGACTGGCACATCCTTCAGGGTTTCTTCGCGACGGCGCGCGGTGACGATGATGTCGTCAACATTGGCGGCCTGTTCAGCGGTCGTCTGAGCGAAGGCTGGCGCCGCGAACAGCGGGGCTGCGACAAACACGCTGCTCATCAGCGCCAGACGCAGGTGTCTGGTGTATCCCATTCTCGTTCCTCTCCACGCGCGGTCGTTCAGTCGCCGCTGGTATGTGTTGGACCCTACGGTGGTCCGTGAACGGCCTCGCTGTCAACATCATTCATTCTTTCATGAATGACGAACCTTGAAACGGCTCGACAGGAGCGGGGCGGTTGTTCATTCTGAAATGAACGAGTGCGACGCAGATCGCGCAAGGGACGGACAATGAATCAGACCAGCAACGCCACGACCCATCCTGTCGTGAACACCCCAGCCGGCGGCCTGCGCGGTCGTCGTGAGGGCTCAGCCAATGTGTTTCGCGGCGTACCTTATGCCGCCGCGCCGGTGGGTGATCTGCGCTGGCGGGCGACGCAGCCGCATCCGAAATGGGAGGGCGTGCGCGACGCGTTCGAGTTCGGTATGGCCCCGCCTCAGGCTGGCCCGACCGATGTCGCCGACATCGTCTCCATCGGCGGCGCGCCGGAACCGACCAGCGAAGACAGCCTGACGCTGAACATCTGGGCGCCCGCCGATGCGACGGCGCCCGTACCGGTCATGGTCTGGCTGCATGGCGGATCGAACCGGATGGGCGCAGGCTCCCTGCCCTTCTATGATGGCTCGGCCTTCGCCCGCGACGGCGTGATGCTGGTCAGCGTCAACTACCGTCTGGGTCATCTCGGCTTCTTCGCCCACCCCGCCCTGTCAGCCGAAGCCCCCTCGCATGAGCCGCTGGGCCAGCAAGGCCTGCTGGACCAGATCGCAGCCCTTGAATGGGTGCGCGACAGCATCGCCGCCTTCGGTGGCGATCCGGCCCACATCACGCTCTTCGGGGAATCGGCTGGCGGGCTAGACATCCTGGCGCTGATGACGGCCAAGCGCGCACGAGGCCTGTTCCACAAGACCATCGTCCAGTCTGGCGGCGGCTGGCTGCCTGCCGCGCCGCTAAAGACGGCGATGCAACGCGGTGTCGCTGCTGCGACGGCGCTGGGCCTGACCGACCCGGATGCCGCAGGCCTGCGCGCGATCAAACCCCAACAATTGATGGCCGTGGAAGGCAGCTTCGGTCCCGTCATCGACGGGCGCCTGCTGGACCGCGATCCGATCAGCGCTTTTGCACGCGGGGACTTCGCCGATGTGCCGATGATGATCGGCGCCAACTCGGGTGAGGATTCCCTGCTGAACTATGGCGGCGGGTTGAAGCGCTTCGGCCAGATCATCAAGCCGACCGACAAACTGGCCGCCATCTATCCCGAGGCTAAGGGCGACAAGGACGAACTGGTGCGTCTGGGCTTCCGCGACTTCGGTTTCGCCGCGCCCGCCCGCTGGATCGCCGCCCGCCCGCGCAAGTCGAAGGCCTGGCTTTACGCCTTTGACTATGTTGAGGAAGCACGCCGCGCCACGATGAAACGCGCCGCTCATGCCGCCGAAATCTTCCATGTGTTCGAGACGCTGGATCAACGCCCGGACGGATCGCCGCCCGCTACAGAAGCCGACCACGCCGTAAGCGCCGCCATGCACGCGCACTGGGTCGCCTTCGCCAAGACCGGCGCGCCGGGCGCTGACTGGCCTGCCTACAACCCCGTCAAGGACGCCTGGATGGTGTTCAACGCCAAGCCGGGCGGCGAGGTTAAGCGCGGCTGGTGGAAGACCTCGCTGGACCACCATTCACGCAAGGCCAGGGTGCTGGTCATGCTTCTACGCGCCCGTGATCGCCTGCGCATCCTGTTCTCGGCTAAGATGCCGCGATGACAACCGCAAAGCCCCACGCAAAATCGCAACCTAAACCCAAGGCACAACGTCGCGAGGAAACCACCACCCGCATCTTGGACGCCGCCGAGGCCCTGTTCGCGCGCGACGGTCTTCACGGCGTCACCCTGAAGGCCGTGGCCAAGGAGGCGGGCGTCGATACGGCCCTGCTGCACTATTATTTCGACGACAAGAACCGGCTGTTCTCCACCGTCTTCGGGCGTCGCGCCGAAGTGGTGAACAAGGTGCGTCTGGACAGTCTGGACCGCTATGAGGCCGAGTTTGGCGACGACATGACCATCCGGGGTGCCATCGACGCCTTCCTGCGCCCGCTGTTTGTCCTGTTCGACGGTGACCCAAGCTGGCTGAACTATGCAGCCTTGGTCGCCCAGGTGAACAACACCCCTGTGTGGGGCGGCGACACCATGCACCAGCATTTCGACCCGGTGATCCACCGCTTCATCGGCGTGCTGCAGCGGATTTCACCCGAGACGCCCGATCGCCAGATCTACTGGTTCTATCACCTGCTGTCCGGTTCTTTGACCCTGTCGCTGGCCCAGACAGGCCGGATCGACACCCTGTCGGGCGGACTGTGCAAGTCGTCCGAAATGGGCGCCATCTGTGATGCGATGGAAGCCGTCTTCACGGGCGGGTTCGAGGCCATCCGCCGCGCCTGAAAATGAAGCGAGGGGCGTCCCGCATAACGCCCCTCGCCTTTCACTCAGTCTGCCATCAGATCGACCTCATGCCGACGCACCGCCCTTGCCGCGAAGGTCGGCAGGACCAGCAGGGTCAGAGCCGTCGCCGTCAGCAGACCGCCGATGACGACCGTGGCCAGCGGCTTCTGCACCTCGGCCCCCGCGCCATGCGCCAGCGCCATCGGGATGAAGCCGACGATGGCGACCAGCGCCGTGGTCAGCACCGCGCGCAGACGGCTGGACGCGCCTTCGATAGCGGCCTGTATCGGAGGCAGACCAACCTGCAATCGTTCGCGGATCGCCTGCATCAGGACCAGCCCATTCAGGGTCGCCACACCCGACACGGCAATGAAGCCGACCGCCGCCGAAACACTGAACGGCATCCCCCTGAGCAATAATGCCAAGGCCCCGCCGACCAGCGCCAAGGGCACACAGGCGAAGACCAGCCCCGCCTCCGTGAATGACCCCAACGCCATGAACAGCAGGACGCCGATCAGGACGAAGACGATGGGGATGATCAGGCCCAGACGCTGCTCAGCCCGTTGCAGGTTCTCGAACTGACCGCCCCAGTCCAAGCGATATCCGACCGGCAGGGCAACCTCAGACACCGACTTCTGCGCCTCGGTGACGAACCCGCCCAGATCACGACCACGCACATTGGCCTGAACCACCATGCGACGGCTGCCGTTCTCGCGGCTGATCTGGTTCGGCCCCTCAGCGGTCTGGATGCGCGCCACAGAAGACAGGGGCACGACCACGCCGGTCGAGGAGACGATAGGCAGAGCCGCCAGCGTCGCCGGGTCGTTGCGCGCCGCATCCGGCAGACGCACAACCACGTCAAAGCGGCGGTCGCCCTCGAAGATGCGGCCCGCCTCGGTTCCGCCGATGGCGGTCGAGACGGCTTCGGACACATCGGCGGCGGACAGGCCGTAACTGGCGGCGGCGAACCGGTCGACGATCACGGTCAGGGTCGGCAGGCCCGACGCCTGCTCGACCCGCACATCCGCCGCGCCCGGCGTCGCCCGCAGTCTGGCCGCGACCTGTTCCGCCGTAGCCTGAAGCGTGGCGAAGTCGTCGCCATAGACCATGACGGCCAGATCGGTGCGCACGCCGGAGATCAGCTCATTGAACCGCAGTTCGATGGGCTGGCTGAACTCGAACGCATTGCCGATTTGCTGGCTGGCGACCTGTTCGATGCGGGCGATCAGGTCTTCCTTCTTCAGCTTCGGATCAGGCCAATCCTTGCGGTCCTTCAGGATGATGACGGCGTCGGAAATGTTCGGCGGCATCGGGTCCACCGCCGCCTCCGCCGTCCCGGTGCGCGAGAAGACGGTCTTCACTTCGGGCTGTGTTTCAATGGCCCGTTCCAAGGCCATCTGCATGGCCAGCGACTGTTCCAACGACGCCGACGGCACCCGCAGCGCCTGCATGGCGATGTCGCCCTCATCCAGCGTGGGGATGAACTCCCGGCCCAGGGACATGAAGGACACCGCTCCGACACCCAGCATGGCGATGGCGCTGATCAGCACGATCTTGGGACGCGCCACGGCGGCGCCGATGGCGGGCTGGATCCAGCGACGCGCGAACTTCAGGATGAAGGTCTCGTGGTCCTCGGCTCTGCCGTCCACGTCGAGGTGAACCGTCTTGGGATCATGCACCAGCAGGGCCGCCATCGCCGGAACGAAGGTGAAGGAGAAGATGAAGGCGCCGACCAGAGCCAGCATCACCGTCGCGCCCATCGGCACGAAGGTCTTGCCCTCCACGCCTTCCAGCATCAGCAGGGGCGTGAAGACCAGCAGGATGATCAGCTGCCCGAAGGCAGCGGGCTTGACCATCTGCCGTGCCGACTGCGCCGCAACACCCAGACGCTCTCGACGGGTCAGACTGCGTCCCAGTTCGCCCCGTCTGCGGGTCAGCATCAGCAGCGTGTTCTCGATCACCACCACCCCGCCGTCGACCAGCAGGCCGAAGTCGAGCGCGCCCAGCGACATCAGGTTTCCGCTGATGCCGAACCGGTTCATGCCGATGACCGCGAACAGGAAACTGAGCGGGATCATCAGGGCCGTGATCGCCGCCGCACGGATGTTCCCCAGCAGCAGGAACAGCACGACGATGACGAACAGGGCCCCTTCGATCAGGTTCTTCGCCACCGTCTTGATGGTGGAGTTGACCAGATGGCTGCGGTCCAGGACCGTGTTGGCCACAATGCCGGGCGGCAGGGTGGCCGCGACTTGCTCCAGCCGTTTTCCGGCGGCCTGCGCCACTGTGCGGCTGTTCTCGCCCGCCAGCATCAGGGCGGTGCCGAGGACCGCCTCATGCCCATCACGACTGGCACCCCCCAGACGCGGGGCCTGACCGATCTCGACCGTCGCCACATCGGCGACCCTCACGACCAGTCCGCCGCGATTTACGACCGGCGCCTGGGTCAGATCCTCGATGGTTTCGGCCAGTGCGTCGGTGCGAACCACCAACGCCTCGCCCGCACGTTGGACATAGCCTGCACCCGCCTGAGTATTGGCCCGGTCCAACGCCTGAACCAGATCCCCCATGCCCAGACCATATCGGGTCAGGGCGGCGGCGTCGGGACGGACGGCGTATTCCTTTACATAGCCGCCGTTGACGTCGATCCCGGCCAGGCCGGGGCTGGTGCGCATCTGCGGCGCGATGATCCAGTCCTGAACCGTGCGCAAATAGGTGACGCGCTGTTGAGTCGTGATCAGGCGTTCGCCTTCGGGCGTCAGATAGGCGCCGTCCGCCTGCCAGCCGGGCTTGCCATTGGCGACCACGACCTTGGGCGAGAACGGCACGTAATCGACCGTCCACATCAGCACCTCGCCTAGCCCCGTCGTGATGGCCGACAGATTGGGCTCGACGCCTTCAGGCAGTCTGTCAGACGCCTGTCGCATCCGTTCGGCCACCTGTTGGCGGGCGAAATAGATGTCGGTCTGATCGGTGAAGACGGCCGTGATCTGGCTGAAGCCGTTGCGCGACAACGACCGGGTGCTGACCAGACCGGGGATGCCGGACATGGCGGTTTCCAGCGGATAGGTGACCTGTCGTTCGATCTGTTCGGGCGCCAGGGCGGGCGCGACCGTGGTGATCTGGACCTGACGATTGGTGATGTCGGGAACTGCGTCGATCGGCAGCTTGGTCAGTTCGAACAGGCCGAGCGCGGCGACCATCGCCACGGCCAGGACCACGAACCAGCGAAAGCGGACGGACGCCTCGATGAGAAGTTTGAACATCATCGCCCCCTAGTGACCATGCTCGGCTTCGCCCTTGGCCAGTTCGGCCTTGAGCAGGAAGGCATTGGTCCCGGCGATGCGCTCAGACCCGGTCAGGCCGCGCACGATCTCGGTGCGCCCGCCTGCCTGCCGACC
>RCMZ01000129.1_pt1 | contig 46063 bp, 38 predicted proteins | sample 2041141 | NCBI WGS metagenome assembly RCMZ01 (sample SAMN09708263, study PRJNA481090) | Wastewater metagenome, whole genome shotgun sequencing project. | biome: sewage; isolation source: Davis station wastewater (DW) | place: Antarctica: Davis Station | collected 2010-03-01 | reverse complement strand
AACTGGTTCGAACTTCTCTCTCCTTGCCGCTGGTTGAGCAAGCTGACTTTCGCCAGTACTCTCCAGCCATTTTGCGTTCCGGCATCGCTCGCTCAGGCGCCAACCTGAAATCGCGTGTGCAGCCGGTACAAAAGTCGGTGGATGTGTAGCGTTAAAACGAAAGACCGACAGAGTCGGCGGATTTTTTTAATCGAACCAATCTAGTTCAGCATCGACTCCGGCAGAATATCCTTAGGTCCTTGCACAAGGTCGTCATCTTCCACTCGAGCGGTCTCAGGCGGGAACGCTACTACTTTACGCGATTCGACGTGAATGCTGGTGAAGGGCGCATCGACACTACTTGGTTGAATACCATGCGCATTCAGCGTGTTAACTAGGTCTCGAACTACATCTTCCTTGTGCAGCACAAATGTTGATGCAAACGACCGCCAGAATTGCCATCCCGCTCGTTCAAGGATACGTTGCCGGCGCATATCGCTGTCCCATTGGGCAGGGCCGTGGTATCTGTCGCCATCACACTCGATAGCAAGTCGGCTGTCCGCATCCCCCTCCACAACCATATCAATCCGATATGAGCCCACAGGGACCTGAGGGGTGACTCGGTAACCCCGCGCAACTAGGATATCGAAAACCTCACGTTCAAAAGGTGACTCGCAGCGCTCACGTAAATTCCCCAACTCCTCCTCGTCCTGAAAGAACGGAGCTTGGAAATGATGAATCAGCTTGGCTCGCAGTTGGTCTGCCTGGCTCAATTCCTCTGGCTGAATACTGCGAACCAAGTACATTCGGTCCCTCGCTCTCGAGGCGGCGACGTTAAATCGTTGGGCTACCATGTCTTGTGTCTGGGCATGGGCTTGGCCTGGCGAGGCAACCATGGAAAGGAACATGATATCCCGCTCTTTGCCTTGGAAAGTACGAGCGTCTCCACAGGTGATTCTGTACCGTGTCACAATTTGTTCACCCAGCTCTTCATTAAGCATTTGCATGACTTTAAGCGCTTGCTCATTGCCCAAAAGGGATACGACCCCGATAGTCCGACCATCAAAAGCACGGTTTTCTACGATTGCCCTAATCTCGTCGACGATGAAACGAGCTTCCGGTAAATTGATACCTTTGTTGCGGTAGCCGTCTGTCACGTAAATATCGACGAGGGGAGGGTCCAGGCGTTCCGAAGCCTTTGGCGTCCGTAGTGGCTTCAACTCATGGTTATAGAACTCGCGCTTGGAGTATTCGATGATGGGGCCAACGCAGCGGAAATGCTCCCGCAGCATCACGGCGCTCTTGGCGAACACTACTTTGAACAAGTCGTAGATGGAACGTTCTGGAGTCATCAACGGACGGTAAATATCGACTTGATTGGACAAGAATCGGCCCATCAGATTCCTGATTTTCTCTTCTTCAAGACCAACGCCTTCCGGCGAAACCTGCTTATCGTCACCAACCACTAGCACTTTTTTCGCCCGCAAAATGGCAGGCAAAGCGGTCAGGTCCGACTGTGATGCTTCATCGATAATAACTAGGTCAAAGCAACCAAAGTTAGCCGGAAGGGACTCGCAAATGCGATAGTGCGGCATAATCCAGCAGGGTATTGCACTATTGGCCCGCTCCGCTGCAAAACGCGCATCCTGCCGATAGCGCCCAGCACGAATACCCGTGCCCTTGCCAATCTTCTTGATTGCCGACCGATAGGCCTCAAGTGCGGCTCGAACATCATGCGTAGCATTTTCTGAGAGTTTCAGCCACGTCCTCTTATTGACGGCTTCCTGATAGAGCTTGGCTAGGTCTCGCTCAAGCTCCGTACGGAGCTTGGAAAGTCGCTTCAGTTCGTGTCGGCTATCAATCCTATCGACGAAATTGACCAGCCTGCATAGCCGCCACACCTCACGCCAATTATCCGGAAGTAGCCTATCGTGAGTCCCAGGATGCGGCTCTTCACAAAGTCTCTTTGCCCAATGCTTAGCGCCCGAATTTTCAATCAATTGCGTAACCTCGGCAATCGTCTTGACGTTCCCCGTCAAAGTGTGAATGCGACGTAATTCTTCCATCAAACTAGACCATTCAGCCTGAATATCGCTCTCAGCGGAATCCGGGTTTCCGAGACGTTTATTGAGGAAATCCCTTAGCTGTTCGGTAATTGCGCCCTCACAATCAAACAATGACCTGAGGAAAGATTCCTTGACCACCCAGGTCTCTGCAAGACGATGACGGGTCAGGTGGTGTTGGAAAATTATTTCTATTTCACCAAGGAACTCTTTAGTGTACGGTAACTGCCCAGTTTTCTGCCAAGTGGGAAGCAGGGGCTGTACGGTTGATGCCACCTCGGCTTCGTCAGCGATGCTAGAGATTATCTTGTTATAGAGGGTTATAGCCACTCCTGTTGCGACCAATCGTTCGGGCTTTATCTCCATTTGAGGTAACGAAATCTCATCGGCCAAGGTATTCCAACGAACAAGCAACGCCTTGCTAAGTTGTAGAAACTTGATGAAATGCAGCACATGCTCCCAGTCTGCCGTAGAGGCAGGCTTGGCGCTGACTACTACGACAGCGTCTAAGACTCGCTTCTGTTCAGACTTGCCGAACATCCCCGCGAGGCCAAAGGGTTTTTTTCCTTGGGAAAGATTCGTTACGGCTTCAACTAGCTCTAGATTGGACTCTAAGCCTTCTGAAAGAGCTACCGGCTTAACCAAAAATTGCTTACGGGTGTCGAGTGCTGCAAGAATTTCCTCCTTCAACGTCAAGAACAAGTCTAAAATTTCATTCTTTGAGCTACGCCGCAGATATTGCTGCAGCCCATGCGTCCAAGGCTGCTGCGCGTTGTCGATTTCCTGAAGTAACAATCTTAGATTCGACACTTTGGCGGTCGCAGCCATAGCTGCTTGAACGGTCTCTGACGCTGTGCTGACGAGACTTGGCACCATGCCATCGGACTCCTGGGCCTTCAGGTCACTGAGGCGGGATAAGTCCTGATGAACTTGTAGCAACTTTCTGGTTTCTGGAAAATCAGCAATTAGTGGAATGCGTTTTCCTAGATAGTCGAGGTCGCCCCCTACCTTAAGTCGAGCTTCCCGCAATGCAGAAATATCGGCATTTCCAAACTGCGGCTTATGGTGGTCTTCTATGTTAAGTACATCTGGAAACCAAGCTAATTCATTCCGATTGAGGGCCACTTCTTCAGCGGCTTCGACAGGCGTCAGTAATTCATCGTCAATCCGGACCTTGTCGAGATTCAAACGGGCCCAGTTCGCAATTTCTTTGTCTGTACTGGCAATTCGTCCGTGCAGTGAGTCAATTTGACCGTCGATTTGTTCGATTTCACGCCGATAGGCTGCGCGGTCAATCCGAGTAACCTCAGCTGCAATCTTGTTGATGGCAAACTCGAACTGTTTCATGCCTTCAGCTTCGCTAGTCAAGAGGCTAATAGCCAAAGGCCGAATTGATTCGGGCAATTTTTCTTGTAGCACGGAGAGTGCGGGGTCCTTCATCGAGGTAACGAGCACCCGTTTGCCTAAAGCGAGGTAATGGCAAATTACGTTGGCAATAGTATGTGTCTTCCCGGTCCCCGGCGGCCCTTGCACGACGACACCATCGTGCGCCTCCAGCATCTGAACAATACGAACCTGTTCATCGTTGTATGCCATCGGAAAGTAAAGTTCGGAAACCCGGCCGGAGGTTACTCCGCTGCCACCTCCGCTCCCGCTGACGAGCGATAGCCCGCGAAATGGCGGAAGGGACACTTCATCATTTTCGGATGAAGGTTCTGTAACAAGGGTCAAAACAGCACTTGGCAGTTGGTCTAGACTTTCGCCAGCAAGCTGCGTTTCAAAGCGTTCCAGGTCCTGTACGAACAGATTGCTGGTACGAGGACGGGCTATCAAAGCCCAAGTGTCGGTTACAACCAGATTTTCGCTAGCCTTAGGCAAATTGCGGTCATCTGCTGTTGTTTGAGTGGGCCAATAGGTACCAGAGGCATCCAAGAATGTGGCACTCGACCGAAGGAGCGCTTCAAACGTACTGGGCTCGAAGGGATTTAGCAGTCCACCTGTTGAGGCAAAGAATTTTTTGCTTATATCGACGAGATTGGCAACACCGGAGTTGTCCATTGCCGCGTAGATGTCGACCTCTAACCGAGGTTCTGACGAGCAGGGCCTAATTTCCAGTGCCATAGTTTTCTCGTTGAGTGAAATTTCAACGAGTTGAGTCAGTAGCGGATATGTGAGCGTTCCGGAAGGCAAGTTCCAGAGAGCGATACCCACACCCCATACCAGTTCCAGCTGCGAGTCGACAAGGTTGCCCTGCATTTGCTGAGAAAGCATGAACAGCTCTGAGTACAGCGCAGTGCTCTTCCTGACTTCTTTTTCGCGCTTTGCCCAAGGGCTCCATACAATTTCGACGTAGGATTTGAGTTGCGCCTTGAGCACACCTTTATCAGGGAGCTCTTCCAATGTAATAACTAAGGAATCAACTTTCTCCTTAACGCCTTCAGTATTAGCGTCGGTTTCTGCGTTAGTGGCTATCGGCAGCGCACCGATGTCGACGAGAGATTGGCGAATTGCGTGAGTTTTTAAAATGGGTTCTTTGCTAGGAGATTGCGGCAGGTCAATCCAGAGCTCAAGGAGTTTACTTTCCGGAACGGGGGGGCGAGTCTCTTGAAGTCTATCCAGACGGAACCATACTTCGTCGAATTCAGTTTCCTGGCAGTTGAACGTAACTCCTGGCAGCCCCTTGATTCGTTCCTCTAGGCGAGTGAAATCCTTGTGCTGAGCTAAACTCTGAGGGGGAGTTTTTTTCAGTAGTGCCGTTTGTTTTGCAAACTCAATGAGGGCAAGAAGCCGTTCGTTTTGGATGACCATTAGATAGCTTTCTTATTTTTTCAGCAGAGCAAGCACAATCAGGAAGGCGATGCCAATGATTATCCATTTCAACGCTGAACCGCTAGATTTAGGTGTAGGCTTAGCCTGGAATGTGGTTCTCATTACTCCATACTTGAACTGAGCCTCATAAGGAGACATACAAGCGGAACAAGAAAGATGCTGTAGAACTCCATCAAGTGTGGAGACAAAATTGGTGGTTTTACAGTTGGCACACTCAATAACTACTCTATCCGGCACAGTTTGAGTAGGATGTGGCGGGTGCTCAGGAGCGGACCCTATAGGCTCGCCCCTTGGTCTAGGAACAGGCCGTGAAGGCTCCACTGTAGCATCAGCCGAAAGTCTACAAACGAGGTCGTTGACTTCTGCCTTCAGGGCTCGTGCCTTTGGGCGATTACGAAAATTTAACTCGAATTGAATAATCTTGAGCGCATTTAGGTCATTACGCGACGTGGCAGCCAGCGCCTCAAGCTCCTCGATTCCATGTTTAAAGTAGGGCCGATATGCCATGTTATAGTTTCATTGGACGACTGCAAAATATTGCGATGGCCATGCGTTGATGAATTGACTCGCAGAAGTTCATATTTTACTAACAAACGACGCTGTGGTCTAATTTGCCCGGACATTTTAATAGGTGGCAATCCACCACCTGTGGAGCATTGTATGGCAAAACAACGAAACACTGACGTATCCTGACTTTTTCGGACACTCCTGTTTGGTAAACTTCGCCAACTGGAGAGCTTGTATGACACGGTCAAAAACAGGCAACCGGCCGCGGGAAGACCGCCAGCAATGAAGCTGGCGGTCTTGGTAATAACTAGCAGGCCAGTGGGAATCCCCTTGGCCAACTGGTTCGAACTTCTCTCTCCTTGCCGCCGGTTGAGCAAGCTGACTTTCGCCAGTACTCTCCAGCCATTTTGCGTTCCGGCATCGCTCGCTCAGGCGCCAACCTGAAATCGCGTTTGCAGCCGGTACAAAAGTCGGTGGATGCCCGCCAAGGCATCCGTCCCCCAACACCCGTTCCATGGGGCGCTGGTTTCACTACGCTCGTCATTTTTCATCCGACTCGGCTCTCGCCGGCCACTCGATTGCATACTCAGGGTTGAATCTTGTCCGGGGAATGACCCCCGCCCTTATGCGCCGAAATTCAGGCGCTACGACAGCAATCGGCTTATAGCCCTTGGTTTGCGGGGAGCCAATAATCCCCCGCACCGCGGGCCATTTTGTGTTGGTTAGATACGCAAGGCTTTACGAACAGACCACTGCTTCCTCTCGAACGGTATTGTTTGCTGGCGCATCTCCAGATTTCATAAGGCCGACCCCATTAAGCACCCGATTACTCATCACAATCTTCTCCGTTCAATTCCAGAAATTCCAGGCACTGCAGGCCCTAGACAGTTCTTGTTCTCACAATGCCCTCGCGAGCAACTTCACGCTTTTGCTCCAGGTAACGCTTGAGACTGACCGGTGCGACCCGGGTCATCTCTCGCTGCTGTGCATACCCCTCGACCGGTTCTAGCCGGTGTTGTGTATGCCCGCGGTCTACGATGCTTGCGCACCTCGACTCGCCCGGCCTGACTACGTGTGTGCTTTTTGTCGCGCGTCTGCTCCCTATCTCGGGAGCAGGTGGCGCGCCAACGGGCAGGCTTCACTGCCATCTCGCATATCAAGAGCTCGCACCGACGGACAAGGTCGGTGGTCACAGGCTCGCGCCCTGTTGAATGAATCAACATCTGTTTTCCAATCGCACGGGTTCGCGCATAACCTCTATGTAAAGAGGTGCGCGCCAGTTTGTTGTGCCGGCTGCACTGCAGCGGCACGTTTATGAAGTAGGCACGGAGGATTAGTCGTCCCTCAGGACGGGGTTACTCTCCGTGCCCCTTCCGACACGCAGCGGGCACCTTTTTGGGATGCACTACGCGCTGTGGCACCAGGTGGCTAACCTGGCTCACGCCGGATGAAATGTTGACGATGCAATGCTGAACGGTTTGGCGACCGGTTCAGCACTGCGAGCATGGTGAAAATATGTTCGGTAGTGCTGGCGTTGGCGCGCCATCGATTCAGTGCGATGCAAAGTCATATATCTGACCTTCACAACTGTATAGCTAGCTGTTGGAAAAAAGCGCAATGGGTTCAGTCTCTGCAAACAATATCGCGTCATAACACGGCCCCTCCGGGGCCTCCTGGCGCGGTACCTATACGCTGCACCCCAACAATAATCAATGACCCGGAGACGCACAATGAGAGCCGCAGACGCAGCACTACAAATCAAGATTCCTCGCAACAAAACTGTCCTGATGCAACTGCTTCAACTGCTCGTTTTCCGTCGTCACTATTGGTGGTGCGGCGGTATCATCTACGCAGCAAAGCTGGGCGGCTTCGTCGCCAAAATGGCAGTCCGATATCCGCTTACCCGCACTGCTCGTGGTCGAGCATACGACCGTAGTAGAGGCCTGGCGGCGATGCATTTCATCGCCTATCCGATTGCAAATGGCCTTGTCGCCTGGTGGTTATTGTCGGATGAAGGGAAGGGCGGTTTGAACGACCCCGCTACGCCTGATGCACACGTGGCGAAGAACGCGATGGCCGCTGATGGGCACATTACGTTCACAGATTATGTCCTGCATTACGCACATAAAAAGTCGCCTCGGCATCTTCCCGATAAAAAAACGGGCAAGGATAAAATAGTGTTCAAGAACGTATCAACTTGGACTTGGAAGCTATCAGACACCGCGCTCAACGAGACAAAAGCGTCTATCGAAAGGGCTGCGGCGAACTTCGACTATGGCACCGAGGGGAGGCATGGCGGACGCCCATCGGGCGTTCTGGGCATACTGGTTTTTCAGCGTACACGCCCCTTGTTTTCAGGCGTGCGAAACCAAGTGATTGACCTTCACCGGCATGCGGATTCGCACTGGGGCCGCGTGAAAAAGAAGTGGCAAGGGCAGCACTCTGCGCAGTGCCTCAACGATGAGAACCGGGCAGGGGAGCTTCGACCTTTGAAAGAAATCGTGGCACACCATTTGCCGAAGATGGTCCGAATTGCTGTTTATGGTGATTCCCCGAAGACTATTGGTGACCTTGTACGAAACAAATAAGTTGAAAAAATGGCGGAATCCATTGCTGGATTCCGCCATGAAAAGAATGAAAATATAGCCTATATTTTTTATGATTTATCAAGCCATCGCTCTGCTTGTCCAGGCTGCTGGTTAAATCAATGATAAGTATGGGGTTCAGGTTTTGGATACGTAAACGTCCACGGATTTTCTTCGCGTACAAGACGTATCAAGTAAAAATTATGACTAATAATTAGCCATGTCGTTAGTTCAGAAAAAATCACTGCCTTTGTTTTTGGAGTAATGTTTTGGCATGCTGCAAATGCAGCCTCAACACGTTCTATTAAATACGGCACGGCATCATCCGGAAGTTCTTTTTCATGCGGCATTCTACGAGCTAATTCCGGGCGGCAAATGCGCAAGTCCAAAAGCTTCTCTATGATATCTGCGATATCCAGTAGTTTCATAATTCTTTCCTCGATGTTTTTGGTCAGTGTCAACTCATCCGACGAAGAGTGACGGCGGGGCGCTATGCTTCAGCAAGGGCTTCTTTGAAGATATTCTCTATAGAGCGAAGGTGCTTTTCGAAAAAAATGGGTGCCGTGCCTCGTATAGCTTCCTTGACGACTTTCACTCTGCAACCTTGAGGGAGGCAAACAAGATGACTCACATGTTGAATTCTCTCGCATGCCTGTTTCTTGTCTCTGGCCGAAATGTACGCAAGAATTCGTCCCGATTTACTGAATTCAAACATATACGTTGTACTAGTCATACCGTATGTCCTTATTTTTGGTTGGCAGTATTTTCTCTGCTTACCCGTATAGCGACGTATTAAAAACAGGTGTAGTAGCCACGGAATTTTTAAATTACTTCATTGGCACCAAAAAACTTGTTCTTTAATGCTGCCAAAAAAATAGGCTATCTTTCTCGTGAATCCGGTGTTAACATTAATTCCCCTATAATAAAAACAAAGGAATTAAAATGAATTTTCTATCGAAACTCTTCGATTTGATGTTTCCGCCAACGGATACCCTCGATTCCGATTCCGATTCCGATTCCGATTCCGATTCCGATTCCGATTCGAGCTCGGGTTCATCATCCGGTGGTATTGACGATAGTTTCTTCGAGCATGAATTTATGCTGGTCAATCCGGCAAACGGGATGCCGATGATGGGTGGTATAGGTGGCGTTGATGTAACAGGAAATTTTTGGGGGCAGTCCGACACGTCCAGCGACCACGGCCATTACTCGTCAGTTGACCATTCCGCGGATTCATTTGGCAGCAGCTCGATGTTCGACAGCGGCTCGATGTTTGACTGAATTTCTGTCAATGGGGATAGATTTCGGCACCTGCCAACTTACCGATGGTGATGCCGGGTTGGCACGATTTGACGACTCGGAATGTCACTGGCAGAGGAGGGTGTCCCATGTTCACGAACAGCCGCCGCGCGTACTACGCGTTGAGCAGTTAAAAGTCGAATGCAGTTCGCCGATTGCATCGCTACGGTTCGGCCCAACGCAAGCCTCCCCCTGCGCACTGGTGGGACCAATGGTGTTACGAACACGCCGTAGTGAAGCCGGCTGCGGCCTTGACTGAGTATTCGCATCATCGCCGCCACTGACTCGCATAGGTCACAGCCACCTATTCTCATAAGTCGCTGCCGCCCAATCGCGTAAAGCACAGCCACTTGTTCTCACTCATCGCAGCCAAGTGGGAGCCACTCAGGCGGATGAGATTTCGCGTATTTTTCAGATGAGCAAGATGTTATCCTCTATGTTCACCGGCCGAGTTCGGCCAGAAGCAGCCGCTCGATACATCCATTGTTGAGGTATCTATGCGACATGTGATTTTATTTAAGTTTGAAGATAGAAGCTTCAATGTACAAAAAAACCCGTACTTCGCTAAATCATTCGCTCCGACCAAGTAACCCTTCGGGCAATGTCTACTATGCGCGCCTGATAACTCCGCTGGGCATTTTTTACAAACTTGGATTCACAACACATGATTCTGTCCAAGCTCGCCTCGCATACAAAGGAAACGGGGACGAGAAGCTGTTGGACCATGTACTTTGCTTTGGCTACCTGGACGACGCTTTTGACGTCGAGTTCGCGCTGCACTCACATTTTGCCGTCAGAGCGGCTTTCAGTAGTTACTGCGCAGAACCAGATTTGCCGTTGTTTGGAAATGGTCAGTCTGAACTCTACATCGACGATGTCTTGGGTTTGGACGACGCATATACCGCGACTCAAGCGCACAAGACGCGTAATAATATTCGTCTGGCTGAGCGGGCGCGTACACAGAAAGCCGTTGAGCAAATGCGGCATTACGCCGCTCCACCCCTTGAAAAGCATACGGATGTGGAACAGATTCTAAAGTTAATTGAAGGGCCGCTCCTATGGCTCATGCGGGCCTACAGCAAATTCTCTTTACTGTTTGCTTCGCAAAGCGAGAAAGTTTTCCATGCCGCTCAAGAGGGAAAACACTACGCGGCCCCTTTAGCAAAGTCTGTAGACATTGGCTGGATGATTGAACGGCTAAAAAATGCACACTACGAAAGAACGGATAAGTTGCGTCATGAGCGACTAGTGCGAATAAGGCAAATGGAGCGCGAGGATGGCATCAAGTGAAAGCATCGCGAGTCATTCAGTTGTATCGGCTCGCGTTTGAAAATCCTCGTGCTCGCATTCAGCGCCGGTATTGCCTTGCATTAACCGCACCCGACGAAGCGCAGATGCTAACGTTATCGGGAAGGTCCCCTTTGGGATGGAAGCAGTCCTTCGTAGCTTCCTAGGGTGATGGCCGCAACGCCAGCTAAGCGCTGGAGGTGAGCAATGAGAACGGTTGGCGGCGCTTTATGCGATTGAGTGGCGGCAGTCAGTGAGAACAGGTGGCGGCAGTGATGAGAATATTCACTTGACGGTGCTGCATCACGAAAAAAATACCGAAAAAATACCGTTATAACGAGCTAATCGTTATAACGGTATGAAATCAATCAGCTTTTTCTGCCGGGTACGAGCTTCTCAAGTCGGCCGAGAGCCTCGACCAATTGTTGGCCATTGAGCCTGCCTAACGCTTGTAAACCGGCGCGTACGACCTCGCTCTTGCTGGTCGAACTCCGGCCCTCTTTGTTTGCAATGATGCGTAGTTCCTCGATTCTTGCATAGTCATCCAGGGGCATGGAAAACGTGTCCCGCACAACGGATGATTTTTGCGGGGCCGGCTTCAGTTCCGTGGCGGGTTCTGGAGCCCTCAGCAGGATAGAATCTGCCTTGTCGAAACGGTTCACCAGGGCTGCATCTTGTTGCGCAACTGTCGAGCGCAACTTGACCTTATCAAACATCTTTTTCGTCACTTGCCTTCTCCTAGTAGCGCCAACACCTCGTCGGCAAGCGCGTTGACCTCATCCACCGCGACCTTCGCATCCCGGCCTAGCGCCGAAACTGATACACCGCTCACGACCGCTTCCTGATACGCAGTTCGATTTGTTAACCGCGACGACATCAGTGGAATGCCGAATTCAGCTAACTCTCGCATGATTGCATTCGAGAGCGACGTCCGAACGACCCGATTCGGCAAGATGGCAGCTCTCAAGGCTGGATTGAAATCTGCGCCGCGCTCAATCAAAAGTTTGACTCCACGGGCCGCCCATAAATCTGCAGGCGATGGCGGTAAAGGCACGATGACCAAATCGGCTACGAGAATTGCAGACTGGGGACTTAAAGAATCGAGGCCTGGCGGACAATCGACGACGACAAAATCGTAGTTATCAAGTTGCTTTTGAAGCTCTCGATGCACTTTCCCGGCATACGCAGAAAGGTTGACTACCGCAGCCGGAAATGGATTACCTTCCGGTGCAGCGTTAGCCCATGCGGATGCCGATGCTTGCGCATCGCAGTCCGCTACTAAAACCCGGTAGCCTCGCTCTGCGAGTGCAGCCGCGAGAATCATCGTGGTTGTGGTTTTACCGACCCCTCCTTTGGGGTGGCAAATTGCAATGATGCGCGCTTGCTTATGCATATGATTATCCTTTGACTAATGGTGAAATCGATTGGAACGGTGATATCCGTTCTACTGATATGTAGCGACATGATTTATGTCGTTGGCGAGAAGTGGTATTTGAGTTGCCGCCTCTGCCGGGGTGACTAGGCATCAGCAGTAGGTCGTGGTCCATCGCAATAGCGCGCGTGCTGGCTTGGTGCAAATCATGTTCGCGTCGTGGCCTGAAACCGTATAGCGAACTCATGCAAGAGACAACGGTGGCGATGTCAAATTTCTTGAGACCGAGGTGATGCTTGGGGCGGGAGGTGCAAATTACCCGTTTGACACTGGACGACTCTGCCCTTGGCGGCGCCACTTACGTCAGTACAAATACCAGCCTTGACCACGCAGTTGTGGTGCCGGCGACACTCAGGCCTGCGCGGTGCAAATGTCTCTGTTTGGCCGTCGTGAGCTAGCATGTAGGCCGCTCATGACTGCGGGCGTAATGGCAAACACTATGTTTGGCGCGAGTAAATGGCAAGAAGGGGGCGTAAATCAATGAAGTACCCTAGTTGCCCACCTTCCAGTAAGCTAGTATTTATGCGGGTTTCAGCGGTATTAGGGGGGTAAGGGGGGCAATACTAAGCCGGCGAAAGTTTTCGTTTATTACAGCGCTGAATGGGAGGTAAAGAATACCTTTCAGTAACTCTTTTAAAACGCTACACTCTATACCCTAATTCTTGGAAACTGAGTATCCATGCGGGTTTCAAGAAGGGTATCGCTTCTTGAATAGTACCCCATCGGCTCCCTAATCGGATGTGGTTCTATATTGGAGGTGGGCATCGTTGAGTATGGACAATCCTCATTGGCCAATCACGAGCGAATTCGCCATGGCCAAATTTTTGAGCAACTTGTCGTAGTGCTCGTCAGTGAGGCGGATGCTCAGTTCACCAAAAAGCGAGACAGACGTACGTATAGACGCTGTAGCTCTGGGGTGGACCTGATGAGCCACAGTACACGCCAGCCAAGTCTTGCCCAGGTCCGTCGGGCTAGTAAATAGCACATCCTGTTTGTCGAATAGCCATTAGCGGGACAGCACCTTTGGTACAGCGCCTTTTCAAGCGTGCGAGCGTAGTGGTAGTTGTCCTGAGTGGTCGTGTTGGACTTGAACTTGAACTTGGCGCGCTTCTGGTGCTGGCCAAATGCTGTGCCATCGCATTCGGTCGTCTTGTGGAAAACCAGCAAGCATGGCCGTTCTTCGAAGCCAGGGTTCAGGCTCAACATGGACTGCTCGGAAAGCCGCGCGCCATGCCGAACAGTTTCAGGCGGGTCAGCTTATGCTTGGTTGCGTGACGCCCCATGCCTCATGGCTCATCTTTTCGTGACATGACGGGCCGTATCAGGGCGGCCTGCCGTATATTTTACAAATTGTTTATATCGTTTATTGCTCCGGTCAATGTGGATGGCTGGATTGGCAGTAGGTGGCGTCGCTCAGATTCTCATGCTCGGACAGGTTAAGCGTGACGCCCTTGTGTCGCAACTCAAAGTGCAAGCTTAGCCAGGCCCACGCCGAATTCAGCACTGACGATGGCTCGCGGGGTGGGAATAGCCGCAGGAGAGCCGTTTCGCCGCTCTCCTGCGGCACCGGATGCGGCAGAGCGGCTAGCTTGCTGCTGGCTCACATAGACCGCGTCAAACTATTCAGCTCGGCGCAAAAGCGCAAGCCCGGGGTTGTGATTATCTGTCAGCCAACTTTCTTGCGTTTGGCATAGCCATTTTGCCGCGCGATAGTAGCTTTCAGCTCAGCGTAGTGGAGGCTGTCTTCCCGAGGTATCAAGCGCCATACGTCCTGACCGTTGCTGCGGTCTGGTTCACCGCCGGTTAACTCGCGCAGTGCCCGGCCGCATTCGCCGATGGTTTTGCGGTCGTCGGCTCGCAGTCCGACCAGCATCACGATTTCCGTCACCGTCAGGCGGACTCGTTGGCGTTCATCTTTTTTTGGTTCGGAGCCGACCAGCGACATTTGGTGTGCCACTCTGTCGAATTCGAAAGTAGCGGTAATGAGTTCCTTGACTGGTACGATAGCGCCGAACTCGCGATTTACGGCCGTCAGCCCATTCATCTCGTGCTCTGTCAGCCACCACTGTTCGCCCTCCATAAACAGTGACTTTACCTCCGCCCATACCTGTTGCATGTTGATGCCGTGCCGAGAGTTCACTGACGTTACAGGCACCGTCCACCAGCGACGATTGCCCGTGTCGTCGACGAGGTAGTCTGGCTTATTTACCGACGCACCCATTATGGTCTGGCGGGTCAGTTCGCTGTCTTCCCGGCCATAAGCGCGGCGTTGACAATCGACGGTGTCTGACATGAACGCTTTGAGACTACCCATTTCGCTGGCCGAGAACGTCGAGTCCAACTCGCCAAGCTCAACAATCCAGTGCGCCGCCAGGGTGAAAATGTGGTCCTTATTGCTGGGTACGAGCTTGAAGCTAGTCTTGATAGCCATCGTGTTTGCCGGTGCTAGCGATGCATACCACGTAGTTTTACCTGCATTTTGCGCACCTTGCAGTACCAAGCATCCTTCGTATTTCGTGACGGTTTCACGCGAATGGCGGTACAGTGCTGCAACCGCGCTAATGAGCCAGCGACGGACCATCGCATTTCGATGCGCTTCATATCGCGGTGCAACCTCTAGCGTAGCAAAGAAATTGCTCAAGCGCGAGACGCCGTCCCATGCCGTTGCGTCAATCCAGTCCCGAACAGGATGGAAGGCATTCCTGTCCGCAACCTGTTGAACCGCTTCATCGACACGGCTCTCTGACATGCGCAAACCGTTGAGAATGACCAAGTCGAACACCTTGCCGCGGTTGCGCTCGCGGCGATTGTCCTCGTTGTACTCAATATTTGGGATATTAATCTCGGGCTTGCGCTTGAGCTCGTTATATCTGGCTGACACTTTGTATTCGTTTAACAAGTAACGCACGTTGTCGAATACCGGGTCAGGAGTCTCAATGATTTCCTTGCCTCGGAATCGAGGCGTGGTGACGGGCCAGTTGAGAGCGGCAAGTTTCCCGTTCGGTTGCAATTTGACTGCGTCGGCCCCCTTGAGTGCCTGCGCTTCTACAGCTTTCTCGTCAACACTAGCGATAGAGAAGTCATCTACGGTTGCCGGTACGGCGGTTGTACTCGAACAGCTATCAGTGCTAACTGCTTGGCTATCCGCGAGAGTTACGTTGGAGTTGCAACCGTCCTGCGCGCTTCCGCGGCTTTTGAGCGGTGCGAACAATGCCTCGTTACTTGCAATTTCCGCTATCAGGTTTTTTTGTGCTTCAAAACTATTTGTGGCGTGAATGGCGTTTTTCAGTTGTTCAATATTCATTTTTTGGAGTCTCAATTAGATTTCGGTAGTGTTGTTAGTAGTTGAGTGAGTTGCAAATTATGCAATTTGGCGTTTAACGTCGATGCGGTCGAATATGTCCTAGGGCAGTGCATCATCGTTGGAGTAAGCCAAGACGGCCAAGCTCCCAGCTATGGTCGTTCCGGTCTCGGCCGAAACCGTCCGCGCCCAGTTAGCTCGGTGAGGCTCGAAGTACGCCGTCATTTGCCGACCTCAACTTGGACTTCGACGTGACTGGCGAGCCAACTGTCGATATCGATTTGCCTCCACCGCAGCAACCGTGTGCCTGGTATATGTAGGCGTGGCGGTACCGCAAGCCTGTTACGCTTCAAGTCTTTCTTGATGGTCTCTGGGCTGCGACCAAGCATTGCGCTGAGCTCGGTTAAATCGACTAATGTGCTATTCATGCTGTTCCCATTCAATGTGAGGGTGAATTTATAGGCCGCTCTCGGTATGTGGACCGGGATACGTGCCAGTACATGACGTACCGGTGAACAGCTATAGGGGATGAATTTATATTGGCGGTCAAATATCGATGGAGCAGCGTGATTTGCATGGGGCAACCTCAGCGCAGATACGCTGGTTCAGCACGTCGAACCCAGCTGGAAACCTTGGCGGCAGACTACAAGTATTCTGTGCCCAGGCAATAATGTCGGGACAGTACTTCCCATTCGACAAGTGCGTCTGGCGGCGCAAGGGTCTAGTGGGGTGGAATGAATTGTTAAAGAAGAAATCGCTCTCACGCGTTGTACGTGAAATTTTTGAACAATGCAGCGGCCATACAGGCTAGCGCACTGTTGTTATAAAAATATTTAATTTAATTTAATTTACTTAAGATAGAGCTTATTAATAGATGAGAGAAATTCTCATTCAATTGATGGCTCATATGACGCGGCAAAAAATGAAATTGCCGGTATGAAATGTATTGCAGTGGAGAAATAATGCCATGTGAAAATTTTTCTGTCAAGAATATTTCCTCATGGATGCTATTATTTCCTCGATAAGGAAATTGAGGACGACGGCGCATACTTGCAACGGCGTATCCTTTCGGAAAAATCTTTCGCCATGGCACGTATAACCGTGGCAAACCGATGTCTGCAAATTATCTAGTCTTGCTCGCGAGCGTGGGGTGCAAAGCGGATACCGGCTGTGGCATATGGCCCAGCAGGCGTTCGACCCGCACCGTCCAGTGCCCCCCTCGGCTTCAGCCCGCGCTGTCAGAGCCCGCGCGTTCCGGCCTGCCACTTCGGGATGCGCCACCGGCATGTGCGCGACCACTGTCGTGTGGCGCCCGTGGAAGGTGTACTGGCCGTGGCTGGCGATGCGCTGGCAGCGCCGGGAACATCTCGACCATCTTGCAGACCAGGCGCATGTCCGCCTTGGCCCGCGCAGGCTGGCAAGGTACCGAGTCGTAGTAGTTGCCGACTTTGGTGGTAGTCGACGCCGACCCGCGCTGTCTTCTATTCGGCGTATTCGTAGCGCCGCCCCGGCATTGCGCGTAAGGCTGGCTGGTCCATCTCGGAGAAGGCGCTGGCTCGGCTCTGCCCGAGGGCTTCTTGAACGGCCGTTGGTTCAGGTGGGGCGGCGGCCTGTGCAGTAATCGATTCAGTTCATTGATGCTGATGAAGAAGCGTTGGTAGCGCAGTTGCTCTAGAACTCATCGCGAGCCAATCTCCACGTCTTTTTTCTGGAGTCGTCTGGATAAATATAAATGCAGGTCCTAGATTCCGGGTGAGCGACGAATCGCGAACAACCCTAATCAACATGGAGCTCAAAAATGAAACGCGTATTTATCCTAAATTCCCCTGTTAGCTATCCTAGAGTTTTGACATCGGCAGAGTGCGCAAATCTGCGTGCCGGGGGGATTAACTGCTCTCCCGCGTGGCTGGTTATGCCCGTTTGCGGCGAGAACGATAACGGTGGCCAGCTGTATTCTCCGTCGCGGCGCGGCGGCAACATAAACGCCGGAATTTACGCGTTGTTGGCCAAGCCATGAGCTCAAGAATAGCCATAGCAGTCGGTCAGCGACTTGTAGGGCCGGCCCTTGACCGTTATGGGCGACTGATGGACCAAGCGTATCTATACATGGTAGAGCACCTCAGAAAAGGACTCACTGACCCATCAAGACATTGGAACCAACCATGAACATGCTCAACCTTACCGAATGCAGCGGCCTTGCCAAACGCGCCGCTATCGCTGCTCTCAAACGTGCAAAATCACCTGCACCTGCACCTGCACCTGCACCTGCACCCAAAATCACCCCGAAAGACCGCGCCGGTGGTCCTGTTTTCATTGTCGAACACGGCCAGGTTGCATTGCTGACAAAAAATCGCTGGGGGCGTGTTGCTCACGCTGTCTACATGCCTGAAGCGGATGGCTTGGTCGAGGCGTTGATAACAATCGACCGTCACACCCAAGCGGCGAGCTACGCCCGTGGCTTGATTGCAGAGCATTTGAAAGCAGCGGGAGCTGTAAGCAGAGAAGTGCTGAGCGTTGATATGGTGCTGGAGTCGTTTCGATGGATGTGCGCAAAGGATTTTGATGCCACGCTCGACGCGTTAGGCGATGGGGCGAGTATCGAAGACATGTTCCAGGTGTGGGTTGAAGCAAACCGCGATGCAAGCACGCCCTGGGATGCCAAGTTGCAGCCTCATCAACTGGATTGGCTGGGCGCGAGTTGGCAGAAATCGCTTGCCGTCAGGAACTCGAAGAAGCTGTAAACAAAGGGGGATATGGCCTGAGAGTCCTGTGGTGCAGGGCTTTTTGTCGGTAATGCAGCGAATGCGGCCGTTGTTTTGCAAAGATTCCGCCTGGTGCATCAGGATGCTCAGTGCCTGTCCAGTACCTAGGAATTTATATGCGTGTCTAGCAAAGACTCCTCGTCCCGGCCCAGCGCTGCCGCCAACTTCTCAACATTGTCGAGCGAGATAGATGTAACACCTCGCTCGACCTGGCTCACATAAGTTCTGTGTAGCCCGGCCAACTCCGCAAGTTTTTCCTGCGATAGCCCCTGGTCGACCCGCTCGCGCTTCATATTCTCGGCAAACCTCATTCTCAGCGATTTTATGTCGCTGCTCAGCTGCATCTGTGTAAGTGCCAAATGTAGCCGCTCCAGGTTGTCGAGTGACATATTCTGCACCGCGCGTTCGACTTGGCTTACATAGCTACGATGAAAGCCCGCGCGTTCCGCGAGACTTTCTTGCGATAGCCCTGCCGTCTCGCGCTTGGATTTTAGCTCTGCGGCACATCGATGTCGAAAAGTGGGGCGCTCTGGTGAGGATGACGGTTCGTTCATGAGACGAAGGGTCAAGCAATACTTGCTTTATATCTACAGCCACCAACTCTACTCTATTTACTTCTACTGGTTTTAAATCTACAATATATTGCCACATAGAAAATAATTGTACTTTTTAAAACTAACGTCACTTAAGCGGTAGAGCGCCTGTTTTTGAGCCCCGCGTCTGCCGTCCATTGACAGAACCCTCTGGAAATAGAATGACTAAAAAAATCATCCTGACCGCCGTTGCTGGTGTTGTCCTGCTCAGCGGCTGCAACACAGTGAACCAAAGCCTAGCTAATCGCCAGGAGGTAGTCGAGATTTATCACATCTTCGATTTCAAGACTCAAGCCGACGTCGCTACCGTCTCTCGCGCTGCTGCAAACGGTTTAGCTCAAAACACGAACAGTGTGCAGAGCTCGACGCCATTGCAACTTGGAAATACTGTACCGGCAGAGCCAGGGAAGTTCGTCTTGGTCGACATGGCCAGCGCTATGGGCGGCGGCATGGGGGCAATGATGCAGATTGCTGCCGCACAAAACGGTGGGTCGGCAATGAAGGTGGCGAAGTGCGACGGCGCGGTCTGGACCTCAAAAGCGGTTAGAAACATCTCCGGCTCAAGCAACTTGACTCTCTATAGCTGTCTTTATCGATATCGCGCGGGCTACAACTTAGACATGTACGCAGTGTTCTCAAAGACCAGCGGCGGCCTTAATGGCATTTTTCAGAGTGGCGCAGATGCACTTGTTGGCACGCCAGAAGCTTGGGTCAATAAGACGATTGTTGACACTGTGCGCGCCATCGAAAGCGCAGCTGGTACGCGGGCTGTACATGTCGAAGGACAACCAGAACTCGGGCCGTTGCCGGCCGTCGACAAGCTCAGTCGCGGCTAAACGCGCATTGCTGCTACCCCGCGCGCCGAATTGCAAAGGCGCTCTATAGAGCGCCTGCAATAAAATTGGTGGCAAAAAATTAAGGCTGCGGCTGTTTGAAGCACGGCTTCTGGCCCAGCTGGTCTGCGTGCAGCAATTCTGGGTACACCGCCCTATGGCCAAGGGGAAGCGTACTGACCGGTTACGCTATTGCAAAATCATAAGACTTGGCCGGAGTTTAAATTCTTCGCACAGAGTTGCTTTAAAGATATAATCGGATATTACTCATGAAAAAAATTCTTATAGGCTTGACTTTATTTTTTATCGCTGACATTGCAAATGCTGAGCCGGCCCGTTTCATGTACTATTTGAGTAGCAAAGAAAAGGCAACATTTATTTTCGAAAAAGATATTGAAAAAAATAAAAAAATTGTGAGGGCCTGGATACAACAAATAGGAAATCCTCGTTATGTGAAGGTGGGGGAATTTTACTCTCGGAAGGGGCATTGGGAGGCGAATTGCGCTAAGCGTACAGTTCAAGTATTGAGTGTTGTAACTTACGATTTAAATGGAAAGCCGATTTCGGTGTCAAATGTTCCAACAGATTTTCTGCCACTCATTCCAAATACAAACAGTGCGGCTTTTTTTGAGATTTTATGTGACCCGAAATTTCCGAATATTGAATCGTTATCAACGCCAATGAATGACCCAGAAGAATACGCAAAAAAAACCTTTAAGGTGTTTGAAGAGCATTCATCAAAATGAGAGAAATCTGCATGGCCGTGGCCGCTGATTTTTTTCCCATGAAATCGTTATTTTGCTGGAGCCCGAGGCCAAAAACAGGAACAAGGACGTTTGATGAAAAAAATAACATCAGTATTGAGTACGTTGGGTTGGCTCTCATCGCTATTTTTAGTTGTTGGTTGCCAAAGCCCTGCCATCACGGTCACCAATAGCGTGTTCGGCATCAACTTGGACGACAACATGAAGGGCCGGAATCTCGGTGCCGTTGTCGCTTGGGATGAGCAGTGGGCGGGCTCGATGACCTCTCCCGCACGTAATCAGCTGTATGCTCAGGGTATTGCAAAAGGTACCCCTGAATTCAACCTACGGGTTGTTCGGGTGAACACCCGTTTTGAGTTCAGTGGTTTATTTGCGTCTACTGGCGACAGGATGTGGCTTACGACGGCAGTGGTCCCTGACCACCTGCCAAAACTTCACATGCGGGATATTGTGGAGGTGCGTCAAACAGATACATGGGAAGTGAACAAGAATTTCGCAAGCAAAGGCGAAGGTAACATCGTTGTGCGCATCCTGTGCAAGTATGGCACTCCAGACTTTGAGGCATGTCTGGACCGTCAACCCAGTATTGGCAAGCATCGCGGTTTTGGTGAGACCAATACCCCGTACCCTGTCAGTATTAAGGAATATGGCTTCACATACACGCCGATGTACGACGCTGATGGCAAGGCAATACGTTAATTTCGTCTTGACTCGCTATTGTTGGCTCAAAATAGCTCATTCTGCATTGCCACCGCTACCTTCGGTGCCGGCTGTCCTATAATCAGTTCAGCCGGGTAGGGCAGTAGGTATGTCCTCGCCCGCTCTGGGTCCTTGCATCCAAGCCATTCGTCATATTCGGCGTTGGGGACGATGACCAGCGAACGCTTTTCTTCACCTGGGCGATGGAAGCGACTCATAAAGGGATGGTCGTCGGCGTTGATGGTCAACTGGGTGAAAGAAAACGACTTCTTTCCATTCTCTTCTTCCCATTCCCTGTAAAGGCCGGCGACGGCAAATGGCTCGCCGGTGGCCATTCCAATAGACCATCGCACGTGCGTGGGTTGCTCCCAATTTGGCTCGAAGAAGTGGCGCATCGGTACGAGGCAGAGCTGAGACTTGGCCCATGCGGACTTGTAGGTCCTCAGTTGGCCAACGGTCTCGGCGCGGGCGTTCATTGTCGTGAGGCGCTGTCCGGGCGGCATGTGACGCTTGGGAATGAACCCGTAGCTTCCGGTCAGACCTTTGCGGTCGCCGGCGTCGTCATGAACAATGATGGGGCCGACATAGTCCTGGTAAAGCTCCTCACGCCAGTCCTCGCCGACCTCCATTGGTGTACGGAAGTATTCAAAGGCCAGCTGTCGTGAAACAGTTACGTAGTTGACGCACATGGCGTTCTCCGAGTTGAATGCAAATATTCGATTTTATCTGGCAATTTGGCCGGCGTGATACCTTTCGTTTGTGCTTGCATGCTCACATTTCCTGCCGGAAAAGATTGAGCATGTTAGTTCTGGGATAACGTACAATTTGCCGCAATCGGCTGCGGATGGAATTCGCTAGGCAGTCATTCCATTTCAAAGAAAGTGATTTTTATGAATCGGCATACCATTAACATTGAAAGAAACGAGTTTGGCAACCTCGCTAGCAACACGTTGGGTACTGATGCGCTGAATTCCTTAGCTGGTATACCTGGCACTAACGATATCCGGATTGAAGAGGAAGGCGAGCAGCTTGTTGTCATTTCGTATGCTTGGTCCGGATTGACCGATTTTGAAGACACTGCCACAGTGCTCGCAAATCACTATTGAAAAAGAGTGGAATGGTAATAATTTTGACAGTTGGGTGGCAGCAGGCAAAAATCAGCCAAAAGCAGTCGCTCAGCTGCCCTTAATTATGACTATTGATTTATTATAATTTGCCGCCTGCCAATTTTCTGATTAGGCTCCTGAATTTAGAGAAGGAATGTGATGAATTGTGACCTAGTATTTTCCGCTCAAGAATTCTTCAAGCTTGTGCCTGGTCTAGCCATCTTTCCTCTTAGCTTTTACCTTGCAGCAAAGAAGATAGGTACCGGTATTTCATTTTCTTACACATGGAGTGTCAGCGGCATTGGGGAGCGCATCAGTTCTGTTGTTCTTGTGAATAGGAAGGATAAGCCCGTAATAATTGAAGGTATCGTGGCGCGATGCGGAGGCATTGAAATTAACTTATGCCTTTTTCAAGAACCTCTAATATTAAAGGCTTATGAGGCTGCTCGGGTTATACCAGAGCCTTACTCATCCCTATCTCTCAGCGGTAAGCCATGGACCATACCGCATAAGGTCAGTGAAAGCAACCTGGACTTATTTCTTGTACTTCCAGAGGGGCGGCGGCACAAATGCAAACCGCTCTTCAAAGCTCGCAGGTTCTTTGTTAAAGAATATCGCCCTGTCCCCACGGCCGCCAAACATAAGGTAGAGCACAATGGCATTGTATATAATCCTGATGCAATCAAATTCATTGTCGTTTATTGTCATGACGGCAAGCAGATGACTACATTCATCGAGCGCAGCGGGTTCATCTCAGAGTCAACTGGCCTGGGATTGAACATGTTACGCCAGGAAGAAATAGTCTCGCCAGAGGTCGCTGCGGCCGCATTGCAACGCGCTACTCCCGGCCTCGTTGTCAACGTCTCCTGGCCAAGGACGTAGCTATTCCCCCTGTCGGCGACATCAATCGGCCAGAAGTTGACGGCTTTCAAAGAATGAGAGCGATGTTCAATTTTCTTTGCGTGCTTTGGCTGGGATTGATTAGACAGTCCAGACGGCGCTAGGAAGACGCTTGCGATGTAATTGTTAATATACCTACCAAACATTAGAAACTTAAGTTTACATAATGACACCGTACATTGATATTCTTATCCAAAATAAAACAGACTGCGACCGACGGAATTTGTTGGGTTTGGCTCGAGATAAAAATCTAGGAATTAATGCAAATGTTGTCTATATCTATTCATTGACCGATGAAGCAGCGAATTATCCGAATAAATCCGGTCACGTGGTATATATTGGTGAAGCCGGACGTTCTTCAGAGCCGACGGGGAAGCGCTTTGCTCAGCATATAAGCACGAGCATAACTAAAGGCAGAGACACTGGAACCATATATTCCTTGTCTCGCTATTACTGGTTGGGAAAGCGAATTCGACTACAAATTTTTCTCATTGATAGCTCTGGGGATAGAAAGAAGACTGAGCGAGAATTGCTAAATGCTCATGTTAAGGAATTTGGCTCATTGCCAATATGCCAAGGTACAACCGGCTTGAATTACAGTACAACGGTTCTGTCCAATTTTGTTGTTTCCGAAATGCAATTGAATTTGTTTTCGCCGACCTCAAATAATCCGTGCACGTTGACGCTGCAAAGTGGTGCGGGAAATCTCAATTCAATGAATGGTCTCTTCGGAGAAAGCTAAATGTCTCATTAGGGGAAAATTCGCTAATAAGCGCGAAGGCCCGCAACGGGGTGCGGCCAGTCGCCGAACGCCATCTTGATGGTTGGCTCTCCTGCCCCTTGCTTTCAGTGAAAATTCCGCGACCTGGTGTCCAGCTCCCCGAGCATATGACTGAGGTCCACAAGCCTCTTTGCAACCAGATGCCGCACATTGCGCTCGCACTGCCACACGCCGTAGACTCCGAGCAGCTTGGCGCCCATCAGCTCCTTGCGCTGCTGCTCCACCAGGTTGGGCCAGCAAATAACATTCACGTTGCCGGATTCATCTTCAATGGTCACGAATATTACCCCTTTGGCGGTCTCCGGACGCTGGCGAACCGTGACGATGCCGCAACCACGCGCGAGCCTGCCATTGTCAAACTGGTTCAAGATTTCTGCAGGGAGGAACTTCATGGCAGCGAGCCGCGGACGCAAGAGCGCGAGCGGATGACGACCGAGCGTTAGGCCCAAATGGCGATAGTCGGCGACGATATTTTCGGCTTCGCTCGGTGCTTCCATCTCGACCGGCACTTCAATGACCGTGGCAGACCTTAGCAGTCCTTTGTCAGGCACGCTGGCTGCCGCCTCCCACAATGCCTGTCGGCGGTTGCCTGAAAGTGATTCCAGGGCATTGGCGCTCGCCAGTGCATTGAGGTGGCCGGTATTCAGATTCGCCCGTGCCGCCAAGTCGGATGTGTTTTCGAGCGGTTGGATGGCGCGTGCCTCCTCAATGCGCCAAGCGGCCTCTTGCTCAAGGCCTTTGATGTTGTTGAGGCCCAGGCGAACGGCCGGCTGCGAACCGGTGGCAATGGGTTCGAGCTGTGCATCCCAGGTGCTGATGCACACGTCAACGGGCCGCACCACGACGCCATGACGGCAGGCGTCCTGTACAAGGGAAGAGCGCGAGTAGAACCCCATTGGCTGACTGTTCAGCAGCGCGGTCAGGAACGCTGCTGGCTCATGGCACTTCAGCCAACTCGAGGCATACGCCAGGAGCGCAAATGAGGCGGCATGAGATTCGGGAAAACCGTACTCGGCGAACCCTCGAATTTGGCCGATGATGGATGTCGCGAACTCAGCGGTGTAGCCACGTTCCGCCATGCCTTGCATGAGTTTGTCTTCAAACTGCTCGAGACCGCCCTTGCGCTTCCATGCTGCCATCGCTCTGCGCAAGGCGTCAGCTTCACCAGGTGAAAATCCTGCTGCAACCATGGCGATTTGCATGACCTGTTCCTGGAAAATTGGGATGCCCAATGTGCGTTCGAGGACCGATTCTATTTCAGGGCTCGGGTACGACACCGGGTCGATACCCTGCCGCCGACGAAGAAACGGATGAATCATCCCGCCCTGAATTGGCCCTGGACGAATGATGGCGACCTCAATGACCAGGTCGTAAAACGTGCGGGGCTGAAGCCGCGGCAGCATCGACATCTGCGCGCGCGATTCAATTTGGAATACACCCACCGTGTCGGCCTGGCAAATCATCTCGTAGGTTGCGGGGTCTTCGGCCGGCACATCACATAGCTCGAACCGGGTGCCGCGCTGTTCGGATACGAGGTCGAGAGCACGTCGAAGGCACGACAGCATCCCGAGTGCAAGCACGTCGACCTTGAGGAGGCCGACGGCATCAATGTCGTCCTTGTCCCACTGGATAATGCTACGTTCCGCCATCGCAGCGTTTTCGATAGGCACCAGCCTGGACAACTTGGTGTGGGAGATGACGAACCCACCTGGATGCTGTGAAAGGTGGCGTGGAAATCGCATCAACCTGTCGGCCAGCTCCGCCCACTTCTCGGCAATGGAAGAATTCGGGTCAAACCCGCATGAGAGCAAGCGTTCTTGAAGGTCTGATTTTCCACCCCAGCCGTGTGAGGCCTTCGCGACCTTGTCAACGACCGAGAGGTCGACGCCAAGCGCTTTTCCAACATCGCGTAATACACTGCGCGGTCGATACGAGATGACCACGGCGGTAAGGGCTGCACGCATCCTGCCGTACTTCTTGTAAATGTACTGAATGACCTCTTCGCGCCGCTGGTGTTCGAAATCGATGTCGATGTCAGGTGGCTCGTTTCTCTCCTTTGAGATGAAGCGTTCGAACAATAGCGTGCCGCGCGACGGGTCCACTTCCGTGACGCCCAGGCAGTAGCAAACAGCCGAGTTGGCGGCCGAGCCACGGCCTTGGCAGAGGATATGCTGCGACCTGGCGAACCGCACGATATCGAATACCGTTAAAAAATACGACTCGTATTGGAGTTCGGCGATGATGCCCAATTCGCGCTCCAGCAGCGCCTGTACGTTCTCTGGGACGCCTGCCGGAAAACGCCAGTGCGCGCCGATGTAGGCCTCCTTACGAAGGTACGACGTCGCTGTTTCGCCGTCGGGCACCAATTCATGCGGATACTCATATCGCAGCTCGTCGAGCGAGAACTGACAAAGCTGCGCGACCCGGACCGATTCGTTGAGCGCTTCCCGCGAATAGAGGTTACCCAGGCGTACACGAGAGCGAAGATGCTGCTCAGCGTTTGGCGCCAGTCGATACCCGCATTGTGCGACAGGTATGCCATGGCGGATTGCAGTCATCGTGTCTTGAAGTGGCTTGTATGACCGCACGTGCATGCAGACATCGCCGGTCGCGACGACGGGCATCCCAAATTTTTCCGATATTCCGTTGACCAATGCTCGATGCTTGTCGTCCTGCGCGCGGTGGTGCAAGGTGAGCGCGATGCGGGCGCGGCCTGGTGCACACTGAACCAACCATGCCGCCTGTCGTTCGACTTCTTCGTAGTTCGCGTTGTATTTCGGCGCGAGAATGAACTGGCAATCCGGCAGACAGCGAAGATGAACCAAGTCCCCAACCGGCATGGCAATGTCGCGGGGCAGCACCAGGTAGGTACCTTTTTCTGAACGGGTCCGTGCGACGGTAATCAGCTCGCTGAGGTTCCCGTACCCATTTCTATTCGTCGCCAGGATGATGAGAGCGAATGGAGAACTTCCATCCTCAGGAGTCACCGTCATTTGGCTGCCGATGACCAGATGGATTCCGAACTCCTTGGCGGCGATGTGGGCCTTGACGACGCCGGCCAAAGTGCATTCATCCGTAATCGCGATGGAGGCGTATCCGAGCGTTGCGGCGCGTGCCACCAGCTGTTCAGGCGCGGACGCGCCCCGCAAGAAGGTGTAGTGGCTGAACACCTGGAGCTCGGCATAGCCGGGCAGCGCCGGAGCGGGCAAGGGGCGGGAAGGGGCGTTCATGGCTCATGCGTACAGGCCGTGCAGAAACCAGCGGGCCTCCTTCGTGCGTTCGAGATAGACCCAGTAGCACGATGCGTCGGTGCCCTGCGCAATGAAATAGTCGCGCGCCGCCGTTTGGTCATTCCACCATCCGGCTTCGAGCCGCTCTGGACCTTGAATAATTTTCAACGGGCTACCGTAGAACGGCCGCTCGCCACGCATTAATAGGGGAATGGGTTTTGGCAGGAGCCAAAACGGGCGACCTTCCAGCACCTCATCGCCATCCAGTTTGAGATATTTTTCCGTGAGCGGCACCCATTCGTTGCAGACCTCGGGACGGTAGTCCTGCATTGCGGCTGGCGTCAGCACGTTCTCAGCTCCCAGGCGCGCAGTAAGCAGCTCCAGCAGCCGGTGGAAGTCCTGTGGCGACCCACCGGGCTCTGGGAACAAGGACTCGTTCGGCGGAAGCATCGGTTCGACCTTTTTGGCGTCGAGCCGCAATGCAATGACGGGTGCGATGAGCTCAACCTTGCCAAGGCGCTCCTTGAGTAAGCGCACCAAGTGGGCCTCGTGCCAGGCTGGCTCCGCAAGCGCGATTTCTAATTCAGTCGGAGGCATGGCCGCGCGTCCGCGCTCATGCTCCAAAACGATGGTGAAAACACGGACCGCCTGTTGGAGTGATGTCAGCCAACCCACGAGTTGGAGAATGAGTCGCGTGGCGCCATGCAGCAGCACGTCAGCATTTTCGATACGGTCGAAAGTCTCAACCCGCTCGGAAAACGTCAGCGGGACTTTAATCCACTCGAACATCTCTGGCGCTTGGCCATACGCGCGGTCGAGGTCCGCAAGCAGCTCCTTGCTGGTGCGTCGAAGAAGGCCGGTGCGTGGCAGACGCAGCAATGCGCCGAGGTTCCTGGCGCCGATGCCCGCCAGCCATTCACCGTATGCCACCGCAGTGGGTAGCAGCTCACATGGCAGTCGGTCGAGCATGCGTTCCAGGGATTTCATGGTCAGTGCGCGCCGGCGGAACACGGCACCTTTACGGCGAAAACTCCTGGCAAGCAGCCACGCTCCTTGCGCGGTAGGCGCTGCGCCAAGGCGCGCGGTGAAACCCAGCGCAGCGATACTGCGAGCGATGAGCCCGCAGATGGCATGCGGCCCTTTGAATAAACGCAGGCTTGCGCTCACATCCATCAGGATGGAGGCGTCGTCTTGAAACGTCACCTCTGGGGTGTACTGCAGCAGAGCCATCGCGATAGCGTCCATCGCCAACGCTTCCTTCTCGAGGCTACGTTCAAGAAGCACCGTATCGGGTGAGATAGCTGACACGCCTCCAGTGCGCATACCCAAACGCACGCCGCTACGCGCGGCACCGGGCGACATTGTCGTGACCTGTTCCTGATGCATTACCGCGTATGCTCCGGGTTCAGACCAGGATGGGCGCAGCGTTTCCAATGGCAGCAAGGGCAGGTACACGCTTAACATTAATCTCATGGTCTACATCCAGAAGCTGACGACCAGCGGGCATGTCCGCGAGCGGTATAAAAAATGGGCTGTCACAATGGGGCCCCCGGCGTTTGATTATCTCGACCGACACGCCGCCAAGGGCCGGCCGAAGCGCGATTCGAAGCGGCGAGGGCGACGAGTCGGCGCTGCTTGAAAGTGGCCGCATCAGCCACAACCAGGTATCGGTGCTTTGGGCGGCCAGGTTCAGTCGCCTCAAGGACTCCGAGCGGACGTTCGACTGCCACAGCACGACAGCCCCGCACGAGCCGTTTTTCAAGATTTGTTCCGTTGACCAGAGTGCATCGGCCGAACTGCTCGGTCGAAGCCAAAGCAAGTTGCGGTCAACAAGACCCCAAGACTTGCACGTCATTGCGTGCGGTAGATACGGCGGCTGAATCAATGCGATGCGTTGCGTGGTTGCTAACTTGGCGAGAGCGGGTTTGAGTAACTGCATCTCGCCAATGCCGGCTTGTTGAAGCAATACCTCTATCAAGGCGGACCTGGGCCATCCACTGTTAGGCAGTTCCACATCCAAAACCGCGTGGCCGGAAGTGCAGGTCGTCGACCTGGACAGCGCAAGTTCGCTCGCACGCCAAACATCCTGCAGAGGCAGTTGAAGAAGGGCGCGGGCTGAGTCGCGTTGGATTAGTGGAGGGCACAGCATCGGTTTGGTTTACTTGGTTAGATTGGCAGAAAATGGTTTTTGGTAAAAAACTACTGTGCTTTTATACAGTATAATTCAACGTCAGGAAAAATACACATCTAAATTAATTTCCTATGGGAAGCGTTGTACATTTCAAATGTAATGGCGAAGATGTGCATTGCAGACTTGCAGGAGCATGCACGCGACGAAGAGTGTGGTGGGAGAGGTGATAATGATATAAACGACATGTCTACATCGTGCTATTCATTTGATACGTATAAATCGACTGACGGCACTGCGCCCTGGCCAACAGCTCACGAGGGTCCGCCCGAAAACGGTCAAGGAAAGAGCGAGGTTCCTTGAGGATAGCCAGTACCTGGACTGTCAAGAGACGTCGACCAGGTCCCTGCCGGAAATTTTAGCAGGCACAAGAAACCCGCACCTGTACTCGGTCTGCGGCGTGTATGATGGAGTTGTCCACAGTGCTGTCCACGCCATCTGTGGACAAATTCAGCTGTTATTTCCAACGCAATTGCTGGGTCGGCATTCGGAGATATTACTTGCCCCTTTGAAGGACTCAAACACGTCCATGCGGGCCGAGAGCGTCATTCTCAGCAGTGATACATCTCATTACAAATGATGATTGGCTAGATATGGCGCAGTGCAGCATAATTGACCTGTCTCCTCCAAATCCTCCAAGAATTGGATTCAACCCGCCCTCAGTTGGCGGGTTTTTTTTCGACAAGAATTCGGTTCAAGCTGAATGACGGAGGGCTGCCTGTGGCTGACGGCGCTGCCGATGGCACCCGAAGAACTATCGACCTGCTCAATCGCTGGCGCCAGCTTTTCCAGGAACAGTATGGCCCCCTCGGCTGCCAGTACGGGCTCTTTCTTTGCTATCGCCTTTATTTCAACAAGCGCAGTCGAAGAAGGTATTCCCCTATAATTTTGTGTGCATAACCCTCGTACGCCAAATTTCTGCTGCAAACCAGTACCCTAGCATTGTAGCGCTTCCTGTTTTAACATTTCCCAGTTTGTACAGTTTTTGCCTCTTCCTCTAAGATTTTTCTTGAGAGAAGCTCAATCTTATGCAGCGCCACTTGCCGCGCATTTTCCACCACTTCGCTGAATAACGGACCGTCAGCAATGACAATCAGGTCGATTTGAAATAGCTCGCGATACAGCATCGGCGACACGCCAGGAGTCTTAGCCGAGACTAATGCGATATCGACAAACTCATGATGAGTGCCACCGCTGTGCGCGGCAAAATTATGACGCAGTGTAATTAGCTCTTCATGCGTTGACTTAAATTTGGCATCGAGCTGCGCGCGCTCCAACTTCACCGGCCGTCCTTCACATTGAGAAAAGCACTTCCCGTAAAACGTAAGTGCGGCAACGAACAATCCCTTGACCAGATTGTATGTTTTTCGATTTTTTGGATAGAAATGCTGCGTTACCTCAGGCTCTTCCTTCTGCAAGGCTGCGATTTCGTTAAGCCAAACGGCGACGTTTCGGAGGTCCTTTTCGATGAGCGCGTAGCCAGATAACTGGCTGCATAGTCTGCTGTTCAGCTGCACTCGTTGGCACGGAGCGCCATTGTATGTATAGGCTCTGTGCATTTTCCCGGTGTTTGCATCGACCACTTCCTTATATTGATATCCATCTCGATTAGGTCCGCCCATCCGCCGCTTTGGGTGTTTTGAATTGTCCATCGTTCTACAAACTTCCACTAATCTCTGGCATTTCCTAACCTACGTCAGCCGACGACTTACAGGCCCGCTAACGCTGCATCAATGCCCCAAGTGTTGTCATAGTCAGGGCTTCTGGACTTTGGTTCATATCGCGGTCGATTAATTAAGACGGGCAGGGGCATTGGCGAATCAACCCCTACAATAATCGCTTCGCCTTGGCCCAAGGTCGGCAAAAAATCGGCAGCAGAGCTGTCAAAATTCCCACAAGCGCGCTCCACCATCGCTCTGTCACGTTCATTTATAAGTCTATGTACAATGAACGTCCCCATCTGGCTTAGCACGTCCTCGGGGATATCCCTTGGCCGCTGTGTGGCGAGTACGCATGTAAGGCCATATTTGCGACCCTCTTTAGCAATTAAGCCGAATGCATCCAGCAGGATTTTGCTCGCCTCATCACCTACTGATTTGTCTAGGAATTGATGGGCCTCATCGAGCATTACAACCAATGGCATTGACCTAAATCGGCCCTGCCGTGCGGTCCGAAGAAGATATCGGCCAATCGCATTTACAACAATCTCACGAGTGTTGTGCTCGAACGGAAGCATTTCCAAGCTAACTCGCAAAATATTCTCGTCATCATTGATGAGAAATTCTTCAACGACATCCGGGAAGCGGGGAAGGTCTCCTGGAGAGAACACGCATGCCATATGGCTGGAGTTCGTTTCTGCCTCAATTCGAGCCATGAGGGTGGTGCAGTAAGCGACATCAGCGGCTTGGGTACCGCCCCAGTGGGTGGCCGCTCGTGCATCGAATCCTGTTGAGAAAACACATTCTTCTACAATCTGTCTCGGCAAAAGGGTAACGTCGAAATCGGCGCCAACCTGAGCGACATCTTTCGCCAGCTCAGTCATCGCCTTTTCGAACGCCATTCGCGGTTGACCTGCTTTTTTTACTAGGCCATTTTGGTCCGCGACGTCGGGTCGCAAGTTTGCAATTTTCAGGCTGCGGAGTGCTTCACGGAGCTTCGGCGCTTGGGCACCTGCGCTTGGACGAAACAGAGCGAACAAATCATTGTCCGATAGATGATTGTACGGAAAGCAGGCAAACTCGCGCTCGTCAAACTGGTCTTCGGGTTGTCCGCCCAAATGGACATGTCTAACGGCGCTATCTTGAGTATGAAATTCACCTGTTGCGTCAAGAAGGATTGTTTTTCCTCCGAGCCGACGAACCTCTTCGACCAGCTTTGCCACAGTCCAGCTTTTGCCACCACCGGTTGCTCCGAGCACTGCGCAGTGCCGACCAAAAATTTGGTTTGGGGACATCGAGATTGCGGTGTTCTGGGCATGCGGGAAAACTGCAAGCCTCACCGATTTTTCGTCCAGGGTTTGACCTGACTCGACAGCCTGCTTAACCAAAAGCGGATGGGCCGAAAAAACGTGTTGTCCAATTCTTGGATAAAGCGGAATCCCTTTAGTGGATAAGCCGGTTTCTAAGTCTATTCCTGTTAGTAGCTGGGCGGTACCGATTGGATTAGGCGCCACCTGCGGCCTTGACGTTGGTTCAACGAGTAATCTTTCGCGCTCGGGGAGTCGTACTGCCAAGACGCGACATAGAATCGCATGTGCTTCCCCCTCTATAACCACAAATTCCCCAACTTGCCCAGCTGCTACATCGAATCCGGCGAAGTGAGTTCCATTCGGTGCGGAGGCTTTGGGAAGATTGATTTCGACATTACTGGGGCTAATCGCGCAAATTGTCCCAACATACCTGCTCTGGTCGAACGGCGCAGTGACGAGCCGACTCATAATTGAGCCTCATCTAATTTACGTAGGCGTTCAACATGCCGTTCAAGGTCGCTTTCCGCTGCAAGGTCTGGAGCGAGTGGCATGAGTTCTTGGAAGGTAGCATTGATTAACGACAGACGTGCGTCTCCTGTGCGAATTAGGTCTCTCACGCGATTAAGGTGTCTGTTCTTCCCCGATTCCCCATGTTGGCGCGCGCCATTTGCATCTTCCCACGGGGCCAAGTTGGGGCTGATAATTGCGACCTTCAGCGCAAGATTTGACCTAATCGCCGCCATGATTGGTTCTGACAGATGGTTGTCATTAAAGCCAAAGCCAATGACCAGCAGTCCAGTGTCTGCTTCCCTGAGACATGACTGCAAGGCCGCCATCATTTCAAGGTACGGCTGCTCGAATGCCAACTCATATTTGGTACTACGTGGGTAGATAAGGAGCGGATTCTCCGGAGTCTCCACTTTTTGGATTTCACCTGATGCTGGCTCACGCTGCCAGTCGATTGAGCCGTGGAGCTTGTACAGGTGAAAAAGGTTCGGAATATAGTCTTGAGTATCGTTCTCACGGCCACGGCGGACGACATCGTAGGTGAAATTCACAGCATCAAAAGTTGGCGGACTTGTATGAGAAAAGCCGTCAATTACGACATAGCGCCCCTGTCGTGCCGCCTCCTCGAAGCATCGGTCATAATTCGTGGTAAAAATCTTGGCGCGCGACTTCCGATTTGAACGACGGGCGATACGTCTAAGAAACTCCGTGTGGATTGGAAGGTCATGATTTGGCTCAAGAAAATCGACGCTCTTGTACACAACTTTTTCAGCCGCTTTCGTGGCGTTCTGTAGCGCAAACAAATCATCGCCTTCGATAAAGGACTCGGCTAGGCGGCAGCGGGAAAGGAGAGTTTCAAGATTCTCGTCGCCGTCTGGATGCTTGACGAGAGCTAATAAATCCTCCCACGCAAAATCGTGAAACTCTAAATCATTGTGGTTTTGCTCAACTCTCGTCCAAAGGTCAGCCATCGTGGGCGCTAGCCTTCCACCAATTAAATCATCAACGCATAATGAAGTTCCAAGTCCCGCTAATACGACTAGATTCCCACAGCGAAAGATGTCCGAAAGTACCCTGCGCGCTTCTTGAATGGCGGGGGATGGCCTAGGCTCGAGCCCCCCGACCTCCGCCTGATTATTAGAGTCGAGCCATGCGTTACTGGTATTTGAGCTTAGAATTTGCATCGTATAGTCCGGGAGGTTCGGTATATGGACTGTACGGTGAGGAAAGATGCTTGTCTACCGATAAATATTCAACTACCTCGCCACCAGAGAAGTCGGCTGGCTTTCCTAACCCTCGTCCGGGTATTGGAAACCCGTATGCAGCACCGACGATGCCTTTGAATCCTAACAAGGCGATTGTGAGCCACACGGCACATAAAATTTGATGCAACCGTGACGTGAGCTTTAACGACTGTATTTCCACGCAGAAGGAAATTCCCGTCATAATGTGCTTTTTGCAAAATAGCCAAACTTCCTGATGCTCGATAATATCAAAAAAACACTTTGGGCCACTGCTGACAAGCTGCGCGCCAACATGGACGCTGCCGAATACAAGCACCTTGTGCTCGGCCTTATTTTCGTAAAGTACATTTCTGACACTTTTGATGCCCGCCGCGCGGAGCTCACAAAACGATTTGCGGACGAGTCGGACGAATACTTTCTGCACGACTCTGATGCTGAAATGGTTGCGGAAGAGCTGGAAGACCGTGACTACTACAAAGCTACCAACGTGTTCTGGGTGCCGGAGGGCGCTCGCTGGGAAGCGTTGCGCAGCGCAGCCAAGCAGGTCGACATTGGTAAGCGCATTGACGAGGCTTTGACCCAGATTGAACTGGAGAATCCAAAGCTGAAAGGCATCCTGGACAAACGCTACGCGCGCGCACAACTGCCGGACGGTAAGCTTGGTGAGTTGGTCGACTTGGTTTCGACTATAGGATTTGGCGACAATCCCAGCGCAGCCCGAGACATCCTAGGCCAAGTGTACGAATACTTCTTGGGCATGTTCGCAAGCGCCGAAGGCAAGCGCGGCGGGCAATTCTACACTCCGGCCAGCATTGTAAAAACATTGGTGGCAATCCTCAGTCCCCACAGCGGGCAGGTCTATGACCCTTGTTGCGGTTCCGGCGGCATGTTCGTGCAGTCTGAGAAATTCATCGAAGCCCACGGCGGCAAACTGGGCGACGTGTCGATTTATGGGCAAGAGGCCAACCCGACCACTTGGCGTTTGGCGGCAATGAACTTGGCCATTCGTGGCATTGACTTTAATCTGGGCCGCGAGCCAGCCGACACCTTTACCCGTAACCAGCACCCCGACCTGCGGGCTGACTTCATTTTGGCCAACCCGCCGTTCAACATCAGCGATTGGTGGCATGGGAGTCTGACCGGCGACCCGCGTTGGATTTATGGTGACCCGCCGCAAGGCAACGCCAACTATGCTTGGTTGCAGCACATGCTGTACCACCTCAAGCCGGCGGGTCGCGCTGGCATCGTGCTGGCCAACGGCTCCATGAGCTCCAGCCAGAACAACGAGGGCGTCATCCGCGCTGCCATGGTCGATGCCGACGTGGTCGAGGTGATGGTGGCACTGCCAGGCCAGTTATTCTTCAACACGCAGATTCCAGCTTGCCTGTGGTTCTTGGTCAAGCAGAAGACACACCGTAAGGGCGAGACGCTGTTCATCGACGCACGCAAGGTCGCGACGATGATTAGCCGCGTGCAGTCAGAGCTGACCGACGAGGTGATAGAGCGCATCGCTGGCGTTGTTGCTGCTTGGCGCGGTGAGCCGGATGCGGGCGAGTACCAAGATGTTGCCGGCTTCTGTCGCAGCGTCAAACTTTCAGAAATTGCCGAGCACGGCCATGTTCTCACACCTGGTCGCTATGTCGGCGCGGAAGAGGTCGAAGACAACGATGAAGACTTTTCCACCAAGATGCAGCAGCTTACTGAAAAGCTTGGGGAGCAGATGGCCAAGGGCGCGGAGCTGGACCAGTTGATTCGTCAGAAGCTGGGAGGGCTGGGTTATGAGTTCTGAATGGGGCACTTATCTGTTAGGTGATGTAGTTAGCTTCAATACTGGGAAATTGGATTCGAACGCTGCCGAATTCCAAGGTAAGTTCCCATTTTTTACATGTTCACCCAACACCTTGCGGATTAACTCTTACGCATTCGACACCGAGGCTGTAATCCTTGCAGGTAACAATGCTAACGGAGTCTTTTCGACTAAATACTATTCAGGGAAGTTCAACGCCTATCAACGGACTTACGTAATTGAGCCTCGCAACAAAGAAGCACTAAGTTGCCGGTTCATGTATTTTGTCGTGCGTCATATGGTTGACCATCTACAAGAGTTGTCTGTAGGCTCTGCCACAAAATTTCTTACAAAAACCATACTAAACGCGATTCCGGTTTTGCTTCCGCCGAAGCGTGAACAGGATACTATTGCAGCGACGCTGTCTTCCTTAGACGACCGTATCATGCTCTTGCGCGAAACGAACGCCACGCTTGAAGCCATCGCCCAAGCGCTATTCAAATCGTGGTTTGTTGACTTCGACCCGGTGCGCGCCAAGATTGAAGGCTGCGTTCCTGACGGCATGGATGAGGCCACGGCAGCTTTGTTTCCAGATGGGTTTGAGGAATCTGGATTGGGGCTGGTGCCCCGGACATGGTCTGTGCTCGCCTTTCGCGAAACGATTGATGTGATTGGTGGTGGGACACCAAAGACTTCGGTCGCGGAATTTTGGGGCGGTGAAATTCCCTGGTTTTCCGTTGTGGATGCACCAAGTGCTTCCGATGTCTTCGTCGTGGACACAGAAAAGCACATCACAGTAGCTGGTTTGAATGGTTCGTCAACAAAGCTTCTTCCAACTGGAACGACTATCATTTCCGCGCGCGGTACGGTCGGTCGCCTCGCTTTAACTAGCCGTCCGATGGCTATGAATCAATCATGTTATGGGCTGCGAGGCAAGGCCGGCGACGATTTTTTTACATATCTAAGTACCGCACGATTAGTCGAACAATTGAAGCAGCGGGCGCATGGCTCCGTGTTTGATACCATCACACAAGAGACTTTTTCAGGCGTTTCGGTATGCTATCCCTCGCTAGAACTCATCCTTTCATTTGAAGATGCAGTGCGGCCTATGTTCGAGCGCGTAAGAGAAAATCTGATACAGGCCCGTTGCCTCGCCGAGCTTCGCGACACACTATTGCCGCGATTGATTTCTGGCCAATTAAGCCTTCCCGAAGCAGCAATCGAAATCGAAGCTATCGCCGCCTAAGGCCACACCATGACCGAAGACCAACTCGAGCAAGAAACCCTGACTTGGCTGCAAGATGTCGGGTACACCCATCTCTATGGCCCGGACATCGCCTATGACGGTGTTCGACCGGAGCGTTCAGACTACCGCCAAGTTCAGTTGGCTTTCCGCTTGCGTGAAGCGATTAACAAGCTCAACCAGGAAATTCCGGTTGTAGCACGAGAGGACGCCTTAAAGCAGGTCCTAGACTTGGGTATCCCGTCGCTCCTCCCGGCGAACCGGCATTTCCACAAGCTGTTGGTTGGTGGGGTGCCGGTGCAGTATCAGAAGCACGGCGAAACTCGCGGTGACTTCGTGCGTCTGATTGACTGGGCAAACCCGGAACGCAATGAGTGGCTGGCGGTCAACCAGTTTTCCATTCAAGGCCCGCAACGTCCCCGTCGCCCTGACATCATTTTGTTCGTCAACGGCTTACCACTGGTACTTATCGAGCTGAAGAATCCGTCTGACCAGAATGCAAATGTCTGGAAGGCCTATGACCAGATTCAGACCTACAAAGAGCAAATCCCCGACGTTTTCCAGTACAACGAGGTTCTGGTTATCTCGGACGGGACAGAAGCACTGTTAGGCTCTTTGTCGGCCAGTGCTGAGCGTTTCATGGCATGGCGTACGATTGATGGGGTGACGCTGGACCCGCTGGGCGAATTCAATGAGCTTCAGACCTTGGTCCGCGGTGTGCTTGCGCCCCAATACCTTCTCGACTACCTGCGCTACTTCGTGCTGTTTGAAGATGACGGCCATCTGGTCAAGAAGATTGCCGGCTACCATCAGTTCCACGCAGTGCGCGCTGCCATCGTCCAGGCGGTAACAGCCTCCCGCCCTGGCGGCTCGCACAAAGGTGGTGTGGTCTGGCATACGCAAGGTAGCGGTAAGAGTATCACCATGACCTGCTTTGCTGCGCGTGTGATGCAAGAGCCCCAGCTGGAAAACCCGACCATTGTTGTCATCACCGACCGTAACGACCTTGATGGCCAACTCTTTGGCGTGTTCAGCCTGGCGCAGGACCTATTGCGTGAGCAACCAGTTCAAGTTAGCAGCCGGCAGGACCTCCGGGCCAAGCTGGCTAACCGGCCTTCGGGCGGCATCGTGTTTGCCACCATTCAGAAGTTCATGCCGGGAGAGGATGAGGATGTGTTTCCAATCCTCTCGGAGCGTTCCAATATCGTGGTGATTGCCGACGAGGCCCACCGCACACAATACGGCTTTGAAGCCAAACTTAAAGGCAAGCCTGGGCATGAGACCTACCAGGTGGGCTACGCGCAGCACCTGCGTGATGCCTTGCCCAATGCCACCTTCGTGGCCTTCACGGGCACTCCGGTCAGCAGTGAAGACCGCGATACCCGCGCCGTATTCGGGGACTATATCTCGGTCTACGATATGCAACAGGCAAAGGAGGACGGCGCCACTGTCGCCATCTACTACGAATCGCGTCTGGCCAAGCTGAGGCTCAAAGATGAAGACTTGCCCTCAATTGACGACGAGGTGGACGAGTTAGCTGAGGACGAAGAGGAAGACGCCCAGTCCAAACTCAAGAGTCGTTGGGCGGCCCTGGAAAAGGTCGTCGGTGCCGGACCCCGAGTCGCGAGCGTCGCCACTGACTTGGTTGCGCACTTTGAGGAACGCAGCAAGGCTCAAACCGGCAAAGCGATGGTGGTGGCCATGAGCCGTGATATCTGCGTGCACCTGTATGACGAAATTGTGAAGCTGCGCCCAGACTGGCACGATACGGACCCGGAGAGGGGAGCCATCAAGGTTGTTATGACCGGCTCAGCAAGCGACAAGGCCTTGCTGCGTCCTCATATCTACAACGGCCAAGTCAAGAAGCGCTTGGAGAAGCGATTCAAAGACCCTTCCGACCCTTTACGGTTGGTAATTGTGCGCGACATGTGGCTTACCGGCTTCGACGCTCCGTGCGTTCATACGCTGTATGTCGACAAGCCGATGAAGGGGCACAACTTGATGCAGGCTATCGCCCGCGTCAACAGGGTGTTCAAGGATAAGCAGGGCGGCCTTGTCGTGGACTATATCGGCATCGGCAATGAGCTTAAAGCAGCCATGAAGGAGTACACGCAGTCCAGTGGCCGGGGTAAGCCGACCGTCGACGCAAGCGAGGCCTACAGTGTATTGATGGAAAAGATGGATGTTTTACAGTCCATGCTGCACGGCTTTGATTACAGCGATTTTCTGACCGCCGGCCACAAGGCTTTGGCCGGTGCCGCCAACCATGTTCTTGGTATCAAGGATGGCAAGAAGCGCTTCGCCGACATCGCCCTGGCCATGAGCAAGGCGTTCACCTTGTGCTGCACCTTGGATGAAGCTAAGGTAGTGCGTGAAGAGGTGGCTTTCTTGCAGGGCGTGAAGGTCATCCTGACCAAGAAAGATATTACTGCCCAGAAGAAGACGGATGAGCAGCGTGAGCTCGCCATCCGGCAAATCATCAACTCCGCCGTTGTGTCAGAGAGCGTGGTGGACATCTTCGATGCGGTGGGCCTGGAGAAGCCAAATATTGGCCTACTGTCCGACGAGTTCCTTGCTCAGGTCAAGAACCTGCCGGAGAAAAATCTGGCCGTGGAGTTGTTGGAGCGCCTACTGGAAGGTGAAATCAAGAGCCGCTTTGCCAGCAACCTGGTGCAGGAAAAGAAGTTCTCCGAGCTATTATCCAATGTCATCACCCGGTACCAGAATCGTTCCATTGAGACGGCGCAGGTCATGGAGGAGCTGGTCGAGATGGCCAAGAAATTCCGTGATGCGGCCAACCGGGGCATGCAGCTGGGCCTGACGGATGATGAGGTTAAGTTCTATGACGCCCTTGCGGCCAATGAATCCGCTGTTCGAGACCTGACTGATGAAACGCTCAAGAAAATTGCGCATGAGCTCACCGAAAACCTGCGGCAGAATATTACCGTTGATTGGTCGGCCAGGGAAAGCGTTAGGGCCACGCTGCGCCTGATGGTGAAGCGGATTCTGCGGAAGTACAAGTACCCGCCGGACCAGCAGGAACGGGCAGTGGAGTTAGTGCTGCAGCAGGCTGAGGCGTTAGGTGAGGCTTGGGGTTAATTACTTGTGGCCGGAATTATTTGACGGTCATGGCAACAATAGCGAGACATATCAGGGGTGCGAATGGTCAAAGTAATTGAGGTTGACCTTGGCTTGCTAGGGATACGTTTCCCGCGAGGCCAAGTTGGTATGGTCATGGCACAGCCATACGTAAAATTCACAGGTAACGAGCCGTTCACGCTTTTGCCAGAGACTTTGCAACGCGCCTTTGAATGCATCGACGAAACTCTGGCTGTCGCTCGTAGATGCGTCCACGGCGCCGAAAAGACTCACTTTACCATCTTCCCGGAATGCACCTTGCCTGGGTTGGAAGGAATAGAGCGCGTTACCGAGACTCTTACGCAAGAAAATTGGCCGGCTGAGACCGTCGTTATTGGAGGTGTGGATGGTCTCACCCGTACACAGTTTGCGGAGTTACTGCAACGCCCTAACACCGTCCACGACCCCGAGGGAAATGGGTTAGACCGCATGCGTGATGACCAGTGGTTGAACTGCTGTGTCACTTGGGTCAAGCTCCCAACTGGGGAAGTTAGTTGCTGGGTTCAGCCGAAGCTAGCACCGGCGTGGGTTGAGCTCGATGTCAACCATCAGTCCATGTACAAGGGGCGGTCAATTTTTCTCTTCAAGGGGACGTACGCCGACTATGATGCCCCTTATCAGTTCGCGACCCTACTTTGCTTTGACTGGATTGGCTCATCGCATAATCAGCGTATGTGGCAATGGCTCCTCCACGGCATTAACATCGCCGCAGCTGAGAGGCGAGCCGTGTTGCCTCTAACATGGTTATTCATTGCTCAATGCAATGAGGTACCATCGCATGCTTCGTTCATGGGGCAGGTGGGACAATTCTTTGATTCTGCAGGGTACCCCCGTGTACACCGGGCAAACACATGTTTAGTTATGGCAAATGTCGCGGGACGCGCAACTCCGGGTAAAGCTGGGAAGTACGGACGCTCCGCAGTCATCTTCACACCCGACCGACTCGTGAAGCCGGATTGTATGCCGACGTATAGCAATGGTGGGGAAACACAGCGCGCTGGAAATCCTTTGGAGAACTTCCGAGATGCGGTTTTCAGAGAACGCGGTGCTTGCATTCATTCTTTCCTCGTTCAAAATCCTGAAGCATTGCCACCAGGCTCTGCAGGACGTATGTGCGGTCTAACAGAAGCGACGGTACATCCATTCGTCGGGACAATCGACCCAAGAGCCCCTTCCGGTTTAGTACCGGCCGTCATCAAATGGGTCAATGATGACCTAGACGACGGAGGTAAATCACTTGCAGCGAAGCATCCCGCTTTCCCTCTTGCGGGCGCGGCGCTCATTGCTCACCAAAACTCGGTGGCCGCTCTTCGGAGATTATCGGCAAACTCATTGAGCAAGACTATGCTTGTCGCAAGTTCTGGCACGAATAATGACAATCCTGACTCGTGGAACGAGCAGGAGTCTCGAGCTGTTAGCCATCTCGTGCAGACCTTCTCAATTCTTGAGGTGGCTTATTATCTCCCGACATTCCATGGCAATGGGGCACAGGCCACCATCCAGAATGGTGACCGCAGCCTCGAGGTTGTTGCTGTACTTGGCAGGAGCCACGAAGATTGCGACAAGCACGTCATGGAGAAAGTGGTGCCCCATCGAGGGCAGCTTCTAATGATTAGTCGTGATGATGACAACACGCCTTGGGACCCTCGACTACGAAATATCTTCGACCAAGTTGCTGACGATACGACTGAATACGTCTTCACGGACCCACGCAGTGCGGTCATCCGCGTCGGTTATCACGATATTTTACAAGCCTATCGCGAATCAGCGAATGAGGCGGAATTGAGCGGAGCGATTAATGCTGCAATCACCTGATGCTATTAGCCTTCCCGGCGCATTGCGGGAAACCTTAACAGCACTCGTACCCGACGTTTCTCTAGTCGAAATTAACCTCCTAAAGGATTACTTGCCGGTCGTTCTGATGGAAAGTGACCACGCAGTGCATGTATTCGCGGTAGGCGAGGAGCGAGACTACGGTCCGCTCTACGATGCTTTTAAGAAACACTACTTGAACCGAGGGGCCGAGTGGGCGGGGAAGGATGTCTCCTTCGTATTCTGTGTTCCCGCTGGACAGGACGTTAACGAAACTTTTCCTTCCAAGGTCGAGGTCGATATTTACTTTTGCCGAAAATACGTAATTCAGTTCGGCGAAAATTTAGAAGCCAGTCTGGCAAGACTTCCCTTTCTGCCATTGGCGGCAATCACTGGTGGGCCAATCAGACCACCAAATGCCAAGACCTTGCTTCGGCAACGGAGCATGAAGACAGATTTAGCGAACAGCCTGGTTGAACCTGGAACCGGAGCGGGAACGATTCTCGCGAATTGCCTGAACGGAAAGTACGGGCCAACACACGCTATCGACGAAAGAAGTGCTGAGTCAGAGAGTGAGTTCAAGGGTGAGCAACGTGCCCAGGCCACCCTGAAGTCCATATCGATTGAGAATTTCCGTGCCTACCGGAAGCAGAAAAATTTTGATTTGGGCTCGGCCATCACGGTACTGTATGGGCCAAACGGCTTTGGAAAGACATCGTTCTTCGATGCGGTGGATTTTGCAGTAACCGGCGGAATTGGGCGCTTGGATAGCCGGCGAAGTAGTGGCCTCTCCAAGGTTGCCAAACACCTGGACAGCAAGGACGAGCCTACACAGGTGTCCTTAACATATGAGCGTGCAGGAAAGACGCATGTCATCAGTCGAAATCTTGATGCCCCCAATGACGCCACGTTGGACGGCAAGGCCGCGAGCCGGAAAGCCATCCTGAACTCGCTTACCGGCGGGGATTCTGCTCCGACCGACCGCTTGGAGAATCTAGTATCGCTTTTTCGAGCTACGCATCTATTTAGTCAGGACCGGCAGGAACTGACGGGGAACGTGGCGGAGAACTGCGCGCTTCCAGCTGATATCGTCTCTCGTATGCTCGCCTTTGATGATTACGTGAACGGTCTCAAGAAAGTGAATGAGGTCGTCAAACTGGCTAAGCAAGAGCATGAGCGCGCGATAGGGCAAGTGCGAAAGCTTAGGCAGGAAATCAACGGAGATGTCGCGGAGATAAAGCGGCTCGAAGGTCTCCTCAACGTGGCTGCTTCTCCAGAGGCACTGAACTCGAAGTTCAGCGAGCTCGAGAATGCAATCGCCGGCGCTGGGATTGAGCTAAACGGCGTGAATGTGCGTGACACGCGCGCTCTCCGAGCTTCGCTGGAAGCTGCTGCGGGAGAGGCTTCCGTGCGCCGTGCGACGCTGGACAAAAGTCTCGAACATGTGGCGAACCTCCGTTCACTTAGCGGACAGTTTGTTCCCCTGCGTGCCCAGGTGGAGGATACTCGGGTGCTTGCCGAGCAGGCCGACGTCGTAGTAATGGATGCTGCACGCCTAATAGCAGCTGCCAAAAGCGAAGCGACGCTGAGAAAATCGCAGGAGGGCGAGGCGAAAAACCTTCGCGATTGTTTCTCGTGGGCGGTCTCGGCTCAACCGGAAAGTGTTCGGCTAACGGCTGAATGCCAAGTCCACTCAAGCCAGCTCACCGCGCTGGTAGAGTTGCTTGGTGGTAAAAGAGAGGCGCTCTCTCGCGCCGATGTTGCCCGAGGCGAAGCTCAGGCGTCTGTGCGTTCTGCTGAGGGGAAGGTCGCCGCTGAGTCCGGCAAGCGTTTTCGCGTGCAGCGAGCGGAAACGATGTTAGGGCTCGCGAACTCTTTTTCCCCGCGTTTAATCGAGGCGCAACTGAGCGAGGCTCAAGGGCAGCAGGAACGCAACGCTCTGCAGGAGCTGTTGAACGAGTCCAATGAGGCCGTTTTGGCGCAGAAGCTTCTCGTGGCTCGAGTAGCGAGCCAGCTCGCCAGAGCGAATACTGACGCGGACAAGTTGAAGGGATTGGTAGCGGAACTTCGGTCGCATATGCATGGAAGTAAGTGTCTTCTTTGTGGTCATGACCATGGCAGCCCACAGGAGCTTCTCGCTGCAATGAACCGAAGGGTGGAGCAAGCAGACGTTCTGGTGCAGCTCAGCGAATCGCTCATGACTGAGAAAGAAAAACAGCGCGACCTCGAGCAGCTGCAGCAGTTGCGTAAGGATGCTATTAACCAGGCAGCGCAGCGTTTGGGAGCCGCTCGTTCTCAGCGTGAAGAGCTAGAGCGTCAACTGGCGGAATGTCACAAAGCATTTGCGGACATCGGGCTTGCGGCAGGCGACGCGCTCGCAAGTCAGTTGGCCGATGCTGTTGTTCAAACGGCTGACGACGAGCTCAGGGCGCTAGCTGCGGCCAACGTCGCAAGGGAAGTTCTGTCCACAGCGCACGCTGTCTTCCTAAACGCTCGACAAGAGTATGACGTTGCTGAGAACGAGCGAAAGTCCGTAGCTGAACTTTTTAGTGATGCAAAACAACAGCTTGATGCAATTCTTACCGCCGCCCAACGTAGAGCGATGAATCTCTCCGCGGGCCTGGATGCGTTGCAAGGCTCTTTGAGTGAGCAGGAAATGAGACTAGCACAGGCGAGCGAACTGCACCAAGCTGCAACTGCTGCGTCTGAGGTGCAGCGGGTAGCCCAAAGCGTAGCTATAGCGAAAGCGGGTGCTGCCAAGGTCGCCCATCAGGTTGCTCTTCAGGCCCTGAATGAGTATCAGGGGAATGTGCAATCCCGCATCGCAGCCCTATCCACTGCGGGGCTCACTGCAGAGGCTACTGAAGCACAAGTGCTTCAGCTAATAAACGAAATTGAAGCTCGGCTTATAACGGCCGTAGGGCTGCGCGACCGAGCAGCAGAACTTGAGGTCGCGGCCGACGCAGCAGCAACTTCAGCAGCGTTTCAAAGCATTCGTGCCCGCATCGACGGCAATGTAACCATTGCTAACCAGGCCGAGGAAAAAGCAAAGCTGGTCGAGCCATGGGTGAAATATTTCGACGGTGTCTCTAACCTGCTGAGTGGGCAACAAGCGATGGCGACCGAGCACTTTACCACCGGGTATGGTCCTAGGACCGCAGTGATTCAGCGGCGCCTGCGGCCGGTATACGGCTTTCAAGATATCAAGGTTACCAGCAAGGACTCTGCGATTGAAATTCACGTCCGCCGAAACGGCGAAGAATTGCGCCCAACCGACTTCTTCAGCCAATCCCAAGTTCAAACGCTGGTGCTCGGTCTCTTCTTAACGGCCTGTAGCTCTCAAACTTGGTCAGGGTTCTCATCCATTATGATGGATGACCCGGTCACGCACTTTGATGACCTCAACACTTACGCGCTCCTCGACCTACTATCAGGTCTTCAAAGCGCTCCGGACGGCGCCCAGCAATTCGTGATATCGACCTGCGATGAGAAGTTCTTGCAGATTGCTCGGCACAAGTTCAGGCACCTAGGGGACGCCGCCAAATTTTACAGGTTCTCAGCAATTGGAGGAGCGGGGCCAATGGTTGCCGAAATTCCTGCTTAAATGGATTGCTTCTTTGGTATGAACCCTCCTAACGAACGTTCATGCACTCAGACTCTTCGGATTGGGCTAGAGAGCTACGTCAACTCTCGGTGGGCTATTTTTATGGAGCTTAGTATTGAATACGACTGAGAGAACGATGGTTTACTGGAGAGACGGGCGTCTTTATCCCGTGAAGAATCTCCGACCAGCGGGACGAGGGCGCTGGCAACCTGTTTTGCATTTTATAGACACGGAGCTAGTGGCGAGGATTGACGGTGACATTGGAACTATAGAAATTACCGAAGGTCCTGCTGCGACACCTGAGCGAGTAAATGATGCTCTTTTGCTAGCGCGCGGTATCGCGCCAGCGAGTGTTTCGCGCGAAGTGTGGCCGCGGTTGCCAGAAGCGGTTCGTAATAGCATAGAAGCCCGCGTTCGCGAAGTGGAACGAAAAGTATCATCGCAGTTGCGGAATTTTTCTAATGAAGAGGCCGTAACTGGCGCGTTCTTTAGCCAGCTAAGCGATTCGTTCTCCCAACCCGACGGATGGCGAGCTGAATCGCCACGACAATTGTAGACACTCCTGAGCCATAATATCGGACCCAAGGAGAACTTATGAGTGGCAAGCGGTACACAGAAGAATT
>RCMZ01000128.1_pt1 | contig 46117 bp, 34 predicted proteins | sample 2041141 | NCBI WGS metagenome assembly RCMZ01 (sample SAMN09708263, study PRJNA481090) | Wastewater metagenome, whole genome shotgun sequencing project. | biome: sewage; isolation source: Davis station wastewater (DW) | place: Antarctica: Davis Station | collected 2010-03-01 | reverse complement strand
GAAGAAAAGCAACAACAAAATCCGGTTTTGCTATCGATTGTCACGCGCTCGTCATCGGGCAGAAAACACACTCAAATCCGGATACCCAAAAAACAATAGCAAGTCGAAAGGCCAAAGGAGATGAGGCAATCCGCAGGACATTCCCCGCCGCGCGCGCGCCGGGGACCCCACGCCGCACGCGCACCGCATTCGGCGCAATTCCGCACGCAGCTCGAATGCCTGCGCCACCTGATTTCGCTGGCCGGCGGCGCCAGCCTGTCGATGGGCGGCGGCGCCGTCCTCGTCGCCTTCTGGCTGCACGAACTCGTCGCCCGCGCCTATCTGCTGCCCTGGCTGATCGCGATGCTCGTCTGCGCGACGCTGCGCCTCGCCTTCGCGCACCGGGTCGCGCGCGCGCTGAACAACGCCGGCAAGGCGCGCCTCGTCCGCCTCGAAAAACAGTACGCGATCCTGGCCGGCGCCAGCGGCGCGCTCTGGGGACTCAGCGCATGGCTGCCGATGGCGGACCCGGAGTACAGCCGCCTGTTCGCCCTGAGCGCCGTCCTCTTCTGCGTGCTGCTCATGAGCAGCAGCACGCTGGTCGCCAGCCGGCTGGCGTTCACGGCCTTCGCGAGCGCCCTGGTGGCGCCGCTGGTGGCCCGCCTGATCACGCTCGACAGCCGCCTCACCGTGCTTCTCGGCTTCGGCGTGCTGGCCCTCTGCGGACTGGTGTTCACCTCTTTTCGCGCGCACCGCCGGACGCTGGTCAGCGCCCTCAACAGCCGCCACCGCAGCGAAGACCTGCTGCAGCAGCAGCGGGTGATTTTCGAGTCGGCCGGCGAGGGCATCGTCCTCCTGAAGCCGAAGCCGCGCTACGTGGCCGACTGCAACCGGCGCTTCGCCGAGTTGTTCGGCTATCCACTCGCCGCGATGCCGGGCATGGAGCCCTGGCGCTGGCACCCCGATCGCGGACAATGGAAAGCGCTGATCGCCAGTTCGCAGCCGGTGATCGCCAGCGGCCGCCCCTACTCCGAGGCCCTGCAGCTCAAGCGCGCCGACGGCACGCTGTTCTGGGGCGAGGTGACCGGCATGGCCGTCGATCCGGACGACCTGCGCGCGGGGACCGTCTGGATCGTCTCCGACGTCTCCGAGAAACGCGCCGTCGAGGCGGCCCTCGCCGTCAGCGAGGCCCGCTTCCGCGACCTCATCCGCCTGTCGTCCGACCTCTACTGGGAGCAGGACGCCGAGTTCCGCTACACGCACTTCGACGGACCGGAAGCCATCACGAGCCATATCCCGATCGCCGAGCTGATCGGCCGCACCCGCTGGGAACTGAGCCGCGTGGTCGGCGTGCCGGAAGCGCGCTGGAAGGAGCACACCGAGGCGCTGGAGCGCCACGAGCCCTTCCGCGACGTCATCTACCAGATGACGAGCCCGGCCGGCGTGGCGCGCTGGTACAGCATCAACGGCAACCCGATGTTCGACGCGGACGGCGTCTTCGTCGGCTATCACGGCACCGCCAGCGACATCACCTCGCGCATCGAGACCGAATCGCGCTTCCGCCACCTGGCCTACCACGATCCGCTGACCCAGCTCCCCAACCGCCGCCTGCTCGAAGACCGCCTCGAACAGGCGATCCGCAGCGCGCGGCGCAACGAGCAGCAGCTCGCGCTGCTGCTCATCGACCTCGACCGCTTCAAGCCGATCAACGACCGCTACGGCCACGCGGTCGGCGACCGCGTGCTCGAAACGATCGCCGAACGCCTGCGCGCCTGCGTGCGCGAAACCGACACCGTGGCGCGCCTGGGCGGCGACGAGTTCGTCGTCCTCCTGTCGTCGGTCGAAATGCAGGAAGACGCCACGCTGGTCGCCGACAAGATCCACGCCTGCATCACCGAACCCATCGCCGCCGGCGAGCACCTGCACCGTGTCGGTTCGAGCATCGGCATCAGCCTCTACCCACAGCACGGCGACACGCCCGAAACCCTGCTGCACCGCGCGGACCACGCGATGTACCACGGCAAGCAGCACGGCGGCCGGACGACCCGCCTCTACGACGAGCACACGCTGAACTGAGGCCGCGGCGACCGCCGGGCCTGCCGTTTCCGCAGCCGCCGGGCGAGACCCCGCCGGTCCCGGCGCGATACCGTCCGAGCCGGCCCGCAACGGGCAGCGCGCAGTGCCCGCCGCCTACTTCCTGCGCAGCGCCGAAGCGAGGCCCGCCATGGCGGCCTCGATTTCGTGGGCGGTCAGGTGGGCGTAGCCCAGCAGCCAACCCGGCCTCGTTTCCTGCCCCAGGTAAAGGCGGCTCATTCCGAGCAGCTGCACGCCGGTGCCAGCCGCCTGGCGGATGGTCGCTTCCTCGGTCCATCCGGGTTCCAGAAAGCACGGTATCTGCAAGCCGCCCTCCGGCCGCGACGCGCTCACGATGCCGTCCAGATGCCGGCCGATGGCGGCGAGCATCGCTTCCCGGCGCCCGGCATACAGCTTGCGCATGGCCCGCACATGGGCGTTGTAGTGTCCGTCCTCCATGAAGCGCGCCAGGGTCAGCTGGAGGATCTGCGGCGTGTGCCCGTCCATGATGCTGCGCGCGTAGACGAACGCGCTGACCAGCTCCCGCGGCACCGCCATGTAGGCCATGCGCAGCCCGGGATAGAGCGTCTTGCTGAAGGTCCCGAGGTAGATCGTCCGGCGATACTTGTCCAGCCCCTGGACGCAGGCGGTCGGCAGGCCGTCGTAGTGGAACTCGCTGTCGTAGTCGTCTTCGATCAGCCACTTGCCGTGCTCGGCCGCCCAGCCGATCAGCTCCAGCCGGCGTTCGAGCGACAGCGTCGCCCCGGTCGGGTACTGATGGGACGGCGTCACGTAAATGCAGGCGGCGCCGCTGCGGTCGGCCCGCAGCAGGTCGGTGCGGACGCCCTGGGCGTCGACGTCGATGGGGACGACCCGGGCCTCGGCGGACTCGAAGGCCTTCCGGGCGCCGAAATAGCCCGGGTTTTCCATCAGGATGGGCTTGCCGGCGTCGACCAGCAGCTGTGCGCAGAGGAACAGGGACTGCCGCGTGCTGCTCAGCACCAGGATCTGCTCGGGAGACACCTTGGCGCCGCGCTCGAGATTCAGATAGACCGCGATCGCCTTGCGCAGCGGCTCGGCGCCCTGCGGGTCGCCGTGCAGCAGGACGTTGCCGCGGTAGTCCTTCAGCGCCTGGCGCTGCAGGCGCTCCCAGACGTCGGTCGGGAAGGTCCGGGTTTCGGGCAGGCCGGTGGCGAACGCCCTGATCACCCGCTGATCGGCGACCCCGCCGCTCTCGAGGATCTGCCGGCCGCGCCGGCTCAGCCCCGCCCCCGGCGCCGCCGCGGCGAGCCCATCCTCCTGGAGCTTCAGGCGCCGGCGCGCAGCGCCGCGCAGTTCGGCGCCCACCGTTCCCGAGACGTAGCTGCCCGACCCTTTCTGGCGGGCGATGAAGCCGTCGCGATGCAGCTGTACGTAGGCGTTCTCGACGGTGTCGCGGGCGACGCCGAGCGACGCGGCCAGCGCGCGGGTCGCCGGCAGCTTCACGCCGGGGCCGAGCGCGCCGTCGACGATCAGGGCGCGCAAGGCCCGCTGGATGCGCTGATGCAGGTTCAGCAGCCGGAAATCGGCGTCGTTCAGCCGGATCTTCAGCGTTTCGAGTTCGAAGGTCTTTGCCATGTGGTCTGCCGCACCCCGTAAAAATGGCACGTGAAAACGGTCCATTCTATCTCTAGACTCCGCCCCTGTCGTCACCCGGCGCGCTCCGCCGCGCCACGCCTGAGAGGATCGGAAAAGCGTATGGCCAGGTCGCACAATTTCAGCGCGGGTCCGTCCGCGCTGCCGATGGAAGTGCTGCGGGAAGCGCACGCGGAGTTCTTCGATTTCGCGGGCAGCGGGATGTCCGCGATGGAAATCAGCCATCGCTCGGACGCCTTCGTCGAGCTCGCCCATCAGGCCGAGCAGGACCTGCGCGCGCTGCTGAAGGTGCCGGCACATTACAAGGTGCTCTTCCTCCAGGGCGGCGCCTCGCTGCAGTTCTCGCAGGTTCCGATGAACCTGCTGCGCGGCCGGAAGAGCGCGGACTACCTCCATACCGGACTCTGGTCCGGCAAGGCCATCGCCGCCGCCCGGCGGTACGCCGCCGTCCGGGTCGCGGGCAGCAGCGAAGCGTCGGGCTTCGACCGCGTCCCCGCCGCCGCGGACTGGCGTCTCGACCCGGACGCCGCCTACCTGCACTACACGGAGAACGAAACCGTCCACGGCGTGCAGTTCCCGTCCGCGCCGGCCGCGTCCGTGCCCCTCGTGTGCGACGCCTGTTCGAGCCTGCTCTCCAAGCCCATCGACGTGGCCAAGCACGGCCTCATCTACGCCGCCGCGCAGAAGAACATCGGGCCGGCCGGAGTCACCGTCGTGATCGTCGACGAGGCGCTGCTCGACCAAGCGCTGGCGATCACCCCCGACATCCTGAACTACGCGCATCAGGCGCGCGCCGACTCCATGCTCAACACCCCGGCGACCTTCTCCTGGTACCTGACCGGCCTAACGCTCAAATGGCTCGGCCGCGCCGGGGGCGTCGAGCGCGTCCATCGCGCCAACGCGGCCAAGGCCGCGCTGCTCTACCGCGCGATCGACGAGAGCGGCGGCTTCTACGTCAACCGCGTGCAGGCGGCGTACCGCTCGATCAACAACGTGCCCTTCGTCCTGGCGGACGCTTCCCGCGAAGAACGCTTCCTGCACCTCGCCGAGCGCGCCGGGTTCAGGGGGCTCAAGGGACACTCCGCCGTCGGCGGGATCCGGGCCAGCCTCTACAACGCGGTCGGCCTGCCCGCCGTCGAGGCGTTGGCCGATTTCATGCGGGACTTCCAGCGCGTGCACGGCTGAGGCGGCGCCGCCCGTCTCGGCGGGGCACCGCGGCGGAAAAGAACGGCCGCACGCCCCGCCCGGCGCAAAGTGGTCTGGTCGATTCGCAAAAAGCATGCGGCAAATACAGTCCATCCGCGCGCTATAAAACGACTTTCAGTCGGTTCCGGGCATCCCGCCCGGCCAGGGAGACCCGTAATCATGCCTTCATCGAGCGCGCACTCGTCCATCCGTCCCGGCGACCTCGCCCATCCGGTCGTAGCCGGCCTGATCTCGGTCATCGTCAATTACGGCGGCACCTTCATCCTGGTCTTCCAGGCCGCGAAAGTGGCCGGACTCAGCCCGGAGCTGACGGCCTCGTGGGTCTGGTCCGTATCGATCGGCGTCGGGGTCACCGGACTCTTCCTCAGCTGGATCGCCCGCGAGCCGATCATCACCGCCTGGTCGACGCCGGCCGCCGCCTTCCTCGTCGTGGCGCTGGCGACGACGCCCTACGCCGAGGCGGTGGGCGCCTACCTGATCTCGGCGGCGGCCTTCGTCCTGCTCGGCCTGTCGGGCTACTTCGAAAAGGTCATCCGGCTGATTCCGCCGGGCGTCGCCTCCGGGCTGCTCGCCGGCATCCTGCTTCAGTTCGGCATCGGCGCCTTCGGCGGCATGAGCGTCGATCCGCTGCTCGCCGGCCTGCTGATCGTCGCCTACGTCGCGCTCAAGCGCTTCACCGCGCGCTACGCCGTGGTCGGCATCCTGGTCCTCGGGCTGGCCTTCCTGCTCGTCCAGGGGCGCGTCGACCTGTCGGGGCTGGAACTGCGGCTCGCGGCGCCGGTGTTCACCGCCCCGGCCTTCTCGCTCAACGCCCTGCTCAGCGTCGCCCTGCCGCTGTTCCTGATCACCCTGACCGGACAGTACATGCCCGGCATGCTGGTGCTGCGCAACGACGGCTTCAAGACCAGCGCCAACCCGATCGTCACCGTCACCGGGCTCGGTTCCCTGCTCATGGCGCCGTTCGGCTCGCACGCCTTCAACATCGCCGCGATCACGGCGGCGATCTGCACCGGCAAGGAGGCCCACGAAGATCCTTCCAAACGCTGGATCGCCGGCATTGCCGCGGGCGTCTTCTACATCGTCGTCGGCATCTTCGGCGTGACCCTCGCCGCCGTCTTCATGGCCTTCCCGGCGACCTTCATCACCACCCTGGCGGGGCTCGCCCTGCTCGGCACCATCGGCGGCAGCCTGGCCAACGCGATGGCCGACGCGAAATCGCGCGAGGCCGCCCTGATCACCTTCCTGGCGGCCGCCGCCAACATCAAGCTGTTCGGCATCGGCGGCGCCTTCTGGGGGCTGCTGATCGGCCTCGTCGCCTATGCGCTGCTCAACGGCAGCCTGCCGCGCCGCGCGCCGGCGGCGACGGTCGCCGGCGATTCCGCCCTCGCCCCGGCCCTCGAACCCGCCGTCGCGGCCGCCGCCGGCGCGCCGAGCGGCAAGGGAGGCGCTAGCTGATGCGCGCAGAGTCGGACGCGCATGCAGCGCTGCCGCCGCCCGCCGCCGGCGCGCCGAGCGAGCGCTATCCCCGGCCCGCCAGCGTCGGCGACTTCCGGCGCAATCTCGCGGCGGTCCGGGAACGCATCGCCGCCGCCTGCCGGCGCGCCGGCCGCGACCCCGGCGAGGTGCGCCTGCTACCGGTGAGCAAGACCGTCGACGAAGCGAGCCTGCGCCTGGCCTACGCGGCGGGCTGCCGCGAGTTCGGCGAGAACAAGGTGCAGGAGGCGCAGCGCAAGTGCGATGCGCTGGCCGATCTGGGCAATCTGCGCTGGTCGGTCATCGGCCACCTGCAGACCAACAAGGCCAGGCTGGTCGCGCGCTTCGCCAGCGAGTTCCAGGCGCTGGACAGCCTGCGCCTGGCCGAGGCGCTGGATCGCCGCCTGCAGGCCGAAGGCCGCGGGCTGGACGTCTTCGTCCAGATCAACACGTCCGGCGAGGCCAGCAAGTACGGCCTGCGGCCCGAGGAGGCCGCGGCCTTCCTGCGCGCCCTGCCCGCCTGCTCCGCGCTGCGCGTGCGCGGCCTGATGACGCTGGCGCTGTTCTCGGCCGAGACGGCGCGGGTGCGCGCCTGCTTCGCGCTGCTGCGCCGGCTGCGCGACCGCCTGCGCCAGGACGCCCCCGGCGGCGGCCTCGACGGACTGTCGATGGGCATGTCCGGCGACTTCGAGATCGCCATCGAGGAAGGGGCGACGGTGGTGCGCGTGGGGCAGGCCATCTTCGGCGCCCGCGCCCTGCCGGACGCCTTCTACTGGCCGGCGGAAGAAGCGGAAGGAAAAGGGGAAGACGAACAACGCGAAACGCGCGGAGAAAGTCCCGCATGAGCAACGGGAAAGCCATGCCCCGCCGCCAGCCGGCGCGTGCCGCTCCCCTCAGGCGGTGCCGTCTCGCCCGCGCCGCCGCCGGCAGCCCGACCCCGAACGCAGCAACACGATCCGCGCCGCGAATCGCGGAGCGCGCCCCCGAAACCCTTTTCGATCACGACCCGCCGGAAGAAACGCCATGAACGCACCCGCATCGCCCGACTCGCCCGCATCCGCATCGCCCTGCGCCGCATCCCCGTATCTGATGCACACCTACGCGCGCCGCCCCGTCTCGTTTTCCCGGGGCCTAGGCGCGCGCCTGTGGGACGCGCAGGGCGTCGAGTACCTGGACGCGATCTCCGGCGTCGCCGTCACCAACCTCGGCCACGCCCACCCGGAAATCGCCGCGGCCATCGCCGACCAGGCCGGCCAGCTGCTGCACACCTCCAACCTGTTCCGCATCGAATGGCAGGAACGGCTCGGCCAGCGCCTGTGCGCCCTGTCGGGCATGAAGCGCGCCTTCTTCTGCAACTCGGGCGCCGAGGCCAACGAGGCCGCGCTCAAGCTGGCCCGGCTCCACGCCCACGCCCGGCAGATCGCGCAGCCGCAGGTGCTGGTCATGGAGAACAGCTTCCACGGCCGCACGCTGGCCACGCTCGCCGCGACGGGCAACCCCGCCGTGCAGCGCGGCTTCGAGCCGCTGATGCCCGGCTTCGTGCGCGCGCCCTACGACGACATCGCCGCCGTCCGCGAGCTGGCCGAACGGACGCCCGGCATCGTCGCGCTCCTGGTCGAGCCGGTGCAGGGCGAAGGCGGCGTGCACGCGGCGTCCGCCGCCTATCTCCGCGCCCTGCGCCAGCTGTGCGACGAACGGGACTGGCTGCTGATGATCGACGAGGTGCAGACCGGGATGGGGCGCACCGGCGCCTGGTTCGGCTACCAGCACGCCGGCATCGCGCCGGACGTCGTCACGCTGGCGAAGGGGCTGGGCAACGGCTTCCCGATCGGCGCCTGCCTGGCGCGCGGCCGCGCTGCCGGCCTGTTCTCGCCGGGCCAGCACGCCTCCACCTTCGGCGGCAATCCGCTGGCCTGCCGCGTCGGCTGCACCGTGCTCGACGTGATGGAGCGCGAACGCGCCCCGGAACGGGCCGCCGCGCTGGGGCAGCGGCTCCTGGCCGGCCTGCGGGAGGCGCTGCGCGGACACCCGGACGTCGTCGCCATCCGGGGCCTGGGTCTGATGGCCGGCATCGAGCTGAACCGGCGCTGCGGGGAACTGGTCGGACGCGCGCTGGACGAGCAGCGCCTGCTCATCACCGTGACCCGCGACAGCACTGTGCGCCTGCTGCCGCCGCTGATCTGCGACGAAGGGCAGATCGACGACATCGTGGCCCGCGTCGCGCGCCTTCTGGCGCCGCGCGCGGCGACTTCCGGCGGCGGCCGCCCCGACGGCACCGACCCGCGCCCGCCGTCGTGATCGGCCCCCGGCAATCCCCCGGGCGTGCCGCCGATGCACCGATGCGCCGCGCCCCTCATGCATCCATTCACCAATTCACCCAATCACCCAAACCATAGGACTTCGCCACCATGTACGCCCCCTCCGCGCCCCTAGCCGAATTCGACGCCGAACTGGCCGCTGCGATCGCAAGCGAAGCCTGCCGCCAGGAAGACCACGCCGAACTGATCGCTTCCGAGAACTACGCCAGCCCGCAGGTGATGGCCGTGCAGAACTCGGTGTTCACCAACAAATACGCCGAGGGCTACCCGGGCCGGCGCTACTACAGCGGCTGCGCGCACGTCGACGTGGCCGAGCGTCTGGCCATAGAACGCGCCAAGGCGCTGTTCGACTGCGACTACGCCAACGTCCAGCCGCACGCCGGCGCCCAGGCCAACGCCGCGGTCTTCCTCGCTCTGGTCAATCCCGGCGACACCGTGATGGGGATGAACCTGGCCCAGGGCGGACACCTGACGCACGGCAACCCCGCCAACTTCTCCGGCCGGCACTACCGCATCGTCCCCTACGGCCTCGAGCCGGCGACCGGGCTGATCGACTACGACGAGATGGAACGCATCGCTCTGGAGACCCGGCCCAGGATGCTCATCGGCGGCTTCTCCGCCTACTCCCGCCACAAGGACTGGGCGCGCATGCGCGCCATCGCCGACAAGGCCGGAGCCATCTTCTGGGTGGACATGGCCCACGTGGCCGGTCTGGTAGCGGCCGGCGAGTACCCGAACCCCCTGCCCCACGCGCACGTGGTCACCAGCACCACCCACAAGACCCTGCGCGGTCCGCGCGGCGGCATCATCCTGTCCCGGGGGCAGAGCGAGGACTTCAACAAGAAGCTCGACTCGGCGGTCTTCCCCGGCATCCAGGGCGGCCCGCTGATGCACGTGATCGCCGCCAAGGCGGTGGCCTTCAAGGAAGCGCTGGCGCCCGGATTCAAGGCCTACCAGCGGCAGGTCGTGATCAACGCCCGCGCCATGGCCGCCGTCCTCCAGGAACGCGGCTACCGGATCGTCTCCGGCGGCACCGACAACCATATGATGCTGATCGACCTGTCGGCCAAGCCCTACACCGGCAAGGATGCCGACGCGGCCCTGAGCGAGGCCTGGATCACCGCCAACAAGAATTCGGTGCCCAACGATCCGCGCTCGCCCTTCGTCACCTCCGGCCTGCGCATCGGTACCCCGGCCGTCACCACCCGGGGCTTCGGCACCGCCGAGTGCGAGCAGCTGGCGGGCTGGCTGTGCGACGTGCTGGACGCGCTGGAATCCGGGACCAGCGCGCAGGTGGCGCCGCAGGTGCGGGAACGGGTGGCGGCCCTGTGCCGCCGCCATCCGGTGTACCTGTAGCCGGAAAACCTGCGCGGTCCCGCCCGGCAGCGCGGGGCCGCTATCGCGTGGCGCGATGGCGGCGTGCCCGGCCGGACGTGAAAGCCCCCGGCAGGCGTCCCCGGAAACGACAAAGCCGCGCATAGGCGCGGCTTTGTCCTGATTTTCCGGAGTCTCGGCTACTGCGCGGGCGTCCGGGAAACCTGCGGAGCAGACGTTAAAACGGAAGAGTCACACGTTAAAGTGAAAGATGGCCTTAGAAGTGCCATTTTTACTGGGTCTCAGCGCGGTTTGGCTCATTCCGTAGTCACTTCCATATACATTTTTTGCGGCCATCCCCATTCGGGTGGCCTCACCCGCGTTCACTTGGTCTGCTCCGTCAAGAGATCGAGCACGTCGGTCTCCAGGATCGCGCCCAGCTTGCACAGGACCAGCAGGGACGGGTTGCCCACAGCGCGCTCGATCTGACTCACGTAGGTGCGATCCACATCCGCGCTCAGGGCGAGCGCCTCCTGCGACAAGCCACGCTTGCCCCGGAAGTCTTTCATGTTGCGCGCCAAGTCCTGACGCACTTGCTCGTAGTCTCGTCCCATCAACGCCGAGCATGGGCGTCATGAGACCTTTAATCCACGGACTATATTCGACATTGTCGAATATAGTCTTCATAATCAGCTCAACTTGGTATCAAAGGGAGCTGATGGATGAATGGACTCTGCTTTCGGATGCTGGCCGGGCTGGCCGTTGTGATGACCGTGACCGGCTGTGTCACGACACAGCCGCAGGCTGACGGCTCGACCAAGGTTCACCTCTCTTTGGGTGGCGTGTCCAAGGCCAGCCAAGGCAACGCAGCACCGCCTCCTGCTACCGAGGGTCACCCAGCAGTTGTTGCCAATCAAGCAAAGCCAGACCAAATCGCGCCGCCCGGCGCTCCTGGCATCCGTGCAACAGCGCTGGCAGGCCTCTTCAGCAAGCACCCTTTCGACGGAACTCCCAAGACCTACTTCCCCCGCGCGGCTGTCACGGTCACGGACTGGTCCCGTAGTGACTGCTGGATCGGTACGGCCACCATCTGGTGGAGCAAGACCAAGTCCGAAGCCGTACCCGCCTTTTCGGTGTGCTGGGGACAGTCGGTGGGGTACGCGGTCAACAACGCCGCCAACCTGCACCTCTTCATGCAGCAGATGGCGGTCGAGCACAGCGGCAATGTCCGCACTGTTGGCCCCAAGCCGCCCATGCTGGCCATCCCCGACCGGCAGCCGATCAGCGAGCGGCAGCAGCTCGCCTTCCAGGGGTTTATCCAGCAACTGGTGCTCGACACCGGATGGCAGCCGGGCGCACCGACCAATCTCTGGTTGGTAGGGTATGACGCCAACGCGGTCATCAAGCCAACCGTGCCTCCTGCCTCCAGCAACGGAGCGTCGCAGCCCGTGGACGCCAAGACCAAGGCGCAGCTCGAACAGGCGTTGAGCTGCACTGTCATCGGTCCACGATTTGAACTGGCTGAGTCGCTGCTCAAGCAGTCGGGATGGAATCCCGATCAAGGCGTCACGCCGGTCACGCTCGCCGAGCCCGTCAAGGTCTATGGGTTCAGCGTCCGCAAGGTAGCGGTGTCACGTGACGGGGGTGAGCAAACCTACCGCAGCTACTTGCCCGGCCTCACGGTCCAGCAGATTGCGAAATCAGGCTCGTTGAAGCTGGGCAAGGACGGCAAGACCTATGGCCGTTTGACCAAGGCCGGCGTGTTGTCGGCGGGCATGGAGGGCGGCGAGGCCACGCTGACCTGTACCGTCAACACCGAAGGCTCGGAGGGCTGATCATGGCAATGCAATGCCCGAGTTGCGGTAGCACGCACATCCAGCCAGTGGCCGTTGTGCATGCGGGCGGTACGCAGCATTTCCAAGCTTCACACACGGCGGTCACTTCAGATGGGCAGTTCGTTCAAGGCAGCAGCCAGGGCTCTCAGTTCACGGTGTTGGCTCAGCACTGCGCCCCGCCTGCACCGCCGTCACCGATGCCGTTCATCATTGCGTTTGGGCTGGGTGGAGCGACGGTCTATCACGCTGCGACGGTGTGCGACCTTTTCGAGCGGGGTTGCCGGGTCGGCATGTCCTTCTGGGCGCTGCTCATCTACAACTGGAAGCAAGCCGCAGTTGGCTTAGGACTCATTGCACTGAGCTGGCTGCTGATGAAGGGCTGGCACGCCCAGGCTAAGGCCTACAGTGCGGCGAAGCGCCAGTGGCAGAACACGTGGTTTTGCCATACATGCGGGCAGGCACATCTCAGAAACTGATCGGCACACGCCCGTTATCGTAGTTACCGTAATTACGATAACGGGGTACAGGCGCGGATAGATCAGAAGTGCGGGGACAAACGCATCGTCATTCCTTGTGAGTAGCCGCCTCTTCGCCCTCAGGTCTGCCTTGATCGCCCTTGATGGCTCGGGCATATGTGGCATCCCACGCCTTCCTTTGCCGTTTTCGCTCAAGCGCTACAGCCTCCTGCTGCTCTAGGGCAAGCTGCAGCGGTGCGAACAGTTCCGCCCACAGCATGTCGGCATCAAGAAATTGCCCATGTTCGATGTCATGGGGCCACCGTTTGCGATCCAGTACGCGCTCATGAATGGTCCGCATCAACAGCCAACGTGGAGCGTAGAGCAGCCCGTCTGATTCACGCAGTTGGCTGGCGGGAATCGTCAAGGTATGGGCTCGTCGTTCGATGTCGTACTTGTCGTACTCGACATTGATACGGTAGACGACATCGCTCACCCGGACCTTGCAGCTCTTGTCCGATGGACCTGCTCCGGCTTTGACGACTGGAATCCAACCACTCCCGCTACCTGCTGCCAACGTACAGACTTTCTGGTGGAGTTCGAGCAGCTTGTCCACCCCGCGCATCGTCGCAGTTAAGTGGCGATGACTACGCCAGTCGATACTGGGGAATGCCGTGGTGAGTGACCTTCGCCAGACACGGATATCGCCGGTAGGGAGGTTCAGCGTGTACTCGTGTTCCCCGTTGCGCACCATGTCGATCACGATGCTGCCAGCTACGTCGTTGAATGAGCTGCTTGGGGAGTGAAACTGGAACTTGATTTGCAGGTTGTGGTGCATTGATGGTTTCTCCTCGATTGGGGCGGATTCGAGTGCTTGCTACTGCTGCACGGTCAGGTCAGCGGTGAAGCCGATTCCACGCTTGCCGCCGTCTGAAATCAGCTGTAGGTCGGTGGGCGTGATGTGATCGCGCTGATCCCGTGCCGCATGCCCAAGCGCCCGTCGCAGCACCAGGCCCAGACTTCGAGGCGGCAGATACTTCAACTTCGCCAAAACGGCCTCGTCGAGACGGGGTACGAAGGCAGAGCCCCAAGTGGCTTCTGCCCGCATCCGTCCGTAGATGTTCTGGGCGATGCGTGCAACCTGATCGGGTGTAGGCGCATGGACATGCAGCACCGTGAGCCGCGACAGCAATGGGCTCGGGATGCCATTCACGCTGTTTGCCGTCGCGATCCAGTTGATGTGGCTGGCATCGATGGCGAAATCACGGATAGAGAGGTCCGTGAAGGACCGTGCGCTGCGGCGCTCAAGAAGGGTGTACAGCGCCGCCAATGGGTCGTATTGGCGCACCTGCTCGGTCTTGTCCAGCTCATCTAAGACCACGACGGGGTTGGCCTTTGGCTGGTAGGCAAGCAGCTCGAACAGGAGGCCCGGCTCGGAATTGCTCCAGAAGGCTTCTGACCCAGCCAGTGGCGAACCGGATTGGGCGCTCGCCATGTCGAACACACGGAAGGGCAAGGCCAGCCTTTCGGCCAGCCAGCGAGCCGCTTCTGTTTTGCCGATGCCCGCAGGCCCGACCAGCAGCAGCGGCGACCAGGCAACGCGGCCATCGCCCATCGCATTGAGGGCAAAGTGATCGTGCAGCATCTCGCCCAGCTCGCTGAAGTTCGGGAAGGCCTGGGTGAACTCTTCGATCAGAAGGTCCCACTCGTCGGGCAGCATGCCGAGCGTGCGCCGCTCATGGCCGGCCGCCCGGATGCGCTCCGCGATCTGCTGGGCACGCTTGAACTTTTCGTCTGCCTTCGCGCGATGGCGGTCAACAAATTGCTTGAGACCGGCAGCGTCCAGAAAGGTGATCAACGGCGCGTGCTTGTCGTCAATCGTAGTGCCGCTGCTATTGCGTGCGGGGACCGGGCTGTCGGGCAGTTCTCTCTTGGCGGCTTCGGTGCGAGTGGGGGCATCGCTATCAGTAGTGCTACTCGCACGCCCAGCATCAGCCAACTCCAAGGCCTTCGCGGCCCTCTTGAAGCGCTGGATGTCCTCTGCGAACAGTCCGACCACTTGTTCGTGCTCAGCGCACCGAGCACCTTGGGGGGCATTGGCATCGCCACCGAAAACCGGAGCGCCGCACACAGGGCAGCACTGCTGGGCGGCGTGCCGAGCCTGTTCCACCACGTCGAGCAAGGCGCGCTCCCGCTGGATGCTGGCATCGGAGACCTCGACTCGGACAGCCAGCTTTTCCCTGGTGGCAGTGACACAGAACAGCGGACGGCGCTGGTAGTCACTGCGATGCATCAACCGCTCGCATTGATCGATCAACTCGGCGACCACAGCGAGATGGCCTGGGGCGGGCTGAAACACCTGCTTCTCTAGCCAAGGGTGAAGTCGCTTCAGCTCTTCGACGGCCTCTTGGTACTCTCGGCGTCGCATGGGGCGGTACTTTCGTGATAGGTTGGCCACGGCACTCTCCATCTAACTATAAATTACTATAACGACATAAACAGAGCATGCCAAGCCTTGGCTGGGCCATGGTCGCCTTGTTATAGTGATTTACTGTTAGAACAATGTAGGTGCCGTATGCCGACACTTCAGGCCGAACAACTGCGTGCCATAGCAGCCGCACTCATGCGCCTGCGTGGCGATACGCTGAGCTCTGTGGGGATGTCCACCGGTATCCGTCCGGCGAACCTGTCCGTTTGGCTGAGGGGCAAAGAGCAGGTCATTTCTGCCAAGCGCGTGGCGACGTTGATGTATCACCTAGGGTTGGAGGGGAGCAGCCTGCGCGCAGACATCCTCCACCAATGGCGGGACGCTGGTGCCTTAGATGACCTGGGACTGGTGCTGAACGCCCTCGTCGGCTCTGAGGCTGTTGTGCTTTACCAGGATGGTCAGCCAGGCCTTACCAAGACCCGGTTCCTGCAAATTGGCGATGTACTTGCCCGCATCGAGCTAACCGCTGGCGTTGCGGCTGCACAGGACTTGGCCGATTTCATTCAGCCGCACCGTGTGATCGTGCTGGCAGAGCCTCTTGCTGCGGTCCCGGTCGAGTCGGTCAGAGCCACGCGTGAAGCATTGCTTACGCTGGCTGAGCAAGCTGCAAATGACGTGGACGACGACGAACTGTTGGACAGCCTGCTGTTTCAGCTTGGTAATAGCAGTTGGCCTACCGCCTCAACCAACACCAGTTCTCCCGTCGGTTGGCAAAAACTGGAGCAAGCACTACGCGCAGCACTGCATGATGGGTTTGAGCCCAGCGCGATTGCTCAATGGATCTCCGCAGCACGGGATAGCCAGAAATAGGCATTAATTGTTGCAAAAACGCAACAAAGGGTGATTTATTTCGCTCGCGCCGTCATCTGTCCCCTCGCGATCCACGAATCGCGCAAGTGGCTGTCGATAAAAGACATTTTCCAGTTCAAAAGATGGCGATGCAGGTTTCTTGCTTCTGAGTCAAAACAACTGATTCCATATCCGTCATTCGGCGGTGAATGGTCATTGGTCGGCTAATTTCGAAGAAGAGGCTTTCGTATTCATGCGCGAGAGGATGTCAATCGATTGATGCGAAGTTGAACTGTCCGTTTCATCGGGGACGATAGTCGTCGCGTTTCCCAGTCCGGTCAAAAACATGCCGCTGCACGTTTTTGACAATCGCATCAGTTATCTGAATTTGGTATGTAAATCGCGGAATATGGCCAAAATCTGAGCCTCTGGACACGCCGACAACGCAGAATGAAGAATTGCCTGTCATCAATCGAAACGATGGGCAATCAAATGAAAAACCGCATCCTCCGGTACAGCGACCTGGAAACCCAGTTGGGCATGAACCGCGTCACCATCTGGCGCAGGACGAGAACAGACCCAACCTTCCCGCGCCCGATCCGCCTGGGCAACTCTCGCAACGCGGCCATCGGATTTCTTGCTGAAGAAATCGAGGCCTGGATTGCCCAGCAAGCTGCTACCGCACGGGTGGTCCGCTGATCATGAAGGTCAGTGGAGACGCCCATGAACGCTTCTCGGTTGCTGATCGTTCGGCGTCGCCATGCGGGGAATTTCACCCAGATTCCGAACTCGCTGATCCGCAACGAGCACCTCAGTCTGAAAGCACTGGGGGTGATCGTGCACTTGTTGTCCCTGCCGCCGGGGTATCGCATCAGCCTCGAAGGCCTGTGCGCTGCACGCAAGGAGGGGGAGACGGCCATGCGAACAGCCATCAAGCAGCTTGAGAGCCTGAACTACATGCGAATCGTCCGCGACCGTTCGGCATCGGGGCAATTCATTCAATCCAGATGGATTGTCAGTGATGAGCCGATTGTGGACTGGGCTCCACACCTTGAAAACCCTCGTGTGGAAGAGCCAGTTCTGGATCAGCCAGTTCAGGGCGATCAAGGGGCTACAAACACTGGGTTTAAAGAAACATTGGATTCATCAAAAACAACCACTACCGGGCCAGAGGGCACGCCACCTGACCCGGACGAGTCGCCGGCCTTGATCGTTGACGAGTGGGACGAAGAGTGCTGGTTGTGGTTGTGCCAAAAGCTATCACTCGAACCCCAAAGAACGAGGGATCAATGCACGGGTCTCTCCACCTCCGTAGCACTGGATGTCTTGGCAGAAGTCCTTGAATGCAAGCGCCAAAACAGCATCCGAAAGACTGTCCCCCAATTCCTTGCATCCTTGCTGCGCCGGGCGCGCGAGGGCAATTTCAGCTTGTCGACTGGGTCAGAGCTGCGACGGGACCTTCACCAAATCATTAGGCTGCAACGCGCCGTGGAAGCCGCAGCTGAGCCCGCTCAAACAATCGAGACGGAACGGCCATCGGTCGACAGGACTCAAGTCAGAGAGAGGCTCCAGCAGATGCGCGACGAACTCGCAAAGAAGGCGCGGACACCGGTAATGCCACGAGGCACAGCATGAACAACAAAAACTTGGAAAGCCGATTCGCTTGGCGAGATGTCGTGGCGGATGACAAATGGGCTGGCTGGGGATGGATGCAAACCTGCACCGTGGCGACGGGCAGGGTCAATATTGAATGTGTACAGCAACCTGTGCTCGGCAACGACCGATGCATGCGGCTTTGTCTCATTGCGCTCGATCAGACCACGTTGATCGAATATACGGACACCGGCTTCGTGCTCCGCGAGTATGTGGCCCGACTTTCATTCGATGCTGTCATCGACAGGCTTCGCCAAGTCCCATCAACCCCAGTCCATTTGGCCGCGCCGGAATTGCTGAATGCCCTGGCGGATGAAGGTCTGCTCGTACAAATTTTTGGTAATCAGCGGAGGCGTCGTGGGCAGCTCACACATTGATTACACAATATGCGCCACAGTCCCCCCACATGGTTGCCACACTGTTAACACAAGGGTGGGCATCAAGTCGGCCAGTTGTTCACACAGTTTCGCCCATTGGTTCGCACAGTTTCAACACACTGTTCGCACATTGGGCGGCGGGGTCCAGGGGATTTTCCCCTGGCCGACATTTATTGCTGCGACAGCGGCGATAAATATAGTCGGTCACTATGTTTTCAGCGACGGTGCCCCATGATCACAGGCGGCATTCAGTTTGTTCACATATCGGTCTATTCGCTGCACCCACCGAAGAAAACCTCGCGGGGAGCAGATCGAAAATGGGCTGTGCGCGACGTGCTTGCTGAAGCCAGCCGCGAGCCGCAAGCCTGCTTGCATGTGCCCAGACCGAGGTCACCCAACCTGCTACATGGTCCCAGTCTGGCGGAGCTGGAGGCCGAGATTGGCGCCATCCATGCGCGCAGCCGTGACGCAGCTGGTCGCCGTTTGCGAAAGGATGCGTCTGTCCTGCTGGCTGGCGTAGCGTCGTATCCACGTGGCGGCATTGAGCACAGCTACTGGAGGCAAAGCACCTTGGAGTGGCTGCAAACCGAATTCGGTGGGCACCTCCGGTCCGTGGTCGAGCACACCGATGAGGCGCATCCGCACCTCCACTTCTATGTCGTCAATCCTGACGGTGGCAACGTGAAGGACTTGCACCCCGGCTTTCGCGCGGCAAAGGGCGCTCAAACACCCAAGGAGCAACGCCTTGCCTACAACACGGCAATGCGCGCATTTCAGGACCGATTCTGGGAGCACGTTGCCGGGCCGTCCGGACTCGCTCGTTTGGGGCCGGGCCGACAGCGCATGAGTCGTGCGCAGTGGACGCGGGTGAAGTTCGGGCTGCCGGCGCAGGCCGCGTTGCTCCAGCGTGCGCGTGAGATCACGCGTGGGACTGGCGAGCGTGACCGTCAGCTTCGCTCATTCGCGCACAAGACGATGCTCGAAGCACAGGCACTGATCAAGGAGCTGGAGGCGCGGGAGGCTCGCGTTCTGGCCATGGAAGCCAGGCTGGGGTTGAACCCGCAGGCCCCCTGCTCAAACGACCCTGACAAGGACTAACCCGATCAAAACAGGTTAAAACCCTATTGAACTGGCTGAAAGTGGCGTAGACTGTGTTCAGTTGCCGCCACTCTGGCGGCGCATTTCTGTTTGGATGCAGACATGGACGACCGCTGGCTCTCTGTCGATGAAATCGCCGACTACCTCGGCGTAGCCAAAGACACCATCTACACCTGGGTGACCTCCAAGGGCATGCCGGGGCACAAGGTTGGGCGCTTCTGGAAGTTCAAGAAAGAAGACGTGGACGCCTGGGTGCGCGAGGGCGGTGCCGCTGCCAGCAGTGATGACTTTGACGACAAGGAGCCCCGCAATGCCTAAGCAGCGCTCCGCACAGGACAACAACGATATGAGCGACCTGGATCAAGAAGCCCAAGCGCCCGAGAGCGCGCTCGAAGAGGGCAAGGTCTTTGACTACATCACCGGCAACCCGGTGAAAGACAGCGACAAAGAGCAAGTCCGCCAGCGCATCGCCCGCGCCATCATCCATGAGTACGGCATTGCCGCCGAAGACATGGAGCCTGACTTCAAGGTCAAGGTGCTGGGCAAGAACCGCAAGCTCGACATTGCCATCTTCAAGCCTGGCCAAGCACACACGGTGGACAACCTCTACCGCGCCGTGGTCGTGGAGAAAGAGCCCAAGCTCGGCACCAAAGGTGCCTATCGCATGCGTGATCCGGAAGAGGCGCGCAAAGAGTTCGAGGTGCTGGAAACCGTGATGGCCGAAGTCGAAAGCTGCGACTACGGCCTGTGGACCAACGGCCTGGAGTTCTTCTTCTTCAAGAAAGAAGTCACCCGCTTCGACACCAAGTTCAAACCCATCGGCGACTGGCCCTTGGGTGACGACACCTTCAGCGTTGAAGGCCGCTCCATGGGGCGTCTGCGCCGTGCCGATCCGGTCATGCTGCGTACGGCCTTCCGCCGCTGTCACAACTACATCCACGGCAATGAAGGTATGCCCAAGGATGCGGCCTTCTGGCAGTTCCTGTACCTCATCTTCTGCAAGATGTATGACGAGCAGCAGCCCAACGATGCGCGTCGCTTCTGGGTAGGGCCGTTCGAGCCGTTCGAAGCTGCTGGCCGAGAGCAAATCCGCCTGCGCATCAAGCCGCTTTTTGAAGCGGTGAAGAAGAAGTACGACGGTCTTTTCAAGGGCAACGAAGAGATCACCCTGTCTGACCGCGCACTGGCCTTCATCGTCTCCGAGCTGGCCCGCTACGACTTTGGTCGCACCGATGTGGACGCCAAGGGCACGGCCTACCAAGAAATCGTTGGCACCAACCTGCGTGGAGATCGCGGCCAATACTTCACCCCGCGTGGTGCCATCAGTCTTGTGGTCAAGATGCTGGCACCCAAGGAGCATGAGCGCGTGCTCGATTCGTCTTGCGGTACGGGTGGCTTCCTGGTCGAGACCTTGAACTACCTGAACAAGGTCTTCCACGAAGAGAAGCGCATCAAGGCAGGCGACGAGAACACGGAAGAGTTCGTCTCCATCCGAGATCGGTTGGCCCACTTCGCGGCCAACAACCTGTTCGGTGCCGACTTCGACCCTTTCCTGGTTCGCGCCGCACAGATGAACGTGATGATGGCTGGCAATTCGCTCGGCCACCTCTATCACATGAACTCGCTGGAATTCCCGGCAGGCCACCTGCCAGGTGTGCCCGCCGCGAAGGCAGCCATCCCGCTAGGGACGATTGATGTCTTGATGACCAACCCGCCGTTTGGCTCGGACATTCCGGTCACCGAAAAGACCATCCTGGAGCAGTACGAGCTGGCCCGCCGCTGGGAGCGGCAAGGCGATGGCTTCGTGATGACCAACGCCATCAAGCCTGCAGTGTCGCCCGAGGTGCTGTTCATCGAACGATGCGTCAAGTGGCTCAAGCCGGGCGGCCGTGCTGGCATCGTCTTGCCGGACGGCATCCTGGGCAACCCTGGCGATGAGTACATCCGCTACTGGATTCTTCGCCACTGCTGGGTGCTGGCCAGCATCGACCTGCCGGTGGAGTCCTTCATCGTCGAGGCCAACGTGAACATCTTGACCAGCTTGCTTTTCCTGAAGCGCAAGCCTGAAGAGGTGATCAAGGCAGAAGACCTGGGTCAGAAGAAGGACTACCCCGTCTTCATGGCTGTCGCCGAGAAGGTGGGCTTCGATCGCCGTGGCAACACGCTTTACAAGCGCCACCCTGACGGCGAAGAAATCCTGGTGGATGTCAGCCACGAAGAGAAGGTCCGCATCGGCGGCGGCCTGCAAGTGCGCACCCTGCACCGCAAGGAGCGCATCCTCGACGACGACCTGCCCGAAATCGCCAAGGCCTATGCCGAGTTCCGCGCCCAACATCCGGAGCCCAGCAAATGATCACGCGACTTGAAGCCACACGTTATCGCTGCTTCGAACGCCTGGGCGTCGATGTCGGCGACTTTCGCGTTCTCGTTGGGGCCAATGGCTCCGGCAAGACCACGCTGCTCGATCTGCCCGTGCTCTTGGGTGACCTGCTGCGTGCCAACAATGTCTCCGCGCCATTCATGGAGCGTCGGCCTGAATTGCCGCCGCGTGCTGGCAGCCTGAACGAACTGGTGTTCGCCGGGCGCGGCAGCGACTTCTCGCTGGCTGTCGAAGCGCGCTTGCCCGAGGCTGTGCAATCGAAGGTGCTCGAAGGCTTGTTTGCCAGCAAACGCACGGAGCGCTCGCGCCAAGCCTTGCAGGAAGATCGCCGTCAATGGCCGACCCACATCCGCTACGAGATCGGCTTGCGCATCGGTGCGGATCAAACACTGCTGGTGGCCTACGAGTATCTCTTCCTCTTCCCGGAAGCTGATGGACCAGACCGCCGACAAGCGGGCTTTCACGGCGCAACGGCAGCGAGCAAGAAACTTTGGCACCTCACGCTCAAGCGCGAGATTGGCTATGAATCGGAGTTCAAGCCAGAAACACCGCACGCCAAAGCCGTCAAGGTCGGTCTACCCGAGACGCTACTGGCCATGCCGCGTGTGCTGTTCGAGTCTGAGGCGGGTTACCCCGCTGCGCGGTGGCTGCACAGCTTGTTGACTACCGATGCGGTGTTCCTTGAGCCCAACTGGTCAGCCATGCGCCAAGCCAGCCCACCGGGCCAGCCCAAGGTCATCACCGCCAACGGTCGCAACATCCCCTGGCTCGCACTGGAGTTGAAGCGCGAGGGGGCTCCCGAAGCTGCGCCTGCGGACTATCGCAGTGAGCGCTATGCCGACTGGATTGCCCATGTGCAAACCGCGCTGCCGCAGGTCACGGACATCGAAGTGCGTGAACGCGAGGACGACCACCACGCCTACTTCGTGGTCAGCTACAAGGGCGACTTCAAAGTGCCGTCCCCCGGCCTTTCGGATGGCACCCTGCGCATCCTCACGCTGACGCTGCTGCCCTACCTCAGCAAGCAGCCGGCCATCTTGGTGACCGAGGAGCCTGAGAACGGCATCCATCCACGCGCCATCGAGGCCGTTTTGCAATCGCTGTCCTCTATGTACGACAGCCAGGTGTGGGTGTCCTCGCATTCGCCGGTCGTCTTGGCACAAGCAAGGCTTGAGCATCTTGTCTGTGCTCGTCCGAATGAGGGCGGCGGCGTGCAAATGGTTGGAGGCAAAGAGCACCCGCGACTGATGGAGTGGCGTGGCGAGATCGATTTGGGCAGCTTGTTCGCCGCAGGGGTGCTTGGATGATGAACAAGCGACCTTGTGTGATTTTGGTGGCCGACAACATGATGGTCGGTGCGGTCAAAGGCTTTTTCAGCAACCCGCACTGGCACATGAAGCTGGGTTGCTCACCGTTTGACTTCGACCCAAGAACCGACCTGATATGCGACTCTCTCGGGAATGACCAAGGTGTCTACACCCGAGCGCATGAACTGCTTCGCCCGTACATCGCGTCGCATGACAAGGCCATCGTGATCTTGGATTGCGATTGGAACGGTGAGTACCGGAAGCAGCGCGCTGAGATTACCGCGCACATTGCAGCCAATCTCGCGGTGAACGGCTGGGAGCACGGCAAGCACAAAGTGATCGCCATCGATCCTGAGCTGGAGAACTGGCTCTGGCAGGGTGACAACCCTAACGTTGCAAGTGCCCTTGGATACAAAGGCAACGGATCACTGCGCGAATTGCTGAAACAAAAAGGTTTCTGGCCTGATGGGGCCGCCAAACCGACGGACCCCAAAGCGGCAGCGCTCTGGCTGCTCCGGCAGAGTCGGCAGCCATTGTCTTCGTCAGTTTACGAGCGGCTCTGCGCCAGAGTTGGCCTTGGCGGTTGTGTTGACCCCGCGTTTCTCGACCTCAGAAACGCATTGCTTGAGTGGTTCCCAGTATGAGCTTCGCAAGCTTCAAGAATGCACGAATTGTTCGGTCCGGATGGCTCGATGAAGGCGGTCGTCGGCTGGACTGCAATCCATATATGTCTGGCGCTCTAGAAGCTAGAGACGCCCTCAAACGGCTCAAGACTGAAAAACTGTCGTATTTGACGGAGAGGATTTTTCATGCCGGTCGCGAGGGGCGCACATGGGTAGATGATGCGCAAAACGGCACACCCTTTTTAGGGAGCTCCGATATTCTGTCCGCCGATCTTTCCGCACTTCCTCTGATTGCCAATAGGCAGGTGGAGCGGAATCCACTCTTCAAGCTGGAAGAGCGTTGGACCTTGATCACTAGGTCCGGGACTATTGGCCGCATGGCATATGTGCGACCGGACATGGCTGGAATCGCGTGTTCTGAGCATGTGCTTCGTGTGGTCCCAAATGCAGAACATATCCCGCCGGGGTACCTTTTTGCGTTCCTTTCGAGTCGTTATGGTGTTCCGTTGGTTGTATCGGGAACTTATGGCGCGATCATTCAGCATATTGAACCGCACCATCTCGTCGGAATCGACATTCCGCGGTTTGACTCTAGCGTTGAGACCAAGATCGCTACTTGCATTGATCGTGCTGCCAGCGCGCGATCTGAAGCCGCTCGCCTAAAGCGACTGGGAGTAGAAAGATTTCTTGCAGAGGCTGGTTTGCAAGATATTAGCAACTCGCCTACCTCGAAGAGCTATTCGGTAAGTACAGCCAATCTTTCCGACCTGATTCGACTAGACGCAACTTTCTTCAGTGTGCACGGCAGCAAGCCTGCTCAACAGTTAGCAGATAGGCGACTTAACCCAGTGGAGCTAGGCGTATGCGCCCGAGTATTCACGCCTGGAATTTTCAAACGACTGTATGTCCAAGAGCCTGAGTGGGGGTATGCCTACTATTCGGGCTCTGAACTTTTCGAGCTCGCTCCGGTTGCTCGGGGGTATTTGAGCAAGCGCGCCCCCGGAATTGACGACTACCTAATCGAGAAAGACTGGCTTCTCGTTCAAGATGCCGGCCAAGTTGGAGGATTGATTGGGCGGGTAGCTCGTGCGGGCAAGACTGTCGATAAGAGCGTCGTGTCGAACCATCTCATGCGGATTGCGCCAGCCTCAATCGAGGACGCAGCATTCATCTTTGCCGTTCTCTCATCGCCGCACGGCTATCGGGCAATCACCCGGCATGCCTTCGGCTCGTCAATTCCTCAGCTCGATCCCAAACATATCGGGGCAATGCAAATTCCTTGGATGACAGAGCAGCAGCGATTGTTCATTGGTGAGCCGATCCGGGAGTCCTGGCGACTGATGGACCTCGCAGATGAAGACGAAGCGAGGGCAAGAGTTCTTGTTGAGAGAGCAATTGAGGGAGGTAACGGCTGATGGCCAAAGTGATCCCAGTAGGCCAGCCGGTCAACGATGCAGAGCGCAGCGCCATCGCTTACCTGCGGGATCGCTTGCCTGACACTTTCGTCCTGCTTCACAACTTCGAGATTGAGCGGCAGGGCGAGCGCTTCGAGATCGACATTGCATTGCTGACGCCGCATGCCCTATATCTGATCGACGTAAAGGGCACACGCGGCACCATCGATGTGTACGGCAACAAGTGGTACCCGGAGGGACGCGCGCCGTATCCGTCGCCGCTGGGCAAGCTGCGCGGCCATGCGCGCACGGTGAAGGGCCTGGTGACGCAGGCCAATCCCGGTCGGAACGAGTTGGACGGTATCTATGTCGATGCTGCCATCCTGCTGACTGCGCCCGATGCTCACTTGAATGACCGCGAGCAGCTGGATGCTGATCGGGTGGTGAAGCTGAAGGACGCGGAGCGCTACTTCAAAGATGCCTCGCGCATCCCGGCGCGCTTCTCCAAGAACATCTTGCAGCAGCAGGGGCTAATCCTGCATGCCTTGAAGGTGGTGAAGCCCGCTTCCGCCGTGCAGCGCTTTGGGCACTGGCAGGTGAAAGAAAAGCTCGGGGCGGCGGAGGCCTACACCGAGTTTCGTGCCGAGAACGCGTTCGCGGGTGGCACGGCCCGCCTGCGGGTGTACCAGGCTGACCCCTATCAACCTGAAGACGTGCGCAAGGCGCAGGTCAACCGCATTGCCAATGCCTACCGGGCGCTATCTAAGCTGCCGCTGCATCCCAACATCGTCGCGGCACGAGACTTCTTCCCGACCGATGACGACAAGTCTTTCATCCTGATCCTGGACGATGCGCCTGGACAGGCGTTGACGGTGCACATGGCTCGGCCCCAGTTGGCGCTGACGCTGGACCAGAAGTGGCGCGTAGCCAAAGACCTGTTAGCGGCCTTGGCTCATGCCCACCATCACGGGGTGGTGCATCGCAACCTGACGCCGGGCGCAATCTTGATTGGCCAGGACGGCACCACACGCATCACCGACTTCGACTTCGCCAAGCCCGGTGTGGACCGCAGCCTGACGATTGCGACGGACATTGTCGATCTAGTGGAGAAGGCCTATGTGGCACCCGAAGCGTTCAGGGAGCCGGGTGCCGCGTCGAGCGCATCAGACATCTTCTCTGCTGGGGTCATCCTCTACGAACTCTTCACCGGAGAGCGCCCCTTCGCGGGCGAGCCCACCACGGTGTGGGATCGGGCCGGGGAGTTCCTCAACAAGCCCTCGGCACTGCGGCCCGAGCTGAACGAGGCCTTTGATGCTTGGCTGCAAAGCTTGTGCGCTTTTGATGAGCACCAGCGGCTGACCGCATCTGCAGCGCTGGCTGCTTTGAATGCTTTGCTGCAGCCCGTTGCGCAAGTGGTCAGTCAGGCTGCTGAAGCACCAAAGCCTGAGGTCTTCGAAGTCGACGATGCCCAGACCGACTACCTGAACTTGGCGGCAGGCCATCGCCTGACCCACAAGTTCATCGTGGAGAAGAAGCTCGGGCGCGGCAGCTTCGGTGTGGTCTACAAGGTGATCGACACCTTGGGTGATGTGGCGCGCACGGTGAAGCTCATCGTCAGTGACCGGCACTCGACCTTGGAGCGCCTGAAGAAGGAATACCGCCACCTGGTGCACATCCCCGAGCACCCCCATGTGGTGCGTGTGCTGGATGCCGATGTGATTCCAGGGCGTGACATCCCCTTTCTGGTGTTTGAGTACGTGGAAGGGGCCGATGTTGGCGACATGATCCACGACCGCCTGCTGTCCCCGGAGGACGCGCTGGAGCTGGGCAAGCAGGTGATTGAGGGTCTGGTGCATCTGCATGCGCAGGGCTTCCATCACTGCGACATCAAGCCGCGCAACCTCTTGTGGACCCAGAAGGGCGCCAAGATCATCGACTTCAATGTGTCGGTGCGGGCCGACGACAAAGAATCGCGCGGCGGGGGCTCGCGGCGCTATTTGCCGCCGGACTTTGACCCAGAGGTCATTCCGCACAACGGCGAGCGCGCTGACCGTGATCTGTATGCGCTGGGCCTGACTTTGTACGAGGCATTGACCGCCCGCTACCCGTGGGACACCACGGAGCCGCCCATCAACAAGCCTGCGCCCGACCCGCGTGAACTGTCGGGCTTTGCCGACTTGGCGCCAGAGTTGGTGAATGTGGTGCTCAAGGCCATTGCGCCGCGCAGGGCAGAGCGCTTCCACACGGCGGTCGATTTCCGCGACGCGCTGGCAGAAGTTCGCCATGCGCGTCGTGTGCAGACGGTCAGCCTAGCCGCCATGGTGACGGCGGTGAGCAGCGGGCAGCCCGCCTTGGCTGAATCGGCACCCAACACCAATGCGTTCGTATCACACCTGCTGACGCTCTACAGCCAAAGCCGGCGCAGCAATGCGGGTACGCGGGGCATGGATGCGCTGGGTTTCTCCGCCTATGTGGACACCGCGCTGGACCGTGCCTTGTTGCCTGCTGTACTGCAAGGGGAGTTCCGGCTTGTGCTGATCTCTGGCAACGCTGGTGATGGCAAGACCGCCTTCTTGCAGCGCCTGGAGAAAGAGGTGGAAGCGCGCGGCGGGTCCGTTAATCGTGGCTTGGCAAACGGCAGCGAGCTGAGCTTGGACGGCACGCGCTACCTCATCAACTACGACGGCAGCCAAGACGAGGGCAACAAGGACAACAACCAGGTGTTGCTGGACTTCCTGGCCCCTTTCAAAGGCAACGATGCAGTGTCCTGGAGGCCCCAGGAGACGCGACTGATTGCGATCAACGAAGGTCGCTTGGTGGACTTCCTCGCTGCGCATGAACGTGATTTCCCGGCACTCACGGCCCTGGTCCGGCGTGCGTTCGCCACGGGGGAAGCGGAGTCTGGCGTGGCGGTCGTGAACCTGAACCTGCGCAGCGTTGTAGCCGATGACGCCAGCAATGCTGAGGGCGGGTCGATTCTGGAGCGCACGCTGCGAAGCATCGTCCGCCCGGAGAACTGGGCTGCTTGTGAGCAGTGTGACTTGAAAGACAGTTGCTACGCCTTGCACAACGCACGCAGTTTCCAGGATGAGATTGCCGGACCGCGCCTGCTGGAACGCCTCAAGACGCTGTACACGATGGCCCACTTGCGTGGGCGCTTGCACATCACGATGCGCGACCTGCGTTCAGCGCTGTCGTTCATGCTGATTGGCAACCGCGACTGTGGCGAGATTCATGCGCTCTACGCCTCAGGCAAGCACGATGACGTGGCGCGCAGCTTCTACTTCAACAGCTGGATGGGTGGCGGGCAAGCCACCTCGGACCGGCTGCTGACGCTGCTGAGCGATTTGGATGTTGGCAAGCAGGAGGACCCCCGCTTCGACCGAGGCCTGGACTTTGTTCAGCCGGATGACCGCGCCCTGTTCCGCTTCGAGCGCCGAGGGCAGTTTGACTTCGAGGTGTTGAAGCGACTGTTCGGCGATCTGCCGCGTGGCGTGTCTGACTCGTCAGTTCGCCACCGGGCGCGGAAGCATCGCGAGTACGTGGCCATGGCACGCCGCAAGCACTTCTTTGAGCGGCGTGACGCGAGCTGGGAAAAGATGCTGCCCTATCGCTCCGCCAAACGCATGGTGGAGATCGTTCGAGGCGAAATGCCCATTGATGAACTCACGAGCGAAATCCTGCATGCCATCAACCGAGGCGAAGGGCTGCAGCGCCCGGAGCGCCTTGGCGCCAGCCTGGCCTTGCAGTTGCGGCAGGTCGAACACGGCACGGTTCGTAGCTACCGGCTCTTCCCCGTGGAGGGCTTTGGGCTGCAGGTACAAGACTTTGCGGCCAAGGCTCGCTTCGTTGAACACTTGCCGACTGGTCTGCTGCTGAAGTACCAAGGCCGAGGCGCGGGTGCCATCAGCAGCGAGCTGATCATCAACCTCGACGTGTTCGAGATGCTGGTGCGGCTGAATGAAGGCTATCGGCCGAGCGTTGAAGAGATGCAGGGTTTCTATCTCTGCCTTGGCGTGTTCAAGAACAGCCTCAACGCTCAGCCTTACCGCGAAATCCTACTGACCACCACGGGGCACGACTTCTACCGCCTGGCCCGCCATGACGATGGCCGGGTGGAGATGCGTTTGCTGCACGGTCCGGTGAAAGGCGCTCGCCAAGAAGAAGCCGCAGAGAGCGGCGCCAGGGGGAACTGATGGCATTGCAGAAAAAGGACAGGGAGTTCCGACTCCCGAAGATCAGCTATCTCGACTTCAAGACCATCGAGATGGATCGGGTGCTCACGGGCTTGTTCGAGCGGCTGGAGCATGGGGGCTATCCGAGTGTTTTCCGCGACAAGCGCGAGCTGACGGTGGACAAGTTCGTTGATGACATCCTGGATGCCAGCGACAAGTTCTTGGGCTTCACGCAGCACCGGGACATGGTGGAACGCTGGGTGGAAACCCACCTGATGGACATCGTGAACCGAGGTAAGAAAAACGCCGCCGTGGCAGGGCCGCGACCGCTGCATGGCTATACCTATCGCTTTCGCAATCCGAAGCACTCGCGTGACTACGGGGCTGCACAGCATCTTTACCAGATGCTGCACCACGCACGCCACCTTGCCGGCCACAAGGCCATCGAGCATCTCAAGGGCTTCTTCTTCGACGGGTTCGACAAGCTCACAAGAGAGCTGAACGACAAGGCGCTGACAGATATTGAGACGGCGACGCTGCTGCACTTTCTGTCGCAGAGGAAGGACACGGCGGACACGCGCGCGGGCGGAGACCGGTTCGCGCCTGTATGCATCGGCTCAGCCGATCTGATGGCCGAGGACATTCAGCGACTGCTGTTCTACAAGCCCTTCATGCCGCGCTCGGTGATGGTGGAGTACCTGAAGGTGCTGTTGTCGTTCCACTTGGCGCTGTATCACCTTCGCCTGCTGAAGCTGCTGCCTGCCTGGCAAAAGCTGGAGGGCGCCAACTCGCTGTGCGCTGAATCGGCATGTCCTATGAAGCCCCGCGAGCAACGCGAGCCTCAGGGGGACTGCCCCTACAAGCTCGGCCTGTTCGTTGATCTTTCGGGTAGCGCAGAGTCGTCTACCGCAGCGCTGGCAGAGCGCAGCGCAGATGGCTACTACCGGCGCATTCCTAGCTTTGTGCGAGCGTATTTCGTCGCAAAGAAGCTAGACGAATTTTCTGAGCACCTCGTTCGGAGAGGGAAACTGATCCGGCCCTTGAATTCCGTGTTCTCGGTCGGCGAACTCTACGGTCTGCAAGGAGAGCCGTTCGCGGAAGAGCGGGACAAGTTCTTTGGTGAGCGGCTGGCCGGGCTGCTGGAATCCTTGTCTGAGGGTGATGCAGGGCTTGACGCAGAGGTCGAGGCCATCACAAAGATGGGGCTCTCGGACTTCGAGACCTACATCGAGATTCTGGTAGCTCTGCGTGGTGCCTTCCATCGGAAGTACATCATCGAGTCGTTGGACGCGACGATGTTGAAGAACAAGTCGGGGGCGCTGCTTGCGCAGACCCGCGCGCGGAACGCACCTCGGCGATTTGCGCTGGAGAGTCGCCTGCTGGAAGTGTTGCTGCAGATCGCAGTGTTGCGACCCGGTGGGGACCAAGGCTACTACACCGGCGAGATGCGGATCGACGACTTGCTGTCGTTCTTGCGTGAACGTTATGGGCTCTACATCGATCAGCTGCCGCCCGGTGAGGGGTTCAGCGCTCCGACCATCGACGAACGGAAGGCACTGCGCAGCAATGTGCAGGCATTCACCGGACGCCTCCGTGAGATTGGCTTCTATCGAGATTTGTCTGATGCCTACGTGACCCAGACCGTGGTGCCGCGCTACACGATTGCAGAACGAAACGAAGGAGCGCGCGCATGAGTCAGGGACTGCGTGAACTCACTAATCAAGAACTGAACGCCGCGCTGGAATCGGTTCTGCTTCCAAAGCTATCCCAGCTGCTTGCCGCTCGCGAGCTTGGGCATTGCATGCGGGTCACAGACTTGGATCGAGAGCTGATGATCCGCTTGGCTGGCGGCCTGCGGGCTGCCGTGCCGGCAGCGAACGTCGTGGTGCTGGCGGACGAGGGCTTGCGAGCGATGGCGCCGGACATGGCTGTCAGCAGCACCAAGCTGGTTGAGCTGCGGAATCCGCTACCGAACGATGAGCTTCGGCCCCCATTGCTGGTCTTCGTGCCGAATGACCTGCGTGCTTCAGCGGAAGATTCTTTTGGCGTCGCGACGTTCGAAGAGGTCTCGATCGATGGTGCGTATGCGGAGCTGAATGGGCAGTTACTGGCTCAAGTTCCTGCCAACTTGCGGATGGCCGTAGAGGCCTGCTTGAGCGAGTTGCGGCGGCGTGACGGCCGTTGGAGGTATGCCGATGACGCTGCTGTCGCTCGTTACCTGCTCACCTGCCAGATCAATGAGTTTGATCCGGACGCGATGGGCGCAGCGCTGTTTGAACTTGCTCTGGTGCCGGACTTTGAGTTGTTCCAGCAGGCCGAGCGCGCGCCTGCACGGGTGGCGCGCAACCGTGAGTGCGTTGAACGCGTGACCTGGTCGACCAAGACGGAGCGCGTTCGCGCGCTTGAGTTGGGCTTGCTCGACCCGGTGTTCTGCAAGCAGCTTGGCGAGTTCTTCTCCCGCATCGGCGTCTCCAATCCCAAGGAGTGGACGCAAGCCATCGTTCGTGACCGCGTGAATTGGCCACTTGCGTTCAACAAATGGTTGTTCGAGGACGGGGGAGTCAACCCCGACGCCATCTACATCGGCGATGTTGCACTGCCTGACTTGCCCGTGGTGAAGGATGACAACGAAGACCCCCGGTTGGCTGAGTTGATCGGCCACAAGGTGCTTCCCATCTCAAAAACCGGCCTCAAGAAGTTCAGTGTCTCTTTCCGTGTTGACCCGGTGCCGTCCAAGGTCGAAGGGTTGTCGCGGTTTGTGGCAGAGGTTGTGTCGCGCGACAACGGTCCGACAGGCCTGCGTAGGCGAAAAGCCGCCTGGACCAAAGGCACTGACTCCGGCGCGATTGCTTTTTCGTCGATTGGCAAGATCGACTGGGAGGAAGGCTGGCACTACGTGCGGGTGTATGCGGAGACCGAGGACGGTGATCGCATCCCTCTCGCGGACGGAGAGGGCAATCCCATCCGGTTCAACACGGATGCAGCTGAGACGCACGCCAGCCCCAACGAAAGTGACCTCTTTTACGTGGTCACCGACGACGAGGTTGAGGTGGAACCACCACAGCGTGCGGTCCCGCGTGAGGCGAGCTTGATGCATGCGCTGCTGCGTGCACGTTTTGCGGCGGTGACTCAGGATCGTGATCCTGGAACCGTTACTGTGACCGGTTGCGGCTGGGTGGAGCGCAGTAGCAAGGCCGTGGCCAGCGGCGAAACCTTGGAAATTCGCCTGGGCAAGGAGGGTAAGGCGAACGTCTTGGTGTCCAGCCTTTTGGCCAACCTGGAGCGGGCGTTTCTTGAGGACCCGGAAGGTCTTAACCGCTTGAGACTTTCGATCAGCGCTTCGGGTGTTGCCACCCGATCTACGACGTCATTCAGGTGGCCAGTCTCGGACGAGGTCACTCGATTCCGAGAGGCTCGGCGGTCGTTCTTCGCCGCAGTGCTCCAGGGGGACCAACGGCTGATCATGCAGGCCAGCGATCTTCTGTCCCTTCAGGAGCCGGCGCAGAACTACGCCTCCGCCTACTTGGCTTGGATCGACACAGCACTTGCACGTGCCAGCTCCACAGAGACGGCCGTTGCGCGGCAAGCGATGGATGAGCTTCGCTACGCGCTCACCATCGATTCAGTGGCCCTCGTGCTGGAAGACTACCAAGGCAGGCGACGAGATGCTGTGCTGTTGGGGCCAACGCATCCGTTGCGTGCCAACTGGCACGTTGCATGGAGCCATCTCGGCCAGGCCTGGATGGAACAGAGCCGGGCTAGCAACAAAGAGTTTGTGATCCCGACACGTGACGCAGTGATCAAGCAGCTTGCGCCAGCGGCATTTCCGCCGGTTGTTCCCTTCGGTGAGGAGCTGGGGCGGACAGCGCTGGCTGTGGACAACATCAACCCGTTCTGGTCCTTGTACGCGGCGACCGATGAAAAGGACCCTCGTGGTCTGATCGGGGAGGTTTGTGCGGCCTTGGGCTTGCCAGAGCCAGCCATAGGCGGGGCAACGATCGATAGTGCTTATCTTGCCGCGCGCGTGCAGCGTTATCTGGTCCAGCACCCGTATGTGGAGACGCTGACGATCAACGCATTCAACGCCGGGCGCGCAGGCGCAATGGCCGAGGTGCTGCTGGCACTCCAGCGACATCCTGACTTCGCCGATCTACGTTACGACATCCGGCTCTTCGTGCTTGATCCTGCAGCCCCTTCGACCGGGGAAGCGTTGCTGGAACTATTGTCGCCAGACTCGGGAACGAGTGCCAAGGAAGCAGACGCTTTTTCGACGCCGACCAACAGTCATTTGCACCCCAAGCTGCGACTGGCCATTCGTGCGATCAAGGAATTCCGTGACGATCCGGAATTGCATGCGGCGCATCTGTCCTTCTTGTTCGACTTGTTCCCTGCCGAGGAAGTTCGAGCAGTTGATGTTCAGGACAGTGACGACTCTTCGTTTGTCCATGGTCTGGTTCAGCCCTTCGAAGTGGACTATCTGGAAGACGAGCAGTGCATCACTTGGCTGCGTCGTCCGCTTCATGGCGCGGCGCAGCCGCTGGAGGGAGCTGAGGCGTTATCCGACCTCATGGGTGGTGTTTCCCGTGCTGTCTCGGTCGCAGTGGCGACAGTTGCTCGCAGTCAATACCTGCCGCATGCGCGCCCTGTTGTGGCGCTGAGCCTGTCGGCAGACGAGCGTGCCATGCTTCATCAGGTTCATGAGGTCAGTGATTGGGTGCTCACGATTGATCGGAACTTGGGGATCGAGTTCTTCGACCATCGTCGCCATGCCACGCGACCAGACTATCTGATCGACCACTCGCCCGACATGGCGAGCGCCATGAGCCATCGATTGGCGATCACCTCGCGCTCCGTTGCTGAGCTTGAGTCGTTGCTGATTCCCATCTTGGGGGAGTACGGGCTGCCCAATACGGGCCGACACGCTTTGGTGATGCTGGATCAGCTTCGATCGTTGTCCGGACGGTTGGCCTTGAAGCTGCTGTCCTCTTCATCCCAGCGGGCCGAGGCGATGGGCTTGGCGCTCTCGCGTTTGTTCCTCGAACACCAAGGCGTTTTCCAGAACCAGGTCGTCGTGCCGTTGGACGCGCACTTGGAGTTGTACAAGGCGTTGAAGCAAAGCGCTGAGGAAATGGGCGATGAAGTCAGCTTCCGTCGGACTGACCTTGCCCTGTTCGACCTCGACCCAGCCAGCCGCGTGGTGACATGTCGGCTGGTCGAAGTGAAGTGCTACAGCCAAGTAGGTGATGTGGCTGCCTACGCGCAGTTGAAGGCGTCCATCGCTGATCAGATCGCTCAGTCCGAGCACGTCTTGGCCTATCACTTCGACCCCAGGATGGCTGACGTAGATCGGCCTGACCGCCCCATCAAGAATCGCGATCTTGCTGCACTGCTGGGCTTCTACCTAGACCGATCCGAGCGCTACGGCGTGGTCTTGCCAGAGGCAGCCGAAGAAGCGCACTACTTCCTGCGACGCCTTGATGAGCGGCCTTACACCCTGCAGTTCACACGAAGTGCCGTGGTGTTTGACTTCAGCAAGCCAGGTACTGAGCCCGCCGAGCATGAAAACGGCATCGAGTTCTATCGGATCGGTAGTGATCTGATCCGGCAGTTGGTGGAATCGGCAGTGACTGACACGGAAACTGTGGCCAGCGTCCAGTACGTACGCGCTACCGACACAGCGCGAGAGGTCACGCAGGAACTGCTTCGTCGCAGGGAGTTGGCGCCAGCCGTTCCTACCTTTGAAACGGCTGCGTTCCTCAGCCCGCCACGGGATCGAACACTCGCGTGGGACGACAGTCCGAGGGTCAAATACACGCAGCATGAGGTGGTTTCCAACGTGCCCGTGAGGGAGCCGGAACCAGCCGCCGTGGTGCTGGCGGCTCCTCAGCCAGTAGGCGCGGTGCAGGCTGCAAGTACTGAAACGCCACCACGGCCAGTAGACGAGCCGGGTGCGGATGCGACTGCGGAACAGGCGCCTGCGTCGGTTCTTGTTGCAGAGAAGGAGGTTCCCCAGGGTGCGTCCGTTACTCGGCCGCAGGCTCAGGATGGCGAGACTACCGACAATCGCGTGGCTTACGACATCATGCTCGGTGCCACGGGAGCAACACCTCAGTACGGCCTGATTGGCGAAGTGACTGGGCGCAAGGTGGCTCTTGACCTCAATCAGACCCACACCATCAGCCTGTTCGGCGTTCAGGGCGGCGGCAAGAGCTACACGTTGGGTAGCGTGGCAGAGATGGCTTCGCTGCAGATCCCTGGTATCAACTGCCTTCCCGAGCCGCTGTCCACGGTGATCTTCCACTACAGCCCGACGATGGACTACAAGCCCGAGTTCACGTCGATGGTGGGGGCGAACTCGGTGGAGGAGCAGGTTCGTGCGCTGAAGGAAGTGTATGGCGCGGAGCCGAAGGCGCTCGCGGATGTCTTGCTTCTCGTACCAGCCGACAAGATCGAAGAGCGTCAGGCCGAGTACCCCGACATCGAAGTGCGGCCTTTGCAGTTCTCGGCATCAGAGCTGAAAGCTTCGCACTGGAAGTTCTTGATGGGTGCCGTGGGCAATCAGGCCACCTACATCCGCCAGATCATGCGCATCATGAAGGCGATGCGCGACGACATCACCCTTGAGGGCTTGCGTGCAGGCATCGATGCATCGTCGGTCCCCGATCACCTCAAGGAGCTGGCTCGGATGCGCCTCGACCTGGCCGCTGAGTACATCAACGACGGAACCTCGCTCACTGAGGTGGTGAGGCCAGGCCGTCTGATCATCGTGGACCTGCGGGACGAATTCATCGAGAAGGACGAAGCCCTCGGACTGTTCGTCGTGCTCTTGCAGTTGTTCGCTGATGCGCGCATCGATGGGCGCAGCTTCAACAAGCTGGTGGTGTTCGATGAGGCCCACAAATACATCGAGAGTCCCGACCTGGTTGCCGGGCTCATCGAAGTGGTCCGAGAGATGCGGCACAAAGGGGTCAGCATCATGGTCGCAAGCCAAGACCCGCCATCTGTGCCTGTCAGCCTGATCGAGCTGTCCAGCCAGATCATCATGCACAAGTTCAACTCTCCTGCTTGGTTGAAGCACATCCAGAAAGCCAACGCCGCACTCGGCAACCTGACGCCAGAGCGCATGGCTCTTCTGAAAGCCGGAGAGGCTTACGTGTGGTCAAGCAAGGCGACGGATGAGTCGTTTTCCAAAGGGGCCGTCAAGCTTCGGTGCAGACCCAGGGTTACGCAGCACGGTGGGGCGACTCGGGTGGCGGTCAAGGATTGATTGTTTCGGAACCATTGCCCTGAAACTCGCACTGTGCGCTGTAGGAAACGGGAGAGAGAAATGGATTCAAGAACGTTTACCGTTCAACAGATATATCAGGATCGGCGCCAGTACCGCGTGCCGTTCTACCAACGACCTTACGTCTGGAATCGCGATGACCAGTGGGGGCGACTCTGGGAGGACATCAGGGATAAGGCTGAGGCTCGTCTGTTAGGTGGAAAGACATTCCCTCATTTCATGGGGGCCGTGGTCTTAGAGCCTCAGAAGAAGACAGGCTTGCTCGGAGTGGAGCGACATCACATCATTGACGGCCAGCAACGCCTAACCACTTTGCAGTATGTGATGACCGCACTGGTTCATGCCTTGCGGGCAGCGAAGAACGAGCGACTTTTACCCCTCATTGAAGCATGTCTCACTAACGCAAATCCCGAGACGATGGAGGATGTCGCTGTCGAACGCTTCAAGCTGTGGCCGACATTCCGCGATCGCAAGCAGTACGAACAAGCCATGACGGCTGAGTCACTTGATGACCTCCGTCAGCGTTTTCCAGCAAGCTTCACCCAAGCTGGGAACTTGCGGAAGATTGGCGTCAGCCACCCGCCAGCTGTTGAGGCCATCGTGTTCTTCTACGAGCAGATGCTCGACTGGATCAATGACGAGGCGGAGAACGATGCTGCTACCCGTGCGACCGCTCTCGCGGAGGCTGTCCTCACTGACTTGTCCATAGTCTGCATCTCTCTTGGCGAAGATGACGACGCACAGGTGATCTTTGAAACGCTGAACGGGCACGGTGCGGAGCTGCACGCGACTGACTTGATTCGGAATTTCATCTTCATGCGGGCAGGCACGGATGCAGATGATCTCTACAGCAACCTGTGGAGTCAGTTCGAGGCCCCAATTTGGTCCGAGAAGCAGACGCGCGGGCGGTTGAGCCGACCGCGTTTGGAGTGGTTTGTGCAAACGGCTGTTCAGGCACAAACCGGTGAGGAAATCGACATTGGACGTTTGTACGCTGGTTATCGGCGCTTCGTTGACGGTTCGTCAAATCTCCGTGGCGCCGGCGCACAGCTTGGCATGCTGAATCAATACGCAGAGCACTATCGCGCGCTGGCAACTGGCACAGGTTCGGAGCCAATTGCTGCGTTCGGCCGACGCATGGCCGTTTGGGATGCGTCGCCAACGCACGCGTTGGCACTTCGCGTGGCGGCAGCGCCGCTTTCCAGCGACGAAAAGACTGAGATTTACAACTGCATCGAGTCTTATCTAGTCCGTCGCGCCATCTGCGGCCTGTCCCGCAAGAACTACAACAAAGTCTTCGCGCAGCAGCTGAAGCGGTTGATTGACGGCGAGCTGACAACAGCAACGTTTCGTACCGCACTCCGGTCGTTGACAGGGGAGGCATCGCGCTGGCCAACGGACGATGAATTCCGGCGCCACTGGCTCGAAGGTCAAGTCTACCCGGGACGACTTGACGCAGCGAAGCTGCGCGCCATTTTCCATCGCTTGGAGACTGCCATGCGCAGCGTGAAAACCGAGGAATTGGTGCCGCTGAACCTCGAAGCATTGGACATTGACCACGTCCTGCCGCAGTCTTGGTACAGCCATTGGCCATTAGCCGATGGCACCAGCGTCACATCCTTCGATGTTCAGAATGCGCAGCCGTTACGCTTCTCCGGCCCCGAAATTGACCGGCGATCTCAAATGATCTTTGCTCGGGAAGATGCAGTGCCCCGAATGGGTAATTTGACGATCGTCCATCTGGGGGTCAATCGGGCCCTTCAAAACCATGGTTTTAACGAGAAGCGACAGGCATTGTTCGAGCATTCGAACCTTCAGTTGAATCGGGCGCTGATGCAGTGCGAGTCCTGGGACGAGGGCGCCATTGCTGCCCGTGGTAATGCGCTTTTCGAGTTCGCAGTCAAACTTTGGCCAGGCCCTGAGACTTCCTGATATCGAGCCAGACGGTATGTTCAGTGTTTGCCGAGCCGGCTGCTCTCGGACTCCTGCCTCGCGCCGACTTGCCATTGGCTCAGTTTGTTTGCCCAGTCTTGCATCATCACTCGCCGCTCGTCCAGGTAGGTAGCGTGGTTGTATGTGCGCCGAACACTATTCGGCTCCGCATGTGCAAGCTGGGCTTCGATGGCATCGGGCCGATAGCCCAGTTCATTGAGCCGGGTGCTGCCCGTCGTGCGCGTGCCATGCGGGCTGTACTTCGTTGCCCAGCCTAGCTTCTTGAGCGCCTGCCGCAGAGCGGCGTCGGCCATGGGGCGCTGGCGGTCATCGCGGTTCGGGAAAACGAACTTCGTGTGCCCTGTGATCGGATGCATGGCCTTGAGAAGTTCGACCGCTTGAGTCGGTAGCGGAACGACGTGCTCTCGCCGAGCCTTCATCCGGCGTGCAGGAATGGTCCAGAGCGCCTTGTCCAGGTCGAACTCGACCCACTCTGCTTGGACGGATTCGTTCGGGCGGCTGAGCGTCAGCCACATCAGCTGGAAGGCCTTGATGGTCTGGAAGTTGCCGCCATGGCCATCAAAGTCGTTCAGCAGCTGGCCGACCTCCTCCGCGCTGAGGGCGCGCTTGTGTTGCGTCTTGTTGGGCGGCAGCGCTTTGCGAACCGGCCAAACGGGGTCAGTGTCCGCCCGTAGAGTCGCGACTGCATGCTCGAACACGCCAGACATGGTGCGCTTGGCTTCGGCCGCTACGGTGGGGGCACCCCGCTTGACCGTCTTGTTGAGAATGTCGAGGACATGGGCCGGAGTGATCTGACGTACCGGCAGCTTGCCAATCGACGGGAAGACCACGCGCTCCAGCATGTCGAGTCTCCGCTTCTTGGTCACTTCTTCCCAGTCTTTCAGGGCCAGCCATTCTTTGGCGATGGCCTCGAATGTGTTCGCTGAGTCTTGCTCGCGCTTGATGCGTTCGATCTGGCGATTCTGGACGGGATTGATGCCTTCCCTGACCAGCTTCCGCGCTGCCTCGCACTTCTCTCTAGCCTCGCCGAGCGTCACGCTGGGGTAGTCGCCAAGTGCGAACCACGAGGCCTTGTCATTGAGCTTGAAGCGATAGCGCCAAGCCTTGATGCCGTTGGGTTTGATTTCTAGGTACAGCCCCTTGTAGTCATTGAGGCGGTAGATACCTTCTCTAGGCTTGGCGGCTCGGCACTGGGCATCTGTCAGCATCGTGAAGGTCTCCTGTTCGTCCTCAGGGCTTCATCGTATACACCTTCATCGACCTGGCGCAAGATCCATATACACGACCGTATTCACTTGCGCAGCGCCATCAGATGTCGTTGCATGCAACGAGCTGAAATGAAAAAGCCCCATATCCACGGGGCTTCGCGTCGATTTCAGTGATGCACTTGCAAGCATGTGCAATCGCCTGAAATGGCTTGTTTGAATCAGACGTTAAACAGGAAGTTCAGCACGTCGCCGTCCTTGACCACGTATTCCTTGCCTTCGGCGCGCATCTTGCCGGCTTCCTTGGCGCCCTGCTCGCCCTTGTAGGCGACGAAATCGTCGAAGGAAATCGTCTGCGCGCGGATGAAGCCGCGCTCGAAGTCGGTGTGGATGACGCCGGCCGCCTGCGGCGCGGTGTCGCCCTTGTGGATCGTCCACGCGCGCACTTCCTTGACCCCGGCGGTGAAGTAGGTCTGCAGGCCGAGCAGGTCGTAGCCGACGCGGATCAGGCGGTTGAGGCCCGGTTCGTCGAGGCCGAGATCGGCCAGGAAGGCCGTCTTATCCTCGTCGTCGAGGTCGGCCAGTTCGGCTTCGATCTTGGCGCACAGGGCGACGACCGGGGCGCCTTCCTTGGCCGCGTGCTCGCGCAGACGGTCGAGGTAGGGATTGTTCGTGAAGCCGTCCTCGAGCACGTTGCCGACGTACATCGCCGGCTTGATGGTGAGCAGGCACAGCGGCTTGATGATCAGCTTGTCGTCGTCGGACAGGTTCAGCGTGCGCACCGGCAGACCCTGGTTGAGGTGCGGCAGCACGCGTTCGAGCACGGCGACCAGCTTCTGCGCGTCCTTGTCGCCCGACTTGGCCTTCTTCCCGTCGCGGTTGAGCGTGCGCTCGACGACGGCGAGGTCGGCCAGCGCCAGTTCGGTGACGATGGTCTCGATGTCGGCCAGCGGATCGACGCGGCCGGACACGTGCACGACGTTTTCGTCGTCGAAACAGCGCACGACGTTCACGATGGCGTCGGTTTCGCGGATGTTGGCCAGGAACTGGTTGCCCAGCCCTTCGCCCTTCGACGCGCCGGCGACCAGCCCGGCGATGTCGACGAATTCGACGATGGCCGGCTGCACGCGCTGCGGCTTGACGATCTCGGTCAGCTTGTCGAGGCGCGGGTCGGGCACTTCGACGATGCCGACGTTCGGCTCGATGGTGCAGAAGGGATAGTTCTCGGCCGCGATGCCGGCCTTGGTCAGGGCGTTGAAGAGGGTGGACTTGCCGACGTTGGGCAGGCCGACGATACCGCACTTGAGGCTCATGGTCGTATTCCTGAAAAATCCTAAAGGGTCTTGCCGTGCAGCTGCTGCTGCGCGCTCGCGTAATCGCCGGCGGCCAGCTTCGGCCAGGCCAGCAGGCAACGGTCGAGGGCGCGGTCGATCAGTTCCTGCTCCTCGCGGCGCGGCGCCTTCAGCACGTAGTCGGCGACCACGTTGCGGTCGCCGGGATGGCCGATGCCGAGACGCAGGCGCCAGAAATGGGGCGTCGACAGATGCGCCTGGATGTCCTTCAAGCCGTTGTGCCCGCCGTTGCCGCCGCCGGTCTTCAGGCGGATGCCGCCGGGCGGCAGGTCGAGCTCGTCATGCACGACCAGCACTTCCTCGGGCGCGATCTTGTAGAAGCGCGCCAGCGCGCCGACCGCCTGGCCGGAGCGGTTCATGTAGGTCGTCGGCTGCAGCAGCCAGAGTTCGCCGAGACGGCCGGCGCGGCCGAAGAACTTGCCCTGCGGCGTCAGCGTGACCTTGAGTTCGCGCGCCAGTCGGTCGACGAACCAGAAGCCGACGTTGTGCCGGTTGTCTTCGTATTCGGCGCCGGGGTTGCCGAGGCCGACGATCAGGCGGGGAGCGGTCATGGATTTGGCGGCAACAAGAAAACAGGCCGCCGCGGGCACTGCGTGCCAGACGGCGGCCTGTCAGCGGAAGCGCAAGGCTTAAGCGGCGGTTTCGCCTTCGGCGGCGGCAGCGACGCCCTTCTTGGCCTGGATCAGCGCAACCACGCCGTCGTCGCCATGCACCACGGCCTTGACGCCGGCCGGCAGGGCCAGCTGGGAAACGTGGATCGAGTGACCGGCGGCCAGATCCTTCAGGTCGACCTCGATGAACTCGGGCAGATCCTTCGGCAGGCAGGAGATTTCGATTTCGTTCAGGACGTGCGAGACGTTGCCGCCGGAGAGCTTGACGCCCGGGGCGATGTCGGCGTTCACGAAGTGCAGCGGCACCTTCTGGTGGATCGTCTGGTTCGGATCGACGCGCTGGAAGTCGACGTGCAGGACCAGCGGCTTGTAGGCGTGCATCTGCGCGTCGCGCAGCAGCACCGACTCGGCGGCGCCGTCGACGATCAGCGTCAGCACGGAAGCGTGGAAAGCTTCCTTGCGCAGCGCGAGCAGGATGGTGTTGTGGTCGAGTTCGATCGACTGCGGGGCGCTCGCGCCGCCGTAAACGATGGCCGGGACCTTGTTCGCGGCACGCAGGCGGCGGCTCGCTCCGGACCCCTGCAAAGTGCGCTTCTGTGCGTTCAGTTCAAATTTCATGACAGCTCCTGGTTGATGCAAACCCCGCCCGCGACCAGACGGGGATGAAAAAAGCCGGCCACCGGCGGCGGGCGGCGGAAACCGGGAAGAAGCCCCGGCCTCCGGCCGCCGCGCGCCGGCGTCCGGCTACTCGATAAATAGCGAGGAAACCGAATCCTCGTTGCTGATGCGGCGGATCGTCTCGGCCATCACGTCGGCGACCGACAGCTGACGGATGCGCGAACACTTCTGCGCTTCCTCGCGCAGCGGAATGGTGTCGGTCACGACCAGCTCGTCGAGATCGGACGCGTTGATGCGCTCGATCGCGGCGCCCGACAGCACCGGGTGCGTGCAGTAGGCGAGCACGCGCTTGGCGCCGTGCGCCTTGAGCGCCGAGGCGGCCTTGCACAGGGTGCCGGCAGTGTCGACCATGTCGTCCATCACGACGCAGGTGCGGCCTTCGACTTCGCCGATGATGTTCATGACTTCCGAGACGTTGGCCTTCGGACGGCGCTTGTCGATGATCGCCAGATCGCACTCGAGGCGCTTGGCCAGCGCCCGGGCGCGCACGACGCCGCCAACGTCGGGCGAGACGACCATCAGATCGTCGAAATTCTGCTTCCACACGTCGGCGAGCAGGATCGGCAGCGAATAGATGTTGTCGACCGGAATGTCGAAGAAGCCCTGGATCTGCTCGGCGTGCAGGTCCATGGTCAGGACGCGGTCGACGCCGGAGGCCATCAGCATGTTGGCGACCAGCTTGGCGGCGATCGGCACGCGCGAGGAGCGCGCGCGGCGGTCCTGGCGAGCGTAGCCGAAGTAGGGAATGGCGGCGGTGATGCGGCCGGCCGAGGCGCGCTTGAGCGCATCGACCATGACCAGCAGTTCCATCAGGTTTTCGTTGGCCGGCGCACAGGTCGACTGGAGAACGAAAACATCCTTGCCGCGTACGTGTTCGTGGATTTCGACGCTGACTTCGCCGTCCGAGAAGCGGCCGACCTGGGCGCGGCCCAGCGAGATGTTCAGGCGTTTCGCTACATCGGCGGCCAGTTTCGGAGTGGCGTTGCCGGCGAATACCATCAGGCTGTCATAGGCCATGTCGAGCATCCAGTGGCGCACGGTGCGAGCGCCTTAAAAGCAATACGGGCAGGTAAGGCTACCTGCCCGGCTTGAAGAATTCGAGTGGCTGGGGAAGAAGGATTCGAACCTTCGAATGCCGGAATCAAAATCCGGTGCCTTGACCAACTTGGCGACTCCCCAGCAGTTGCTCGCTTGCCGTGGCTAGCGAACGAGGCGCGGATGATACAGGAAAAAAATTAAAAAAACCAGCAGGCGGCGAAAAACGTCGTACTCAGGCGATCAAGGCATGCAGCGGGTGGCGCGCCAGCCCCGCCGCCAGCCAGCCCTTCATCCCGGCCGGGAGGCGGCGCAGCAGCGCTTCGGCCGCGTCGCGGCGCGCGAACTCGGCGAACACGCAGGCGCCCGAACCGCTCATGCGCACGCGCGCGCCGCTGCCCGCGGGCAGCGTTTCGGCGAGCCAGGCCAGATGCTCGGCCACCGCCGGAAAGCGGGCCGCCGCCACCGCTTCGAGGTCGTTGTGGCCGAAGCCGTCGCGCCACTCGGCGAGCGCGATCGCCGGCGTGTCGCGGCGCAGTTCCGGCGCACCGAAGACGGCGGCGGTCGGCACCGCGACCGGCGGCTCGAGGACGACGTACCAGGCCGGCGGCAAATCCACCGCCTGCAGGTCTTCGCCGACCCCTTCGGCAAAGGCGTTCCGCCCGAAGACGAAAACCGGCACGTCGGCACCGAGCGTCAGCCCGATCTCCTGCAGGCGCCGGCGCGACAGGCCGAGCTGCCAGAGGTGGTTGAGCGCGAGGAGCACGGTCGCCGCGTCGGAGCTGCCGCCGCCGAGACCGCCACCCATCGGCAGACGCTTGTCCACGGCGATCTCGACGCCCGCGCGGCAACCGGTTTCGGCCTGCAGCAGGCGCGCTGCGCGCACCGTCAGATCGCTCTCGGGCGGCACGCCGGGCAGCGGCGTGGCGAGCCGCACCGCGCCGTCGGGCAACGGCGCGAAACGCAGGGCGTCGCCGTGGGCGACGAAACGGAACAGCGTCTGCAGCAGGTGATAGCCGTCGGCGCGGCGGCCGACCACGTGCAGGAATAGATTCAGCTTGGCCGGCGCCGGATAGACGCTGTGCCAGCCCCAGGCTTCCGGCCCGCCCGTCGGTTCACTCATCGCCGCGCCCCCGCGCCTGCGCTCGCCCTTGCCCCCACTCGTCGATGCGCAGGCGCAACTCCAGCGTGCCCGGACGTTCGACGAGAAGGCGGATCGGCAACGCCTGCGGATCGTCGTCGGCGTATTCGTAGCCGATCAACCAGCCGTCCTCGGCGAGGCTGGACGGCCGCCCCTGCGCGTCTGCCAGCAGGCGCCCGGAACCGCCGCTGCGCCCCAGCACCCAGGCGGAGAGGCGTTCGAGCGGCAGGGGGAAGCCGAGGACCTGTTCGGTCAGCGCGGCGACGTCCGCCGCGGCGTGGACCTTGCCGTCGCTGCCCGTCAGGCGGGCGCCGTCGGCGTCGCTGACGATCTCGGCCATGCCCTGCCCGAGCGGCGAGGCGAGGAACATCTCGTCGCGCGCCGGCAGGTGGCGCCAGCTGAGCAGGCCGGAGTAGCTGCGTTCGTCGTGGCGCAGCGCGAAACGCGCTTCGAGCGTGAAGAACTCGAGTTCGGCGCGCGCCGGCGCGCCGTCCGGCGCCGACGGCTGCGGCAGGGTCGCGCAGGCGCCCAGCAGCAAGGCCAAGAGGCAGACGAGAAGCGCCCGCCCGCCCGCCGCGCGGCCGCTCGAAAAACGACGCATCGCGATCAATCGGGGAATTTCTTGAGGGCGTCGGCCAGCACTTCGTTGGCCGGGTGGTTCTTGCTCGCTTCGCGCAGGGTGCGCCGCGCGTCGTCCTTGCGCCCGAGCATCCACAGCACCTCGCCGAGGTGCGCGGCGATCTCCGGGTCCTGGCGCTGCGCGTAGGCGCGCTCGAGGTGGGCCAGCGCCCCGGCGAGCTCGCCCTGGCGGTAGAGCACCCAGCCCATGCTGTCCATGATGAAGGGATCGTCCGGCGCCAGCGCCAGCGCCTTGGCGATCAGTTCGTGCGCTTCCGGCAGACGGATGTTGCGCTCGGCGAAGGAGTAGCCGAGCGCGTTGTAGGCCTGCGCGCTGGCCGGCTGCACCTCGATCAGGCGGCGCAGCAGGCGTTCCAGCGTATCCACCTGGCCGAGCTTCTCGGCGAGCAGCGCGGCTTCGTACAGCAGCTCGGGCTGCGCCGGCTGTTCGGCGAGCGCCTTGTCGAGCAGGTCGTAGGCCTGCTGGAACTGCTTGGCGTCGCGCAGCAGCTGGGCTTCGGCGAGCAGCAATTGAACGCCCTCCTGCGGCGTCTTGGCCTGCGTCGCGTGCAGCTGCCGGCGGGCTTCGTCGAGCTTGCCCTGCTCGCCGAGGATACGGACGAGGCGCAGACGGGCCGGGAACTGCTGTTCGCCGGCGCCGACCTGCGCGTAGTAGGCGATCGCCTCGCTGCCGCGCTTGCTGTCCTCGGCGATCTGGCCGAGGTAGTAGTAAACGATGTTGCGATCCGGGAATTCGAGCGTCAGCAGATGCTTCAACTGCGCCTCGGCGCGCTCCAGATCGTTTTGCTGCAGGGCGAGGATGGCGACCGGGTAGACCACGTCGGGATTGTCCGGATAGTCGCGCAGCAGGCGGTCGAAATGCTGCCGGGCCTCGACGTACTGCTTGTCGGCGACCAGCGCGCGGGCCAGATGCAGGCGCACGTCGCGCGCCTGCGGGTTGCGTTCGAGGAAGGCCTGCAGCGAAGCGATCCCGTCGGCGGACGAATCGCGCGACAGCAGCTGCGCCTGAAGCAGAGCGGCCATCTCCCAGTCCGGCCGCAGTTCGAGCGCGCGCCGGACCTCGGCGCGCGCGCGCGGCAGCTCGCCGGCAGAGCCGGCGGCCATGGCCACCGCGTAGTGCGCTTCGGCGAGCCCGAAGAAGGGCGCGCAGACCTTGTCGATCAGGCGGAACACGGCCTGCCGGTCGGGATTGCGCGCCAGCATGCGGTTGAGCCCGAGCAGATTGCCGGCAAGCCCCTCCTTGTCGGTTTCCAGCATGCGGACGAGATGCGGCGCCAGTTCGTCGAGCCGGTTGGACATCAGCAGGACGCCGCTCACCATCTGCTGCGCCCGTGCCGACGCCGGATCGATCTCCTGCCAGAGCTTCGCCGCCTCAAGCGCGATGTCGAAGCGGCGCGCGTAGCCGGCGACCTCGACGGTGCGCTCCAGCACCTTCGGATCGCGCGTGCGCATCGCCAGGCTAGCGTAGGCCTGCGCGGCCAGTTCGGGGTTGCCGCGCTGCAGCGCGATCTCGGCGAGCAGGACCTGATACACCACCTGCCCGGACAGTTCCTCCTGACGCTCCTCCTCGGAGCGCGCCTCGGTCGCGGGCGGCGCGGCGGGCCGGGCTTCGCGCGCGGCCGGCGGACGCGGCTTGGCAGCGCCCG